>Ga0209088_10000027_pt1 | contig 117510 bp, 89 predicted proteins | sample S_140625_EF_Meta_FD_187324 | JGI IMG/M metagenome (GOLD analysis project Ga0209088, IMG submission 187324) | Freshwater microbial communities from Lake Simoncouche, Canada to study carbon cycling - S_140625_EF_MetaG (SPAdes) (version 2) | ecosystem: Environmental > Aquatic > Freshwater > Lake ... | reverse complement strand
GAAAAATGGGTTATCCAGCAAATTGAAAAAAATAAAGTTCAATACGAAAAAACGTCCATGGCCATTTGGGAATTGGCAGAATTAGGATTTCAAGAAGAAAAAAGTACCTTGATTTTACAAGATTTACTTAAAAATCAAGGCTTTAAAGTTACGACAGGTCAAGAAGGTATGTCTACCGCTTTTATCGCAGAATATGGCGAGGGCAAACCTGTTATTGGTTTTCTTGCAGAATTTGATGCCCTTCCAGGCTTATCTCAAAAGGTTTCATCCAATATTGAGCCATTGGTTGAAAGGGCTCCAGGTCATGCTTGTGGACATCATTTATTTGGTACTGGTTCAGCTGCTTCTGCTATCGCATTGAAGGAATGGATGATAAAAGAAAAAATTAAAGGTACCATTAGAGTCTATGGAACTCCTGCTGAAGAAGGTGGTGGAGGGAAGGTATTTATGGCAAGAGCAGGTTATATGGACGATGTTGATGCAGTGCTTACCTGGCATCCTGCCAGTAGAAATGATGCCAGTGCAGAGTCTTCACTTGCCATTATTTCTGCAAAATTTACCTTCAAAGGGGTTTCAGCTCACGCAGCAATGGCTCCATGGAGAGGTAGAAGTGCTTTAGACGGCGTTGAGGCTATGAACGATATGGTAAATATGATGCGGGAACATATCGAACCTGATTCAAGAATCCATTATGCCATTACAAATGGTTCTATGGCTCCGAATGTCGTTCCAGCAAAAGCTGAGGTCTATTATATCGTGCGTCACCCTGAAATGAAGGAAGTGGTTCGTTTGTTTGAAAGAATTAAAAAATGTGCCAAAGGTGCTGCTATAGGCACGGAAACTGAGGTTTCAGAAGATATCATTTCAGGGTATTATAATATTCTGATCAATGAAACGCTGGCAAGTTTGATGCACCAAAAATTAACTAAAATTGGCGGTGTTTCTTATACTGCTCAAGAAAAAATATTTGCCAACGAATTAATAAATTCATTTCCTCCGGGTGATTATAAACCGGAAGATGCTTTGAAAATTGAGAAATTTAGGATCGAGGAAAGAGGGGGTCCTGCTTCTTCCGATGTAGGTGATGTGAGCTGGGTTACACCAACTGCATCTATTGCAGCTGCAACCTGGGTTCCTGGTACCGTCGCTCATAGCTGGCAGGCAGTAGCTTCAGGAGGTTCTTCTATAGGTGTTGGTGGCATGTTGGTTGCTGCAAAAACAATGGCCATTTCTGCTATGGAACTTTTTAATAATCCTACAATGCTTCAAAAAGCTAAAGATGAAAAATTGAAAAGGACTGGTTCCGATTTTAAGTATAAATCATTGGTTGGCGATAGATTGCCACCTTTTGATTTTATGAGCGGAAATGATCCCAGGAAAAAATAATTCCACCTATACTAAAAGTATTCTTTCCTTTCGTTATACCTGCATGAATAAATTAACTTTCTTTCTACTATGCCTTTCGGCAAATTTGGCAATCTCCCAGTCTTATAATACAACGGCTGGTATGAGGTTAGGAACGGAATGGGGTCTTTCTCTAAAACAAAGAGTATATGAATCCTGGACGGCTGAAGCTATCTTGCAAACAAATAGAAATAAAAATGAGTCAGCACTTACGTTGTTAGGGGTTGATCATAAAGCTATTATTTCAAGGAGATTCAATTTGTTCTTCGGCGGTGGTTTGCATTTTCCTTTACAAAACAATGAAAATGCTTTAAGAAAGGATGGCTTTGGTATCGTTGGGGCAGGTGGGCTAGAATTTACTTTTGCCAGATTGAATTTTACCTGGGATTATATACCCGTCTTTATCCCATCTGAACTCTCCTTTAGAATGCAATCTGCAATGTCAATTCGTTATGTTATTCAAAAGAGAGATAAATTTTCATGGGAAAAGAAAAATAAAAAAACATTCTCCCTTCCAAATTTTAAGAAAAATCCAAAAAAATAAATATATTTGCATTGCTAATTAATGTTAGTAAAATGGTGATTGTAGCTCAGTTGGTTAGAGCGCCAGTTTGTGGCTCTGGAGGTCGCCGGTTCGAGACCGGTCTTTCACCCAAAGGGAAGTTAAAATTTAATTTCCCTTTTTTATTTTCCAGCTGAAATAAGCTTCAATTAATTTTTCCCAAGCGCTTGGATTCCTTAATGATTCTTTACTTATAATGCTTTCACTGGGTTCTCCCTCGTAAAGTCTTTTTACAGGAAGTTCTATTTTCTTACCGCTAAGTGTATATGGAATTTCATTTAACTGATAAATCTCATCTGGAATATGCCTCGGTGAATAGGTTGTTTTAATGACTTTTTTTATTACATTTATTAGCTTTTCGTCTAAAATCATTTTTTCTCCCAAACAAACAAACAAGATTAATTTTGATTCATTTTGATTGATATAAATATGTATAATCAAGCTATCAGATATTTCTTGAACATGTCCTAAAGCCCGGTATATTTCCGCGGTCCCAATTCTAATACCATACCTGTTTAAAGTTGCATCAGACCGACCAGTTATGATTATTCCTCCATTATTTGTGACCGTTAACCAATCACCATGACACCAGATGTCTTGAAATCGGTCAAAATAGCTTTTTATATATTTTTGATTGCTGGGATCATTCCATAATCCTAACGGCATGGAAGGCATTGCTTTGACGATAACCAATTCACCTTCTTTGTCTATCAGATTATTCCCATTTTCATCAAATGAATAAATGGCAGCACCCAGACAACGAGCTTGTATCTGCCCTTTAATGATCGGTTTTAAGGAGCAACCCCCAACAAAGGCGGTACAAACATCTGTTCCACCACTCATGGAAATAGTAAGAATTGGGTTGGGAAAGGAGGTTTCAATGAAATCAAAATTCTCAATAGATAATGGTGATCCAGTAGAACTTAAGGTTTTTAAACCAGCTAAATCATACTGATATCCTGGCATTAAATTTGATTTAGCGATAGTAGTTAAATAGGATGGACTGGTACCAAAATGATTTATTTTACATTCTTCTGCCAGTTTCCATAAGGTATTTACATCAGGAAAAGTTGGGCTTCCATTATATAATACTGGAATAGCACCAACAGCAAAGGTCGATTGGATGAAATTCCACATCATCCACCCTGTGCTTGTGTACCAGAAGTATCTATCTCCCTTTTTAACCTCATTATGAAGTACTAGGTATTTAAAATGTTCTAATAATATTCCTCCTTGTCTATGGACGATTGCCTTTGGTTTGCCTGTTGTACCCGATGAAAATAAAATATATAGCGGGTGATTAAAATCTAATGGTTCAAAGGTTAGTTCTTCCTTTTGATCATTATCCAGAAGTTTTTGCCAAAATATTTCATCTTTCTCCAATGGGAATTCAACGTCACTAATCCAGATGATCTTTTTTATAGAAGGGATATTTGCCCTTATCTCTCTTATTTGTTCCTTTTTCTGAAATCTTTTCCCCCCATATTGATATTCAGAAACAGCAATTAACAGCACTGGTTTAATAATACTAAATCGTTCCTCAATAGCTAATTTCCCAAATTCCGGAGAACAACTGCTCCAAATTGCTCCAATGCCATTGGCCGCAAAAAGGGCATAAGAAGCTTCAGGTATGTTCGGTAAAATGGCACTGATGCAATCTCCTTTCTTGTAGCCCTCTTTTTTAAAGAAAGATTGAAGGGCGGCTGTTTTTCTTCGCATTTCCTCCCAGGAAATAGCTCTTAGTTTTTCAGTTTCAGATTGATAAAAAAGCGCTGTTTTATTTGGATTAAAATACCTGAATATATGTTCGGTATAATTAAGTGTCATTCCAGGAAACCAGGTTTTTTCGTATATTTTATCACCATGATGGATACTTTCATGTTTTTGATGATAAATGATTTGGAAATAATCTAGTAATTGTTCCCAAAATTTATCTGAATATTGAATACTCCATGCCCATAATTCCTCGTAATCCTGGAATGAAATCTCCGTGAGATTCTCTATATATTGTTTGAAATGGGCTAGATTGTAAGATTCATTTATCATTACCAGTTTGAAAATGCTGCATTGAAAATATCTTCCATCAATTGCTTGCTTATGGATTTATTTGCTGTCTCCTGAACAGATGAGAAATCTATAGCACTGCTAAAATCATAAAAAAAGGAGAAGTTTTTTTGCCATATTTCCGTATTCTTTCTATTATTGAAATAGGAAATGGCCAAGGTGATTGTTAACCTGTTAATGGCTGTACTCTCTCCCGTTCGTGGTGCTTCAGCCGTTATGCGATAATCTACCAGTGTTCCCCTAAATTCAATATCAGGTTCCGTTTCACTTAGAACTAAACGAGATTCAGCCCTAACCTTATCCTTTAAATCTTCTGTTAACCTCTGGGATAAGGAAGGAAGTGCATTTTCAGCATTATTAGTAAAATTAGGGATATAAAATGTTTTTAATTCAGGATCTAAAGTTGCTCCTGATAGAGAAATAGTACAACTATTTAATAGGGGCAGAAGTAATATCAAACTTATTGACAGAAAACCTGCTAATTTTATTTTCATTCTAAATCGTATTGTTTTATCTTACGATAAAGGGTTCTTTCAGATATTCCTAATTCTAATGCAGCTTCTTTCCTTCTGCCTTTAAATTTTTTTAAAGCTTTTAATATTAATATTTTTTCTTGGTCATCCATTCTTAAACTTTCATCTAAAACTTCTGCATTACCATAATTTGTTGATCTGTTAGATGGATTTTGTTGCAAAATGTAAGGCTTGGAAGGATTTAATTCTTGATATCCCTCATCTATGGAGTAATCACTTGATGCATGAGATTGCAAAGGAGTAACATAAGGCTTTTCATGAAAGGATTCATTTGGATTAGAAATATTACTTAGATGATTTATATCCTCTAAAGTTTTTAATTGATTTACATCTTTCACCTGTAAATCATTATTTCTAATAATCTCAAAAATAAGGCCCTTTAAATCTGTTAAATCTTTCTTCATATCGAAAAGAACCTTGTATAGGATTTCACGTTCCTGGTAACCAGTACCATCAAAATTTCCGTTTTCTTTTGATGCAACGGGTAAATTTCTCTCTTTTAGCGTAGGAACAATATCAATTAACTTTTCATATCCAATTAACCTATCTTCGGTCATAACAGATACTTTTTCAGCTACGTTTTTAAGTTCCCTAATATTTCCTGGCCAGGAATATTGTTGAAGTAAATGAATGGCACTTTCATCTAATTGAATAGGCGGAGTTCTATATTTTTCACTAAAATCTACTGTAAATCTTCTGAATAACATATAAATATCTTCAGGTCTTTCTCTGAGAGCTGGAACAGGAATGGTTACGGAATTAAGTCTGTAATATAAGTCTTCCCGAAATTTGTTCTTTTTAATTTTTTCGGTAAGATTTACATTAGTTGCAGCAATGATTCGAACATTTGTTTTCAGGACATTACTGGAACCTACACGTATATATTCTCCACTTTCTAAAACTCTTAAAAGATATGCCTGCGTGTCAAGGGGTAATTCACCAATTTCGTCCAGGAAGATGGTACCGCCATCGTATGTTTCAAAATAACCTTTTCGGTCTCCAACTGCACCTGTAAAAGCTCCTTTTTCATGTCCAAAAAGTTCTGAATTGATGGTGCCTTCCGGAATTGCACCACAGTTTATAGCAATAAATTTTTGATGTTTTCTGGCACTGAGACCATGTATTATTTTTGAGAAAACTTCTTTTCCAACGCCACTTTCTCCAGTTATCAAGGTGCTTAAATCGGTAGATGCAACTCTAATTGCCGTATTTAAAGCACGATCGAGTAGGGGAGAATGACCTATTATACCATAACGTTGTTTTATGGATTGAAGATTTTCCATTTATGATACTAATTTTCCAAGTAAAGTGCCGCTCGTTACTTCCGTTACTTTTACCATGACAAAATCACCTGGTTTATAGTCACCACTCTTTCGAAATACTATGACCTTATTTTGAGAATTTCTACCGGCAAACTGCTGATTTGATTTCTTTGAATCGCCCTCTATTAATACTTCAAATGTTTTTCCCACGTCAAGAAGATTGTTTTCATAGGAATTCTGGCGCTGAACAACGATGGTTTCCGATAATCTTCTTTGCTTAACCTCATCTGAAATATCATCGGGATACTTTTTTGCCGCTAAGGTGCCGGGACGTTCTGAATAATGATACATATAACATAAGGTATAGTTTGAATACCTTATCACGTCAAGGGTGTCCTGAAATTCTTCTTCGGTTTCTGAGCAAAAACCAACAATGATGTCAGACGAAATGGCGCAATCAGGGATTATTCTTCTTATGGCATCCACCCTTTCTTTGTACCAAACACTATCATAAGTTCGGTTCATCATTTTTAAAATCCTACTATTACCTGATTGTACTGGAAGATGGATGTATTTGCAAATATTATTATGTGAAGAAATGGTTTTCAGTACTTCATCAGTAATATCTTTGGGGTGGGAAGTTGAAAATCTTATTCTTACCTTTGGAGCAGATTCAGCTACGAATCTTAGTAAGGTAGCAAAATTCACGACCTCTTTATTTTCAGGATTTTCCCATTTATAGGAGTCCACATTTTGACCGAGAAGGGTAATTTCTTTGTAGTTGTTTTGTTCCAAATCTTTCACCTCTGCCAAAATACTGTATAAATCACGACTCCGTTCCCTACCTCTGGTGAAAGGAACCACACAAAAGGAACACATGTTATCACAGCCGCGCATGATGGATATGTATGCAGAAATGCCATTGGAACCCAATCTCAAAGGACTGATATCGGCATACGTTTCTTCTCTGGATAAAAATACATTGATTCCTTTTTCACCCAGTTCTGCCGTGTCAACTAACATCGGTAAATCTCTGTAAGCATCAGGACCAACCACTATATCAACTATTTTTTCTTCCTCCAGAAATTTCTCTTTTAACCTCTCTGCCATACAACCCAGCACGCCTACGATGGTGCCCGGTTTATATTTTTTCACCTTATTAAACTCCTTTAATCTTTTTCTAACCGTTTCTTCTGCTTTCTCTCTTATAGAACAAGTGTTGATGAGTATTAAATCTGCATCTTCCATGTTGCGTGTCGGAACAAATCCCGCGACAGATAGCACAGAGGCAACAATTTCGCTATCTGCAAAATTCATTGAACATCCATAACTTTCTATGTAAAACTTTCTTGCATTTTCATTCTGCGATGATAATTCTTGGAAATCATGAACGTATCCTTTAAAGGCATTTGGATCTCGGGAAGTAGATTGTTCTGTAGAAGTCTTTAATACGGTCTGCATAAATTAATTTTCAATAGGTCAAAAGTAAGGAAAATCGGCAATTATGTCAGGTTATTTTTATTATCAAGACATAATTAAAAAAAAATTAATTGTTTTTTAAGTAATTTAAAGGTTGTATCATTTCATGTTATGTATTTTTGCAAAAAATTTTAAAATGAAAAAGATAAATTTTCTGCTACTTTTATTTCTTACTTCTTTATTCGCTTGTAAAACAGATAATAATAATGTTTTAATCGGTGAGGACGAATGGATGACTGAAAACCTTTCTGTTAAAAAATTTAATAACGGGGATCTAATTCCTGAAGCAAAAACCGATGCGGAATGGTTAAAAGCGGGTCAGGATAAAACTGCTGCTTGGTGTTACCAAAACAATGATCCTACAAATGGAGAAAAATTTGGCATTATGTATAATTATTATGCCGTTTCCGATCCCAGAGGAATTATTCCAGATGGTTTTCATCTTTCTACGGACACAGAATGGAATAATCTGTTAAATACTGTTGGGGGTGCGGATAAGGCTGCAGGAAAATTAAAAGATCCTGAATTTTGGGGTGGTAAGGTGAAAGATAGTAACTTAGGATTTAATGCCAGACCTGGTGGATTAAGAATTTTTGATGGTAGTTTTTCCAATGTAGATAGATCTATTTATTATTGGACATCTACAGAGGAATCTGTGCTTACTCAATTTTATTATAGAATTTAGACAGAGAATGATCAGGTGGACAGGAACTATGGTTTTGTTAATTATGGTATGTACTTGCGGTGTGTGAAAAATAAATAAAATATATGTGATGGTTTGGAATTTCTTAGAACGCTCCGTTGATTTTAATAAAATTACAAGGCAAAATAATCAAAGACGTAGGATTATCAAACTTCTTTTGCAATATCAGGAGTTAAGTATACCGGAGCTTTGTCATTTTTTAGAATTAAGTATTCCAACTGGAACCAAATTAGTAGAAGAGTTTGAGTATCAGTCTTTATTGATTAATGCTGGAAAAAGAGAATCTTCTGGCGGACGTAGACCTGCAACTTATGGGCTAAATCCTGATATAGGTTATTTATTTTCTATTGAAATATTACTGAATTCTTTAAAAATTAATGTTTTAAACCTGGATAGAAAATCCATATTTGTTTATGAATATAACAGTTTTGATATTAAGGCTAAAAACGAATCGTTAGCATTTCTCTCTCATTTGATTCCTGATATAATTAAAGAGTTACAATTACCTATAGACAGAATATTGGGTGTCGGCATAGGAATTACAGGCAGAGTAAACGCTAAAAAAGGAATTAGCTATTCTTTCTTACATTTAGACATTCCTTTGACAGATTATTTTTCAACTATTTGGGGGATTCCCGTTTTTATAGAAAATGACACACATCTAATGGCCTTAGGGGAGAATTATTATGGCCTTGCAAAGGATTTGACCAATGTAATTTCTGTTAATTTATCTAAAGGCCTGGCAGTGAGTGTCATTTCTAATGGTCAGTTGCAAACCGGACACTCTGGCTTTGCCGGAGAATTTGGTCACATTTTTGCAGAAAACAATAATAAATTATGTGTTTGCGGTAAAACTGGTTGCCTGGAAACGCTGGTTTCAGGTTTAGCCATGGAGGCTTCTTTTTTTCAGAAAACAGGTGAGTCGTTTGATTATAAAAGGATTATCACTCATTCAACGGATTATGATTTTCCTCTGACTGATAATCTTCATGCTATGGGAGAACAATTAGGAAAATCGTTAGCCGTGCTCATTGACCTCTTAAATCCAGAACTGATTATTGTTGGAGGTGGATTTATACCCGTTTTAGAGTCCATGAGATTTGCCATTAATAAAGGTATAAACTTGCACAGTCTGCCTCAACTTGCTTCAGATTGTGAAATAAAAATATCAACGCTGGGCGATAGCGCGCCCATGTTTGGTGCTTTTGCTCTGGTTACTGAAAATCTCCTAACTACCTGATTTTTAAAATTTGGAATATTTTAAATAAAAATTTTAAATATTTTAAATAAATTTTTTAAAAAATTAAGTAAAATTCTTAGTTTTGATTTCTATTTACCAGTTATGACAATTATTATTATTCTTTTTAACCTGATTGTCCTAATTATATCTATAATTTGGATGTCATTAAGGTTTCCTAAGGGAGTCTTCAAATTTTTTCTAATCTTTATTTATTTCTCTTTCTTCTTTGGTAACGTTCAGTTACTTTTTAGAAATTTAGGGGATGCTAATTTGTTTACATACTTTACTCTTTGGCCTTCGGTTATTTTTAATGCCACCCCTTTGGTTGTTTTTGTTTTTTTTATTTATTTAATGAAGGGGAAATATACCTTTCATTTATTCCATTTTCCTATATTTATTCCTTTTTTATTTGCAATATTCAACTTTTTTTATTTCCATCTCTTTTTATCCAGACCCGAGCAATTAGAAAATATTAATGATTTTATTACAAATGGTTGGTTTAAAGAGGTTACCATGGGTTATTTTGGGGTTGGTCTAATGAGAATAATCCGCCATTCCCTGGGGTTTATTTCGGGGTTTTATTTATTGAAGATTTTTAAGGATTTTCAACAAATCAACAAAGAGGATATCCACAAGAAAAAAATAAATAAATTTTATTTTTATTTTTTAAGTTCCTGGACTTTAATTAATTTCTTATATATTATCATAGGGTTCATAGAATTAGATAGAAGTACTTTAGTAAGCTGGACCACTTTGTTCTCCGTACTTATTTCCTTTCTTTTCTTTATTTTTCTTGCTTTATATCCTTCTCTCATGATAGGTTATCCTTTGCTGGCAAAGGCAACTTTAAATGAGGATTCACATTCAGATAATAGGATCAAATCAATAAACCCTATAGTCATAGAGGAGAAACTGAAACATTGGGAAAATACAACAAAGTCGTATCTAAGGACTGATTTTTCCATAAAGGATTTAATTAAAGAAATAGGTATTGAATCTGATCTTATTCTTTTTCATTTAAATAGTATAAAAGGCTTAGATTATAATTCTTACATAACCAATTTAAGAATTTCTTATGCTATTACTTTATTAGAAGATGGTTTTTTAGACAATGATAACCTGGCTAAACTGTCTGAAAATTCAGGTTTTAAAAGTGTTAAAACCTTTAATAATACTTTTTTCGCTATAATGAATTTTTTACCTGTAAATTATATAAATAATGGACGGTAATAAGTATATTATTCTTCTATTGGATGATTTATCCCTGGAGAAAAAAATTAAGGAAGTATTATCTGGCAATAGAGATTATAAGTTATTATTCTCTTTAGATGATGCTCCTTTGCAGGACGATAGTAATGCTGCGTTAGTTATCACCACCTTACTTCCATCTTTAGGAGATAATTATAATCCATTATATGAGATAACGAGAAAATTTTCTTGGATAAATATTTTAGTTATCACAGAGCCAGAAAATTCTTTCAGGATTTTTGAAACATTTAAAGCCGGTGCAAATGGCTTTTGCTTGAAAAGTGAAAGCGCAAAGGAGTTTTCTCATCATGTAGATACCATGTTCAAACTGGGAAACAGTGTAAGTATGTCTTTACTACCATTGATGGTAAAAAACTTTCAAAAGAAAAGCATCGTTGAGGAAGTTTTAACCGTTAAAGAAATAAACATAGCTAAGGAATTAAGTACTGGCTCAAGTTATAAAATGATTGGTGAAAAAGTTGGAATTTCTATTGATGGTGTAAGATTTCACTTGCAAAAAATTTATCGTAAACTGGAGATAAATAGTAAAGGTGAACTCATAGCCCTCTTTTTATCAAATAAAGATTCCAACATGGATTAGAATGTAAATGAAATGGAGTTTCTATGGTTGTTACCAATTATACGATTTTATAGAATTATTACGATAAAAATTATATATCCTACAATCCTTTTTTGTATATTGAGCTAAAACAATATTTTGACAAGTTTTTTTATATATTTTAATGTATTAATCCTAATTATCTCTATAATTTGGATAATTTTAAAGTTTCCTAAAGGAATCTTTAAAATATTTCTAATTTTCCTTTATTCCTCATTTATATTTAGTAATGTTCAGGTGCTTCTTAGAAGTTTGGGTGATATAAATTTTTACTTCTATTTCACGCTTTGGCCTGCCATTCTTCTCAATGCCACCCCTTTAGTGGTGTTCGTTTTTTTTATTTATTTAATGAAGGGGAAATATACCTTTCAAATATTTCATTTTCCATTATTAATTCCATTATTGTTGGGAATATTTAACTTTTTTTATTTCCATCTCTTTTTATCCAGACCCGAGCAATTAGCAAATATCAATGAATTTATTGAAAAAGGATGGGACAAAGAGGTAATCATGGGTTATTTTGGGGTTAGTTTAATGAGAATAATCCGGCATTCCATGGGGTTTATTTCGGGGTTATACTTATTGAAAATGTATAGAGATTTTCAAAGAATTAACAAAGAGGATATCAACAAGAAAAAAATAAACAATTTTTATTTTTATTTTTTGAGTTCATGGGAAATCATAAACGCCTGTTATTTAATCATCGGATTCATAGAATTAGATAAAAATATAGTAGTAAACTGGACGAATTTATTTTCTATTATTATCTCCTTTCTTTTCTTTATTTTTCTCGCATTATATCCCTCACTCATGACAGGTTATCCTTTATTGGCAAAGGTTACTTTTAATGAGGCGTCCCTTTTAGATAATAGAATTAAATCAATAGACCCTTTGGTTATAGAGGAAAAACTGACACATTGGGAAAATACATCAAATTCCTATCTATCAACTAATTTTAATTTTAAAGATTTAATTAAAGAAACTGGCCTTGAATCTGATTTCATTCTTTTTCATTTAACTAGTATAAAAGGTTTAAATTATGAGTCTTACATAACTAATCTAAGAATTTCTTATGCTATTAAACTTCTTGAAGAGGGGTTTTTAGAAAATAATAGTACAACTAAACTGGCAGAAAACACGGGTTTTAAAAAAGTTAAAACTTTTAACAATACTTTTTTCGCCATAATGAATTGTTTTCCCGAAAATTATAAAAATAATGGACGGGAATAAGTATATTATTTTGTTGTTAGATGATTTATCACTGAAGAAAAAAATTAAGGAAGTATTATCGGTCCGACAGGAATATAAGTTTTTATTTTCTTTAGATGTTGCTCCTTTGCGTGATGATAGTATTACTTCGTTAGTTGTTACAACCTTACTTCCATCTTTGGGGGATAACTATAATCCATTATTTGAGATAACGAGAAAATTTTCTTGGATTAATATTTTAGTTATCACAGAGCTAGAAAAGTCTTTCAGGATTTTTGAAACATTTAAAGCCGGTGCAAATGGTTTTTGCCTGAAAAGTGAAAGCGCAAAGGAGTTTGCTCATCACGTAGATACCATGTTCAAACTTGGAAATAGTGTAAGTATATCTTTACTACCATTGATGATAAATAACTTTCAAAAGAAAAGCATCGTTGAGGAGGTTTTAACCGTTAAAGAAATAAACATCGCTAAGGAATTAAGTGCTGGATTAAGTTATAAAATGATTGCTGAAAGAGTTGGAATCTCTATTGATGGTGTGAAATTTTACCTGCAAAAAATTTACCGTAAACTGGATTTAACTAGTAAAGGTGAACTCATAGCGCTCTTTTTATCAAATAAAGATTCCAACGTAGAAAATAATTAAAAGCTTGTCATGGAAGGGGGAGCTTGTTCAGGTTTACTTCCCCATGTTTTATTTGGTGTGCTGCCCATCTTAAGGATTAATTTCCCCCCATTTGTTATCGTTTCATGTAAAATCCAGGGTTTATCCAAAGGTTTATCATTTAAGGAGGCAGATTGAATATAAAAATTCTTTGAGCTATTATTTGGAGCCTCTATGGTAAAACTTTTTCCCTTATAATAATCCGAATGTAAATGTAAAGTTATTTTATTGAAAATTGGACTGCTAATTTCATAAAATGGGTTTTCGGAGGTGCCGCCATTGGTTGAAAAAATACCTGATTTCATTAAAACGGCTAAACTTCCCATCAAACCTTGATCTTCATCTCCGCTATAACCATAAAAAGGTGATAATCCACTATATACCTTTTCAACGACCTTTCTGGACCAGTATTGAGTTAACCAGGGAGCCCCTGAATAGTTAAATAAATAGGCTGTTTGGATGCTTGGTTGATTTCCATAATTTATATACACCCGTCTTAATTTTTCAAGTAATTCTTTATCATGTGATTTACCTGAAGTAAAATCATGTTTTTCTGCTTCAAGAAAGGATGTGTTTAATTTGGCATTAAAAATATCTCTTCCACCCATTAAGGAGATTAATCCTTGTACGTCATGCGGCACAAACCAGGTATATTGTGCTGCATTTCCTTCTTCCCATCCATTATCGTATCTTAGTATATCAACGGGCTCTCCCCATTTACCATCTATGGTCCGATTCCACATCCAGCCTATTTCTGCATTCCAAATATTTTTATAATTGGTAGCTCTTTTCATAAAGAGTTGGTAATCCTCTGTTTTTCCTAATTTTTTAGCAAACTGAGCCAAAGCATAATCCTGATAGGCATATTCGAGCGTTTGAGTGGATCCGTCTTGATGAAAGCCATATTTGATTTTGCTTAAAGGGTGGGGAACATAACCTTTTTCCATATAATACTCAATACCCCCACCTTTAAAGGTATTGTGTTCATAGCCTATTTTACTCATCATACCACCCGGAAAATGATTTTTTCTCAAACCTTCATATCCTTTTTCCAGATCAAATCCTTTTATTCCTTTTAAATAGGCACTAACGATAAATGGCGTTGTTGCTGCACCTGTCATTACATAAGTATAATTGCCACCTGCAGGACCTCTGGGTATAAGTCCGCCATCCTCATACATTTTTATCATTGAGTTTACAAAGGATTCAGTTACTTCAGGATAAACTAAATGCCAAAGGGTATTTAAAGTCCACTGAGCACCCCAGAATGAATCAGAATTATGATGATTAAATTTAGGCTTTCCTTCCGCATCAAGGGGTATTTGTCTAATGATCCTAACAGGACCAGTCATATCAGAATATTTACCATTTACATCTGAAATGATTCGTCTTCCCTGCAGTGCATGCCATAAATCGGTATAGAAACGTCTTTGTTCTGTTTCAGTTCCACCTTCTATTTCTATTCTGCTTAACCAATGGTTCCAGTCCTCTCTGCTTTCAGTTACCACTTTTTCAAAATCCCAATGGTTTAATTCTTTTTCAAGATTGATTCGTGCCTGAGCTTCACTAACATAAGAGATAGCAACTTTCATTTTACGTTTTTCATTGTCGGTAGTGGAAAAATCTACATATCCACCAATTCTTTCCCCTTCAATAAGGTCACTTTCGCCTAATAATTTTCCAAATTGCCATGTTTTTAACGATTTGAATGGTTTATCAAATTGAGCAACAAAAAAAACGGTCACTGTTTTAGGTCGTCGAATGGTAGGAGCCATGATGGCATAGCCTTCAATTTCGGTATTTGAAATCTTTCTAATTAATCCATATTGGGTATCTGATGGTCCCAGGAAAGTAGAGAAATCAAATAAAATTTGACTGTTTTCAGCCGCTGGAAAAGTGTATTTATGGAATCCTACGCGAGTTGTAGAAGTCAGTTCAGCCTTAATTTTATAAGTTTCGAGGTAAACCTGATGATAACCTGCCTTAATAGTTTCTTTGTTGTGAGAAAAAACAGATCCGTAGCTATCGGAACCTAAATGTCCTTTAAATTCTCCTGTGGTTGGTAACACGGGAATACCAGATAATTGCCAGCAATGGATATGACTAAAACATTTGATACTATCTTTTTCATATCTGTACCCAGCATTCCAATCGGCATCAATGGCATTATCAGGACTTAAATTGACCATGCCAAAGGGTCGAGTAGCAGAATTGAAAAAAAACCATCTGGAGTTTGCGGCATCCGTTAATGGATATACCAAATCAACGGGTTGCATTTTATTAGCCTGTCCTGAAAGATTAATATTTCCCAGAAAAGTTTGTATAATCAGGACAAAAAATAGGGTGTTTCTCATGTTAACAGGAAAATTTATTGAAAAATAGATTTTTATTAGGAAAGTGTTATTTTATGTTTGAAAGGGGTTATTCCAGTCAAATAAACCGTTGGTGATTCCATAGCAGGTAATGCTCCTCGTAGCTGTACCCCTTTGTGTAGTATCAATCCTGGTGAAAAGGTGATTTTATCGTTTCCAACAGTATAACTGCCATTAGATGAAGGGAATAAATAAGCATCTTTTATATTTGGTATAGGAGAAACACCAGTGAATATACCTCCTGGTCTAAATATGAGTTCAAGTGAAACTGGAACGCCATCTGTACCTGAAATATCAAAATCTACCTCAACACCCGTTGGAAGCTCTGTAACTTTAACCAGGTAGTTTAATTTTTGAACTTCGCTTTGTAAACGCAAGGTTCTTGGCATTTTATCTAAATCTCCGTCCGGGGATATCTTGTCCGCATCTAAAGGCTGGTAATAAGGTCCTACTAAAGAATTTTGTAATACCCAGTTTTTATCTACAGCTTTTATTTTAACCGTTTGAAATTGGCCCTTTCCAAAAAAGGAAGTAGCTATTCTCATCGCTTGCAGCACTGCGTTCCCTTTATGGAAAGTTAGCCAACTGGTATTATTTGAAAGTATGGTACAATCCCAATTTTCACGTCTTATACGCACGACACCAGAATATGGAAATTCCCTTGAATACTGGGTAGGTAGCGGTTTTGAGGAGGGAAGTTCTTGCCAAAGGCCCGGATCTTCAAGAAAACTATCTAAAAATCTGGCTAATTGTTCTGGTGTACTCGTTTTTTCAATCAATCGGCACATAGATGCCATAGTACCCTCTTGGAATTTTAGAGCCATATATCGATAAACATCGTAATATTTATGCATGTTTCCAATAGTCCCTTTGTCTTGCCTGTTCGATGCCTCTGTTACTACTTCACCATTTGGATGAACATAGTAAAAAGTCATGATTAGATTTTTCTTGACGGCTTCAAGTAACTCCGGTTTATTCAAACCATCGGCCATAGTAATGAGTGACCTGTTAACAATGGGTGAATAGCCATTGGTACTTTTTTCTGTATATTGTCCATCTGGGTCAAGATCAATATGCTCAGCTAACCATTGATTTATTCTTTTAATGTATTTTTCATTGGGAAACAATTCATTAATTCTGGTTAATGAGGCACATACAACCCATCGATGGTTTGGGGTATGAATTCCTCCAACTGTTAATGCTTCTCCTGCCTGTATAATAAATTGTTTTAATAAATTTTGTACTTTACTTGCTATAGGATTATTATAGGCAGAGATAAATCTATACGCTGGAATAATATTTTCCAGCGCAAATGCCGTATCTGGGGTGGAGTGAAAGTTTGTAGAAAGGAGATCTATGGTGCCATCAGCGTGTTGCATTTTCAGCAAACTAATCAGAGCTAACTCTATGTCGGGTAATAACGCAGGCTGCTGGTAAAATACCGATTCCTCACAAGTCCAAAGCATACAAGATTTACCTATAAAACCAGCCGTTGAATGAGGATTTGGCAGTTCAGCGTCATCCATATATCCTCCAAAATATTTGTTTTCCTTTTGAGTAACTTTATATTTTTGATAACTGGCAAGCTGTGTATCATGAATATTTATCCATTCCAAGATCCACGATGGTTTGTTTACCATTGAAAAATCAATGTTTCTAAATGGTAAAGCGGAAAAAGCTAAAAGGCTGGTATTTACAAATGTTCTACGATTCATAAGGAAAATTTTAGGCTAAAAAAGAGAGGAAGATTTTTTCTTCCTCTCTAATATACAAGTAAAATGGAGTAATTATATATTAATATCCAGGATTTTGTTTGATAGCTGGAAAAGATAAATCAATTTCACTTTGAGGAATAGGTCTCAAATAATGTTTGTCTGAGATTGATTGTCCTTTAACCCATGGATTATATTTTTTAATCCTTTCTACTAATTTCCCAGTTCTTTTAAGGTCAAACCAACGGCTATATTCTCCCATGAGTTCTCTGGCTCTTTCATCCAGAATTAAATCAATCGTTATATTTCCTGGTGTTGCGCGGTAAGAAGCAGTAGCAAGAGATTTTTGATTTTCAGGAAGCGCGGCACATTTTGGATCTGTTCCTTTTTTTGTTCCTAGTGCACGATCTAAAACTCTATTGTAATAAACATCTGCTCCGCCTAATTTTCCTCCTTTTGCACCTTTTACAATAGCTTCTGCTGCAATTAAATAGGCCTCAGCTGACCTAAAAATTACTTCATTAAAGGTTCCAAATGCATCACCATAAGGAATTCCAGGTTGCCAGAATTTCCACATTAATGGAGCCTGAATATTTAGTCCTGAGTTATCAATAGGGTAGCCGCCACCAAATTCATCTGTATTTACAACAGCATAATTTTTTGTTCCACCCAAATCAATTCCCCTTTCTTCCTTAGTTGTAGCTGGTTTATTCCATGGTCTACATACCAACACTGTGTCACCAGAATTATAATTAACCTTCAAATTGGCATTTGACAAAGGCAATGGTTTAAAATCTTTGACAGCATTTAAGGCATATCCTACACTCACAAAATTATGAGCGTAACGAGTATCGTTTTCTGGATCAAAAAAGCGATAAGTAGCGGTATTAATTTGGTGAACACCTAAACAACGGTTATAATCGGTAGTTCTTCCTTTGGTGCCAATAAACCCTTCTCCACTAGGTCCAAATTTAGAATGTAAATCATTACCTCCAGCCGCATCTGGAGAAAAAGCTACATCTGTTTTATTTGTCAATAAGTCTGCGTTATATTGAACAGCAAAGATAATTTCAGGATTTTTATCATTTTGAGCACCTGTGTATTGCTTTAAAGGATTATCATCTCTTTTTGGAAATAAATCCTTGTAATTTGCAGCAAGGGGAAATGCATCTATAACCTTATCAGCATATTGTAGGGCCAAATCAAAATCTGCATTCGATCCGCCCAAGGAATTATTGAAATTCCATCCTCTTGTTAAATAAACTCTGGATAGTAAAAATTGAACAGAACCTTTGTTTATCCTACCATAATTAGAGGCAGTTACTGGTATTTTTGCCTCACAATCAAGTAAATCAGTAATGATTTGTTTGTAAACTTCAGCTGCTGCAACTCTTGGATAATCTTTACTTGCTGTGGTTATTTCAGTCAAAGGCATAGGAATATCACCCCATTGCTGAACAGCATAAAATAAACATAAAGCTCTTAAAAATTTAGCCTCAGAAACACGGGTGTCTTTGAGCGCAGTTGCCATAGTAGTTATACCTTCAGCGCGGGTAATGGCCGTATTTGTTCTTGCTATTTCTGCATATAACAATTGCCAAAGACTCCTCACTTCTGCAACCTCTGCATTAAATCTGGCATCGTAAACATCCCAAAATGCAGGTAAATTCTCCTTGCCATTGACAGCCGATGGATTCCAACCGCCCTGAGATGAAAATAGGTCAGTTCCTTGAAGGACAAGGTGTCTGTTTTGATGTATATTACGAAGTAAGGGATAACAAGATTTTACTAAATCTTCGAAACCTGCAGCCGTCTTGTAATATACATCCGTCGTCAGAGAAGTCACTGGCTTTTCTACCAGGAAATCTTCATTACATCCTGTTTGTATGAGACAAACAAAGGAAAATGCAAGAAGCGTAAATTTTAATTTATAATTGTTTTTCATTTTCATTTATTTTAGGTCAAGGTTAAAAACTGACGTTAATACCAAAGGTATAAATCATAGATGGTACGTCATCCTGGTAGATGGAAGAATTAAATTCTGGGTCAAATCCAGTAAATTTAGTAAATACAAATGGATTTGAAATTTGACCATAAATTCTTGCACTTCCCAATTTTAATGCACTCAATGCCTTTGGTGAAAGCGTATAGCCTAACGTAATATCTGAAATTCTCAAAAAGCTGGCATCTTGATAGAAAATGGCGTTTCTGTATGGATTTGCAGCAACGACACCAAAATAGGTGTTCGATGGATTATCTATTCTCCAATAATCTAAACCAGCGAGCTTATTATATCTGGTGCCAAGTTCCCCAAACGTACCTGCAAGGGTATTATTTCTGTATTGAGTACCATTTCTGTAATAGGTAAAAAAGGAGAAATCTAAGTTTTTATATTTAAATCTGTTCGTGACACCCAATATCCAATTGGGAAGTTGGGTGCCAAGGTATGTTCTATCGTCAATATTGTTTGTGGAAGAAATAATTCCATCTCCATTTTGGTCTACTACCTTAACAGATCCAGGTACTTGTTTATATAAGGCAGCTTGATCTTTTTCACTGGTCTGCCATATTCCGTCAAATTTATAATCAAAATTTGCCCGAATTGGATAGCCTACAAATAAATTATTGCCTTTATCCGATAATTGACCATCACCATAAAGCTCAAGTAATTTATTCTTGTTTTTGGTAAAAGCAAATGAGGTGCTCCAGGTAAAATCGGTAGAGACAACATTAGCCGTATTTAAGGTAAGTTCAATACCTTTATTTTCAATAGCTCCAACATTTGCAATGACTTGTGTAAATCCTGAAACTGTTGGTAATTTTTGATTAAGTATTAAATCTTCCGTTTTTCTGTTGTACATTTCAAAGGTACCAGAAATTCTATTTTTGAAAAATCCAAAATCAATACCCACGTTTAATTCCTTACTTCTCTCCCAGCGTAAATCTTTATTTGCCAGATTTTGTGGCGCAAAACCATAAGCTGCAGTTCCATCAAAATCATAACCTGTATTTATTAGATTTGCCTGAGTACTATATGGATTTACCCCTGCATTTCCAACTTGTCCATAACTAGCTCTTAATTTTAAATTTGAGAATAAATTCAGATTTTTAATAAATCCTTCATCTGCTAATCTCCATCCTATGGCAACAGATGGGAAAAATGCCCATTTATTTCCCTCAGCTAATTGGGAAGCACCATCAGAACGACCCGTTAGGGTTATCAAATATTTTTCATTGAAGGTATAATTTACTCTTCCCATATAGGACAGAATGGATCTTTCTGTCAAAGAACTACCTATACTTCCTATGGTAGCTGCTGTATTTAAAGCATACCAATCTGAATCATAAGGTAAATCACGAACAAAAATAGAGTAAGCTTCATTTCTCTGGTAAAAGGCACTTTGTAATCCAGTGAAATTTAATTTATGTTTTCCAGATTCAACATTATAATTTAATATGTTATCAATGGTATAATTCCCTTGGGTGGTATTATCGGCCTGCGCTCTAGGTTTTGCTCCAATTTGTGATTTAGACCATTGACCTCTAAAATCACCTATTCTTGATCCTGTATAAGATGCAGATATAGATGATCTGAAGGTTAATCCTTTTAATAACATCACTTCGGCATAGGCATTTGCCATAGCAATAGCTGTAGTTGTTTGTAATTTAGATATTTTAGGATCAATATCCAACAAAGGGTTATTTACTTGCTTATCATTGATACCCATCCATACGGCTAAGCCGTTTACATCTAAGTCACCGTTTTCAGATGGATTTGATAGATCACTAAAGTAAACAGTTCCAGTTGGTCTTGCTCTGTAGGCATTTCTCAATGATTCCTGAGAACCAACATTTTGATCACTATAGGTTATGTAGGAGGTAAATCCAACTTTAAATCTTTCTCCTAATTTGCTTTCTAATCCAGCATTTACATTGTATCTTTTGAAGCCAGTGTATAAAACATTTCCATTCTCATTTAAAAAACCACCTGAGAACCTGAAAGTAGTTTTATCATTTCCACCAGCAACACTTAAATTTTGACTTGTTTGTAAAGCCGGATCCGTTATTAAATCAACCCAGTCCGTAGTCTTGTTTCCTTGAATGGCAGCAGTTTCAGCTGCAGTAAATGTAGCACCAACGGATCCTTCTAAAACTCTGTCAGTAAACGTAGCTTTATAAAATTCAGCGGTATTCATCAATCTTGGCATGTGCGCAGGAACTTTCATGCCAACATAACTATCATAGCTTACCTTCGGCTTTCCGGAAAATCCTTTTTTTGTTGTAATGATTATAACGCCATTGGCCCCTCTTGCACCATAAATGGCTGTAGATGAAGCATCTTTTAATACATCCATAGATTGAATGTCATTTGGATTAATGGAGTTTATATCACCTCCCATTAAACCGTCAATGACTACCAATGGCTGGGTAGAATTATTGATGGTGTTTTCTCCTCTTATGCTAATATTATAAGGTGCTCCTGGTTTATTACTCGACTTTGTAACCGTTGCACCGGCTACCTGACCTTGTATGGCTCTTGCCGCCTGCACAGGATTTGCTCTAATGATATCTTTAGATTGTAATTGATCAACTGCACCAGTTAAGTCCATTTTCTTAACTGCTCCATAACCAACTACAACTACTTCATTTAAGGATTGCACGTCTGGAACCAGACTAACATTAATAGTAGATTGGTTTCCAACGACTATCTCCTGATTGATATAACCAATATAAGAGAATACCAATACGGCATTTCCATCAGTTGCCTCAATGGAATAATTTCCATCCAGATCCGTTGATGTTCCATTAGTTGTTCCTTTAACTAGTACAGTAGCTCCAATTAAGGCTGTACCCGTTTCAGCATCAGTTAGTGTACCCGTCACTTTCAACGCTAGAGACTTTGGTACATTTTCAGAAATTAAACTTTTACTAGGTTGATCTCGAACTGCAGCATATAATTTTGCGTGCCCGGCATCAAAACTCCCCAAGAGGCATAACAGACCAATAATGAGGTAATGCTTTTTCTTCATAAAGAATGTTTGTGAGTTAAAATTAATATGGAACGATATAAATTCGACCATGATGTTTATAAATATTTAAACAAGTAACCGTTAATAATGAATTAATTCATTTGGACTATTACCTGTTTAAGTTGCTGTTTAAGTAAATTTTAACAATAAACGTAGAAAAATTATTGATTAAAACTTCCTAATTCTATAATCAAGTTAAGCTTTTTTAAAACTTAAACTGCTCTGTAAAATTATAAAATTATAAATAATTATTTTGATTTAGGTTTATTTCATAAAATAATCATTCATTTTTTTTTAAAAAAGCTGATTATAATATCCTTATTAAAAAATTGACATAAAAATATTTAGAAATCCATTTGAAAACTTAAAACGGGTATGAATCCACCGCCAAATCTGGTAAAGTTTAGTTTGTTTGCCACCGAATCATAAGAAACAAAGGATATATTTCTATGGTTAGTTAAATTTTGAATGTCAAGTGATACACTTCCAAAGAACCCTTTTTTGTTAAATCGGTAAGCAATTCTACTGTCAATTCTAAAGTATGGAGTAACTTGAGAAGTCCATTCTTTTCCTGCAAGAGGTACATATTGACCTGATTTTGCTGATAAAACAGGGTCATAAGGGGAGTATCTGAATCCACCGTTGTATAGTACTCTAAATCCGCCTTGTAAGGTAGATTGATTATTAAAGGTAAATTCTTTACCAAAGGTCAAAGAACTGGTAAATCTTGTGTTGAATTTGGAGTTGTACCATTGCTGATTATATGGCGAATATTTAGATCGAAAAGTAGATGCCGTTACCAAAAAATAAATTTTATTACTGAAAAATTTTTCAATTAAGGCATCAAGACCATAATTTACCCCGCGTCCTTTACTTACGACTGAAAATTCAGGAAATTGGTCTTGATTATTCAACATCCAATATAAAGATTCCGTATTTAATTCTACCGGCACCTTATTTAAGCTTTGTAAATACCCTTCTAAACTAAATTTTATTTGAGATTTACTAATGGTTTGGTAACTTAATATAAGATGGTTTGCCTGTATAAGTTTTAATTCTTTATTAGGAAGCACCGTTTCGTTCCCTATTTTTTGACTATAAAAATAGGAGGCTAGGGGTAACATTTTACCTAATCGGCTATAAGCCAGATTTAATGTTTGGTTTTGGGTGATTTTATAAGAAATAGCAGCTCGTGGCTCAATAGATGAAGTGTTATTTAAAAAGAAATGTAAATAATGTAAACCCGTTTGAAGCGTTGCCTTTTCTGATAATCTCTTAGAAATCTGTGTGTAAATTTGACCCTGTTGGGTACTCCCTTTTCCAAATACCGTATTTTTTCTATTATTTATTTGCTGAGTAACATCACTTAATGACCTACGGGGAGCTGTTTCTACATTGTAGTCAAAGAAAATCTGATGAAACATGAATCCACTTTTCCAGGTCGTTCCTTTGCCCAATTTTTTTTGGTAGGTAACAGAAGTGGAAATCCGGTCTTCTAAATATTTTTGGGTATTGTATCGGTACCTTTCATCTTTTAAAGATAGCGTATCGTATTTTCTAAAAATATGACTCGAGTTCACCGATAAAACTGCTTTAATAAAAGATGATTTATTAATTAATCTGGTGATCGTAAATCCTGTTGCCCCCATGTTACTTCCTTGTATTCTGTCTTCCCAATGATTTGCAGTTCCTGGATTCCTTTGCAAGGGATCAACCACAGGGGAATAATTTTCCAAACTTAATCCACCCATCCCAAAAAGGGTGTAAAAAGTCTTTTTATCTTTACTCTGGTAAGCTAGGTTAAAACATAAATCTTGAAAATCATTTGAAACTCTCTCTCCGATTAAATGAAATCCCATTTTATTTAATAGTCCAAGGGTGGAATACCTATAATTAACTAAATAGGAAGCTTGTTGAGATTTTATAGGCCCTTCAGTGGCAAAGTCCAGCCCCAATAGTCCTATTTTAACTCTGTGTTCTCTTTTCTCCATATTCCCTTTCCTGAAATGGACGTCAAAAGTACCCGATAGGGCATTTCCATATTCCGCAGACATTCCACCTGTTGAAAAATCGGATCTCGATAATAATTGAGCGCTGAAAACGGTGACACCACCCCCAGATGTACCTGGCCTTGCAAAGTGATTTGGATTAGGGATATCAATTCCCTCTAAACGCCATAACATACCAAAGGAAGAATTTCCTCTAATGATAATATCATTTTCAGTGTCATCTCCACCTCTGGTAACGCCCGGATAAGAAATGGCCATTCTACCTAAATCATTTACCCCAGCTGGCATTCTTTCGGTTTCTTCTGCTGAAAATGACCTGGTACTAACTAAGGCAGATTCATTAACAGGAGCATTGGTATTTTGAGAAGCAATTACTTCAACAGTAGATAAAGATTGAATTTCTTCTTGAAGTTCAATATTTAATACAGTTTCTTTAGCAGAAGTTAAAATGAATTCTTCTGAAAGAAAGGTAGCATAACCTAAATAGGTACACTTAACGCTTTGTCTGCCTACAGGAACACCACTTATTACAAAATTTCCGTTTTCATCGGTAACCGTACCTAATTGCTTTTCACTTTTTTCAATATTCAAAGTGGCAAAAGCTAACGGACTTTTAGTGGTTTTATCTTTAACAGTTCCTCTGATTGTTTGTAATTTTATTTGTGCAGTTAATAACAATGGCATAATGATCACAAATAGTACGAAGTAAAATCGACTATTTTTTAAACAATTAATATTCATTCAAGGTTAATTTTAATAATTCCGAAATCTAATTTCAACAATTTAATTATATTTTGCTTACTTTCGGCGACTTTTCATTCTAAATATTAGTAATATCTTAATTTTATGTCAAATTCTCACCAAATTAGGTTTTCAAGTGGCATTAATGAAGTTCGAAATATGGGAACAGATTCCCTAAGATCTAATTTTTTAGTGTCTAATTTGTTTCAATCAAACCATATTGAGATCGTTTATTCTTTACAAGATCGATTTATTTTAGGAGGTGTTATGCCAACGTCTTCAATCATCGTACTACCTTCATTTGAAGAAATTACGAAGGCTGATTTCTTTTTGGAAAGAAGAGAATTAGGTGTTATAAATGTTGGTGGAAATGGAATAATTGAGGTTGATGGAACCCAATATAAATTAAGTAAAAAAGATGCGCTCTATATAGGTAGAGGAAACAAGAATATTTCATTTAAATCTGAAAATGAATCTGAACCTGCTATGTTTTACCTAAACTCTGTTTTAGCTCATACTTCTTATCCTAATGTGTTTATTCCGATTAAAGAAGTGATACCTGCTGAAATGGGAGAATTTGAAACAGCCAACAGAAGGAATATTTATAAAATCATTGTGAAAGAAAGATTACCAACTTGTCAGCTGGTTATGGGTCTTACAGATTTACTTTCACCAAGTACGTGGAATACTTTTCCTCCTCACACACATATAAGGAGAAATGAGGTCTATTTTTATTTTGATATTCCAAAAGATCAGATTCTTATACATTTAATGGGCGAACCTGAACACACCAGACATTTAATTTTACATAATAATCAAGCTGTTATTTCACCTGAATGGTCTATTCATTCAGGCGTTGGAACAGCTGCATATTCATTTATATGGGGAATGGGTGGTGAAAATCTGGAGTATAGTGACATGGATAAAGTAAATCCCTTAGATCTAAAATAAATAGTATGCTTCCCATCTTTAATTTAATTGGCAAAGTTGCTTTGGTGACTGGTTGCAAAAAAGGTATTGGTTTTGCCATTGCTGAAGGACTCGCTAGAGCTGGTGCCGATATCATTGGTGTTTCCGCTACCTTGGAACTTGAAAATTCTACTATTGAAAATAAGGTTAAAGCCTTAGGTAGAAAATTTTATGCCTATCAATGTGATTTTTCCGATAGATCTCAGTTGAATGCTTTTATTGAAAAAGTTTCAACAGAAATTGAGGTGATAGATATTCTTGTTAATAATGCGGGTACTATCTTAAGAAATCCGGCTGTAATACATTCGGATGAATTTTGGGATACCGTTTTAGAAGTGAATTTATCTGCCCAATTTGTTTTAACAAGGGCTCTTGGTGCTAAAATGATTGAAAAAGGCTATGGAAAAGTTATTTTTATTGCGTCTTTACTTTCATTTCAGGGGGGTATCAATGTTCCAGGATACGCTGCAGCGAAAGGTGGCATTGCCTCTTTGACAAAGGCTTTGGCCAATGAATGGGCAAGTAAAGGGGTTAATGTTAATGCTATTGCCCCTGGTTATATTGAAACAGATAATACTGAGGCTTTAAGAAATGATCCGGATAGAAGTACTTCTATATTGCAGCGAATTCCTGCAAATCGCTGGGGAAAACCAGACGATTTTGCAGGTCCTGCTATATTTTTAGCTTCTGATGCTTCAGACTATGTACACGGTACCATTCTAACCGTTGATGGAGGCTGGATGGGAAGGTGATTTAAATTTAGCCTAAAAACGCATTTTTACACCACCAAGGAAGTTTATACCAATATTTTCATAATATTGCCATCTCTGTCGTTTGTTATTCAATAGGTTATTTAATTGAATAAATGCCTCTATTTGTTTTGTTATACTGTATCTGGAACCAATATTTAATTCTATGAGTGGATCTAAATTTAAAGGTCCTTCTGAGGCTAGATAAGGAACTCCATTTTCTGTGTTAACATCAAGATTTAAATGGAGTTTATTTTTAGTATAACTAATGCCAAACATGGCTGTAAATGATGGTAAATGCCATGCTCTTAATTCATTATTCAAACTATAAATTCTTTGTTTAATAGCCGCCTTTAGAATGATGTTATCTTTTATGGAATAATTTAATTCACCTCCAAAGGATATTAATCTGGCCGTATCATATATAACATTGAATTTTGGAATACTATCTCCATTGGTTAAATACATAGCTAAATTATCTATAGATCTGTGGCTGCCATCTATTCTAAAGGATAAGGCTCCTGCCTGTCCTTTTATTCCAGCATAAATTTCGTTATTCGAAGCATTTCTTATGGCAATATTATTTACTAAATATGGATTTTCATTAGCCAATAATCTAAAATTTTGTTTTTCTATATCTCCCTTCGCTCCTATATAAATAGCCAGTTTATCGGATAACAAATTATAACTTCCTTCAATATTTGGCAAAATAACTGACTTCCCATTATTCAGACCTAGTTTTGCCCCAACGTTAATTTTGAAATTGTCTGAATGAAAAGAATAATTAGGCGAAATGAAAAACTGGTTCAATCTCTGTGCGGTATCTTTATCAAATCTGTACTTAGTTAAATCAGTAATTAATTCTACGGATAAAGCATTTTTTTCTGAAAGCCAGTAAGCTAATCCCAGTTTAGCCTGAATCCCATTTTCCTTGTTCTTTAAATTATCTGAAAATGAATGATTTACTAAATCTACACGGTAATCAAATTTACCAACCGTTGGTAAATGGTTGAAAAATGAAATTTTACCTCCAAAATCTTGAAACTGACGTCTTACATCTGATGAAAAGAAGGAAGATTCTTTATTATTTTCAATGTTATATTGATTATAGCCATAAAAATATCTGTTTTGTTGACCATAATTAAAGTCACCAGATATGGTATATCCTGCATTTGTAAATACATCAGCTTTTATAATACCTGTAGTATTTGAAAACTTTTGATTTTCATTGATTATTTGGTTATCCATTCCAAAATGAGCTATATCTAAACTTACAATCGATTGAGCATTTGGAGATAAAGAATAATGCCCTGCTATATTTCGGTTTTTTGGTAATCCAATACCCAGTAATAAATAACCAGCATAGTTGTCTGGATTTTCCTCGCTAATCATCCTTAATGGTTTAATATTAGGCGTTAAATAGGAAACTTCAAATGGACGTAATATCAAATTGTACCTTTGTTTCCTAGCACTGGTATCCGTAGGTAAGAGGTTGGCATTAATTTCAAAACGGGGGGTCTCTGGAATATCGGCTTTGTAGTCCTTAATGACCTCCATCTGCTCTTTACCTTGAGCGCTGAGGCTATGATAGGAAAAAAGTATGATGATTAAAACAAGAAAGTTTTTCATGGAATTATTTATTTGAGTTTGCTTCAATTTTGCGTAATGTCTCTTTTCTGGTATTTATTTCTGTGGCAATGCCTTCTTCCTGTGCAAAGTCAGACTGGAGCTGTTCTAAAACAATTTTTGCCTTTATATACTTTTTGATTTCAATTTGGGTATCAACATAAACTAACCCGCATTTAGCTGCCCAAAAAGCATTTAGGTATTCTTGAAATCCTGCCATGCTAAATTGTTCTGATCTTACAAAATCTTTGATGGACAGGTAGTATTGACTTATAATATAATTCGCCTCGTCTTTATGCACTGCATCCAGTTGTTTGCTTACTTGTTCTAACGCATTGATGCCTTGATTATACTCTTTTAATTCACAAAGTAGTTTACCCAGATAGTAATTCGATTCTGTTTTTTCATACATAGAAATTACCGGATTCCTTTGCACTTTGTCAGCAAATTCCATTAAAACGGATTTGTCTTTTAGTTGGTAGGCACAGTTTATGATTTGAAGTTGTGCTTCTATCTTTTTATCCTCTTCGGTAAACCTATTTTCCATAAGCCTATAATTAGTTAATGCTTTGGAATAATTCTTTAAATTAAAATAAGTTAAAGCTGCTTTTTCTAGGGCTCTATCTGAAAAAGTATTAGGATGAAAAGATACCGTTGATTCATAATCTTGAGCTGCATTTGTATAATTTTGTAATTTTATATATGATTCAGCTCTGAAAAAATATGCTTTTGCACGGTTTGTTCCTGATGGGAATTGTTTTAAATAATTACTGTAACCTTCAACAGCTCCTCGATAATCCTGGTTCTCAAATCGTAAATCAGCTGATCTAATGGCAATGGCTTCCCGCTCATTTGAGTTGACTTCATAACCTGGAATACTAGCTTTAAAAGCTATAAATTCATCGGGTTTGTTAAGTTTATTTAGGTAAACTTCTTCTAATCCGCTTAACGCTAAATCTTTATCAGAGGAAGTACAGTTAAAACTGAATACTTTTTTGAAGTTTTTTATTGATTCAGGGAAATTATTTATGTTGTAATAACTTGTTCCTAAACCATTAAATGCCTCACATACTTTTTCTGAAGTTGTATTGTATTGATTAACAAGTTTTTCATAAGCTTTTATCGCTTGTGGGATCTGGTTAATCTCCTGACTAATTTGTCCAATAAGTAGGAGTGCATCGTCAGCTAATCCTGATTTCGGATATTTTGAAACTAAGCTTTCTAATAAGGCTATTTCTCCAGCTGTATTTCCTCTAAACCCTTCAATATTTGCCTTTTGATACATGGCATAATCTATAGCAGGATAATTTTTTTGTATAATTTCATTATAATATCTGCTTGCTTTATCATAATTTCTAGATACCAGGAATACATTTGCGAGCTGAAGCGTTGCATCTCCTAATATTCGTTGGTTTATCTCAGGTTTAACGTATATTTTTATATTTGTATCAAAAGCATCAACTACCTTCTGGAAATAATTGGACGCATTTTCTAATTTTTCAATTCTCAAATAGTTATATCCCTGAAGATAATTTGCGGAAGTAAGGGAAACGTCTTCAGATAATTTAGAATCTGCCTTTGAAAAATATTTAGTCAGATAATTAATACTCTCGTTATACTTTTTTTCTCTGTTTGAAATCTCCGCTAGCCAATATAATGCAATAGCTTCTAAACTTTGTTTTAAGGGTGTGTCCAGTGACTTTTGAAAATAGGATTGTGCAATTTTATAATCCTTTTTTTGATGAGACTGAATGCCTAAATTTAAATTAATTGTTTGATTTGCTTCACCTAATTCTTTCCCTCCATATTTTTTTTGAATTTCAATTAGCAATTTATTTGCTTCCTGATAATCTCTAAATGATAGTAAAACTTTGTTTATAATAGCTTGTGCTTCATTAAAATGGGGGGAATCACTAGGTATAAGTTTTAAGTCATTTAATGCTTCCCTGTCATTTCGAAGTTCATAAGCTAGTTTTCCATGATTGAAAAGAGCTTCTAATTGTAAAACAGGATCAAAATTCATTCTGGCAGCAGCATCAAGCGCCAATAAGGCATCTTGAGAATTATTAGTTTTCAGATAGCAATCGGCAAGATAAAACAAGGCATTTTGTCCCAAAATACTTTCCGAATCACTTAGAGGTAATAAATTTTCAGCTGCTTCACCATATTTTTTAGCGTCATAAAGGCAAAATCCCAATTGGTATAGTTCCTCATCCCTAAGTTTCGTTTTTCCTTCAGCATAGGCTTGTAAATAAGGAAGAGCTTTTGAAAATTCATTTTTTTCAAAAAGGGCTTGACCAATTAACTGACCTAATTCTTTCTTGTTTTTTAATTGTGCATCTTCATATTTTGGCATACCATATCGAATAACTTCGTCGTAATTTTTCTGAATAAAATAGATTTGAGCTATCTGATAAGGTATTAAATATTGATAGTTTTTCACACTTTCTATTGCCTTAAATGAAATTAAAGCATCTTTATAATTATTTTCTTTGTAAAAAGACATTCCAAGATAATAATGGCCGGGACCAAAATATTTACTTTCCGGATTAAGAACCACTTTTTTAAAGGATAAAATAGACTCTTTCCATCTTTCAAGGGCAAAGTTTGAATACCCTATCTGAAAGTTTATATATTCAGCATTTTCATTTTGTAATACCTTGGGAGAAACTTTTGAATAATATGTTAGTGCCTTTTCAAACTCCTTATTATTATAAAAATATTCAGCTAAATTTATTATTAAGGCCTGTGCGGTAACATCTGGACTTATTTCATTAATATAGGTAACAACAGCCTGTTCTGCATCAGGTCTTTCCAATGCAATAGCACTTTGAAGCATATATTGCTTAGCAAGCACTTTTATGCCTTCCCAACGTGGGTCACTTAAGTGTTGATTTTCATTTAATATTTCGCTTAAGGAGTTATAAGCTAATGAATAGGAACCTTTTTGATAGTTTTCTATTGCACTGTTTACGTTTTGCTGAACAGAATTAAGAAATTGACTCTCCTGACAGTGTAGGGGCAATATTCCTCCAATAAATAAAGCAATGAAGATGCCATTTTTCATGAAAAATAATTTAAACTGAATTCCAATGATAAATATTGAATCATTATATCTATATGATTCAATTGTAAAATGTTTTTTAGTCTTTATTAATTGTATAAAATCAGATAATTTTAAATAATTTCTGATTTTATGGTATCCGTTATAATGGAGCAGGCTTCCATTATTTGTTTTTCATTAATAACTAAAGGTGGAGCAAATCTAATGATGTGTCCATGCGTTGGTTTCGCAAGTAGTCCATTCTCTGCCATTTTTAAACAGATATTTAAGGCTGTTTCAGAATCCTTTTCCTCATCAATGATAATAGCGTTTAAAAGTCCCATTCCTCTGATTTCTTTGATAAATGGAACCTTTTGCATTAGCTCTTTTTTTAGCGTTTCTCTAAAGATAGTGCCCATTTTTAGGGCATTTTCAGCTAATTTTTCATCTTCTACGACTTTTAAAGCGGCAGTGGCAATGGCACAGGCTAATGGATTTCCTCCAAAGGTCGAACCATGTTCTCCTGGTTTTATGGTTAACATGATTTCATTATTTGATAATACAGCAGAAACTGGTAAAACCCCACCAGAAAGTGCTTTTCCTAAAATTAAAATATCAGGTTTAAATCCAAAATGATCACAACATATTTTTGCTCCTGTTCTGCCAATACCGGTTTGTACTTCATCGGCTATAAATAATACCTGATGCTTTTTACAAAGATCATAAGCCCCTTTTAAATAATTTTCATCAGGTATGACAACGCCAGCTTCTCCTTGTATCGGTTCAACCATAAAACCAGCAACTTCAGGATCTTGAAGTGCTTTTTCCAGTTCTGTCAGATTATTATAAGGGACAATAACGTAGCCTGGCATAAATGGACCAAACTGCTTTCTGCTTGATTCGTCTGTCGAAGAGGAGATAGCACCCAAGGTTCTTCCCCAAAAATTTCCCGATGCAAATATAATTTTTGCCTTATTTTCGGCAATTCCTTTTATCGTATAACCCCACCGTCTGCATAATTTAATGGCCGTTTCCCCTCCTTCAACCCCAGTGTTCATTGGCAATACTTTGTCATACCCAAAATAATTGGTTATATATTCTTCATACGGCCCTAATTGATCATTATAAAATGCTCTGGATGTTAAAGTTAATTTCTGACTCTGTTCAATCAGTGCATCTATAATTTTAGGATGACAATGTCCTTGGTTAACTGCTGAATAAGCTGACAAAAAATCAAGATATTTTTTACCGTCTACATCGTATACATAAACTCCCTTTCCTTTTTTTAAAACAACAGGTAGTGGGTGATAATTATGTGCGCCATATTTATCTTCCTGGGCCATAAATAAATCGGAGGTAGGTTGCATTATCATTTGGTTATGGTTAATTATTGGTTAAACTAGCTTGAAATATGTTTTTAGCTCCTAAAGTTCTTAATTCCTGATAGATTATCTTAGTTAAAGCTATGTCTAAGGATAAAATACAATCCGATATCAAAGTAATGTCAAATCCTTCAGCTAAAGCAATAAAGGCATTCTCTTTAATTTCATATTCCAATGGAAAACCTGAAAAATAAAGATGATTTATCTTATTGTTTGAAAGATAAGCTTTGAAAGATTCATTTTCAAAAACTGAAAAATTATCCATCCCTTTTTGAGACTCGTGCTGAATAATTAAAGGTTGTAATTCAGTTATCCATCTTGGATTTAAAGCACCTAGGGTATTAGAAACGCAATGAATAGGCCAAAGATACTGGTTTTTACCATCAATGATTATCATTTGATGAGGTTTTCTCCAAGGATGACAAGCTGCAAAACTGATGTGGTTGGCTGGGTGATTTTGATTTATAAGAATAATATGTTTCCAAAATCCTGATATCGCTTTTAAGTTATTTGAAATTTCGTCTAAACCATCGAAAGTAGCATTCCCAACGGACAAAAAATCGTTTTGTAAACCAAATATAATTAAAGCACTATCCTTCATTTTCGTTTTGGTTTTTAATCCAAAATAACACCGTCCCTCATTTCAAGACATCTGTCACTCATTTTCGCGAGGTCAGTATTATGGGTAACCAAAACAAAGGTTTGATTAAAATCTTTTCTTAGTTTAAAAATAAGCGCATGTAGTTCTTGAGAAGATTGAATATCTAAATTGCCACTAGGTTCATCGGCAAATATGACGGAAGGTTTATTAATAAGCGCTCTTGCTACGGAGACTCTCTGCTGTTCTCCACCTGATAAGGCACCAGGTTTGTGATTCATTCGATCAGATAAACCCAGATAGTCCAATAATTTTTTACCTTCATTAATAACTTCGTTTTCTGGTTTTTTGGCAATATATCCAGGAATACATACATTTTCTAAGGCAGTAAATTCTGGTAGTAAATAATGGAATTGAAAAACAAATCCTATTTCATGGTTCCGGAATCTTGATATCTCTGTATTTTTTAGTTTGCTTATATCCCTACCTTCAAAAACAAGTAAACCAGCATCTGCTTGATCTAAAGTACCCAAAATGTGTAAAAGAGTGCTTTTTCCTGCTCCTGATTTTCCTGTAATGGCAACAATTTCTCCTTTGGCAATTTCAATATCAACTCCTTTTAAGACGTGTAAATTTCCGTAATTTTTAACAATTCCTTTGGCTACTATCACTTTATATTTAAATTATAACCGGAAATTCTGGTTCATTTTCAGAAATATTTTTAGAGATATGGCTTAATTTCATTTTGTGTTGTAGATTTAATAAGTTTAAAACATCATTACAAAATGATTCTGTCACCAAATTTATAATGGCATCTACACTGTCAAATCCATCTCCATCTCTAAATTTATAGGTTTGTTCATATAAACCTGATTCAAATTTCAAAGTGAATCTATTGTCATTTGTAAAAATGCTGATTCTCAAAATAGGATGAGGAATATTGGCTAATAATCTCATTTATGATACCTGTTTTTTGGTTAATTTTAAAATCATACCTAGTAAAAGACCTAGCATCATTAAACTACTGCCACCCCAGAATAAATTAATTCCTGGAAATTCTATAGCCTCTAATACAATATAATCGGATCGAAGGGCTTCCGTTGATAAATCTATGGAGATTGCTTCGTTCTTTTTTGGTGCATAAGCATAAGAAATTTCTGCCTTTTCTGTTTTAGGATCTAACAAAGGGAAACGTAAGTGTATACCTAATGCTGGAATTTCAGCCTTCACATTTAAGGGTTCTCCTTTTCTAATTAAAAAAATGGGCATGACCCGATATGATTTACCTTCTTTACTTTTTACCTTGATATTTGCCCCAACGGCTAAATCGCCTTCCTCTGGTTTGTAATCATTGGTTACTGGATTTCTAACGTATCCTTCAAAAATAATCTCATTATCATTTTGAATCATACTTTCGTTGATACCAAGGCGATAAGCCTTATAGGTTAAATCTTCTTCAAAAGTGTACAGATTTTCAAAGACACTTTCAGGTAATCTAATTCTTGTACTCCATTCGTTTATTTGGACAGGATAGCTATATAATAGATTTTCCCTTAGTACAATGACAGGCTTGGCATAGATAGTTTTATCGTCATCATCTCGCTTTATCTTTAAATCTACGCCAATAGCCAGGTCTCCTTTTTGGGCTTTATATTCCGGATGTTCAGGCGAATAATCAATTTTAGTAATTAAAATGTTGTATTTTCTTACTATTTGGGTGTCTTGATCTTCTAAATATTGAGTATCAGTAAAAATGTAAGTTTTATTAATATCTATATTTAGGGTGCTGTATTTTAAACTATCCTCTTTTTGTTTCCTTAGTTCCATGTCCATCTCTACCTGCGGCAAAGAAGCAATATGGGTGAATATATCCTTATCCCAATACCTGTGTGTAGCAGGATTAGAAGCGGCAATTTTGGTAAATGATTTATCGTAAATGACGGTTGGACTTAGGTTAAAACTATCAATCCTTTGGTTATCTTTATTATGTTCTACAAACTTCAAGGTATAAGAACGAGTATAATGGTTTAGACTATCCGATTGATAATTAACCTCGTATTGTTGCATCCGAATAGGCGTATCTTTGAAGATGAGAATATTTTTTTTCAAACTTTCATCACTGGCTCCTTCAATTAATCCATCCATAATAAATGGATTATTGGATATGATTTTTTGGTTTAAGCCAGAGGCAAGTATCCCGATAATCATTAAGGCAAAACCTGTATGACTTAATACTGAGCTGACCCACTTTGTTTTAGTTTGGAAATAAGATACCAGGACAGCAATATTCGCAACCACACCGTATAAACTGGCAAAAAGCAATAAATTATACTGCCAGGCGATTGGTTTTAACCATAAATTGGTTGGGTAAAAAAGAATGGCACTTATTATTAGATGAATTCCTGTATTTATTAAGAATTTATTCCTGTTTTTTGACCAGTTAATTTCCTTAAATCGCAAATATTGAGCTCCACTTGAAAGAATTAAAACAAATAAGGCTATCCAGATTTGATATTTATTATAGTGTGGAATCGGATCGGTAATAACACTACCCAGATATAAAGGGTCAAAAATTTGACGTATTTTATTAAATACCGGAAGTGACGTGGATCCTGCTATTAAAACACTTGAAAAGAATAAGACTAAACTTCCCATGAAAATCCAAAATTCTTTGGAACTTAGGGCTTCTTCCTTTTCTGGTGTGGGAATACTTTTATATCGTAGAGCAAATAATAATAATGGTGCAATGAATGCCAGTCCTAAAAAGAAAAGTAGCTGTGCCTCAAGACCCATTTCGGTAAAAGCATGCACGGAAGTTTCTCCTAATACACCACTTCTGGTTAAAAAAGTAGAATAGACGACCAATGCAAAACTTAATAAATAAAAGAAATAGGTACTTTTTAGGGACTGTCCAGTACTTTGTGCTATTAAGTGCGTATGAATTCCTGCTATGAGAATAAGCCAGGGAACTAATGACATATTTTCTACAGGGTCCCAAGCCCAGTAGCCTCCGAAACTTAATGCTTCATAAGCCCAGGCGCCTCCCATCAATATGCCAATTCCTAAGATACCAGCGCTAAATAATGCCCATGGGAATGCAATTCTCAACCAATTTTGATGATCCTTTATCCATAATCCTGCAAGGGCAAAGGCAAAAGGTACAATGGTAGAGGAGAATCCTAGAAATAGGGTAGGCGGGTGTATGGTCATCCAATAATTTTGTAATAGCGGATTTAAACCATTCCCCTTAATGAGTTCTAAATAATCAGCCTGCCCAAAAATTGGGGCATCCATAGTATCTCTTAATAATTGAAAAGGGCTACTTCCGAGTTTAAAACTGAAATTTTCCCAACCCACATAAACACCTAAAATCATACTACTTAGAACAGCCTGTACCACCGCGAAAATAGCCAAAACGGGGCTTTCCCATTGGTTTTTTCTGCTGAGAATAATTAATCCCAGGATAGTGTTCCAAAACATCCATAGTAAAAAACTTCCTTCTTGTCCTTCCCAGAACGCAGCAAAAATATATTGCATTGGAAGTTCATCAGATACGTGTGTCCATACATATTGATATTCATAATACTTTTGTATCATGATGTAAAAAATCAACCCAATGACTGAAAACACAGCCATTGCCTGGGTTATAAACGAGCCTCTACCAAGTATCAGCCAGCCTTTATCCTCCCTTCTAACATGCTTAAAATAAGAAAAGGCACACAATAAACTACTTATAAATAAAGTAAGAACTAAAAAATGTCCAAGTTTCCCCGCCCATAAATGTTCTCCAACATAATTGATTTGATCCATTATAATTAACTCCTTTTTTCGCTCTTAATATAAATCTCTTCGTCCTTATATTTAGAAGGACATTTCATCAATAAATCAGATGCATAAAACACCTCTCCTTTCATTTGCCCAGTGATTACAATTTGCTCTGATAATTCAAAATCCTGAGGTTTTGCAGCAAAAAGGATGACTTTCTTTTCAATTCCCTTGGTATCCTTTATAAAAAAACTGAAGTAGTTTGGATCTTTCTCAGGATTATATTCCATTTTTTTATCCTTGGAAAGATTTCCTGCAATTTTAACGGTATTTTCATTGGTTTTTGCCTCAGAAAAGGTAGCATAAGTGCTCATATCTTCCGCAGCATTAAACAGTAAAAAAATGGAAATGCCAATTAAAACCATGGCCAAAATATACATCCTTTTCATATTCCTTTTGTTTTTCGTTGCAAAGTTAATGTCAATCTGTTACTATTACATATTTATTGGTCACAATGTTGTAAAAGTTGCATTAATAAGAATTGAATTTTAAATTAAACAAATTTCTACTTATTTTGCAGCTCAAAATATTTATTTATGGGACGTGCCTTTGAGTATAGAAAAAATAGAAAGATGAAGCGTTGGGCCAATATGGCTAAAACCTTCACGAAAATTGGAAGAGAAATTGCAATCGCTATTAAGGGTGGTGGAACTGATCCGGAATATAACTCTCGCCTTAGAATGGCTATAAATAATGCCAAGGCTGCTAATATGCCTAAGGTAAATGTTGAAAATGCAATTAAAAAAGCAACGTCTAAGGAAGCGGAAAATTATGACGAAGTAGTTTATGAGGGCTATGCTGCACACGGAGTCGCTATCGTAGTTGAAGCCGCTACTAATAATCTGAATAGAACAGTGGCCAATATTAGACATGTATTTTCTAAATATGGCGGATCTCTTGGTGTTTCCGGTTCGGTTAGTTTTATGTTCGACAGGAAAGGCGTATTTAGAATAAAAAATACAGGTCTCGATTTAGAAGAACTTGAATTGGAGTTGATTGATCACGGCTTGGAGGAAATTAAAGTTGAAGATGACCAGATTGTCCTTATTACCGAATTCGAAGATTTTGGTAAACTTCAAAAAGCTTTGGAAAGCAAACAAATTGAACCTGAACAATCAGAATTTTACAGGATTCCAAGTCACACGAAATCGTTGACAGATGAGCAAGTGGAAGATGTTGTGAACCTTATTGAAAAAATGGAAGAGGATGAGGACGTGTTAAATGTATTCCATAATATGGATATGAATTAGACAGAAAACGCATAGTTTTTTAAATAATAAGCCTCAAAATTATTAGTTGTCTCCGGTTAATATTTTTGAGGCTTTTTTTTGTATATTCTATTTTATGCTATAATTCTAAGAGTATTTAGTCTATAATGATTTAGCTAAAATTTACTCTTTTATAGTTAATTTATACTTTTATCTAAAAGTCTTTTACTTTTAAATGTCTAATAAAAATCCTTAACAGTTCATTCTCCCCGATAAATGGCGCCACTCGTCATGGTTTCTTTCACTTCCACGGATAACAAATAAGGGATTTTTTCAATCATCTGTTGCCAGATCCATACCGCAATGAGTTCTGCCGTTGGGTTCTCTAATCCCTGCACCTCGTTCAATATCTTATGGTCTAATTGTTGCATAATTGGCTCCCAAATCTTCTTGAAATAACCGAAATCTTCAACCCAACCAAGTTTTTCATCAATTGGACCCTTCGATGAGATTTTTACATGATAAGTATGACCATGCATGTTTTTACACTTATGACCCTCAGGTACATTAGGTAAATAATGTGCAGCATCAAAACTAAATTCTTTATAAATCTCAATGAATGGCATGATTGATTTTTTTTCGCGCAAATTTACATTTATTTAGTTATTCATCCCAATTTAAATTGGTTTGTCAAGGTAATACTTTTTTCAGAACCCCATTTTTTTCGCATCATTATTTCCCATTTTAATGATTTTCCAATATTAATTTTCCCAACTACATGAAGCAATAACCCTTTTCCATAGTAGGGCCTTAAGCCGTAAACTCCCGTAACTTGTTGTTCGAAATGGTAAAACCGGACTTCGTATCCTGGCGTATTGTAAAAGCCCAATCGGGTTGAAAAGGTCCAATTAGTTGTTATCTGTTTGAACCATCCTTCTAACCAAAAGGAATAACCAGAAAGATTTTTTTCTCCAATTATAATTTGCCCCCAATCAATTCTCGCTCGCCATAAAATGGATTTTCCGGGTATTTCAATGTGGCTTCGATATTGATATCTGCTGTAAAATTGGACGCCTGCTAAAGCATTATTGGTTTCTTCCTCATTTTTACTGTGCCATTCTGTATAAAATTTTATCCCTTTTCTTTTCTCGTAGGCAATCCTACCTCGTTGTTCCATCCCTCTGGTCGGACTATTTATTTGATACCTAACCCAGGGATGTACATAAAAATCGTTAAAAACGGAAATTTTCCATCTTGGGCTAAGTTGGTAAATGAATCCTAAATATAATCCATGCTCATTTCTGTTCAGACTATTTTCTCCCCATGCCTGCGCTAATATGCCCTGATAAGTTTTTGGGTAATATCTGACTAATACGGCAATATCCAGTTTTTTATCGAGGCTGTTTTGTAATTGAAAAATAAATGCCGTGGTTTTACTGTAAGAAATCTCCCCACTTAAACGCCAGCTCGAGAGCTGATAATGATAGTCTAAACTAAGGCCCAGGTAATTTTTACCCGCATAATAGAATTGATTATATAATTCTTTGGGCTTTCCATGACCTGGATTTATCCTTTGATAAATGATATTTAACCCCGCAATGAGTTCATTCTTATTCCATTGAATTCTGTTCCCAATATTAAAAATTTGAGCAACTTCCTGATTCATTCTTTCTGTTGCAGTTCTATGATATCCGCTCATTAAAAGTTGTGAAATTCCATTTAGTGTGTCTTGTTGAAAACTGGCATCTCTTTTTTTTAGCGAAATCATAGGAATCCAGGTGATATTTTTATGAAAAGGATATTTCATGATCATGCCTCTGAAAAAGCCGTTTTCTGAAAATGATTTATGAGCATTAATTTGAATTGGATTTCTTGAAATATCTGTCGTATTGATGCTCTTAAAAGTACTATAAGAAGCATTTAATAAACCTTGTCCCCAAGATGTTTTAAAATCACCCAGAAAAAGGGTTAGCCCATCTTTTATCTTACTTTGAAAAGTTAAAAAGTAAGATAAATAATCTGGTTTTCCATTTTTTAAGAGTGTTTCTCCAGGATCTTTTTCTATGGATATCCCCATTTTTAGTCGGTCGAAGGGAGAATATCGTAGGTTAATGCCCATAAATTGATTATCACCTTGCCAATTTTCCTGCTTTTTTACATTAAATGGGCTTAGTCTCAGGTTTGCCTGCCATCGGTCTTTTAAGGTCCATATTTCATTTTTAGCAGGTAGCATAAGACTGTTTGGATTTAACACGAGGAATGGAATTAATTTAGAAATCGTGAGAGAGTCCCATAGGGGAACCGCTTGAATGCCATAAAGATTGCTAAAACTGCCTATCTGAAGTCGATAAGAGATAAATGATTTTATTTGTTCCCTGCTTAATAATTTCAATGAATGTAACTCTTGTTCATTTATTTTATTAATAGAGAATGGTATCAATAAACTGTCTTTTTTCTGCTTTGAAATACGTTCCAGCTGATCTTCTACATCTAAATCTACATCGGAATAAGGTGAAATAATATCTTCTAACTCAAATATTTCTTTCTGATTCTCAGGTACCTGTGCATTTGAAGGACGGGTATTTAAAAGGTAAAATAGGGTAAACAAAAAATAATATAGCTTCATGATTATGGTTTGCATCATCAGGAAGGTCGTTTCAGAAAAGGGTATTTTGTCCTAAATTAATCTAAAATGTCTTTCATTGAACACCCTATAATTCTACTTTCGAGCCATATAGGGAAATTTAGATAAGCTACACTCCTTAATTCTTTAATGTCTTTTTCAAAAGTATCCATTTCCTTTTTCATTTTAATAAGATGCCCTAATTTTTCGCTTAATGGACTGTTTATTAACACTTTAATAAATTTAAGCATTAAGCGTTGTATAGGCGTGATTTCATTTGAAGAGGCGAAAGTCCTTTGAATGGACAATAAAAGTGTCCCTGAAAAGTCATAATTTCCAAGTTCATAATGACAAAGTAAGTGTAATAACCGAGAATTAAAATGTAAATCAGTTCTAAGAAATTTATTTTGCTGATGTATGATTAAATTTAGTTCGTCTAATGATTTAGAATGATCCCCACATACAAAATAGATATAGGCGGCTTTGTAATGAAATAATAAGACACGATGCGTGTCCATATAAGGGGAATATATAATTAAATCTTCTTTTTTTTCAAGCAACCATTTTTTAGCATCCTCATACTTTTTATTTAGGAAACACAAGTTTAAGGCTACAAGGTAACTGTATTGAAAAGCTAGCAAATTGGAGGAAAAAGTGAAATTAAGTTCATTATTTGATATGAAATGATTTAATTCCTTATAGTAAATACTATATTCCACCAAATCTTTTTGTAAGAATAAAAAGGTGAGTAAATAATAAAGACCTCTTAAATATAAATCGGGATCTTGCCTTTGAATATTTGGATTAGCCTGAAATAAATTCACCCAAAGTCTGGTTTGATTGACAGCCGAGGGAAGATCAAGCAGTATATAATGATACCAGGAAAAGGCTTGATATAAATTTATTTTTTCAAAAAAAGTGAGTTGCCAGGCATTCATCTCTTTAGGAAGTTGTTCATAAAAATATTTTTTAACCTTTATATGAGCTTCTTCGGTAATGGCATGTCCTTTTTCAATGTACCATCCGTGAATCTGAATGGTTAGATTAGAAAGTCTGCTGGTAGAGTAGGTAATAGAACTTCTTCGGGCTGTTTCTTCCAGAAGCGTTTCCATCTTATTCAAGACCTGTCTGCTTCGGGTAATATGCCTGGTTTCAATAAGTTTTTGGAATTCAAGTATTTCCAGATGTAAAACATCCTGATGGTTGGCAACAGCCGTACTTTTTATTTTTTCCAATAAGTGTAAACTTTGCATATACATGCCTCTGGCATAAAGTATTCGGGCAAAATCAATTTGCTCTCTAATTTGAAGATCAATGTGTTTATGGGTGTGTATAAGTCTTAAACTGATTAATATTTGAGTATAAAGATGTCTTTTTAAATTGGCAAGTTGCGTTGCATTTTCAACGGGTAGTTTTAGCTTAATTTCGGTTTCGTTATAATTTTTCTGTTTTTCAATCAATTGAAATAAAGAAAGAAATTTTGTTTCAGGTCCTTGCGCTAATCTTCCTACATAAATAGAGAAATTTCTCTTTTCTGCTTTATTTAAAGACTTAATTAAGGTAAATAATGGATCTGAAAATTGATTAAACATAACATAAATATTAAAATATAATACTGATAATGAGTACTTTAAGGTATTTATTATCTATTTGGGCATAACAAATATAATATAACATTGAGTATCCTGTATTTATTTGCAACATTACATTTGTCATGTAATTAAGAAAAACACAAAATTATAAAAGGGGAAGCTAATAAAGTCGGCAATTATTTTCTTCACATTCGTTGTTTTTTAAATTATTAAATGGATCAAACTATTTTATTATGAAAAAAATTGAAGCAATTATTCGCCTTTCGAGGTTTGACAAAATTAGAGATTCCCTTGCATTAATTGGGATTAATTTTTTTACCCTCCAGGACGTAAAAGGTTTTGGTCTTCAAAAAGGTGAAAAAATGGTTTATAGAGGAAGTGTCTATGATGCTGATTACATAGCTCGTTTACAAATTGATATTTTAACTACCGATGATATGGTCGATGCAGTAGTCGATGCCATCATTTCTTCTGGTAAAACGGGAGATGTTGGTGACGGTAAGATCATTGTTTATGATGTTCAAGAGGTAGTCAGAATACGCACTGGTGAAAAAGGGTCGGAGGCAGTTTAACCAAACCCGTTTAAAAATTAATTTCCTTAATTAAGTCAAGTAATATTATGAACGAATCTATTTTTATGACCAATAATTTATGGATGATGATATCAACCATTCTGGTCTTTTCCATGCACTTAGGCTTTGCCACATTAGAAGCAGGACTCGTGCAAAAGAAAAATGTGGTAAACATTTTATTTAAAAATACCATGATTGTATGTATCGGTTTATTAACCTATACTTTAGTCGGTTTCAATCTAATGTATCCTGGAGCTGATTATGCTGGTGGATTTTTTGGATTTAGTGGTTTTGGTCTTTCCGTTCCTGAAGGTAATCCCATAGATTATGCAGGAGGTAATTATACCTATTGGACAGATTTTATTTTTCAGGGAATGTTTGCCGCTACTTGTGCAACGATTGTTTCCGGAGCGGTAGCTGAAAGAATTAAGTTAATGCCATTTTTGATTTTCTCTGTTGTTTTTGTTGCGTTTTGCTATCCTATTACTGGATTTTGGCAGTGGGGTGGTGGTTGGTTAAAGGAAGCAGGATTTTATGATTTCGCTGGTTCAACCTTGGTGCATGCAGCAGGTGGTTTTGCTGCGTTGGCAGCTATCATTGTTTTAGGACCAAGAAGAGGTAAGTATACTGCTCATGGAATTAAGCCGATTCCTGGCCATAGTATGCCATTAGCAACTATTGGCGTATTCCTTTTGTGGTTTGGTTGGTTTGGATTTAATGGTGGCTCCGTTCTTTCTGCTAATCCAATGGCTGTTTCTTTAGTATTTGTAACTACCAGTTTAGCTGCAGCTTCTGGAGCTGTTGCTGCACTTTTTACTTCTTATTTCCTTTTCAAATCCTATGATTTATCTATGGTTTTAAATGGAATTTTGGGTGGACTGGTTGCCATTACAGCTGGAGCAGATCAAATGTCTCCAACGGATGCCATTGTTATCGGCGGAATTGCTGGTATCATCATTCCATTTTCTGTAGTTTTTTTTGATAAAATCAAAATTGATGATCCCGTTGGTGCCACTTCTGTTCACATGGTATGCGGCGTTTGGGGTACTTTAGCTGTGGGTATATTTGGAGTAAAAGGTGGTTTAGGTCAATTAGGCATACAATTTATGGGTGTTGCAACAGTGGGTGTATTTTCCTTTGTGGCTGCCTTTATCATTATGTACGTTCTTAAATTAACTACAGGTATTAGAGTTTCTGAAGAAGAAGAAATTAAAGGTCTTGACGTTTGTGAGCACGAAATGTCTGCTTACGCAGATTCTCCTGCAGAACAGATGGCTGGCTTTAAAATGTAAACTAAATAAAGACACCTGGTCGGCAAACCAGGTGTCAAAAACAGAAAAACGGCTTCCCATTTTCCTTAATTAAGCAAAGCAAATATACATAGATTCCTTTTATTATTCATAAGTGGAATTTAATGTATGGATTGTAGGAAGCCGAGGTGTAAAATCAACTCTTTTTTAATCCATTATTTAAATTATTCACTATGAATAAGTTCAACTTATTTAGAGGTATCGCTATATGCCTATTATTTGCGGTTATTTTTGTAAACAATACATTGGCACAGGGAACAGCAACGGCTGCTCCTGAAGAAGTGAAAGAAGAAGAAAAAGCTTCGGAAGCTCCATTTGAAATATCGGGATTTATAGACGGTTATTATTTGGGAAGTTTCAAAAATTCGCCTTTTCCTACTAGTTTTACCCCAGAAAATAAATCATTTTCTTTGGGTATGGCAAATATCATTTTAACTAAAACTGGCAAGGTTGGCTTTGTTGCAGACCTCGCGGTTGGTCCAAGAGCAGAATTAGCAAATTTTTATCAAGGAACAGCTTTATCTTTTATAAAACAGTTATTTGTAACTTATTCACCTTCTGAAAAATTATTGATTACCATGGGAAACTATAGTACACATCATTGTTATGAGGTAATAGATTCAAAAACCAACTTTCATTATTCAACTTCCTACGTTTTTACTAATGGTCCATTTTTTCATACAGGTATTAAAGCAAATTATGCTATATCCGACAAATTTGGCTTAATGTTAGGGGTTTTTAATGACACAGATACGAAGATAGATATTGTTTCTGGTAAACATATAGGGGCTCAACTTTCCTACATTACAGGGAAATTATCGAGTTACTTAAATTTTACAACGGGAAAATCAGCTGATATTTTTGAAAAAAACCCTGAAGAATTTTCCACCCAAATTGATTTATCAGCTTCATATTCACTATCAGAAAAAGTGGGTTTAGGTCTAAATATTTCACAAAAGTCGGTAGTAGTATCTGGTGGTGAAACGGCTAACTGGCAAGGAATAGTTTTATATGGTAAGTATTCGTTTAATGATGCTTTTACACTTGGCGTTAGAGGGGAAAGATTTATTGATAAATATGGTTTAATTACGGGTATAGAAAATAATGCAATTAATGCATTCACTCTTTCAGGGAACATTCGAATTGGTAACCTTACATTAATTCCTGAATTTAGAATGGATTCTGGTTCTAAAGATAAGACATTTACAAGTTTAGATGCCTTAAACTATAAAGCTATTTCTGGTCTTCTTATGGCAGTTGTTTACAGTTTTTAATTTGGAATTAATTCATTAAATCCTATAAAAAATGGCTAAGTCAAAATTAGAGTACATTTGGTTAGATGGGTATAAGCCCATGCAGAGTCTTCGTAGTAAGACAAAAATTGTAGAAGATTTTTCTGGTAATCTGGAAGATTGTCCAATGTGGTCTTTCGATGGAAGTTCCACAGAACAGGCTCCTGGAAATTCTTCTGATTGTTTATTGAAGCCGGTCGCTGTTTATCCTGATCCTGCAAGACATGACGCATTTTTGGTTATGACGGAAGTTTTATCATCCAACGGTAAACCGCATCCATCAAATGGTCGTGCTTTAATCAACGATGATGATAATGATTTTTGGTTTGGATTTGAACAAGAGTATTTCCTTTATGATCCGGAAACTAATATGCCTCTTGGCTTCCCGGCGAATGGATATCCCGCACCTCAAGGTCCTTACTATTGTTCTGTTGGAGCAAAAAATGCTTTCGGAAGAGAAATAGTTGAAGAACACCTAGATATTTGCTTAGACGCAGGCCTAAATGTCGAGGGTATTAATGCTGAGGTCGCAGCGGGTCAGTGGGAATTTCAGATTTTTGCTAAAGGAGCAAAAGAAGCTGGTGACCAAATTTGGGTCGCTCGTTATTTATTGGAAAGAACTGCGGAAGCTCATGGCGTTACCATCAATTGGCATTGTAAACCTTTGGGTGATACTGATTGGAATGGCTCTGGTATGCACGCGAATTTTTCAAATACTACGCTTCGTACCTGTGGGGATGAAAAAACCTATATTAAAATAATGGAGGCTTTCGGTGCAAATGTTAAAGAACATATCGATGTTTACGGTCCTGATAACCACCTTAGATTAACTGGTAAGCATGAAACTGCTTCTATCAACGATTTTAGCTACGGTGTTTCTGACAGAGGAGCCTCTATTAGAATTCCTGTGGTTACTGTTGAAAAAGGCTGGAAGGGCTATCTTGAAGATCGTCGTCCAAATTCTGCAGCAGATCCATATAAAGTGGCTGCCGTAATTATTAAGACCGTCAAATCTGCGCTATAGTTTTGACCTGTTTATAATACCTGAAAGCCCGCTCATTTTTTGATGCGGGCTTTTTTTATGTTCTCAAAAAATTATATGATCAAAAATAACTTTAATTAGATAAACAGTATATATTCGCACTTTATAAATAAAAATGATGAAATTTTTCTTTTGTTTAATTTTTGGGATGTTTTCAATATTCTCTAATAGAAGTGAGAATGTTGAAAGTATTTATAAATTAATCAAAAATAATGTTAATCCTTTATCCATAAAAAGGAATGATGCAACATTAGTTTTTGCCATTAAATCAGAAATTACTTTATCTAGTATTTCTACAAAAACAGTTCGCAGATGTAGTTCTTTTGTCAAAAATAAATTATTTTTTACTGTTAATATTCTACGTAATAAAAAAATTAATTATACAAACAATATATTTATAAATTTAAATATTATTAATTTAAAACATATTATTGGAATTCCAATATTCCTCTGTAAATTAATTATATGATCTCTACTTTTTAAAATTTTTCCACAGAATCTATTAATGTATCTTTTTGAAGTTGAAAACTAATTGTTTTTATTTCAAATGTATTTTTTAATATTTATCAATATTAATTTAATACCTGTATTTGAATTAAAAATATTTTAATAGTTCAATATTCATATTTATACATTTAAAAATTTTCAAATAGTATTGAAATGTATAACCTACTTTTTTTAAATAATAATTTTCTATATTTTAAAGTAATCACTAATAAATACCTCCTAGTTTTATTAGTAGTTTATTTTCCACTCCATGTATTTTCTCAAATTCAGGATTCGGTTCCCTTATCTTTGGATGAGTGTAAAGCTATTTTGATAAAAGAAAATCTGAGCGTTATAGCCTCACATTATGATGTGGATATCGCTGAAGCACAGGTGATTCAGTCTCGTGCGTGGAATAATCCGGTTTTTAACTGGAATCAAGATATGTATAGCGTTGAAAAAAACCAGTATTTTAATTTTGGTAATCAATTTTTAGTTCAAATTGATATCGTTTTTTCAATTGCCGGTAAATACACGAATACAGTCAGGCTTGCAAAAGTTAAACAGGAGGGAAGCAAATTAATGGTTAAAGATATTTTGAGATCTTTAATGATGGAACTCAACGAGAGTTACAATCTATTAAATAGCCTTCAAAATAAAGCATTAATTTTTAAAGATGTTTCAGACCGTTATGATGAGGTGATTTTTGCCGGTGAAAAGCAACTTCAGGTTGGAGGTATTTCTGCAAATGAATTAATCAGATTAAGATCTGAGAGAATAGCCTTGCAAACTGAAGCTGTTCAAAATTCAAAAGATTTATATGAAGCAATGGCTAATTTGCGGGTTCTTTTAAATTTGAGACCCACAGTATATATTCAAACCCTGAAGTATATTCCTACCTCCAGTGATCCAGTTCTTAGTGATTTGTTTTTATTAGGTGAGGAACATCGTGCTGATTATCTTCTTTCGCGATTGAATATTAAATATCAAGAGACGAATTTAAAACTTCAAAAATCATTGGCTGTCCCGGATATAAACTTTGGCTATCAACCCAAAGATAGAGGAAGTAATTATGTTCGTCCTTATTCTGGTATTGAAATAGGATTTGAAGTGCCCCTTTTTAACCGTAATATTGGCAATATTAAAGCTTCTCAAATTGAGATAAAAAAAGCAGAAGTTGAAAGTGTACAAAAACAAAATTCATTACAAAATGAAATTACACAATCTTTTTTAACCATGCTTGAAGCAAAAAAATGTTTGAAAAATTACACAAACATACTTTTGGATCAAATTGAATTATTGAATAAAGATTCTGAAATTAATTACTTAAAAAGGAATATTAATATGCTCGAGTATATCGATTTAAAGCGTATTTATATTCAAAACCGTATGCAGTTTTTAGAATTAGATTTTCAGTATTTACGTGCTGTTAACCATTTAAATTTTTCAGTTGGTCTTGATGTAATAAAATAAAGTCATGAAAAAATATTTTCTTTTAATCTTTCTTTTCTTAGGGATCATGGTAAATTCTTACGCTCAAACGTTAAAGAATGAATTAGTGGACTCTAGTAGGTTCGATAAAAAATGGTTACGTGGCGGTTCTTTTCAAAGTCTTTGGACAAAATTTATTGGAAATGACCTACCTGCTGATTATTTTTTTAAACCGAGTGTTGGAGGAAACCTTTTAACTGAATATCATCCAAATAAAAAATTTGGATTTGGTGTGGGTATTGGTTTTCAAAATAGAGGAGCTGGCATGTTTACACCAGATTATGACAAAAGCCTTGGTAATGCTGATTCTACGCATAGGGCACATTATCGTATGAGGTCTATTGAGGTACCCTTTTATGCTATTTATAAATCGCCTATTAGAAATAGTCAGCAGGTTAGATTCTCTGCTAAAGTTGGAGCAATTTATTCTTGGAAAATGAGGACTTCCTTTATTTTTCATAGTGTGGAAGATGGTTTTCACGAAATTGAAAATCTATCAAAAGATTTCTATAGATCTCAACTATTATTGAATGGATCTTTTGGTATTGATATAAATGCAGGTGATGCAGCCATTTTCCAGATACATTTACTGGTACAGCAAGGTGCAGGCAATGTTTTTAACAACCCATCTAGTTTTGGATTATCTAAAGGCTATGACAGAGCCTTTGGTATTCAACTTGGATTTCTTTATTAAACTTAATATTTTAATTGTGAAAAGAATATTTATATTTCCCATAGTCCTTTTTGTTTTTTCTGGATGTAAAAACGAAAAGGTTGTAGAAACATCTACATTTAAACTTTCAGAAACCATTTCTAAAGAAATGGAATTTGCTACGGCTAATGAACTCATTGTTCAGTCAGAACAATTGCTCACTGGTAAAATTAGTTTTGATGAAGATAAGGTTGCAAAGGTTTTTCCTCTCGCAGGAGGGTTTGTAAAAGAACTTAAAGTTGAACTTGGAGATTATGTGCAAAAAGGTCAAACTTTAGCAGTGATTAGAAGTCCTGAAATTGCTGGTTTTACGAAAGAAGCAATCGAAGCAGAAGTGCAGTTTAAATCAGCAGTTAAAAAATTGAAAATTTCTGATGAACTTTTCAAAACTGGAGTCATTTCTGAAGTTGATTTGATGGAATCAAAGAAAGCCGTAGAACAAGCTTCCGGTGAATTGGAAAGAATCAAGGATGTCATTGACATGTATGGTGCTGGTCAGGGGGCTGTTTATCCAATTAAATCGCCTGTTTCTGGTTTTGTAATTCAAAAAAATATTTCTCAGAATATGGAATTACGAACTGAGGATATTAGCCCGGTTTTTATTGTTGCCAGCCTTACTGATGTTTGGGTTTTAGCTAATATTTATGAATCAGATATTGCCAAAATTAAAATTGGTTATGATGCAGAAGTAACGACTATTTCTTATCCAGATCGTATTTTTAAAGGTAAAATCGATAAGATTTTTAATTTAATGGATCCAGAAAGTAAAACCCTTAAAGCAAGAATTACTATTAATAATTCAAACTTTGAGCTTAAACCTGATATGTTTGCTAATATTAGAGTGAAATACAATGAGAATATTAAAAAGATTGCCATTCCTGTTTCTGCTTTAATATTTGATAAAAGTCGCTATTATGTAATGGTTTATAATTCTAAAGATAATATCGAAACGCGTGAAGTTGAAGTTTATCAAGAAAACTCTAGTTTAGCTTATATTGAAAGTGGTGTTAATAATGGGGACAAAATTATAGTGCGTCATCAACTATTAATTTATGATGCATTAAATGATTAACAAATTAAATAGTATTTCCTGATGAATAAATTAATTAAAGGAATTATTTCCTTTTCACTTTCTAATAAATTCTTTACTCTATTTACAACGATAGTATTAGTTATTATCGGTGTTTGGAGTTACTTGAAAACCCCTTTGGAGGCATTTCCTGATGTTACCAATACTCAAATTATTATTGTAACTCAATGGAATGGAAGAAGCGCCGAAGAAGTGGAGCGTTTTGTTAGTATTCCCATTGAAGTTGCAATGAATTCAGTCCAAAAGAAGACGAGTGTCAGGTCTATTTCTATGTTTGGATTGTCAGTGATTAAAATTATTTTCGATGATGATGTGGAGGATTTTTTTGCACGTCAACAAGTTAATAATTTACTTAGAAATGTTAATCTGCCAGAGGATGTTAGTCCAGATGTTCAACCTCCTTATGGGCCAACAGGGGAGATATTTCGTTATACCTTAGAAAGTAAACGTAGTTCAACCGACCTGTTGGTTTGGCAAGACTGGGTCATTGACAGGCAACTAAGATCAGTTCCAGGTGTAGCAGATATTGTTTCTTTTGGTGGAGCAAGGAAAATTTTTGAGGTTATTGTTAATCCCAATAAATTGGCTGGATATAATATTACGCCCATTGAAGTCTATGAGGCTATTCAAAAAAGTAATATTAACGTCGGTGGTGATGTCATTGAAAAAAATGGGCAGGCTTTTGTTGTAAGAGGATTAGGGTTATTTAAAAATATCAAGGATATTGAAAATGTGCTTATTACCTCTGTAAACAACGTTCCTATCCTTGTGAAAAATGTGGCTAATGTTGTAGAAGGTTCTGTGCCAAGAGTTGGACAAGTAGGATTAGATGAAAATGATGACATTGTTGAAGGTATTGTGGTTATGCGTAAAGGGGAAAATCCTTCTCAAGTACTTGCACTTCTTAAAGCTAAAATTGAGGAGATTAATACAAAAATTTTACCTAAGGATGTAAAAATGGTAACCTTTTATGATAGGGATAATCTAATGACCTATTGTAGAGAAACCGTTTTAAAAAATCTTGCCGAGGGTATCCTTTTGGTAACTTTTATTGTGTTTATTTTTATGCTTGACTGGCGCAGTACGTTCATTGTTTCCATTATTATTCCACTTTCTCTTTTATTTGCTTTCATGTGCTTGCGATTCATGGGTATGTCTGCGAATCTATTATCGATGGGTGCCATAGATTTTGGTATTATTATTGACGGTGCCGTGGTTATGGTTGAAGGATTGTTTGTTCTGTTAGCCCACAAGGCTCATCTTGTTGGTATGACAAAATTTAATCATCTTTCAAAATTAGGACTCATAAGAAAAACAAGTACTGAACTGGGTAAAGCAATTTTCTTTTCAAAACTAATTATTATTACCAGTCTTATTCCAATCTTTTCATTTGAAAAGGTGGAAGGTAAGTTATTTTCACCTTTAGCTTATACCCTTGGTTTTGCCTTAATTGGAGCACTTTTCTTTACGCTTACTTTGGTGCCTGTTTTAACAAGTTTCTTTTTTAATAAAAATGTAAAAGAACGGAAAAATTATATTGTCGATTTCTTTGATTGGCTTGTTACCAAAGGTTTCAGTTTTACCTTCAAAAATAAAATCATTAGTTTTGTTACGGTAGGTATTATACTTTTTGCTACGCTGTTTTCCTTTAGATATTTGGGTTCTGAATTTTTACCAACGCTAAATGAAGGTGCCTTATGGGTTGAAGCTAAATTACCAATGAGTAGTTCCATTAAAGAAACTTCTAAATTTGTTCACATATTTCGTGAAAAATTAAACGAATTTGAAGAAGTGGAATCTGTTTTATCGCAGATTGGACGTTCAAATGACGGGACTGATCCTTCAGGATTCTTTTATGTTCAATGTCAGGTTAATTTGAAACCTAAAAAGGAATGGAAAAGAGATATTAGCACCGAAAAATTAATTGAGGAAATGGATGCTAAATTAAAGCAATATCCCGGCGTCATTTATAATTATTCCCAACCCATTATTGATAATGTTGCTGAAGCAGTAGCTGGGATAAATGCATCTCTGGCTGTTAAAATTTTCGGTGATGATCTTCAAATTATGAATGCGAAAGCTGATTCCGTTGCTGCGGTTCTTAGAGGAGTTAGAGGAGTTAGAGATTTAGGTATCCTTAGGAATATAGGGCAACCTGAGTTAAGTATTGTTTTAAAACCTGAAAAATTAGCAGCTTATGGTATCCTAACTTCAGAAGCTGAATCTGTTATTGAAATGGCCATTGGTGGAAAAACAGCCACACGTTTTTATGAACAGGAAAAAAAGTTCGATGTTAGAATCCGTTACGAAAAGGATTTTCGTCAATCCATTAATGAAATTGAAAACTTAAAGGTTCCTGCACTAAGTGGAAATAAAGTGCCTTTAAAAGAAATTGCAGATTTTAAAATGGTAACGGGTCCGGCTTTTATTTATAGGGATAATAATAAAAGGTTTATTGCCATTAAATTCTCCATTAGAGAACGTGACTTGGGCAGTACCATTGCTGAAGCTCAAGAAAAGGTTAATGCAAAAGTTAATATTCCTAAAGGTTATAATATAACTTGGAATGGTGAATTTGAAAATCAGGTCCGTGCCCAGAAAAGATTAGTTGAAGTGGTTCCAGTTTGTATTCTATTAATATTTGTATTACTATTCGTTGCTTTTGGTAATGCTAAGGATGCTGGCTTGGTTCTTTTAAACGTTCCTTTTGCCATCATTGGAGGTATTCTTGCATTACACGTCACAGGCACAATCTTTAGTATTTCAGCTGGTATTGGTTTTATTGCCCTATTTGGTCTCTGCATTCAAAATGGTGTGATACTCATTTCTGTATTTAAGAAAAATATTGCATCTGGAATGGATATTGAACGTTCTTTGTTTGAAGGGGTTAAAGAAAGAACCCGACCTGTTGTTATGACTGCTCTTATGGCTGCAATAGGTCTTATTCCTGCAGCATTATCAACGGGGATTGGTTCTGAAACGCAAAAACCTTTAGCAATTGTAGTTATAGGTGGAATCATTAGCGCTACCATCTTAACACTTTTAATATTTCCATTGATTTTTCAAATTTTTTATAAAAACCATAAAAAATTAGCAAAAAAATCAAATTAAATCTTCCTTTTAACTTTTATAAGTTAAATGATTTTTAACAGGCGTCAAAGCTGTTCTATCGTTTTGACCTTTATATAATAATTGAAAGCCCGCTCATTTTTTGATGCGGGCTTTTTTTATATATTTGTGCAAATTCGAATTCATGATGATGCCCGTTTTTAATCACGATGTTGTTTCCAGATTTATCAGATATGCTAAGATAAACACGCAATCAGATCCTTTCTCAACTTCATTCCCTTCTACCCATTGTCAAAAGGATCTTAGTAAACTTTTGGTGGAAGAACTTCAGGAAATGGGGCTTTCCGATGCACATTTAGACGAATATGGTTATGTATATGCTACCTTACCTTCTAATATGGAGAAAGAGGTGCCTGTTATTTGCTTCTGTTCTCATGTAGATACTTCTCCCGATGCCCCAGGTGAAAATGTAGTTCCTGTCATTCATCGCAGCTATAATGGAGGGAAAATTACTTTTGCCGATAATCCTTCCCTTTTTATTTCTCCTGAAAATGAATCAGATTTATTAAACCAGATTGGAAATGATGTTATAACGGCAAGTGGCTTAACTCTCCTCGGTGCAGATAATAAAGCGGGTGTGGCGGCTATCATGAATGCAGTTCAATTGCTGGTTTCCAATCCTGAGATTCCTCATGGTACCTTGAAAATACTATTTACGCCCGATGAGGAAATTGGAAAAGGGGTTGATTTTGTTAATCTTGAAAAATTGGGTGCCAGTTTTGCCTATACCATCGATGGTGAAAAAGCGGGTTCCATTGAAGATGAAACATTTTCGGCCGATAGTATGGAAATTATATTTAAAGGGGTCTCAACTCATCCTGGTTTTGCCTATCATAAATTAGAAAATAGCCTTAAAATAGCTGGTATTTTTCTGAATAAATTACCGAAAAATGAGATGAGTCCTGAAACCACTAAAGGTAAAGAAGGCTTTATTCATCCAGTTAATATTCAAGGTAAAGCAGACCAAACTTCTGTGCATTTAATCATAAGAGATTTCACGAGAGAAGGGCTTATTGAAAAGGAAAATTATATTCAGGATTTGGTAAATACAGTGATGACTGATTTTCCACATTCTACCGCAGAATTTATAATTTCAGAGCAATATAGGAACATGAAAGAGGTCTTGGAACATTATCCTTTTGTCGTTGATTATGCCATGAAAGCCATTGAAAAAACAGGACTTAATCCTTTGAAGTCATATATCAGAGGAGGAACTGATGGTTCAAGACTCTCCTTTATGGGGCTGCCTTGTCCAAATTTATTTGCAGGGGAACATGCTTTCCATTCCTTAAAAGAATGGGTTTCAGTTCAGGATATGGAGAAATCTTCGGAAATGATTATTCATTTAGCTTCAATCTGGGCTAATCATAAAAATTAATTGTAATTTTGAACAAAACCAATACTTATGAAAAATTCAAGCCTTATTTTTTCGTGGTTTTTCTTCATGTTATCTTTTGTTAGTTGTACTTCCATTGAAAAACTTGTTGAAACTGGCCAATACGATAAAGCAATTTATTACGCGACAAATAAATTATCAGGCGCAAAGGTTAATAAAGTTGAATATGTAAAAGGGCTTGAAACTGCTTTTAAAAAGGCGACGGAGAAGGATATGACTTATATTGATAAATTAAAAAATGAAGGGAATCCTGAATCATGGGAAACAATACTTTCTGTTTATAATATAATTTCAGACAGACAAGAGCAAATTAGACCATTGCTACCTTTGACCGATGAAAATGGTAAAAAAGCAAATTTCCTTTTCGTTAATACCAACGATTTGGAAAAGGAAGCTAAAGAACAAACTATTAATTTCTTATATACTTCCGCAAAAGATTTATTGGATGAAGCCAGAAATACAAAAGATAGAATTCCAGCAAGAAAAGCCTATGATGCCTTGTTACGTCTAAAAAATTATTCGGCACGGTTTCTTGACGTACCTCAGTTAGAAAGAGAAGCAAGAGAATTAGGTACCACAAAAATTTTGATTAATGTGCAAAATTATTCTCAATCAGTTCTACCTGTTGGTCTCGAAGATGAAATATTAAGACTCGGATTTAGAGATCTTGACAGAGATTGGCAAAAATTTGATGCTTATCCAGAGAAAAATAGAGTTTATGACCTTGGAATTACCCTCATTCTTTCTAATATTCAAGTGAGTCCCGGTTCAGTAAATGAAAAATCCTTTATAGAGAAAAAAGAAGTTCCAGACGGTTTTCAATATGCCCTTGATGAAAAAGGAAATGTAAAAAAAGATACTGCTGGTTATGATATTAAATTGCCTAAAACAAAGTGGATTGAAGCACAGATTTTAGAGGTTTTTCAATCTAAATCTGCTGGTCTTTCTGGTAGACTTGAGGTGATGGACTTATACACTAAAGGTATTAAAGAAAGCAGAGATATTAACGCAGTGGCTATCTTTGAAAATAAAGCTGCTTCTTTTAAGGGTGATGAAAAGGCGCTGACAGAAGATACCAAAAAAAGGTTGGGGAACAGACCCGCAGTTTTTCCAACAGATGCAGCTCTTTTGTTGGAGGCCGCCAGGAAAATCAGACCTCTTGTTATTTCGGAATTGAGAAAAATTAGAATCGATTAAATAAATTTTAAATGTCCAACGCGAATTCTGCCCTATTGTGTTGCCCCTTTTGTCAAAGCGAAAAAACAAAAATTGCTTTTTTTCTAAAGGATCACTCTGTTACAAAAGAAACTTTTAGTCTTTTCGATTGCGAAGATTGTGGATTGAGATTTACAAATCCTATTCCTGATGCTTCGTCCATTGGGAAATATTACCAAAGTGAAGATTATATCTCTCATTCAAATACCAAAAAGGGAATTGTAAATACACTCTATCATGCAGCAAGAAATTTCATGATCCAACAAAAAATTGATTGGATTAAGTCTTTTTCGTCGCATAAAAAGCTATTGGACATCGGTTGTGGTACCGGTCATTTTATGCATGCCTTAAAACAAAATGGTTTCCAGGTTAAAGGTGTAGAAGTCGATGAAGGGGCTCGAAATTTTGCCATTAGTCAGTTCGGTTTGGAGGTGATGACTCCGGATGATTTTTTATCTGATTCATCTTCTGAAAAATATGGTGTCATTACCCTTTGGCACGTTTTGGAGCATATTCATCAACCCAAAGATTTCTTACACAAAATTAACCTGTCTCTTTTGGATGATGGCTTATTAATGATAGCTGTTCCCAATTTTAAAAGCACTGATGCTGAATTCTATTCCGATTATTGGGCTGCGTACGATGTCCCAAGGCACTTATGGCATTTTTCTCCTCAATTTATGGAAAAATGGTTGTTGACTTCTGGCTTTAGCCTTATAACTAAAAAAAGTTTGCCTCTGGATCCTTTTTATGTCAGTCTTCTAAGTGAAAAATACAAAAATCAAGGCAAAGGAAGTTTCATTGGAGGTGTATTTTCCGGTCTTTATTCCTCTGTCATCAGTTGGATGGACTCCTCAAAAGCTAGTTCTTTAGTTTATGTTCTTAAGAAGGTTTAAATCTTTACTAAACTATTTTATTGTTATTTTGCTTTTATTTCCCTCTTTTCTGGTTAGCCAGGATTATCAATGGTGGGCAAATAATGTGAATTGGGATGGTTCTACCCATTGGAGAAATTACATTACCTATTCACCTAAGTATTTAGGCCCTAATGCTTTACCTATTCCAACCTTAAATGAAGGAAGAACAGATAGTCTGTTTACGCTAGGTTCTTCTTCACGTTTTTTTCAGTCAACAGGTGATTTTACCTTTGCGCAGTCTTTTTTTCTGACGTATCCAACGGAAAATAAAAAAATGAGTTTTGATATTTCATGGATTCCCCGGGAAATATATAAAACAAGTCATGACTGGAAAACAATAAGAAAGGTTCACTTTCCCGCCTATTACGAAAGACATGCAATGTCTGACATAATCTTTAATTCTGTATTACAGCTTAGCAGAGAAAGTACGCATTGGATGGATGCTGCTTTTAGAGTTTCTTTTCGTTTTGCCACTTCCACCCATGTAAATGCCGCCAGGGGTACTGATGCACCAGGATATTCTTTTGATGTCACAACGGGTAAGACGCTGTCTTCCCATTTTAGACTTTTCGGTATGCTTGGATTTTATGTCTGGCAGACCAATAGAGATGATTATTTGCAAAATGATGCTTTTTTATTTGGCGTAGGTGCCAGATATAATTTGGGTAATTGGTCTTTTTCTCCCCAGTATAGAGGTTATTGGGGCTATATTGGTGACGGTGACGATAATGTGGCTTCTTCTCTAAAAATTAACTATAGGTTAAAAAACTTGCAAATTTTTACCATTTTTAGTAAAGGTCAGGAGGATAATTTATATAATTACGCAGAATGTGGATTGGTATATATGTTTAAACCCAAAAATTAGTTAATTTGTGTTAAATATATTTCCTAATGGGTACTATTATACCAACAGATATTTATATTCAAAGAAGAAAAATTCTTTTGAATAATGTAAAAGAAGGACTTATTTTCTTCCCTGGTAATAGGGAAAGTCCTATGAATTATCCTGATAATACTTATCACTTTAGGCAGGATAGCAATTTCTTATATTTTATTGGTATAGATAGGCCCGATTTGTCGGTTGTCTTGGATACTAATTCAGGGGAAACTATCTTATTTGGAGATAATTTTACCCTTGATATGATTGTTTGGCTTGGTGCCTTGCCAACCTTGGAATCATTAGCTGAAAAGTCTGGCATTGTTCACGTGAAGCCTACCGCTGTTTTAGCTGACTATTTATCAGACGCTTTGAATCAAGGCAGAAATGTTCATATTCTACCGCCTTACAGACCTGAAAACATGCTTTTTATTAATGATTACATTAATAAATCAAATAAATCATATCAAAATCTTATTTCAGAAGAATTAATTAGACAAGTGGTCGCTCAAAGGTCTATTAAAGATGCTTATGAAATTCAAGAAATGATCGACGCGGTTAATATTTCAGGTAAAATGCATGTGGCAGCAATGATTGCTGCTAAAGCAGGCATGTTTGAATATGAATTAACAGGCTTAGTAGAAGGCATTTCTGTAGGTAATGGTGGGAGAATTTCATATCCTGTCATTTTAACCACGCAAGGTCAAACCCTTCATAATCATAGTTATAGCGGCAAATTAAAGGAGGGTGGATTAGTTTTAGGTGATTTCGGTTCTGAATCAGCTGGTCATTATGCCGGGGATATAACCAGAACATTTCCTGTCTCAAAATCTTTCTCTTCCATGCAAAGGGACATTTATGAAATTGTCCTTGATACAGAAATTAAAGCTATTAACCAGATAAAACCTGGGATTAGCTATAAAGAAATTCATTTGCATGCGGCTTTAAATATTACCGAAGGTCTTATCCAGTTAGGTTTGATGAAAGGAAATCCACAGGATGCGGTAGCTGCCGGCGCTCATGCTTTGTTCTTTCCTCATGGCCTTGGTCACATGATCGGTCTGGATGTTCATGATATGGAAGACTTAGGTGAGGCTTTTGTAGGTTATGATGGCTCGGTATCAAGAAGTACTCAGTTTGGGTTTAAATCTTTAAGACTGGGAAAGAAATTAGAAGAGGGATTTGTTCTTACTGTTGAGCCTGGCATCTATTTTATTCCCCAATTAATTGATAAATGGGAGAATGATAAAATGTATTCCGATTTCATTTGCTATGATAAGTTACCTGCCTATCGGGATTTTACCGGCGTAAGAATTGAAGATAATGTGCTCGTAGTTCCGGAAGGGCATAAAATTTTGGGTAATCCAATACCTAAATCTATTCCGGAAGTCGAAGCTTTAAGGTCGTAAAGACTGTAAATTAAAAGATTTTTTATGAATAACCTAAAACAAGAAGATCATAGTAGATCTGCTTATTGGCGGGCTAATATTAAAATTTTAGCCGGTTTGTTAATTATTTGGTTTATTTCTTCCTTTTTATTGGGTATTGTCTTTGTCAAGGAATTAAATCAGTTCAGAATGGGTGGCTTTAAAATAGGTTTTTGGTTCGCTCAACAAGGTTCAATTTATGTTTTCCTTCTTATTATTTTTTACTACGTATGGAGAATGAATAAACTAGATAAGGAATTTGATGTGGATGAATAAATTTGATTCCTCTTTTAACCTATTTAACGAATTTAAAATTTTGTAATGGATATTCTAACCTGGACCTATATTATAGTAGGATTAACTTTTGTTCTTTACATCGGTATCGCTATTAAAACAAGAGCGTCGAGTACCAAGGAGTTTTATATTGCAGGAGGCGGAGTTTCTCCTCTGGCTAATGGTATCGCCACTGCAGCTGACTGGATGTCAGCAGCTTCCTTCATTTCTATGGCGGGATTAATCTCTTTTATGGGCTATGATGGCAGCGTTTATTTAATGGGTTGGACCGGTGGATATGTTTTATTAGCTCTATTGCTTGCACCTTATTTAAGGAAATTTGGAAAATATACTGTACCTGATTTTGTTGGTGACAGATATTATTCTCAAACTGCCAGATTAGTAGCCGTTGTCGCAGCCATTTTTATTTCCTTTACTTATGTAGCTGGTCAGATGAGAGGCGTGGGGATTGTATTTTCGCGTTTTCTTGAGGTTGATATCAATACAGGGGTGATAATCGGTATGATTATTGTTGTTTTCTATTCGGTTCTGGGTGGTATGAAAGGAATTACCTACACCCAAGTTGCTCAGTATTGTGTCTTGATTTTTGCCTATATGGTGCCTGCTATTTTCATCAGTTTACAACTTACTGGTAACCCAATTCCTCAATTGGGCTTTGGTGGTACGCTAAATGATGGTACTTATTTACTGGATAAGGTAGATGGCTTATTAACCGAATTAGGATTTATTGCTTACACTTCGGGGAGTAAGGAAATGATTGATATGTTCTTTATAACGGCAGCATTAATGGTAGGTACCGCAGGTTTACCACACGTTATTGTAAGATTTTTTACTGTACCAAAAGTGAAGGATGCCAGGAAATCAGCAGGTTATGCTTTGTTGTTTATTGCTATTTTATATACCACGGCACCTGCCGTTGGGGTGTTTGGTATCTACAATATGATAACCAATATAAACGGTCAAAAAATTGAATCTCTTCCTACCTGGGTACAAAATTGGCAGAAAACAGGACTTATTACCATTGAAGATAAAAATCAGGATGGTTTGATTCTATACCAAAAAGATAAAGTAAAAAATGAGTTAACCATAGATAAGGATATTATGGTTTTGGCAAATCCTGAGATTGCCGGTTTACCCAATTGGGTAGTTGCTTTGGTAGCCGCCGGTGGTTTAGCCGCTGCGCTTTCTACCGCTGCAGGTTTATTATTAGTTATTTCTACGGCAATAAGCCGCGATTTATTAAAAAATGCCCTGGCTCCCAATATATCTGAGAAAAGTGAACTTCTATATGCCAGAATCTCCGCTGTTTTTGCGGTGGTTGTTGCTGGCTATTTTGGTGTAAATCCGCCTGGATTCGTGGCAGAAGTGGTAGCCTTTGCCTTTGGTCTGGCAGCCGCATCCTTTTTTCCAATTATTATTATGGGTATATTTTCAAAAAGAATGAATAAAGAAGGTGCTATCGCCGGTATGATTATAGGCCTTATTTTTACGCTGGGTTACCTCATTTATTTTAAATTTATGAATCCTGATCTTAATAATAAGGATCATTGGTGGTTTGGCATATCTCCGGAAGGCATAGGAACGCTTGGCATGATTCTAAATTTTGTAGTATCAATTATAATCAGCAAGTTTACGCCACCACCACCACAACATATTCAAGATCTTGTTGAAGAAATTCGAATACCCAGAGGAGCCACTTCAGCCATTATACACTAATTGAAAATAAATCAACTAAAAAATGGAATAGATTAAATTTTATTCCATTTTTTTAGTTGGTTTAAAGTTGCCTTCATATCCTTTGGAAATGGAGCTTCCCATTCCATTTTTGTATTTTTTGTTGGATGAATAAGACCGATTTTTGAGGCATGTAACGATAAGCGATTTAGTAATGGTCTTTCTTCATCCTCACCATTTATAACAGAATGATATTTAAAACCTTTAATTTCTTTAGTAAATATAGCCTCTCTTTTACCATATATTGAATCAATTAATAAGGGATGGTTTATATATTTAAAATGTGTCCTTATCTGATGCGTTCTTCCCGTTTCTATTTTTATTTCTACGAAAGTACCAATTTTAAATTTTTCTAAGACTTTATAATGGGTAATTGCTTCTTTACCGACTTTTCCCGCAATCATCTTCCCTTCTTGGTAAGGATGTGGCGCGATATGTGCATCGATTGTTCCATTTTCAGCACTTAAATTACCGTCAACAAAGGCGTGATAAATTTTATCAACCGTGTGATGTAAAAATTGATTGTTTAAATGTTTGTGTGCTTCGGCATTTCTTGCAAAACATAAAATACCACTTGTTTCCCGATCTATTCTATGAACGACAAAAATTTCACCTGTAAAGTAACTCCTAAGTAAAATGGATAGGTTTTCTTTTGATGTTTCAAATCTATCAGGAATACTCAACATCCCTGGTGGTTTATTAATAACAATTACATCTTCATCGCTATATATGATATCTATTTTAGTTTTCATCCTGAATTATTTCCTTGAATGTTTTTTTGTTAAACAGGTAATAATCCAAAACGATTAATCCTTTATAACGACCAGATTTTGTATTTCTATCCATGGTCCTCATAGCTCTAACCAGATTATTTCCCAGAAATCTTTTCTTTAAAACTTTTCTGAAATTTTTATAAAAGGATAAATGAGCTTTTAAAATAGCGGTAACAAAATGGTGGTCTTTAGTAACTAAATATAAAATGGCTGCAAAACCATCCAGTATAAATCTTATGGGTATTTTCCAGAATAAATGGGTAAACTGTTCATTCTTCATTAAGGTATATAAAGAATTTCTAAAATTTAAAAACACCTTTCTCGGTGAATCATAATCTAATGTTCCACCCCCAACGTGATAAATTTTTGATTCTGGAATAACCTTAATTTTAAAACCAGCTCGTTTAACCCTCCAGCATAAATCAATCTCTTCCATGTGAGCAAAATAATCAGCGTCAAAACCTCCAATAGCTTTAAAAACAGGTGCTCTGATCATTAAAGCGGCGCCGCTGGCCCAAAATATTTCGCCAGGCTGATCATATTGGCCTAAGTCACTTTCTACCTGACTCAATAATCTTCCTTTACAAAAAGGATAACCAAGAAGGTCTATCCAGCCACCTGCCGCACCAGCATATTCAAATTTTTCAGGGTGATCATAAGAGAGAATTTTAGGTTGACAGATTGCCATGGTAAAATCTGATTCCATTGCATTTAAAAGAGGGTTCATCCAATTTTCAGTTACAGCTACATCAGAATTTAGGAGTAAAAAATAATCTGCATTTACCAATTTTAAAGCCTCATTATATCCTCCTGCATATCCAGTATTTTCTGGCAAGGATATAATCTCGATAGATTCTGAAAATTTTTCATTCAGAAAAGAAATAGAATCATCTGTAGAACAATTGTCAGCAAGGATGATTTTGCAATGCTTATGCTTATATTTTATTACATCAGGAAGAAACTTTGATAGCCATTCTTTTCCATTGTAATTTAATATAACAATAGCTACTTCAGGATCTATTTTATTATTTTCTATTTTTTCAACTTGAGCTAATACAGCTTTTGCATGTATCTTGTCATCTGAAATTATTTCAGATAATTTTTCTAAAGATTGTAGTTGTTGATCCGATCTAAGATATTCTACGAGGGAAATACTAATTTCCTTATCATATATTTCTCTGTCAAAATCAAAAATATTTACTTCAATCCTTAAAGATAATTTTGAATCAATACTTGGCCTTTTGCCAATGTATAACATGCCTTCATATTGATTTTGATCAATATTTACCCAAACAGCATAGATTCCATCTGCTGGAATTAATTTATGTTTATCTGAAATTTGAAGATTAGCCGTCGGAAAACCTAGTTTTTTACCCACTTTATCACCATGAATTACTTTACCAGAAAGTAGAAAATAGTCTTGTGATAGTAAATTTGCCTGTTTAATATCCCCTTGTAATAAAGCCTTTCTTATTTTAGTAGAGCTTATGGCTATGGCCTCAATTTCTTGTTTTTCTATTTCAATTACTTCGTATCCAAATTTTGCTCCATGCCATTTCAAGAAATGAATATCTCCCTGACGGCTCAGACCAAATCTATGATCATATCCAATAACAATATACCTCGGTTTGAAAAGTTTAACCAAAAACATTTCTATATATTCATCTGCACTAAGCTGCGCAAATGTTGTGGTAAATGGAACAATAATCAGGTGATCTATTTCTAATTTTTTAAGAAGGATTATTTTTTCCTCCAATGTAGTTAATAATTGAAAATGATCTCCTGGAAAGACGACCTGTCTTGGGTGTGGGTTAAAGGTAATTAAAACACTTTCTCCTCCAGTACTTTTAGCAAGCCGGTTTACTTTATTGATTAGCTTCTTATGTCCTAAATGGACACCATCAAACGATCCAATCGTTATTACCGCTTGTTTGAAAGCGGGTAAATTATTTATATCCCTGTGTATTCTCATATCTTTGCAAAGGTAAGTCTTAAAACTGATTTTTATGTTAAGTTGTTTTATAATTTACTACCTTTGATAAAGTTAAAAATCCTTTATGGATATACAGGAAATAACCATACTACTCAAAAACGTCCTTCATCCAAAATTGGGTAAGGATATTGTTTCGATAGATCTTATTAGTCAAATGAGGATTGAAGGCGATAATGTTTTCTTTAATCTTCATGTTTTTGGCTTAAATAGTTCTGAAAAATCAGCTTTACATTTCAATTGTGTTCAGGAAATAAACAAGGTTTTTCCTTTATTAAATGTACATGTGCATTTGGTGAATGATAAAATTTCTGTACCACTTCCTGAAAATAATTTGCTTCCCCAGATTAAACATATCATTGCCGTTGGTTCAGGAAAAGGTGGCGTCGGAAAGTCAACTGTTTCTGTTAATCTCTCTTTAGCACTTAAAGCTGCAGGCTTTAAAACAGGCATTTTAGATGCAGATTTATACGGTCCCTCTATTCCTACGATGCTTGGTTTGTCAGGTAAACGTCCAGAGGTTGAAACGGTAAACAACCAACCTAAAATTAGACCTCTGGTGGCTTTTGGAATGCCAGTTATTTCAATGGGTTTTATTATAGAACCTGAACAAGCAGTCGTTATGAGGGGCCCTCGTTTATCAGGCATCATTAAACAATTCTTTTTAGATACTTTATGGCCTGAATTAGATTATTTAATTGTTGATTTGCCTCCAGGTACTGGAGATGTTCAATTAAGTCTGGTTCAAACGGTGCAATTATCCGGTGCAATAATTGTGACCACTCCTCAGGAGGTGGCCGTAGTAGATGCTATTAAAGCCTTGAATATGTTTCAATTGCCATCCGTAAATGTACCTATTCTTGGTGTCGTGGAAAATATGTCCTGGTTTACTCCAATAGAAAATCCTGAAAGAAAATATTTTCTTTTCGGTCAGGGTGGTGGCCAAAAACTGGCAAGTTATGGAAATACCACACTTTTAGGTCAGGTTCCTTTAATTCAAGGAATAAGAGAGGGTGGGGATAATGGATTACCCGCCTTTTTAAATCACCAGTCAGATTTAATCCAACCAGTTTTTATGGAGATTGCTCAATCAACTGTGAAAATTATTAAGGCAAATAATTAATACCCTATTTATCCATGTCAAAAGAATCGCTTTATCCCCTTATAGAAAATGCTTTGGAAAGTATTAGACCTCACCTGCGTGTAGATGGAGGCGATGTGGAATTCGTTGAATTAACGGATGATTTTATTGTTAAAATTAAATGGTTGGGTGCTTGTGAAAGTTGTTCTATGTCATTTATAACCATGAGAGCAGGTTTAGAAGATGCCATTAAAGGTAAAATTCCTCAAATTAATGGAGTTGAAGCTATAAATGGTGTTAAAATTTAAGTTATTGCGCTTATATGAATCGTACAACGCTGATTAATCATATCTTAGAAAAAAAATCTTACCTCTGCGTAGGTCTTGATCCCGACTTTAATCAACTGCCTTTTTCTTTTGCTCATACTCCTAGCGATTTACTTAAATTTAATAAGTATATTATTGATTGTACTAAAGATTCTTGTGTCGCCTTTAAACCTAATTTCGCTTTTTATGAAACAATGGGTTCTGCCGGATGGGAAGTCTTACAGGAAACCATTGACTATATTCCTTCAACTCATTTTATAATAGCTGATGCAAAAAGAGGGGATATTGGGAATACTTCCGGGAATTATGCCCACGCCGTTTTTAATCATCTTAAAGCCGATGCTATTACTGTGGCTCCTTATATGGGTAGTGATTCAGTTATTCCCTTTTACAATTATAAGGAAAAATGGGTAGTCATTTTAGGGCTGACTTCTAATCCTGGAAGTAAAGATTTTCAATTTCTTACCCTCGAAACTGGAGAAAAACTTTACCAAAAAGTGATTAAAGAAGCAAAAAATTGGGGAAATGAATCTAATACCATGTTTGTTGTGGGTGCTACACATCCAAATGAATTAGTTGAAATTCGTCAAATTATTCCTAATCATTTCTTGCTCATTCCTGGTGTCGGTGCCCAGGGAGGTAACTTAGAAGAAATTTCTAAATATGGACTTATTAAAGAAGTTGGTCTTCTTGTAAATGCTGGAAGATCAATCATTTTTGCATCAAAAGGTAATGATTTTGAAAAGGCTGCTGCATTGGAAGCGAATAAAATGCATCTTGAGATGAAAGAATATTTGGAAAAATATGATATCGCCTAAATTTTTAATAGGATAGTTTCCAATTTATTTTTAGTTAAAAATTTGCTGATAATCATATTAATTTCTCCGTTATCTGGTTGTTTCTTTATGTAATTTTCCCAATTATGCAATGAATCCTGGAATAAATCTTCTTCTATAAATTCATAACCATAAAATTGTCCATTGCGAATGGCAATAATACTTTTTTCACCCTTTGTGCGCCCTTGATCAAGGATTAAATAACTACCGTCCAAACTCTTTTTTAATTTTGATTTTGCCAATTCGGCACGTTCGTTATAAATTTCCGCACTTTCTTTTTGGCAACACGCCCCTTTACATTGTCTAAGTTGATAACGAAAGCAGGGGTTTCCGAAAAGCAAATCTCCCTCTATAAGATGATCACATAAGCTAAATTCTTGCCTATTCGCAGCTAATCTACTTTTTGCTATGGTGATTTTACTATATTCTGATAAAATCTCTATGTTTTTACTCTTTTTTATCTCTTTCTTCTGTTTTATATCAAAACATAAATAACCCTGTTCGTTAAAGTAACTGAAAAGTACAAAATTATAGGTTTTAGCCCGTTGCGCTTTATTGACTTCTGGCATGAGCGTTTTTATCTGATACGATTCTAAAATAAGCGAAACTAATTCAGAACCCGTTTCTTCATAATCTATTTCATGAACCAATCGCTGTAATTTTGATGCTTTTTCCGTGTAATCACTAAAATGCGATGCAACTCTTTTTTGTATATTTTTACTTTTACCTACATAAACAATTATTCCATTTTCATCTTTGAAATAATAAACACCACAGGCATCAGGCAAAGATTGAATATCTTTTAATGATAGATTATTAGGCAGTTTACTCTCTTTTATCCCGAGATTTACCAAATCATTTATAATTTCACCCGCATTAGCTTCAAGGAATATTTTTTCTAATAATCTTGCTGTTGTTATGGCATCACCCATTGCTCGGTGTCTGTCTGGATTATGTAAATGTAAATTCTGAGCTATTGCTGATAATCCATAACTTGGTAACTCAGGAAATATCTTCCTGCTTAATTGTATGGTGCATAATTGTTTTCGGGTAAACGTATATCCTAAATCATTAAATGCACTGCGTATAAAAGAATAATCAAATCGGACATTATGTGCAACAAATATGGTATTTTCTGTTATTTCGATGAGTTCCTTTGCTATTTCATGAAATTTTGGTGCATCTGCCACCATAAATTGTGTTATTCCAGTGAGTTCAGTTATTCCTGAGGGGATATATGATTCTGGATTAATGAGTGATTCCCATTTTTTTAAAACTTTTTCCCCATCGTGAACTACCACAGCAATTTCTATGATTTTATTATTGGTAGCATTTCCTCCTGTAGTCTCAATATCTATCACTGAAAATAGCATTTCAAAGGTTTTTAAAGGTTGTTATTTAGGATTAAAAGCTATATATTACGTTTAAGTAACACTAAAAGATTTAGTATTCATGAAAAATAACTTTAAAATTGCTACTTTAAGTACTTTATTGACTTTTATTTTAAGTTCGTCTTTGATATGCCAACAAAATGAAATGTTGACGGGTGCGGAAAGGACTTCCTATTACTTGCCGCTTTTAAAAGGTAAAAACATTGGTTTAGTAGTAAACCAAACAAGTATCATTGGAAAAGTTCATTTGGTTGATTCACTGATTCAAATAGGTTTGAATGTAAAAAAAATATTTGCTCCTGAACATGGATTTAGAGGAAATGCAGATGCGGGAGAAAAGATATCTGATAGTAAAGATGCCAAAACGGGTGTTCCAATCATAAGTATTTACGGTTCAAAAAAAGCACCAGAAAAGGCTGATTTAGAAGGTATCGATATATTGATTTTTGATATTCAAGATGTTGGGACCAGATTTTATACCTATATTTCTACTTTACATTATGTGATGCTGTCCTGTGCAGATAATAATGTCCCCTTAATTGTATTTGATAGACCTAATCCAAATGGTCATTTTATAGATGGTCCAATGTTAGATTTGGCCTATCAGTCTTTTGTAGGAATGCATCCAATTCCTGTTGTTCACGGAATGACTATAGGGGAGTACGCTCAAATGATTAATGGTGAAAATTGGTTAGGAGATAATAAAAGGACCAATCTTCAAGTTGTTTCCTGCCTTAATTACAAACATTCTGATATTTATAATTTGCCTATTCCTCCGTCGCCTAACTTACCAAATATGCGATCGATTTATTTATATCCTTCTATTTGTTATTTTGAGGGTACTCAAATAAGTTTGGGGAGGGGCACAAACAAACAATTTCAGGTACTAGGTGCACCAAATTTAAATGCAGGTGATTTTACCTTTACGCCTGAACCTAAACCAGGTGCAATGAATCCACCTCAATTAGGAAAACTTTGCAGAGGCATGGATCTTTCGGGTTTACAAGAACTTCAAATAAAGGCTAAAAAGACCATCGATTTGAGTTATTTAATTCAAATCTATCGGGATTATCCGGATAAAGAATCATTTTTCTTGCCTGGAATGTTTTTTGATAAACTTGCCGGTTCTTCAAAATTAAGAGAAATGATACAATCAGGTTATTCGGAGCAACAAATTAAAGATACCTGGCAGCCTGGATTAAATCAATTTAAAAAGCTTAGGAAAAAATATTTAATCTATGAAGATTAAATTAGGATTTGCTTAGAACTATTTTTTCTACAGCTTGAATAAATACATCTAAATCTCTGGTTGTCGTATAAACATTTGGTGTTACCCTTACACTGTCAATATTGTCCCATACGATAGAAACAGTATGAACCTTATACTTTGATAATAATTCAGAAGAAATTACATGAGTTTCCATGTTTGCAATCTTAAAATTGGCAATGGCACATGAAAATTTAGGATCTAAAGGGGTGTGGATAGTTACTCCTTTTATTTTTTGAAGCTTGGTACACCAGTATTGTTTTAAATATTCGAGTCTTTTTTGTTTTAGGGCGCTTCCTATCATATAATGAAAATCGATAGCTTGACCAATGGCCTGTTCAATGGCAAAAGATCTGGTTCCAAGATTTTCAAACTTTCTAATATCTGAAGATAGGGGTTCACCAGCTGCCATTAATGGATACAAAGAGCTGATTTTATCTTGTTTAACATATAAAAGTCCACTTCCAAAGGGTGCACACAACCATTTATGTAAGCTTGTGCCATAAAAATCACCTTCTAAATCTGGTATTTTATATTCAATATGGGCAAAACTATGTGCTCCATCAATAATGGATAGAATACCTTTTGAACGAGCTTCTATGGCAATTTTAGCTGTTGGAATGATTTGACCGCACCAATTTATTAAATGCGTGATGTGAACTACTTTTGTTTTGTTGGTAAATGCATTGGTAAATGATTGGTATAAATAATCTTCATCTGTCGTCGGAAGATCAAGTGATATCCATTTTAAAACAATGCCATCACGCTTTTCCCTTTGCTTCCATGCATTAATCATATTTGGGTAATCTTGTTTTGTTAAAACAACTTCATCTCCGGGTTTTAAAGTGATGCCAAATATAATATTTTCCAATGCCTCAGTTGAATTTCTCATAATGGCTAAATTTTCAGGAGAACATCCTGCTAATTCAGCTAATTTTCTTCTTAAAGGTTCCCTTCCATCGTCCAGTGTTCTCCACATATAAAAAGAGGGGGTTTCATTACTTAACTTATTATATCTTTCAACGGCATCCTGAACTACTTTAGGCTGTGGAGAAACACCGCCGTTATTTAAATTGATTAAGGTAGGGGATACCGAAAAAGCCATTTTAATTTGATACCAAAATGATTCGTCTGTAACAAGTTCGTCATCTGATTTTTCATTTTTCGCCTGGATAATTGAATCAAAGGAAGGTGTATTTTTTCCAATAGTAGGAAGAAAGGACAAACTACCCACTGCACCCAATTTTGCTAAAAAGTTACGTCTAGAAGCCATATTCTGTTTTTATTTAAATCATCTTCTTAAAATTAATAAATTTTAGGTGATTGTCAACTGTATGGCTTATAATTATGTTTGATTTTGTATATTCGTAAGATAAAATGATTAGAATGAACGATACTCAAGTTTCAGCTTTGCCTGTAAATCTTACAGAAGGAGCTTTAAAGCAATTACGTAAAATACAGTCAGACCAAAATATTACAGATAACCACGGTTTGCGGATTGGTGTCAAAGGCGGTGGCTGCTCTGGCTTTTCTTATATTTTAGGTTTCGATACCCCAAAAGAAAATGATGAAATTTATGAGTATGAAGGACTAACTGTTTTTATGCAAAAAGCACACGCAATTTATTTGATTGGGATGGAAATTGACTGGTTAGATGGATTACAAAATAGAGGATTTAGCTTTACTAATCCAAATGCAAAAGAAACCTGTGGTTGCGGCACCTCTTTTTCAGCTTAGTTGCCATTTCCTTTGCTGTAAAGTACCTTAAATATCATTAATTTGGTTATATTTATATTTTTTTAGAAAAGTTTTAAAATAGTAATTTATGTTGAATAAACTGACCATTTTAATTTTAGGTTCGCTATTTGTGAACACTTTAATGGCACAGGGTTCCCATTTTGTCATTATTGACGCACCAGCCACCGTTGCAGGAAGTTATAAATCCTGGATAGCCAATTTCGGTGCAACGTATTGTTCCACAGAGACAACCGTCAAAGGGGAGTTGGCATTTGTGTCTGGTCCATCAGCAAGTACATTAGGTTGTCAGGTTGATAATAATTTAACAGGTAAAATTGCCGTAATTGATAGAGGTACTTGTCCTTTTTCTGATAAAGCCTTAAACGCACAGCTAAAAGGCGCGATAGCTGTTATTATTTTTAATAATGCCGCGGGAGAAATATTTCCTATGGCCTCTTCTGCCTCAGGTGCTGATGTTAAAATACCAGTATTGAATATGACGCTGGCAGATGGAAATAAATTAAGATCACTTATTACCGCTGGTGGTTTAAATGTTACGATTAAGAGATTTGATTCTCCCACAAAAACAGCTCCGGGTGTTGTTTGGGGTGGTAATCCAGGAGAAGGTGATTTTAGATGTGGTTTAAATAAATGGACCGTTAAAACTACTTCATGTTCTGGAGGCGCTGTTCCTAATGTAAGTTGGAAATTGTCACCAAATGGTGCTATGAACGGAAGTTGTGGTGGCGTAACTTATTTTCCTTCGCCTTCAAGTTTTGATGGTGCTATGGTTTTCGAATCTGATTTTTATGATAGTAATTCGAGTAATACAGGTTGCGGAACTAATTCAGCACAAGGACCTTGTCCAGCTCCTCAAATTGCTGAGTTAATTTCTCCTGAAATTATATTAAATAATTCAACCGCTCCGGCTTACAGCGTCGAATTTCATCAGTATACCAGACAATTTAGAAGTAATTATTTTGTTGCCTGGTCAACCAATAAAGGAGCGACTTGGGACAGTGTAGCTATCAACACAGATATTACGACGAATGTGGCAAATGAGAAAACATTGCTAAGAGTTCCAATGCCAAAAACTGGTGGTGCAAAAAGCCTGATCGTTAAATTTAGATATGAGGCCAACTATTATTATTGGGGTATTGATGACGTGAAAATAGTAGAACAAGAAGCTTATAATCTTTCGGTCAATAGTTTTTTTGCTGTTCCTCAAAATGCGGCAACGCCCAAAGATTTCGTAGAACCTATCAATTTTCTGGCTGATGTGGAAAATAAGGGAGCAGCAACTCAGTTTAAAGTTCCTTTAGAAGTGTCTATTTTAGATAATGGTTTTAAAGAAGTATTTAAATCAAGATATATTTATGATACATTACGAGCAAATGGAGTCGTCGAAAATAAGATTTTTCCACAAACTTTTACTCCTGCAGCAAAAGGAGTGTATCTTGGCTATTATGAAATATTATCAGATAAAGTAGATGCAGATTCTTCTAATAACACAAAAGAATTTCTATTCACTGTTACAGATACTACTTTTTCTAAAGATTTGGGTCCAACCCGAACCATAAGACCAGCTGATGCGAGTTGGACCGCAGGTGAACCTCATTCCTGGGCTTTTGGCAACTACTATTATGTACCAAAAGCAAATAATAAGTTTATAAAGAGTATTTCTTTTATGATGGGTAATGCTACTCAATTAAAAGATCAGGCTGTTGTTTTAAATATCTATAAATGGAAGGATGCAAACGCCAATGGTAATGCAGAACCTACTGAAAGAATTAGTTTGGGTACTTTGTTTTATATCATTGGAGGCAAAGAACAACCGGATTCGTTGATTAATGTAAAATTAAATAAGGAAAATGGTCTGGAACCTGTAAAATTGGAAGACAACACGGAATATCTTGTAATGCTGGAATACTATGCTTCAGGAACAGCTAATTTTGATATGACTATAAGTGATGAAATTGATTATGGTGGCATGATTACTGCCTCAATTCTTAAACAAAAACCAAGATTTGGTTCCTTAATTGGTATAGCAGGTGATTTAACCAAAGAAACGTATTCTTATGTTGGTTTTGGTGGAAACGAATTCGGTATAGTACCTGTTGTAAGGTTAAATGTAGCTAATCTGATCTATACCGATATTACAGAATTAAATACTATCTCAGAGCAATTTACGGTATTTCCCAATCCAGCTGCTGACTTTATAAATTTGCAATTTGCAAATAATCAACGGAACGTTTTATTGAAATTAATGGATACAAATGGAAGGATATTTTCTCAACAATCAGTTGATTTTATTCAAGGAAAAAACCCAATTAGGTTTATTCTTCCAAATGTAGCACCAGGCTTTTATTATATACAGGCTATTAGCGATGAAGGAATCGGGGTTAAACCACTGATTATAAAATAAAGAAAAGAAGTAAGGATAAAAAAAAGAGGCTGTCTGAAAAGGCAGCCTCTTTTTTTATTTACATATTGGAAATAAGAGCATCTCCAAATTCAGAGCATTTTAGCAAGGTGGCACCTTCCATCAAACGATGGAAATCATACGTTACTTGCTTTTTAGCTATTGTTTTTTCCATAGACGAAAGAATCATATCTGCTGCTTCTTTCCAACCCATATATCTTAGCATCATTTCTCCGGAAAGAATAACAGAACTAGGATTAACTTTATCTAAGCCTGCATATTTTGGAGCAGTTCCATGAGTAGCTTCAAAAATAGCCTTTCCGTTAATATAATTGATATTCGCACCTGGTGCAATACCAATACCACCAACTTCAGCTGCCAAAGCATCAGAAATATAATCTCCATTTAGATTTAAAGTAGCAATTACTGAGTATTCAGAAGGACGAAGCAATATTTGCTGTAAAAAAGCATCAGCAATAACATCTTTTACGATGACTAATCCTTTAGTTTCAGCATCACTCTGTGCTTTATCTGCAGCAGCCTTACCTTCTTTAGCCAATATTTTATCATATTGAACCCAGGTAAATACTTTGTCCCCAAATTCTCTCTCGGCAAGCTCATATCCCCAGTCTTTAAATTTACCTTCTGTAAACTTCATAATATTACCTTTATGAACTAAAGTAACGGTTGGTTTATGATTATCAATGGCAAATTCAATAGCAGCACGAACTAATCTTTCAGTTCCTTCCATTGAAACTGGTTTAATCCCTAATGAAACGGTGTCTGGGAATCTGATTTTGTTAACCCCCATTTCTTCAATCAGAAATTTCTTTAATTTTTCCAATTCTGGTGTGCCATGTAAATATTCTATACCAGCATAGATATCTTCTGTATTTTCTCTAAAAATAACCATATCAACCAGATGAGGTTCTTTTACTGGAGATGGTACACCTGTAAAATATTGTACAGGTCTTACACAAGCATATAAATCTAATTGTTGTCTGAGAGCTACATTTAAGGAACGGATACCACCGCCTACTGGGGTGGTAAGTGGACCTTTAATAGCTACCATATAATTGTCAATATCCTTAATGGTTTCATCCGGCAACCAATTACCTGTTAAATTAAAAGCTTTTTCTCCAGCCATCACTTCTAGCCAATGAATTTTACGAGTTCCATTATAGGCTTTTTGTACTGCTGCATCCAATACGCGAACGGACGCTGCCCAAATATCTGCTCCCGTGCCATCACCTTCAATAAAAGGGATAATTGGGTCGTTTGGAACGGTAAGTTTACCGTTTACCATACTTATTTTTGATCCTGACATAATCACTTGTTTTGTTGTCGCAAAAGTAAATAAATTTATGGAAAATTAAGGTAATTTAGCACCGCTAAGTAAAGAATTAATCTATGAATAATCCCATGCTGAATCCTGATCAATCTGCTTTGAGTAAGGAAGAAAAAACTATTGAAAAAGCACTGAGACCTAAAGAATTAAGTGATTTTAATGGTCAACCGGATATTGTAGATAACTTACTCGTTTTTATTGAAGCAGCTAAATTAAGAGGGGAAGCATTAGACCATGTTTTGCTACATGGCCCACCAGGATTAGGTAAAACCACATTATCCCATATTATTTCAAATGAATTGCAATGTGGCCTCAAAATGACCTCTGGACCTGTCCTGGAAAGACCAGGAGATCTTGCTGGAATTTTAACTAATTTAGAACCCAATGATGTGTTGTTTATTGATGAAATTCATAGGCTAAATACGGTTGTTGAAGAATATTTATATTCTGCAATGGAAGATTTTAGAATCGATATTATGATAGATTCTGGTCCTAGCGCCAGAAGTATCCAGCTTTCCTTGAATCCATTTACTTTAGTAGGGGCTACTACTAGAATGGGACTTTTGACAGCACCCATGAGAGCACGCTTTGGTATTAATTTTCATCTTGATTATTATGATGTTGATACCTTAATTAAAATATTATTTAGGTCTGCAGAACTATTAAATCTGCCAATGACAGCTGATGGAGCAGCAGAAATAGCCAGAAGAAGCAGAGGAACTCCCAGAATTGCCAATGCTCTTTTAAGGAGAATTAGAGATTTTGCTTCTGTGAAAGGTAATGGAACGATCGATCTTGAAATTGCTAACTATGGCCTCCAGGCTTTAAAAGTTGATAAATGCGGTCTTGATGAAATGGATAATAGAATTCTTACTACTATAATCAATAAATTTAAAGGTGGTCCAGTAGGTCTTACCACTCTTGCTACTGCGGTGGGGGAGGAAGCTGGAACTTTAGAGGAAGTCCATGAACCCTTTTTAATAATGCAGGGTTTTATTCAACGTACGCCAAGAGGAAGAGAAGCAACGCAACGTGCTTATAATCATCTATCTATTCCTTTTATTGTTCCTAATATTGGATTATTTGATATCCAATAGTATTTAATTTTTTTAATTTGTATTACATTGAATACAAACTATATATATTTTACAATTAAAAATATAGTTAATATTTTTATTCTGATAGTGAGGCATTCAGTTTTATTTAGCATTTTTACACCCCTTTCGAAGTAAAATTTTTAAATGATATAATAAGGTTTCAAAATATCATTTTTATTATTCTTAGGGTTTTTTTAATTTTTTAGGAATTTTAGCGTAATGCAGAAGGATCATACTGAAGTCTGGGAAAAATGTCTGAGGAATATTCGCTTAAATGTGAATAACCAAAGCTATAAAACTTGGTTTGAACCCATTAGACCAGTTCGTTTAGATGATAAAGTATTTACACTGCTTGTACCAAATAAATTTTTTTATGAGTGGTTAGAGGAACATTATATAGGATTGTTAAAATCAACCATAAGACAAGAGGTTGGTGAAAAAGTTAGACTGGAATATCAAATTCTGGTTAATGACAGTCAATCTAATAATCAGAATCAAACAGCCAATTCGACAGAGACTAAAGAAACCCCTGACTTTACTAATTCCAATGAAATTAAAAATCCATTTGTTATACCTGGTATAAAAAAATGGCGGGTGGATGCTCAACTAAATACTAATTTTACCTTTGGTAACTATATAGAAGGTGATTGTAATAGATTGGCGCGTTCCGCTGGTTTAGCTATTGCTAAAAAACCAGGATTAACTTCTTTTAATCCGCTGGTTCTTTATGGTGATGTTGGTTTGGGTAAAACACATCTTGCTCATGCTATAGGTAATGAAGTACAGTTAAAGTTTCCAGCAAAAGTGGTTCTTTATGTTACTTCTGATAGCTTTACTAATCAATTAATTCAATCTATAAGAAATGGTGGAGTTAATGATTTTGTAAATTTTTATCAGCATATCGATCTTCTTATTGTAGATGATATTCAGTTTTTAGCAAATAAACATAAGACACAAGAAATATTTTTTCATATTTTTAATCAATTACATCAGGGGGGGAAACAAATAGTTCTGACCTCAGATCGTCCACCCAGGGATCTTGATGGAATGGAGGAAAGACTTATTTCACGTTTTAAATGGGGTCTTTCCGCAGATTTACAAGCTCCTGATCTGGAAACAAGAATGGCCATTCTGGAACACAAAATGTTGAAGGAGGGAGTGGGTATACCGCAAAATGTAATGGAGTTTATTTGTTATAATATTAAAAATAATATTAGAGAATTAGAAGGTGTCCTAAATTTATTGATGGCTCAGGCTTCATTAAATAGAAGAGAAATTGATGTAGATCTCGCCAGGGAGGTCATAAAGAATTTTGTTACAGAAATAAATAAGGAAATTACGGTAGAAAATATTCAAAAACTTGTCGCCGATCATCTTCAAATTCCAGTAGAAACTTTATTCGGTAAAACCCGAAAACGTTCTATCGTTATTGCCAGACAACTCTCAATGTATTTAGCGAAAACAATGACTGACAAGTCCTTAAAAAATATAGGCGAAGTTTTTGGTGGAAGAGATCATAGTACCGTAATTTATTCTATAAAAACAGTTCAGGATTTGATGGAAACAGATACCTATTTTAAAGAGACTGTTCTAGAACTGGAAAAGAAAATAAAGAATTCTTTAAGAGAAACTTAATGTTTTTTTATTTTAAAATGATTGAAAAGTTTGGCAAATAAATAATTTTTTGTATTTTTGCATCGCTAAGAAAAAGACGTTTAGTTCTCACTCAAATAATAGTCGGTGGAGTGGGTGAGCGGTTTAAACCACCAGTTTGCTAAACTGACGTACTGGTAACGGTACCGAGGGTTCGAATCCCTCCTCCACCGCCAGATTTTCGGGGCGTAGCGCAGCCCGGTAGCGCACCTGCTTTGGGAGCAGGGGGTCCCAGGTTCAAATCCTGGTGCCCCGACACTAAAAGTACTTACAGTTTATCTGTAGGTACTTTTTTTTTGCCTTAGCATTAAATTTTTAATTTTTTACATAAAAACACTTTAGTCTTTTTCGAGCTAAGTAGTATTTAATTTATACTATTTTTATTAATACAATATCAAAGCATTTTATCCTAATTTTCTGATATTTTATGAGTCCAAACTGTTTATAACCCATTTTTATATTTCTTAGCACATTTTCTTTAAGCTTGCCTAGAAATACCTACTGAACAGTACCAAATTCAACATTAAATTAATTTTAGTATTTTTTGTCTAATAAGATTTTTAGTAACATAGAAACTTTAATTAGTTTATTATGGACATCTTAAATTTACCGATTTCTCTTTTTCTGCCTGGAATATCCCATTTACCTTCATAACTTACAACACTGGGTAAATAGCTGTTTTTGCTAATCATGCTCAATGCAACACTTACTTTTATATTAAAGGAAAAAAATGGTCCGGGGTATAAAACTTCATATTTTCTTCCCATAACTTGAAAATCTTTTCTCGAAAAATAAGTTTCCATAAATTTAATAACCGTTTTGCCAGATTTCTTATCTGCAATTTCTTCCTTTTCCTTTATGGTGAATACATAACAAGGGGTACCATCGCTGTAGTTTTTTGATTCTATGCCGTAACGATAATATTTTTTCATCTTATCACTAAATAATGCTGTCTTATTTCCTATTAACGGGATATTAGCTTTTTCTCCAGGCTGAAAAATAAAACGTTTTAATTCCCCATAATAATAATCCATAAGGCCTTCCTTTTTTGTATTTGTTTCATTGTTTGATTCAGTATTACAAATTTTACCAGATGGTAAAAATACTTTTTCATATAATTTTGCTGTAAGATATTTTCTATCTCCATTTTTTTTCGAGTAATTCCCTGATTTTTCTTTAGAAAGATATTTAATTTCTTTACACTTACCTACTTCGATTAATTGTGTTTTTGCCTTATAATAATCCATCAATTTGCCTTTGTCATTAAAAAATTCCTGTTCGTGATTGGCTCTGTGAGAAACACTACGCAAATTTTTAAATGCCTGATAAAAGCTGGTGTCAGATCTAACCATATCTATAAAATTATCAACATCAAAGCCCATTTTTTTTGCCGTAATGGTCATGGAATCTAACCAAACTGTTTCAAGTAAACCTTCATACGGGTCTGTTTGTGCAGCTAAAACAAGCGTAAAATGACTAAGAATAAATAGGCAGATGTTAGTATATAAATTAGTTTTCATTTAATTCATTTTAAAATAATTAAATATTTTATCCCCTTTTGCTTTTTCTAAGGTAAATTTACACTTTTGAATCTAAAATTTATGGAAAATATAGCAATTATTGGCAGTGGCACAATGGGTAATGGAATTGCTCAGGTCTTTGCAACTACAGGTTATCAAGTTAAATTAATAGATATTTCAAATTCAGCCCTAACTCAAGCGGAATTTAATATTCATAAAAATCTGGATAGATTAATTTCAAAAGGGAAATTATCATTAGATCAAAAACCTGAAATTATCCGTAATCTTCATTTTAGTTCCGATCTTGAAAATGGAGTGAAGGAGGTTTCTTTGGTCGTAGAAGCAATTTCAGAAAATATTGAATTAAAAGAAAAGTTGTTTAGACAATTGGATGATTTTACTCTTCCTTCCACGATATTAGCTTCTAATACATCCTCTATTTCCATTACTTCTTTAGGTTCTTTCACTCATAAACCTGAAAGAATTATTGGTATGCATTTTATGAATCCTGTTCCTATTATGCCTCTGGTAGAAATAATTCCAGGTCTATTAACTAGTAAGGAAGTAATCCAAAAAGTTGTTTCCATTTCAGAAAAATTAAATAAATCTCCTTTGGTTGTTTCTGATTATCCTGGATTTATTTCAAATAGAATTTTAATGCCAATGATTAATGAAGCAATTCTTTCTCTTCAAGAAAAAATTGCAGGAGTTAACGAAATTGACCAAATTATGAAATTGGGTATGGCTCATCCAATGGGTCCTTTACAATTAGCTGATTATATTGGCTTGGATGTCTGTTTGTCCATTTTAAATGTTTTAAAAGAGGGATTTGGTAATCCTAAATATGCACCAGCTATTTTATTGGTTAATATGGTGAAAGCTGGTAAATTAGGTGTTAAATCAGCTGAAGGTTTTTATAAATATGATGATTCAAAAAAAATAATTGGGGTTTCAGATATGTTTACACGCTAGAAAATAATTTTATGGCATTTATTGACTTTGAAAACAGGCTAAAAAAAAGATTCAAACATAAAGCTAAATGGGCAAAATCAAATGCAGTTTTCTGTTACCGGGTCTATGATAAAGATTTACCAGATTTTCCTTTTGTTATTGATAAATTTGAAGATTTCGTAGTTGCTGCCATAGATGTAATTGAAGATGGAAAAGAGTCAAATAAAGATTGGTTACTTGAAATTAAAAATATTATTTCCAATGTATTAAATGTTGAGTTAACTAATATTACGGTGAAATTGAGATTTTCACAAAAAGGGAATAAACAATATACTAAGTTGGATTACTCAGGTTCCCTAGTTTCTGTGCAAGAATTTGGTCTACTCTTTTTAATTAATCCATTTGATTATCTTGATATAGGCCTATTCCTGGATCATAGAATTACCCGGAAATGGGTTAAAAAGGAGGCGTTGAATAAACGAGTATTAAATCTGTTTGCCTATACAGGTTCCTTCAGTGTTTATGCAGCTGCTGGTGATGCACTTAAAGTTACGACCGTTGATATGTCTAATACATACCTGCAATGGGCAGAAAAAAATATGCAGCTCAATGGATTTAAATCAGCAAAAAAATATGAATATTTAAGAGAAGATATATTGGACTGGATTCAATCTGTTCCTCCTTCCTCCTATGATCTTATTATTCTGGACCCTCCTACATTTAGTAATAGTAAGAAAATGCTATTAACCTGGGATGTACAAAGGGATCATGCTTTTTTGATAAATCAATTACAAAATATTTTAACACCAGGTGGAATTTTATATTTTTCTAATAATTATCAGAAATTTAAATTGAATATTTCTGAAATAGTAGGCTTTGAATCAATTGAAGATGTAACACTAAAATCAATTCCGGAAGATTTTGAAAGAACAAAACCACATTCTTGTTTTAAACTCATAAATAAATCTGAATGATTCATCCCGCCAGTATACAAGAAGTTCTCGAGAAGTGTCAGATTGATGATGTTGTAAAAGATTTTGTTACGCTTCAGAGAAGAGGAGCTAATTATATTGGATTATGCCCTTTTCATAATGAAAAATCACCCTCTTTTTCCGTTTCACCCTCCAAAAATATTTTTAAATGTTTTGGTTGTGGAAAAGGTGGCGATAGTTTACATTTCATCATGGAACTTGAAAATCTTTCTTTTCCTGATGCTATTAGATATCTGGCTCAAAAATTTAAAGTTGAATTAGATGAAACCATTTCTACAGATGTTCAAAAAGAGGAACAAAAACATTTAGAATCATTATTTCTTATTAATGATTTTGCTGTTAAATATTATATGGATCAACTATGGGATTCTGAGCGAGGTAAAAATATTGGATTATCTTATTTTAAACATAGGGAATTTAGAGAAGATGTTATCAAGGAATTTAAATTAGGTTTTGCACCTGAGTCCGGGAATGCTTTTACTACAGAAGCCTTAAAAAGAGGTTATTCTTTAGATTATTTGCAAAAATTAGGCTTAACAAATAGTCAGGGGAATGATTTCTTTAGAGGAAGGGTGATTTTTCCAGTATTTAATATGTCTGGAAAGGTCATCGCTTTTGCAGGGAGAATCCTCATTAAAGATACTAAAGCGCCCAAATATATTAATTCACCTGAAACAGAGATTTACTTTAAAAGTAAAACCCTGTTTGGGATGAATTTCGCAAGAAAATTGATTCAAAAAGAAGATGAATGTATCATTACGGAGGGATATACTGATGTTTTGTCTTTGCATCAGGCTGGTATTAGTAATGCTGTAGCTTCGTCAGGTACTTCTTTGACTAAAGATCAAATTCGAATTATTAAAAGGTTAACTGAAAATGTTTTAATCTTATTTGATGGCGATGCTGCCGGTATAAATGCTGCCATCAGAGGATTAGGTTTAACGCTGGAGGAAGATTTAAATGTGCGATTAGTGACTTTACCTGAAGGTGAAGACCCTGATTCTTATCTAAAGAAAGTAGGAACCACTCAGTTTAAAGAATATCTAAATAAAAACGCTAAAAATTTAGTGCAGTTTGAGATGTCTCATTTATTAAAAGCTGCAGGAAGTGACCCTAACAAAAGGGCAGGGGTGCTTTCTCAAATTGCCATAACTATCAGTAAAGTTCGGAATCCATTAAAAAGAGATTCATTCGTAAAAATTTGTAAAGATTTATTACAAATTGATGAAGGGGCTATTCTTTTTGAAATAAACAGACATTTAAAGAAAGACCTGGAAAAATCGGCCATTGATAATAATTTAGTCGATAGAGAACCACTAATAGAATTTCAGGAACCAGCAAAAAATCATTTAAGCTGGGGTGATGAACATCAGGAAAGGGATATAGCCCGAATTTTAATATTGGCTGGAAATCAATACATTGATAAAGAAAATGGAGTGATGGTTGGTCATTTTATCATTCAAAACACCCAGGATATTATTGATGGTTTTGAGCATCCATTATATCGGCAGGTAATTGAAATTTTCATTCAAAGCCATGTGAATGGTCATCCACTTCCAGATACTAATTATTTTTTGAATCAGGATATAGCCGAATTTAAAAATTTAGCTATATCGTTCCTCATTTCGCCTTATACCTTTAGTGAAAATTGGGAAAAGAAATGGGATATATTTTTAAGCCAAAAAACACCAGAGGATAATTTTGTTAAAGATGCATCTGATTCTTTAAAACGATTTAGGTTTAGAAAAATATCTAAATTGATCAAAGAAAACTATCAAGCAATGAAAGATATTGAAGGAACAAAAGATGAAAAGCTATTTTCAGATCATTTGAAGCTTCATTTACTGTTAAAAAATGCTCAGGCCATTTTGGCTAAAGAAATAGGTACGGTAGTTGTAGGTTAAATGTTACGATTAATACAATTCAGATCTTCAAAGGCTAGTTTTAATCTGGAAACAAAGGTTTTTTCACCTTCTCTCATCCATACTCTAGGGTCATAAAATTTCTTGTTAGGTTTTTCAGTACCTTCTGGATTTCCAATCTGCCCCTGCAAATAACCTCTGTTTTTAGCTTCAAACTGGCGGATTCCATCCCAAAATGCCCATTGCATATCTGTATCAATATTCATTTTTACTGCGCCATAAGTTATGGCTTCTCTAATTTCTTCTCTGCTGGAACCAGAACCGCCGTGAAATACAAAATTGACTGGATTCGCTGCTGTTTTGAATTTATCTTGAATATATTGCTGAGAATTTAATAAAATTTTAGGCTGTAACTGTACATTTCCAGGTTTGTAAACACCATGAACATTTCCAAAAGCTGCAGCAATGGTAAATTGGTTACTTATAGCTTTTAAATTTTCATAAGCATAGGAAACTTCTTCAGGTTGAGTATATAATTTTGCATTGTCAACATCAGAATTATCTACGCCGTCTTCTTCACCACCGGTAACACCTAACTCAATTTCTAAGGTCATACCTAATGGAGCCATACGTTTAAAATAGTCAACACAGGTATGAATATTTTCCTCCAGTGATTCTTCAGACAGGTCAAGCATGTGAGAACTAAACAATGGATTACCAGTTAAAGCAACCTGCTTTTCACTCGCCAATAACAAACCATCAACCCAAGGCAACAAATTTTTTGCACAATGATCCGTGTGCAATATTACAGAAACACCATAGTGTTCAGCAAGTGCGTGAACGTGATATGCACCTGAAATACCACCGGCTATCGCGGCCTTTTGTCCTTCATTATTTAAACCCTTACCTGCATAAAAAGCAGCACCACCATTTGAAAATTGAATGATAACGGGAGAATTAACAAGACTTGCTGTTTCTAAAACTGCGTTTATTGTACTTGTATTGATAACGTTGACAGCGGGTAAAGCAAAATCTTTTTCATTTGCATAATTCAATAATTCAGTAACTTCTTCTCCAAAAAGTACTCCTGGACGAAATTTGGTGTTTGCTTTTGTTGACATAAAAGGATAATTTGAAAATCAAATTTAGATTTTCTTTTATTAAAAATATTTACTGCGCAAATATAATAACCTTTTAAAAAAAGGATTACTAATTTGATTGTTTTAAGAAATGCCGTGTTCAACCAAGTATCTTTCGGCATCTAAAGCTGCCATACAACCAGTTCCTGCGGCAGTTATTGCCTGACGATAAACTTTGTCAGCAGCATCTCCCGAAACAAAAACTCCCGGAATTTCAGTTTTTGAGCTGCCTAATTGTGGCATAAGATATCCAGATGAATCCATTTTTAACCATTTTTCAAAAATACCTGTGTTTGGTTGGTGACCAATGGCAACAAAAAAACCTTTTACTGGAATCACTTCTTCTAAGCCATTTTCTTTATTTTTAATGCGAACTGCTTCCGTTTCTTGTTCACCTAAAATTTCAACTGTTTCAGAATTCCAGTGGATGATGATATTGGGTGTATTTTTAACCCTCTCCTGCATTATTTTAGATGCTCTCATTTCATTTCTTCGTACTATTAAGTGCACTTTAGGGCATAGTTTCGCCAAATAGGAAGCCTCTTCAGCAGCCGTATCACCTGCACCGACCACGGCTACATCCATTCCCCTAAAGAAAAAACCATCACAAACGGCACAAGCTGATACGCCTTTATTCATGAGTCTTTTCTCTGAATCAAGGCCTAACCATTTGGCACTTGCCCCTGTTGAAATGATAACTGTGTTCGCTTCAATAGTAACTCCGCTTTCTGTTATTAATTTATGTACAGGGCCAGTTAATTCTACTTCAGTGATAAGTTCATATCTAATATCTGTTCCAAATCTCTCCGCTTGCTTTCGGAACTCTTCCATCATCTCAGGCCCCATAATACCATCAGGGTAACCTGGGAAATTTTCAACATCAGTGGTAATCATTAATTGTCCTCCAGGTTCCTTTCCAGTAAACAATACTGGGTTAAGTCCTGCTCTTGCTGCATAAATAGCCGCAGTATATCCCGCAGGGCCTGATCCAATAATGACACATTTTTGTTTTTCTAAAACTGACATAACTAAATATTTTTAAAGTGCAAAGTTACAAAAATTGATACCTTTTATTTTGTTACTTTAGCAATTAATTAATTAACATTAAATACCTTTTTACATGAAAAAAAGTTTTGTATCTCTTTGTTTAATTTGCTTTTCATCCTTGATATTATCTAGTCAAACGGTTACTTTACCAGCCGATACCCAGGTTTTAACCGTTGGTTCTGTGGTGATTAAAGGCAAATCTGTCCCTTACAAAGCTACAACTGGAACTCAACCAGTCTGGGATGCTTCAGGAAAAATAATAGCTTCTCTATTTTATACCTATTATGAGCGAACCGATATTAAAGATCAGGCAGTCAGACCTCTTATCATATCTTTTAATGGTGGTCCTGGCTCTGCGTCTGTTTGGATGCATGTCGCTTACACTGGTCCAAAAGTATTGAATATTGATACAGAAGGTTATCCTTTGCAGCCCTATGGTGTTCAGGATAATCCATATTCTGTTTTAGATGTAGCAGATATCGTTTTTATTGATCCTGTAAATACAGGTTACTCCAGAATTTTGGATAAAGAGGTGAAACCCTCTGTTTTTTTTGGTGTAAATGCAGATATTAAATATTTAGCCGATTGGATAAATACTTTTGTATCCAGAAAAAACAGATGGCCTTCTCCAAAATATTTAATTGGCGAAAGTTATGGTACTACGAGAGTTTCTGGCCTGGCTCTGGAATTGCAAAATAATCAGTGGATGTATTTAAATGGAGTTGTTTTGGTTTCACCAACTGATCTTGGTATTTTAAGAGAGGGTCCAGTTGATGCAGCAAATCGTTTACCTTATTATGCAGCTACAGCCTGGTACCATAAATTACTTAAGCCTGAATACCAGCAAAAGGATCTAACTGCATTTCTGCCAGAAGTTGAAAAATATACAATAGAAGAGTTATTACCTGCCTTGGCAATGGGTGGTTTTTTACCTGATAATAAAAAGATGGAGGTCGCTAAAAAATTCTCTGAGTATTCCGGATTATCTTTGGAAAGTGTGTTGCAAAATAATTTAGATGTTTCTACTTCTTTCTTTTGGAAAGATCTAAGAAGAGAACATGGAGGATTCACAGTTGGGCGTTTAGATAGCAGGTATCTCGGTATTGACAGACAATTATCAGGAGATTCTCCAGATTATAACTCAGAACTTACTTCCTGGTTACATTCCTTTACGCCCGCAATTAACTATTATATAAGTAATACATTGAACTTTAAAACGGATCTAAAATATAACATGTTCGGCCCGGTTAATCCCTGGGACAGAACAGGTGATAAAACAGGAGAAAATCTTCGTCAGGCAATGGCACAGAATCCCTACCTAAGTGTTATGGTACAATCTGGTTATTATGACGGAGCATGTACTTATTTTGATGCCAAATACTCTCTTTGGAATATGGATCCATCTGGCCGTTTTAAAAATAGAATGCGTTTCGAGGGTTATAGAAGTGGGCACATGATGTATCTGAGAAGGGAAGATTTAGAAAAATCAAATGAAGACCTGAGAGATTTTATCCTAAAAACGATGCCTGCTAAAGGCGTACCTGCAAAATATTAGCCCTAAACAGTTTGTACATTTTTTAAGTTTATATTCATGTAATATCAAAATATGATCTATCAAATTGGCCTTCTGTTAATTCAATTTTGTTTGTTCTGGAGGTATTTTGGAAAAGGAAGATGGTCCGGTTTAATTATTTGGACGGTCCTCCTTTTCTCTGCATTTATTTATTTCTATGGTTTATTCATAGATACTCTTTATCTGGCTGATCGCTTATGGTTCCTAAGTAGAGATTTTCTGGTTATTGGTGGTAGTGCTGTATTATTTTTTATTTCCTTAAAATGGGGTAAATTTTTAATTCCTGCCTTATTGGTTCTAACCTTTAGTACCTTGTTTTTACATTATTATCTTCCAGGTAAATTCACGCTTCAATCTCTTCATCTCCATGAAAAAGCAGAAGTATTATTGCTTGTAAATCCTAAAACATTTAAAACGGAACAAGTCAATAGTTTAAATGGGGTTCAAAACATTCAGGATGCTTTTTTACCTTTTGATAAAGAGATTACCGAACTAGATGAATATGTCAAAATAGATGTTAAGGTTGAATCTTACCAGGAATGGAAGGTTTTATTGAAAAATTTAAAAAAAATTAAGGGCGTAATTTATCTCGAATCAAATTTTTCGTACGCCCTTAATTTACCTAAAAATGAGTTGTCAGATAATCCAGAGGTTAATCCTCCATTAACAAAAGATCCATTATCAGGAAATCAATGGGCTTTAAAAAAACTAGATATTTTAGGATTGAATCAATTAGTGGCAAATAGTAAAGTATCTGTTAAGAAAAAAGGACTATTGGCTATTCTGGATACGGGAATTGATCAACAGCATGAGGATATTTTAGGTCACTATAAATCGATTTCATCTGGTGCAGATTTAGATCCTAAAGGTCATGGAACCCACTGTGCTGGTATAGCTTCTGCGATGACAAACAATAATAAAGGCATAGCTTCCCTTAATTATGGAGAAGGTTTATTTTATGTAACAAGTATCAGGGTTTTAAATGCTGCTGGTTATGGAACCAAAGAATCAATCGTTGATGGAATTATTGAAGCTGTAGACAAAGGTGCAACGGTCATTTCTCTTTCCTTAGGTGGTCCTGGAAATCCTTTACATCAACGTGTATATAAAAAAGCTGTTTCCTACGCAGCCTCTAAAGGAACAATCATTGTGGTAGCTGCTGGAAATAGTAATCGTAATGCCAGAGAATTTTCACCTGCAAATGTTAAAGGGGTAATAACAGTAGCTGCTGTCGATGTAAATTTATCAAAAGCTTCCTTCTCCAATAAGGTAATGGATATAAAAATGGCTGTTTCTGCGCCCGGGGTGAATATATTATCCACCTTACCTCATAATCAATATGGGGTATTGAGCGGAACTTCTATGGCAACACCTTACGTTGCTTCGATAGTAACCATTTTGAAGGTGATTAATCCCAGATTAACTGCGCAAGAAATTCATTCCATCTTGCAAGAAACGGGTTCTGAAACTAAAGATACCAGAGTTACAGGAAAATTTATACAGCCGAAAATGGCGCTTGAGAATATTTTAAAATAAAAGAGATTGACCATTGCAACTTAATAATAGTATTGCTATCTTTGATTCAAGTAATGGTTTAATTTTGCGATGTATATTAGAGAACCTTTCCTGCAAAACAGGAAGGGTTCTTTTCTTATCGTCTTGCTCTTCCTGCTGGACCAATATTAGGCATTCCCATTGATGGGTTTTTAGATATTTTTTGCATCATTTTCCTCATTTGATCGAATTGTTTAATAAATGCATTGATATCAGCAATACTTTGTCCACAACCCAGAGCTATTCTATTTTTTCGACTGGTGTTAATTAGGTCCGGATTCAATCGTTCCTTTGGTGTCATGGATTGTATAACTGCTTCAACTTTTTTAAATGCCCCGTCATTGATATCAATATCTTTGGCTAGCTTACCCATACCAGGAATCATGTTCATCACATTTTTCAGATCTCCCATTTTTTTAATTTGTTGAATTTGGCCCATAAAGTCATTGAAATCGAATTGATTTTTTCTAATTCTTGATTCAATTCTTTTGGCTTCTTTTTCATCAAATTGTTCCTGAGCTTTTTCTACAAAACTGACAATATCCCCCATTCCAAGAATCCTCTGAGCCATTCTATCTGGATAGAATTGATCTAAGGCTTCCATTTTTTCTCCATTGCTGGAAAATTTAATAGGTTTACCAACTTGATATTTAATAGATAATGCGGCACCTCCTCTGGTATCGCCATCAAGTTTAGTAAGTACCACTCCATCAAAATTCAGTGTTTGATTAAATGCCTCAGCTGTATTGACCGCATCTTGACCTGTCATTGAGTCAACAACAAACAACGTCTCTTGTGGTGAGATTGCTTTTTTAATGGCTGCAATCTCTTTCATCATATCTTCATCAATAGCAAGACGACCGGCAGTATCTACTATGACCGTATCCAGCTTTTCTTTTTTAGCAAATTCTATAGCTTTAAGCGCTATAGAAACAGGGTCTTTAGAGGTTACATCAGAAAAAACAGGAACATTTATTTGTTCACCCAGCACCGTTAGCTGTTGAACAGCTGCAGGCCTGTAAACATCGCAGGCAACTAATAAAGGTGTTTTTTTCTTTTTATTTTTTAGAAAAAAGGCTAATTTTCCTGAGAATGTTGTTTTTCCAGAACCTTGAAGGCCAGCTATCAATATAACTGTCGGGTTTCCTGTCAGATTAATACCTTCTGATTGACCGCCCATGAGTGAGGTCAGTTCATCTTGAACAATTTTCACTAATAATTGTCCCGGACTAACCGATTTTAGTACATTTTCACTACCAAGTGCTTTATCTTTTACTTTATCTGTGAATTCCTTGGCAATTTTATAATTTACGTCAGCTGCCACAAGTGCCCTACGTATTTCTTTGATAGATTGCGCAATATTAATTTCGGTTAACCGATTTTCACCTTTCAATAATTTGAAAGCGTCTTCTAATTTATCACTTAAACTTTGAAACATAATCTTTTTCTTTAACTAGAATGCAAATATAACATTTGATTTGGACATATCCATAATTGACTTCTTTATACATTCTTAAATAAACCTTTCAAATGAATTTCCTAATTAACCTCAATATTGTACCTTTGCCCGACTTTATTTTAGTCTTAAACAAATCAATGTGTTGTAATGGATAGAAATACCCAATTAGGTCTTCTTTTAATCTTTGGTTTATTTGTTCTCTGGCAGGTGGTTACATCACCTTCTCAGGAAGAGTTAATTAAACAGCAAAAAATGGAGGACTCTATCATGATTGCCAGAAAATCAAAAGAGGCAATTAGAGAGAAAATTAAAATTCAATCAACTGAATTTCAAAAAACCAGTTCAGAATTGGTTGAGGATAGATCAAACAAATTTGGCGTCTTTTCTAATGCTGCGTCTGGAGAAGAATCTGATTTTATCCTTGAAAATGATTTGTTGAAAGTTACTTTTAGCACTAAAGGTGGCACTATTAAAGAGGTTTTAATTAAGAATCATAATAAAGTTACTCAAGATTCTGAAAGGAAAGATGTCAAGGAATCTTTACTTTTAATGGCAGATGAGCGAGATAAATTTTATTATACCCTTCCTGTAAAATCTGTTCCAGGGGGTGAAATTTATACGAAAGATTTAATTTTTGATGGTTCCCTTGATGGAAATACCATCCGTTTTAAGGCCATGGCTAATAATGGTGGTTTCTTTGAACAGGTTTATACCTTGAATAAAGATAATTATCTTTTTAATTATGCTATTAGAACCGAAAATCTGGATAATGTTCTTGATAAAGGAATAAAATCAATCAAATTGCGGTGGGTTAACTATTTAGGTAAACTTGAAAAAGCGGTTAGTTATGAAAAAAATTACTCCGCAATTTATTTTAAACCTAATATAGATAAACCAGAGCATTGTTCTTGTACCAGTTCTGATACAGAAAATAAAGAAAATACCGCCATTAAATGGGTTTCTTTTACTCAACAGTTCTTTAATGTCAGTCTTTTAGCAGAGGATCAATTTAAAGGAGCTAAAATGGTTACCACCTTTTTAGATGATTCTGATAAAGCATTGAAAAAAATGGATGCGGAGATTGAAATTCCATTTGGTCAATCAAGCAATTCATTTAAAATGAATTTTTATGTCGGACCAAATGAATTTGATCGTCTTTATGCGTTAGGAAATAACTTAGAGGATATCATTGCTTTTGGTTCTTCCTTTTTTGGAACTATCAATCGTTGGGTCATTCGTCCTGTCTTTAACTGGATCTCTCTTTTTATTAGTAACAAGGGTATTGTTATTCTTGTCTTGACGTTTTTGGTAAAATTGTCTTTATTCTATTTAACGTATAGAATGATTTACTCTCAAAGTAAAATGACAGCTTTAAAGCCTCAAATAGATAAACTTAAAGAAAAATTTAAGGATGATGCTTCTACAATTCAGATGGAATCAATGAAGTTATATAGAGAATTTGGTGTGAATCCTTTAGGAAGTTGTTTGCCAATGCTGTTGCAAATGCCTATTTGGTTTGCGCTTTATCGCTTTTTTCCAGCTGCTATAGAATTCAGACAAGCTCCTTTCTGGTGGGCTAATGATTTGTCTTCTTATGATGAATGGATTCAGCTACCTTTTGCCATTCCATTTGGTTTCGGTAGTCATATCAGTTTGTTTACCATTCTTTGGGCTATTTCAACTTTAATATTTACATTTTATAATTCTAAAAATATGGATTTTTCTGCAAATCCAGCAATGAAATGGATGCAATATGTTATGCCAATCATGTTTCTAGGATTTTTCAATAGCTATGCTTCAGGTTTAACTGCCTATTTGTTATTTAGCAATGTTTTAAATATTGGACAAACCATGGCTACTAAAGCTTTTCTAATTGATGAAGCTAAAATTTTAGCCCAAATGGAGGAACATAAGAAAAAACCTAAAAAAACGGGTGGATTTCAAGATAGGTTACAAAAAGTCCTTGATGAACAAAGAAAAATAGCTGATCAACAGAAAAATGCTAAATCACAACCAAAAAAGAAATAATCAGGCTTAGCCAAGGTATGCTTCAGCAGTCATATTTTCATTGAATATGACTTCAATATTATCGTGTAATGTGGTGGCTAGTGATAGCCCCACATAATCCACATTTATAGGAAACAATTTATGTTTTCTATCAATTAATGCAGCTATTTCGAGTTTTGAAGGTATAATGTCTAGAAAAGGTTTGCAGGCATAAAAAAAAGTTCTTCCTGTATTCGCTACATCATCAAATAGGATAATTTTGCTGCCATGAATATTATTTATTTCTATGGATATCTCAATGGGTTTGTTTAAGGGATCTGCTGGGTTGAGATCTAAGGATATTAAGTGAATCTCTATTGGACATATTTTTCTTAATTCTATAGCTACTAATTCGGCAAACATGCGACCTTTTTGGTTAATTCCAGCAAAATATATTTCCTTATCTTCAATATGATTAGAATAAATATCAATAGCCAGCCTCTTTATTTTTCTGCCAACTTGATTGGAACTTAAAATCTTCATGGAACCTTAATTTTGATGAATTTGAAATTAAAAGTCTAATGTAAAACAATTACCTTTAAAGTAAAAAGGAACTATAATGGTTGAACAAATTATTTTTTTTATTCTTTGTGTGGTATCTTTTGGTTTTGCTACAAAAAAATTATTGATTATATCCAGAAATATTAATTTGGGTTTAGATTGGCAACCTTCAAGTTCTGTGCTAGAAAGGTGGAAAAATGTACTTTTTATTGCCTTTGGGCAAAAAAAGATGTTCAAAAAAATATTGCCCGCTATTCTACACTTATTTATTTATATAGCTTTTATTTTTACTCAAATTGAGTTGATTGAAATTCTTTATGATGGATTAACAGGTTCTCATAGGGTTTTTATGCCTGTTTTAGGTTCATTTTATTTTTTCCTAATCAATTTTATCGAATTTCTCTCCTTACTTGCTTTAATTGGAACCTTTTTCTTTTTATGGAGAAGGAATTTATTAAATATTCCAAGGTTTCAGAGTGTTGAGTTAAATGGTTGGCCTAAGTTAGATGCCAATATCATTTTGGTTTTGGAGATTATTTTAGTCTTTTTTATTTTCTTAATGAATAGTGCGGATGTTACCATGCATCAAAATGAATACCATTTTTATTTAAGCGGATTTCTAGTTCCCTATATGGAGCATTTCAATACAAATACACTTCATATTTTAGAAAAAATAGGGTGGTGGGGTCATATTATGGTGGTATTTGGCTTTTTGACTTATTTATCTTACTCAAAACATCTGCACATTATTTTTGCCTTTATAAATACCTATTTTGCAAATACATCACCACGTGGTAAAATGGAAAATATGCCAGCAATCATGGAAGAGGTGAAATCGCAACTGGGTATTTCAGAAACCAATAATGATTCGAGTAATTTTGCAGATTTTGGAAGTAATGATGTATTTAATCTATCGTGGAAAAATATTTTGGATGCCTATACTTGTACAGAATGTGGCAGGTGTACCGAAGTCTGTCCAGCTAATTTAACGGGTAAAAAATTGTCGCCACGGAAAATTATGATGGATATAAGGGACAGAGCAGATGAGGTGGGTAAAAAACTGGACAGTGGCGATCTATCCTTTTGTGTGGATAAAAATTTACCGCTTTCTCCAACTAATTTTTCAGATAATTTATCCTTGTTTTCTTCCATCTCTCCAGAAGAAATTCACGCTTGTACTACCTGTAATGCCTGTGTAGAAGCATGTCCTGTTTTGATAAACCCTCTTGAACCAATATTAAAAATGAGGCGTTATGAGATATTGACTATGTCTTCTGGTCCTGCCGATTGGGTTCCTTTATTTAATAGTTTGGAAAATAATCAGGCTGCCTGGTCTTTATCAACGGACAGAGCAGCCTGGACTTCAGATTTAAATGATTAGCAACTTTTTTTAAGAATAAGTTTATGTCTATTAAAGTTCCTGTTTATTCAACCTTACACAACGAAGGAATATCTCCTGAAATATTATTTTGGGTTGGTTGTGCTGGTAGTTTTGATGCCCGGGCTCAGAGGATTACAAAGTCCTTTTGTACTATTTTAAATAAAATTGGCGTTTCATTTGCCATCTTGGGAGATGAAGAAAATTGTACAGGTGACCCGGCAAGAAGAGCAGGGAATGAATTTTTATTTCAGATGCTGGCTCTTCAAAATATACAAACACTGAATAAATATAAGGTAAAAAAAATAGTGACAGCTTGCCCGCATTGTTTCAATACGTTGAAAAATGAATATCCCGATTTAGGTGGAAATTATGAGGTCATTCATCACACTTCGTTTTTGAATGATTTAATTAAGGATGGTAAACTTGTCCTTCAGGGCGGTGGTTCATTTATTGGAAAAAAAATTACCTATCATGATTCTTGCTATTTAGGGAGAATTAATGGCGTTTTTGAGGCGCCAAGAGAAATATTGGAAGCACTGGATGCTGATTTAGTTGAACTGAAAAGATGCAAATCAAACGGCCTTTGTTGTGGTGCTGGTGGTGCACAAATGTGGAAAGAGGATGAACCTGGCTCAGGTAGAATTAATCATGCAAGGGCAGATGAAATAAAAAGTTCTGGTGCAGAAATTGTTGCCGCCAATTGTCCTTTTTGTATCACTATGCTTCAAGATGGTTTACAAACAGCTGATGAGAATAATATTATGGTCTTGGATCTTTCTGAACTTATTGTTCAACAATTAAATTAAGCTGGGTATGGAAACGCTATTAGAAAATAATTTAATTGAACTTGGATTTAATCCTGCTTCAAAAGTCTGGCTTTATACTTCGGATAAAATATTTGATGAGTTAGCTGAAAGGTCTATTCAGCATGATTTAAATCATTTTTGTTCACAATGGGATAGCCATGGGATGGGACTAAAAGCAAAAGGTTTTATAATCTACTCAAGAATTATTGTGCTGCTTGTCGATGAATCTTTTCATACCATAAGTGGTTGTTCTATGGATAAATCGGTTGCTTTTCTCAAAAATATTGAATTGAAATATAATATTAATTTATTTGACAGATTATTGCAGACTGCCTTATTTCAAGATAAATGGCAAACTTTCCCCACTACTTTATGGTCCCAAAAATTAAAAGCTAATGAAATTAATTTAAACACTTTGTTTATTGATACTTTAGTTAATAATCTGCAGGATTATCAAAATCATTTAACAAAAAAATTAGGAGATTTTTGGCTGAAGCGGATCATCTAGCTTTGTATTCGTCGGTTTTTTAAATGATTTGGGCTATTATATATAACTACTTAGAATGGTATGCTGTTTATTTATGATAATTTAAAGTAATATGCTGAATAAAGTTAAAAATTGGTTTGGAATAGAAGGAGTTAAAATGGATATTTTACTCCCTGAAGAAATAAAATCATTAGATGGTTTGTTTTCCGGATTCCTTATTTTTAATTCGCTGACAGAACAAGAAGTACTAAGTGTATCTATTAAAATGATAGAGAGATATGGCAGGGGTAGGGGGTCTGAAAGATTGGTAGATGAATATATATTAGGTGAATTACATATTGATAAATCTATCATCGTGACACCCAATAATGAAACCGAATTATCATTCGCTTTTTCATTTAAATATGTTCCTTCACCGATAGATGATTTTGCTAAAAAAAATATACTATATAAAGGGATTGCAGGATTAGCCAAAAAAGCAAATAAGGTGAATTCTGAATTTAGAATTGAAGCAGATGCAAAAGTAAAAGGAACTGCTCTTAATCCTTTTGTTCAAAAATTTTTTCAACTGACAGGTGCTTGATCTTTCTTTGGCTGGTCCAAAGTAGTTTTTTCCTTCTTTAGCCATTTAATTTTACCCTTATTTTTTAAAAATTTACCTTTTTCTCTCTCTACTTCTTTAATATGAATCCAGGTTTTATGCCGTATTAATATTAAATCCAATATATTTATAGCCTCTTTTCCACTTCCTGTCAGGAGCATTATTTCATATGCTTGCCATAAATATTCGGGGCTATTTTCACTATCTTGGAACAAGAGTGAGTGTATTTTTGCCATATTTACTAATTGTTCACTATCGTGATAGGATTTTACTTCAGGATATGCTTTCTTTATTTGATTGGCATACAAAGCAATATAAGATGACTTTTCTTTCTCATTCCATTTCTCTCTTACTATGCCATAAATCCAATGGGCTGTTTCTTGTTCTTTTAAATAAGATCTATAGAAATTTAATGTTAAGTACTCCATATCATTTTCGTAAATAATTTTCGGATATTTTTTTAAACTTAACATGATTAATTTGTAGGTAAGTTCTTCGTCTCCCATTTTTACTGATGTTAAAATGGCTTCTTTTAAGAGGTCAATATTGCGATTAGTATCTCTTGGGAATCTATGGATATAAGCTAACTGTCTGTCTACATCAGCAGATATTGCTGGACTTCTGACCTTGTTTTTTTTATCTTCCAGCTCATCAATCCAATTAATTTGTTCAGTTTGACAGGCATAGAAAAATAAAATAAAACCTAAAATTATTTTGGTTACAGGTAAATTGGTTAATTTCAAATTTGTACTTATTTAAAAATCTTATTGAAAATACATGAAACATTTGATTATTCTTCTTGTTGAAAGTAAAAAATTTAACTAATATGCATGAAATTTCACTTTTTTGGTTTAGAAGAGACCTTAGGTTATCCGATAATAGGGGTTTATTTCAAGCTATAAAGCATGGTTTACCTGTTTTATCCCTGTTTATATTTGATATAAATATCTTGAATAAATTAGAAGACAAGGAAGATGCGAGAGTTAAATTTATTTTTGATCAGGTAAATAGTTTAAAGAAAAAAATTGAATCATTAGGAGGAAGTTTTCTAATCGAATATGGAAATCCGACTGAAATAATAGATCGAATAACCAATGATTATTCAGTTAAGGCTCTTTTTACTAATAAAGATTATGAATCGTATGCTTTAAAAAGAGACCTTGAAATAAAAGGTATTTTAAATAAAAAAAACATTTTATTTCAATCCTTTAAAGACCACGTGATTTTTGAGGAGAAAGAAATATTGTCAAAATCTGCTGGCACTCCTTATACTGTTTTTACTCCTTACAGTAAATCTTGGAAAGAAAAATTGTATTCAACGCTCAGCTCAGTGGATAATTCGGCCCTAATGAAATATGACTCGGAAATCCTTTTAACAGGTAATTTATTTAAAACAGAAGGCTTAGCTAAAAATTATACCTTAGAAATGATGGGATTCAAATCTTCTATTATGGAAATTCCATCATCAGATATAAACTTAAAAATAGTTGAAAATTACACCATGAATAGAGATTTCCCCTCTTTAAAGGGGACAAGTAAATTAGGAATTCATCTGAGATTTGGTACTATTGGCATCAGAGAGCTTGCCAGACAGATTTTATCCATTAATGAAACATTTTTGAATGAATTAATATGGAGAGATTTTTATGCCCAAATACTATTTAACTTCCCTCATGTGGAAAAAAATAGTTTTAGGCCAAATTATGATTTAATTAAATGGAGAAATAATCTAGATGATTTTGAACGTTGGAAAATTGGTAATACTGGATTTCCATTGGTTGACGCAGGGATGAGGGAATTAAATGCAACTGGTTTTATGCATAACAGAGTCAGGATGTTAACAGCTAGTTTTTTAACTAAAAATTTACTTATTGACTGGAGATGGGGTGAGCGTTACTTCGCAGAAAAATTATTAGACTTTGATTTAGCCAGCAATAATGGAGGATGGCAATGGGCTGCAGGTTCTGGTACTGATGCCGCACCATATTTTCGAATTTTTAGTCCTGAGGCTCAAATGTTAAAATTTGACTCACAGTATCATTATATTAAAAAATGGATTCCTGAATTTGGTTCCGAAAAATATGTTAAACCTATGATTGATAATAAAATAGCTAAAGAATTGTGTTTGGCGGCTTATCAACTTGCTTTAAAGAATAATCCCTAAGCAGTTGGTGTATTTTTAGAACCTGAGGAATTAAAAATGATTTTCCATCATTAATGATTTGAAAATCACATAACGCCAATTTTTTATTTTCAGGCCATTGTTGATTTATTCTCGATTGAATTTCTTCTTCGGTTATGCCATCCCTTTTTTTTATTCTTTCTTTCCGTATATTTTCAGGTGCAGTAACTAATATATTAAAATCTAAATGTTTATATATACCTGTTTCAAATAATATAGCCGATTCTCTTATACAATAAGCCTTATTTGAGGGTAATTTATTTTTCCATTCATTTGCATCATACCTAACCGCAGGATGTATAATCTCATTAATTTTAGTTAGTAGCAATTGATTATTAAAAATCATATCCGCTAAAAATTTCCTATTTAAATTTCCATTATCAAAATAACTTTCTTTCCCAAAGAGTTTGATGATTTTTGATTTTACCTTTTCGTCTTCTTCCATCAATTTTTTAGCATGCAAATCAGAATTATAAATGGAAATTCCTAATAGATTAAATATATGGCAGATAAGCGATTTACCACTTCCCATACCACCAGTTATTCCTACAGAAAGCATATTTTTATGGTTAAAATAAGGTCAATTTTCTATATTTGTAATAAAACAAATGGCAAAATTTAGAAGAAACCACGTTCCTACGGAGCAATTTAGTAAAAGATTAATTGTTTTTTTTCTGATAATGCTATTTTTAGCTGCGGCGTTAATTTATTTGATGCAATTTTAAGTTTAAATAAACTTCTATAAGATCCTTTCCTAGAAAAAAAGACTTAGATTTTTCTAAATTATTTATTTTTATTTTTTTACCCTTTAACAAATATTTTTCTGTCCTAATGATTCTTAATTCATCCCATAAATCAGTTTCCAGATAACTTTGAATCAATTTACCTCCACCTTCTACTAATAAACTTCCAATATTTTGAGAATATAAATGGGCGGAAATTTCTTGCAAATTGAGTTCGCCGCGATTATTTACTCTAATTTCAATATCATTTTCTGTTAATTTTTCAGACGTGAAAATTTTAGCTACTTCAGGTTCCTTAAACAGGCTAAGACTATTTGGTAATATATGATCACGGTCCAGGACAAACTTAATGGGATTTTTCCCAGGGAAATATCTTGTATCTAAGATAGGATTATCAATAAGTGCAGTATTTGTCCCAACTAAAATGGCATCATTTTCCGCTCTCCATTTATGTGTCAATCGGGAAGTAATGGGTGAACTTAACCAAGTATTAATATTTAGATCCGATGCATAAAATCCATCTTTGGAAACAGCTAACTTTAAAATGGTGTAAGGTCTTTTTCGAGTAACAAAAATACTTCTTTGTTTTACTAGTTCTCTTCCTTCTTCATTCAAAACATCTTGAATGATCTCAATGCCATGTTCTGCTAACAAACTAACTCCATTTCCATTGACCTCAGGGGAAACATCTAAAGCAGAAATGACTACCTTTTTTATTTTTTTTTCTATGATTAAATTGGTACAAGGTGGCGTTTTTCCAAAAATATTGCAAGGTTCTAAAGAAACATATAAAGTAGCCATATTAATTCTTTGTAGATGCTCATTTTTTACCTGAGAAAATGCATTTACTTCCGCGTGAGCCTTTCCATATTCTTCATGGAATCCTTCGCCTAAGATTTCATTATTTTCAACTAAAACAGAACCAACCAATGGATTTGGAGATACATTTTTTCCACCATTTCTCGCTAATTCGATGCACCTTAAAATAAATTGCGCGTGAGTATATTGTTTCATTAAAAAATTGATTTATATATAGTTGCGGTGAAAATTATTTTAGTTATTTTCGATATTGAAATTTTTTACCAAATCAAAACCGAATAGAAGTAGGGATAGTAAAATATAATTGCTTTGATTGCTTTTTTTTAAGAATGATATTTTATAAATATGGGCATAAACTATCACCAAGTTAAAATTAAAAATATTGATGATTTTGTCATTTTAGATGATAAAAGTTTTGCATATCTTACGGAAGATAATGCCATGATTCAATTAAACTTAGCTGGAAATCTTCGCTTACACTCCAGTGGATGTGTGTTTTTTCAAAAAACGATTAAAATATCCCATTCTAATTATAAAACGACCACTATATACCTTCATAAATTATTAGCAGAAAGATTTAAATTAAATGAAAAAACTAAAATAAACAATTTAGTTGGATTTGTCAATGGTAATAAGTTGGATTGTAGATTAAATAATTTAATTTATAGAAGTAGAGCGGTGGCAAGTAGAAACAGAAAAACCAGCAGTAATTCAGGTTTCACTGGGGTTTATAGGGAGCACAATAAATTCCGTTCTGTTATTTCTATAAATGGAAAATCTAAACATTTAGGTATGTTCAGTACGGCTGAAGAAGCAGCAAAAGCTTTCAATGAAATGTCAAAAAAAATATATGGCAATGACGGCAAACAAAATAAAATAGAATAAATTGGCTTCAAAAAGGTTTAGTAGCTCTTGTCATTTCCCTTTTTCCAGGAGGACCTGGAAGTGATTCTAAGGTAAATCCAATCTTTTTTAAAGTTCTTTTTACTTCACCTTTAGCACAGTAAGTCACTAATAAGCCACCTTGACGCATTGCTCCGTATAATTTTTCAAAAATATAAGAAGACCACAATTCAGGTTGAGATTCAGGTGAAAAGGCATCAAAATAAACAACATCAAAATAATTGGCAGTTAACGTTTCATTCAATATGTCCTTGCAATACTTTTTAAGACTAAATTGATCATCTACCTTAATTTTTTTATCCCAGGAAGACATCAATATTTGGTCTGAAATGGTAGCTGGAATATCTAATAATTCTTGATAAACACAGGCATTTAAGATACTTTCCGGTAATGGAAAAATATCGAAAGTATGATAATCTATATTTATTTCCTTATTTAATTCTATATTTTTCCAGGTCAATAATACATTTAAACCTGTTCCAAAACCTACTTCTAATATAGCGATGTTATCTTTTTTTTTCAAAAGAGGTAATAATCCTGAATCAATAAAGACATGATTTGATTCTTGTACAGCACCATATCTGGAATGATAGGTAACACCGTGTTGATTGGAGTACAGCGTGAAAGAACCATCCTGAGTCATTACCAAATCAGGCATGGTGTATATTGAATCCATTATATTATCCAAAAAATTGGGAAAGTGTTGACATTATGTTTGTAACGAATACGGAAAGCTTGAAATTAGTTGGACAACCATATCCTCTATTACATGATAAGGTAGAAAAAATAATGGATAAAGTCAATAAGTTTTGGATGAAACTGCTCTTTTTGTCTTTCTGCATGGGATAAATAATTTACTGATTTAAATTTATTAACGAAATCTCAAAATTAATATTTTATTGCGATAATCCATTCAATAGAATTTGTTATTTTTGCGGTCGTAAAAGATAGTTTTTCAAAACAATCAGAAAATGAATAGAGAACTTGCACTGCGTGATGCTTTAAGAGAAGCCATTTTAGAAGAAATGAGAAGAGATGAAAATGTTTTTCTCATGGGAGAAGAAGTTGCCGAATATGATGGAGCTTACAAAGTTAGTAAAGGATTATTAGATGAGTTTGGACCTAAAAGAGTTATTGATACTCCTATTGCCGAATTAGGTTTTACAGGTATAGGTGTTGGCGCAGCTATGAATGGTTTGAGACCAATTATTGAGTTTATGACCTGGAATTTTGCCATTTTAGCTTTTGACCAGATCGTTAATAATGCAGCTAAAACTCTTTCTCAGTCAGCCGGTCAATTTAGCTGCCCTATTGTTTTTAGAGGACCTTCTGGCGCAGCAGGTCAATTGGCTCAACAACATTCTCAAACTTTTGAAAGTTGGATGGCTAATGTTCCTGGTTTAAAAGTTATTTCTTGCATTGATCCTGCCGATGCAAAAGGTCTTTTGAAATCTGCAATTAGGGATAATGATCCGGTTTGTTTTATGGAGTCTGAGTTACTTTATGGCTTTAAAGGTCCAGTTCCTGAAGGTGATTATACCGTTCCCATTGGTGTAGCCGCTGTTCGTCGCGAAGGAACTGATGTTACCTTAGTTTCTTACAATAAAATGATTCTAGTTGCCTTGGAAGCAGCTGATGAATTAGCAAAAGAAGGAATTTCAGCTGAAGTCATTGATCTTAGAACTATTCGTCCTCTAGATTATCATACACTTGTAAAATCATTAAAGAAAACAAATAGAATGGTGGTCATCGACGAATCATGGCCTTTTGCTGGTGTTTCTTCTGAAGTTACTTATCAAATGCAGCGTTATGCTTTTGATTATTTGGATGCACCTGTTATCAGAGTAAATGCTGCGGATACCTCTTTACCTTATGCCGCTCCATTGGTTGATGCTTATATGCCCAATGCAGCTAAAGTAATTAAAGCAGTTAAGGAAGTAATGTATGTAAAATAAATAGATCATTTTTAATTGATTATATTTCAAAAAGGTGTATTTTAAACCATTATTGTTTAAAATACACTTTTTTTATGATTACCAGGTTTACATTTCTATTCTCGATTTCCATTTTGTCTTCCTTGTTTGTTCTGGAAGCTCAAAATTCGATTCCTCTTAATAATTCCTTTTCTTTTAGATCACTAGGCCCTACCCGAGGAGGAAGAGTTACAACAGTTACCGGACATGCCAAATCACCTAATGTATTCTATTTAGGTTCTACAGGTGGAGGTGTTTGGAAATCTATTGATTACGGACAAAATTGGCAGCCAGTTTCTGATAAATATTTTAAAAGCCCTTCTATTGGTGCCATAAGAATGGCTCCCTCTAATTCAAATATAATTTATGCTGGTACAGGATCCGACGGTATTAGAAGTAATGTAATTGCTGGTAAAGGTGTTTATAAATCAGAAGATCAAGGATCAACGTGGTCTTTTATTGGCCTGGAAAAAACGGCTCATATTGGAGCTATAGAAATAGATCCATCCAATGCAGATATAGTATATACTGCCGCTATTGGAAATGCTTTTGCTCCAAATGAAGAAAGAGGCGTTTTTAAAACGGAAGATGGAGGAAAAAACTGGAAAAAAATATTGTATTTGAATGATTCTATTGGTTTTAGTGACCTTGAGCTTCATCCTAATAATTCAAATATCGTTTATGCCGGGTCTTGGCGCGTTGATAGAAAACCATGGACTATCCTTTCGGGATCTAAAGAAGGAGGCATTTTTAGATCTATGGATGGAGGAAATACCTGGTTAAAACTTGGAATTGGCTTGCCTAATGGATTAATTGGTAAAATAGATCTGGCGACCTCTCCATCCTCTCCAGATAGAATTTATGCATTAATTGAAGCAGATCAAGGTCAAGGCGGTGTCTATCTATCAGAAGATAAAGGAGATAACTGGTCTAAGATTAGTTCTTTTGGACCTCTCCTCGACAGACCATTTTATTACTGTAACATCGATGTTCATCCTGTAAATCCAGATTGGATTTTAGTCAATTCAACTTCCTTTTGGTCCTCTAAGGACTTAGGTAAATCATGGAGTACATTGAATACACCTCATGGAGATAATCATGACATTTGGATTAACCCAAATCAACCTGATATTTGGATTCAAGCAAATGATGGGGGTGCAAATGTTACACGAAACGCAGGACAAACCTGGTCTCCTCAAGATAATCAATCAACAGCTGAACTTTATCAGGTCGATATTGATGATCAATTTCCCTATTGGTTATACGCTGGTCAGCAAGATAATACGACCATAGCGCTACCCGTTTTGCCTCCTTATAATGCTTTAAACAGAACAGATAATTTTTGGATGGAAGTTGGTGGTTGTGAAACAGGCCCTGCCGTTCCCATGCCTGGTAATCCTGATTTAGTTTATGCCAATTGTAAAGGTCGATTTGGGATCTTTAATAAAAAAACAGGGCAGGAAATGCAATATTATATTGGCGCTTCTAATATTTATGGTCATGAACCCGATAAATTAACTTATCGTTTTCAACGTGTTGCGCCTATTGAAGTGTCTCCTTTTGATCCTAATACCGTTTATTTTGGATCTCAATATTTGCATAAAACAATTGATGGTGGAAAATCGTGGAATAGAATTTCTCCAGATTTAACAGCCAGAACACCAGAAACACAAGTCATTTCAGGGGGACCCATTACCAGAGATGTAACAGGAGAAGAATATTATAGCACCTTATATGATATTGCTGTTTCACCTTTAGAAAAGGGTGTTATTTATACAGGATCAAATGATGGTCCTTTGTTCATTACTAAAGATGAAGGCAAAAGCTGGAAAAATATAACTCCTGCGGATCTTTCATCAGGTGGTAGAATTGATTGTGTAGAGCCTTCTATCCACCTTAAAGGTAAAGCTTATTTTTCTGTGCTTAGGTATCAGCTTGGAGATTGGAAACCTTATATTTTTAAAACGACCAATTATGGAAATACCTGGCAATTGATAACAAATGGCTTTAACGGTATTCCATCAGACTATCCAGTCAGGGTTGTCAGAGAAGATCCAAAGGCTCCGGGTATTTTATATGCAGGTACAGAATATGGTCTATTTCTTTCTTTAAATGATGGAAATTCCTGGTTTCCATTTCAACTTAATCTGCCTGTTACACCAATTTCTGACTTGAAAATTAAGGATAATGATTTAGTTTTATCTACCATGGGAAGAGGTTTTTATGTTTTGGATAATATTCAGGCTATTAGAGACTGGAAAAAATTGGAGAATAACACTGAATTTACTTTCTTAAAACCAATTCCTCAGGTTAGAATGAGATATCAGCCTAGTCCTAAAACGGATTTAACACAATATCCGTCACCCTCTGTTTCGATAGAATATTTTATTCCAACCCAAATTGATACTGTTTTAAAACTTAAAATATTAGACGAAAAAGGTCGATTAGTAAGAGAATTTTCCACGGAAGATGAATCAATATCAGAAGATTCATCGACTAATAAAGTGGATATGGCTACTGGATTTAGAACAAAAGGCTTTAAATCAGATTTAAAAATTGAACCTGGTATTCATCGGTTTACCTGGGATATGAGGTATACCGGATTTAGCGCCAATGGTAAAAACGGAATTTTGGCTTCACCAGGTAATTATTTAATTACTTTTAATTATGGTGGAAAAAATTATATCCAAAATTTTAAGCTGTTGATAGATCCCAGATTAGAAAAAGAACAAATTTCTACCGCTATTTTAAGGCAGCAAGTTGAATTAGCTCTTCAGATTCGAGATTTAGAATGGAAAGCGAAACAATTATCTACACAGATTAAAAAGTCTTTATCAGATTTTGAAAAATCTTCACCTGAGTATATTTTAAGCCTTGAAATTGATAAACTATTAAACACCTCAAAATCTGTGGCTTACAGTCAACCAATGTTAATTGATCAAATATTATATCTACGGGAAATGTTGAATACTGCCGATCAATTACCTGGTAAAGATGCTTTCGATAGATTTAAGGAATTAAATATGGAATTGGAAAATTTACTGAATAAATGGAGTAAAAAATCAAATGTTCCCGCTGTCTCCAATTAATATGAAGGGTGCCCAATAATAAGGCGCTTGATTCATCATTTTCTTTTTGGTGAATTGTAGTGCCTTGTTTTTGGGAAACCCTTTGGATAAATAATAATAAAATATATTCATAAATTCTGCGGTCGTTCGATCATCTACTATCCATAAACTGGTTATTACCGATGAAGCCCCTCCATTTAAAAATGATTGAGCAATACTATTCATTCCTTGTGATGGCGTATAACCACCAATAGCAGATTGGCAAGCTGACAAAACAACTAAATTAGCTCCTATTTTTAATGAACTAATTTGGCTTGCATTTAAAGAAGATGGTTCTTTTTTTTTCATATTTTTTGTGAAAATTAATTCTCCACCTTCCTCAGCGTTCAAATTAGGATCACTGTGAGTAGCAATATGAATTATATTATATTTTGGTGCTTCGTTTATAAAATTTATAACACTGGCCTTTTTATTTTTAATCTGAATGGTAGGCAAATGTTTACTTATCTTTTGTATTTCAATTTCACTATATTTCAGATTTGTAAAGCCTCTGTTATCTCCTTGAAAATTTGGAGAAAATGCCAGTACTTCCCTTTTTAAGGATTTATTCGACTTATTAATTTTATCATTCGTAATGTTATGATAGGATATGGCATATTTTTCAATAAGTATTTTATGACTATCCTTATTTTCAAATAGGATTTCAAATGGTAAAATAGTTAAAATATGTTCCGGAAACAGGACAATATTTTGGATTCCATCCGGAATTTCTGGTACTAAAAGGTTGCTAAGGTTTTCAATTAATTTTTGATAAATTACCTCATAATTCTTTTTCGATTTATCTCCAGCAAGAGGAAGTTCTCTGATAGCATTTCTAACGGAAAGTATCGTCTTATCAAGTGGAACATCTAATTTTTTAATGACAACCTCTGCCTTTTCGTCCGTCTTTGTCCATATAATCAAGTTATTTTGTGTTAGCCAATATCTTATAAACAGTACCTTTTTTCCTATTTTTGGAAACTTATCTTTGCTATAAGGATAATTGATAAATTTTAAAAGGTCCTTTTTAACTAATGTTTTTGTATCAAAAAAATAATCGATAAAGCTTCTTTTGATTTCGTTAACTAATCTATCCTTTTTTATCTTTGGATTGATATTTTGTATAGAGTCAATAAACAGATATTTATCTTGTGCAACTATAGAGGCTGTCAAATACTTTTTTTCTTTTAAGAATAAAAGTGTTTCAATTTGATAATATTTTAATATGTTATGATAAAAATCTATATCATCTGTACAGGGTAATTGGTTAATTAAATTAAATCCTTTTATGTTAAAGTTTCTCGATTCCTTCACATTATTCATTTTTTCATAAAAGGAAGCTATTTGTAATGTTGTTTCAATTTGTTTGATTGGGTTTTCAAAGGAATGATTTGATAATTGATTCTTGATTTTTAAGAGGTAACTTTTTGCCTCTTTAAATTTGTTTAGTTGAATCGAAATAGAAGTTAGTAAAAGTAGTTTATCAATTTTAATTGATTTAGAGGATGCATCGTTTATTTTTTCTAAATAATATAATCCTCTCAAGGTATCCTTAAATGGAGGCATCATATAAAGGGAAGCAAGGTTTAGATACCTGTAACCATTTTCTATTTCTGGCGTGAAAAGAATTGAATCATGAATAAATTGAGATTGTTTATAGGATTTTAAAGCTGCTTCAATATCATTTTTTTTAAAATGTAATTGCCCGAAATTTTCTTCGATTCCAGCAAGTGCAGCTTGATTTATTGGATTATTTTTTAGATAAAATCTTTTGGAAATATTTAAATTATCATGTGCAAATGTCAATTCATTTAGTATTAGCATCGAAGACGAGATGTTTGCATAGATTTCCCCGTATTCATTATTTGAAATATTCTTAATATTTCTCCTTATTTCTATTGATTGATTATAGTAATATAAAGCTAAATTTTCCTGATTTAATCGGCTATAAGCATTTCCAATATTGTTGGCTAATTGAGCTTTTCTTCTTAAATTTTTTTCTTCTAAATGGTAAGCTTTATGAAAATAGGAGAGTGACTTATCAAATTCTTTCAGCCCAATATAGTTATTAGCTATGGCCAAATATATATTTCCTAAGTTTTCTATATTTGAATAGGTGGATAAATTTTTTAATACCTTAAGGGAAGAGGTAAAATCATTTTCCAAATAGTAATTATTTCCTAAGTTTAGGCTATATTTTGTATATTCATTTTTATAATTTGAAAAATTCATAACCAGAGATAATGCTTCTAAGAAATAAGAACGAGCAGTAGGATATTCACCATATTTCTGATATAACAAGCCTATATTATTGATTGACTTGGACACTTCTGGATGATTACCTTTGAAATATTTTATTTTATCCTGATAAGCTAGTTGGTAATAATATAATGCAGAATCTGGCTGATTGATATCTTCATAATAAAAACCAAAGAGAGTATTACTTAATCCTACTTTAGAAGAATCAATATCTGCTGGAATTTGAGGAAATAAGAACCTTAATTTTATTAAATAAAAAAAGGTAGAATCAAGGTGATTATTATCATAGGATTTTTCAGCTAAATCAAGATAATTGGAATAACTTTTAGGTGTATCTTTAAAAGCTATTTGATCGTTTTTACAACTAATTACAAGCATTCCAATCAATAGCCCAATCAGAATATTAATCATTTTGCTAAATTCCAAAAAGCAAATAAATCTATTCATGATTTAGAAAGTAACTGGATGAAATTTACAAATGACTCTAACAATTTTCTTCATAAATGTATCAAAAAAAGATTAATAGAATTATTTTAATTTTGTATATAAAAACGGAACATTATTTTGACCCTATAACATAGTATTTATGAATGGTAGTTTAGAAACAATGGATTTAGCTGCTGATATACGATCTGGCGGTTCTAAAAGAGAGCAAGCATTAACAAGTCTGTATAACGTTACAGGATTGTTTTTCAAAATTAAACAGATGGTTACTAATCATGGTGGTAATGAGGAGGATGCTCGCGATGTGTTTCACGAAGGAATAATTACCCTTGATCGAAAAATTCGTCAAGATGAATATGAAGATCGTGGCACTTTGGAGAGTTATCTTTTTGGCGTATGCCGGTTTATTTGGTCAAATCAACAAAGGAAGAATAAAAGAGTAGAATTAAAAGAAGATTTTACTTCCTATGATCAGTCAACCGGTGAAAACCCTCTGGATACAATGCTTAATAATGAGGGACAAAATTTAGTTTCTTCTCTTTTTTCTCAGTTAGGTGAAAATTGCAGCAAAATTTTATCCTTGTGGAAACTTTCTTATTCTATGAATGAAATAGCAGAGGAAATGGGTCTTCCATCTGGAGATAATGCCAGAAAGCATAAATTCCGTTGCTATCAAAAATTACTTGGTCTTATTGATAATTCGCCAGAATTGGCTCACAATTTAAAAAATCTAGGACAATGAATACGTCAGAATACGATGAAAAATTTATGTCATTGGCAAATAATGAATTATTTGGTGATGAAAAAATGCAGCTAGAAAAGGAAATTCAGGAAAATCCAGCTTTAGCTGAAGAATTTAAAAAACACCTTTTAGCACAAGATTTATTAGAAGCTTTTATAGCTCAGGATTTAAAGAGGAAATTTAATTCATTTCCATTACCTGAAATGAAAAACGAAACTTCTGGTGCAGTCATTAAAAAACTAAATCCATCTCGCTATAAATTGGCCATTGCTGCCTCCGTAGCACTGGTTTTAGGAGTTTCTTCCTATCTGTTTGTTGGAAATAAATATTCATACCAAAATATTGCAGAAGGATATTCTTTAGAAATGCAGGAAGTTCGTGGAACGAATCTGGAGGTTGATGATATAATAGAGAAAGCCTCAATTTATATTTCAAAAAATGAAAATGCAATGGCAATGTCTACATTAAACAAGATTACACCAGATGATGACAGATATTTTAAAGCCCAGCTATTAATTGGAAATGCCAGTTACAATAGTGAATTGATTGCTAATGCTTCAAAAGCCTATCTGATATCTTCAAAATCTACTCAGGAGAACATTAAACTGGAAGGACAATTTGGGTATCTTTTATGCCAATTAAAATTGAATGCCTGGACAGACTCAGATCAGAATAATCTTAAACAATTATCTGAAAATGATTTTTTTAAATATAAAGATGATGCATCATTGCTTTTAAAACAGTTAACTATTGCAAGATTTTTTAATTAATTTTAATGCCATACTATCATGAAAAAAGGAATCATTTCAATCAGTTTCATTTTTATATTCCTTTGTTTTAATCCTTTTCAGGGATTAACTCAAAAAAGAGAAAAAATGGATGCCGCCTTAAGATCATTTATTGAAACGCCGTTTATGCTGAAATTCAAAGATTTAAGGCTTGAATCTGAAAACCTGGTGCTTACATTTAAAGAGAATAAACAAAATTATTCTGCAGCTCAAATAAATAGGGTCAAAACAGCTTATCAAAAAACTGTGGATAAATTTAATGTACAGTTACTTGATATCAAAGCTGATTTCATGAATGAAAGAAAACTTCAGTATATTCAGGATTTTCCTGAAGATTATACTAGTAGCCTAACTTCAGATATCAATGATTTGACTTCATTCTATCAAAGTAATTTGCAACTTACGGTTCAAGATGTTACCGATGCTACTATTGATGGAAATTCCTTGCTTACTTTAGTGGCAGAACTGGCAAAATTAGTACCAGGCATGGTTACAAGTATTTCAGAATTAAGATCTTCGGTTAAAAAATTTGAAGACACTTATCTGGAAGAAAAATTAATTCTGCCATATAAATTTAAAACCTGGGAAGAAATTAATTATTAATATTTTTAATAATATAGGGTCATGAAAAAGCTATCTATTTTAATTGTTTATGTTTTCATTATTTTGAACCAAACCATAGCATACGCTCAAACTACCGCCAATAAACAACTAGATCCGGCGCTAAGGAAATTTGTGCAATCTGAAATAATGGTCAAATTTAAAGATTTAAAAAGAGAAGCAGAAAATAGCGTTTCTTCCTTCAAATCGGAAATGAATAATTTTAAGCCTGATCAGATTCAAAAAGTAAAAAGTGGATATGATAAAACTGCAGATAGATTTAATCAGGAGCTGGAGAATATGAAAATGGATTTTCTCAACAAGAAAAAATTAAAATATATTGTTGAATTTCCTAAAGATTACGCCAGATCACTCGAACTTAATTTTAGAGAATTAGCTCAATATTATGCTGAAAACTTCCAGCAACCTTTACAAGATGTCAGAGAGTCAAAAGAGGATGGCGGTATAGTTGTCGCTTTGTTTTTGGAATTATTCAAATTGGTACCGGAGGTTATTAACCATTTCAATGAAATGAAAGAAATGGCTGCCCGTTACGACGATGCTTATTTAGAAAAATGGCTGGTTACACCCTTTAAGTTTTTAACATGGTCTGAAATACAAGCAGAAGCTGGATATATGAATATGAATAACACCAATAATTTTTATAATAATGGGTTAAATACGAATCCCTATCAGTATCCTGTAACTCCTGATCCTAATGCCGCATATCCACCAGTAGCAAATCAACCTTTACCTTCTGGTATTGACAGTACGAAAACAAATTCTCAAAATTGGTGGGAATCGAATGTTACAATACCCGTTCCATCAAATGTGGATGGAACAGCGCCGATGAAAAATCAAAATGCAAAAACGGTCCCTTCAAAACCTAAAGCACCTGATCCTTTTGCACCTGCGCAGGTTCAAAAAGATACTACCAAAACGAAACAGGTTAATGGTAAAGTAAATTAATATTTCATGAAAGGGAATAGACTTATTTTTATCGTTTTATTGAACCTTTGTGGAAAGGTTATATTCGGACAGGAATTTCCTACTGGTCTTGAATTTGAAGATGAGCAATACAAGTTACAACCGGTTCTTTCTCTTCAAAATGGAGGAAAATCTATTCCTTCATCTATTGATTTATCTGTTTATTCCCCTTTTCCAAGACATCAAGGTACCATCTTTAGTTGTGTTGGCTGGTCTGTCGGTTATGCCGCTTTAACCATGGAAAGAGCTATTCAGAATGGCTGGACTGATAGAGTTAAAATAACAAATGAATCTTCTTCTGCTTTGTTTTTATATAATCAAATTAAAATCGGGAATTGTAACAGAGGGGCTAGAATTTCTGATGCATTAAATTTTTTACAAGATAAAGGTGATTGTTTGGCTAAATATTATGATAAAAACCTGGACGATTGTGAACAACCTACAACCCCCGATTTATTGAAAAATGCAGGAAATTTTAAGATTACAGATTATGCTGCTCTTTTTGATGCTGATATCGATAATTACGAAAAAATTAATAGCATAAAAAAAGCTTTAGCTCAAAATAAACCAGTAATCATTGGATTAAGAATTAGGAATAATTTTTATAAGTTAGAAGATGCAACCTTCTGGCATCCCGATTTAGGAGACACAACCTATGCAGGAGGTCATGCCATGGTAGTCATTGGATATGATGATAATTTAGCTTCTTTTAAAGTTTTTAATAGCTGGGGTACAAAATGGGGTAAAAATGGAATGATTTGGGTAAAATATAATGAATTTGCAAAATACTGTAAATACGCTTATATCATCTATGTTGGTAATAATAAACCTATAACATCAGCAAATGTAATTCTTAAATCATCCCCTGTAGTTGCATCTTCAAATGAATCAGAACCTGAAACTAATTTAAATGAAGTCCCAATTAGAGAAATTTCAGGGAATTTTAATTTTTTAAGATTTACAGGAAACTTTAATTCCTTTGGAGAGCCTTTATTTGAAGAAGCCTCCGTTTTAGGGAATAAGAATATTTATTCACTCACCAATAGCGTTTGGCATGTGGGGGATAAATTTCAATTACAGGTAGTACCAGAATTTTCAAATGGTTATATTTATGTTTTGAGTGTTGATCCAACGAATAAAAAGGAAATTCACTGGCCTAAAAATGAAATTTTTAATGAAAAATTTAGAGGGGAACACCAATCTGGTCTCTCTCCCTTTTCAGGTGGCGTAATAAAAATTCCAGGTGCCAACAGTGTTTTAAAACTATCCCATGTTGGTACTGATAATTTGATTATTTTATTTTCCGAAAAGAAAATTCAACCTCCATTTTTACAATTTTTAAAAGACAATCTGTCTGTCGGTTCCAACGAAAATTTATACCAATCTCTTATAGAAATTCTTGGACAGCACCAGATTCCAACTTCTGAAGTGCATTTTGATAGAGAAACGATGAAATTCAAAGCTATTACAAGAAATTCAGGAGCTATAATTCCTATACTATTAAAAATATCAGTAATTTAGGAAACGCTTTTGCAAAATTTTATTTGTTATGAAAATATTTTGTCTTTTTTATTTTATGTTACTGATTCATATTATTCAGGCACAGCCGGCCTTAATAAGCTGGGAAGTTAAGGAAGGTAATAAAGGAGCAGACTTTTTTACCAAATCGATACAACTTTCAAATGGTAATTTAGCAGTTATTGGAAATATAACCTCTCCAGAAGGATTGAAAAAATATGGCCTTTTATCTTTTATTGATTATAGTACAGGCAAAATTATCAAAAAAATATCTTTTGGAGACCAAAATGAAATTTCAATAAATGATTTAATTGAATTACCGGATGGAAATCTATTTTTAATCGGAAATTCATCCTTTAATAAAATGGATTATCCCTGGTTGACTAAACTTGATGCAGCTGGAAATAAACTTGTAGAAAAAGTTTTACCGCTTCCGGAAGGCTCCTATTTATATTCGATCAATGAGGATTTAGAAACAGGATTTTACCTTTCAGCAAAAACAAAAACAGGTGGTATTGTAATATTACATATTAACAAGGAGTTAGAAATAAGCTGGCAAAAGGATTTAATTTCAGAGGCTTGGGGTGATTGCAAAAAATTATCTATTGGTCCTAATGGTAATATTTATTTTGGTGGAAATACAAAAAAGGGAGGTGGTCAAAATCCTGGAGATGTTTGGATTACAGCCTTAGATAAAAATGGAAATGAATTGTGGCGTAAATTTTTTGGCGGTAAATTATGGGAAGAAATAAATGATCTTAAAGTTTTGCCAGACGGTTCTTTAATTTTTTGTGGTGAAACTAATTCTATTGGAAATGGTAAGCAGGATATTTGGCTTGTACGGCTTAATAGTAGTGGTTTTTTGCAATGGGAACGAACTTACGGTGGAAGAGAAGCGGATATTGGAAAATCTATTTTACCGCTTTTTAATGGTAATATTTGGCTGGCTGGAAAAAGTTTATCCCTTTTAAATAAAAAGGGGGCAACAAAATATGCAGCAAGGGTTGTTGAAATTGATGCCAGTGGTAATTTACAATGGGAGGCCGATTATGGTGGTGATAATGACGAAGAAATTAGTCATCTTAGTCAACTACATGATGGAAGTGTTTTGTTTCTAGGGTGGTCTGAATCTTTTTCACAAGGTTCAAAAGATGGCTGGATTGTTCGTTTTCCAGCTCCTGAAATGAATAGATTATTGGCAAAAGGAAATTTAAGACTGAAAGAATCTAAAATTTGGTTGAATACGCCAGATGGATTATTAAAACCAAATACTCAGTCATATATATCATTTCAACTTAATAATCAGGAAGCTAATCTAATTGAAAATATTCGAGTTGAAGTGAATAAAGTAGATGGTCAGAAAGGTTTAAATATCAACCAAACTGTTTTTATTCAACCATTACAATCTAATGTTAATAAGCAAATAAATATTCCTATTTCATCTGAAGAAAATATTGAAACAAAAGATAATATACTTGAAATTAAAGTATTTTCCGGATCAGACCTTATAAAAACACTCACTGGATCAGTTAAAACATTGAATCCAAAGTCTGCAACCCTTCGTTTCGTCCAAACTAATACGGAGAAAGAAGGAGTTGATGAATTTAGTCCACAAACACTATTGGTAGAAATTCAAAATGATGGTGATTTACCCTCGTCAGAGGTTAATATTAATTTTGTACTTCCAAAAGGAATTTTAGCTTTGAGTTCTACGGAGGTAAAACTTGGTATTATTAATCCTAAATCATTGAGAAAAGCAGTCTTTAGATTTCAGAAAACAGTACAATTTGAAGGTAATGAAGCGTCTATTCAAATGTCTGTAGCTGATAATAAAATGACTAAAATTTCTAAAACCGTAACTACAAGGTTTGATGTAATTACCACTGGCCAGTCATCAAATATTATTGTTTTTAATAATCCAAAAGCTTCACAAAAAAGAACGGACTGGAGTAATCCTACTTTTAAAATTGAGGCCATGTTTGGCACAACAAGTAATAATTTAAAACTTGGGGATGCTGTAGTTAAAATAAATGGTATAATTCCTGAACGTTCAAAGATGGATGAAGAAAAACTTACCCCACCAGCTTCTTCCTCTCAGGGAAATGCAATGAATTTTTATGATTATGAAAATGTTATCTCTCTTGTTGAAGGTGAAAATAGGGTTTTAATAGAATTGGTTACCCCCAATGGCGTTATTCAGTCCAATGAAATGTTTATAAATTATAAGCCGAGACAACCTAATCTTCATGTTTTAAGTATAGGTATTCCTCATAAAGATTTGAAATTTACAACGGTAGATGCTGAAAATTTTGCAAATGCTTTCCAGAATCAATCCGGTTTGAATAAAGTATTCAATAAAATTTATCTCGATAAAAAAAATACAAAAGAAAATACAAGAAATCTTGATATTCGGGCAGCTATGGAAGATCTTAAAAGGAGATATAATACGGATTTAATTGGGGGTAAAATTAACAGGGAAGATGTTCTCATTCTGTTCATTTCTTCCCATGGAAAAACAGACGATAATAATGATTTTAAAATCCTGGCTTCCGATTATGAATCATACGGAGATGTTTCAAACATTGACTATAAAAGAGATATATTAGATATTTTAAATCAGATAGATTGCAAAAAATTTGTTTTTATTGACGCTTGCCATAGTGGTTCTGCTCAAGGTGCCAGGCTTGTTAATCAGGCTAGGTTCGCTTTGGAGGAAATTAATGCTGCATATCCTGGTCTAAATGTTTTGACGAGCAGTCAGGTAGATGAATTGTCGTATGAAGACGATTCCTGGGGAAATGGTGCCTTTACAAAAGCAATTCTGGAAGCTTTTTCAGGTAAAACTATTGATAATGGGCTTAATCCAGATCCGGATGGGGATAAAATCATAAGATTTGGCGAATTATATAATTTTCTTCAGAAAAGAGTTCCGGCAATGGTATTGGAGAAAAAAAATAGTAAACAAATGCCTGCTAAAATGTCTAAAGGTTTAGGTGATAATATTCCCTTATTTATCCTTTACTAAAATTACAGGAATATGAGAAGATTAATCTTTGTTTTATTAAGTATTTTATCTTTAGGAGGCTTAAATTTATTTAGTCAAACAACTTCTTGTTTTACCATTAGTCCTATTGTAAATGCTACTTGCCCTGGATTAAAAACAGGTAGCATATCCTTAAATATTTCAGGTGGTTCAGGTTCTTTTATTATTCTTTTGAATGGAAGTAGTATATCTACAACAACTATTTCTAATCTTTCTGCGGGTACTTATGCCATTAATATAACAGATACAAAAAATGTAAACTGTGTAAGATCATTGTCATTAAATGTCACCAATTATTTAGTTCCATCAGTAACCATAGCGGGAAATAGTTCCTATTGCCCTGGACAAAATATTATTTTAAGTGCTACGCTCGATAAATTTTATTCAACTTCTTATTCATACATCTGGAGTAATGGCAGTACAGGAACACCTATTAATTTTGTGCCAACATCATCAGGTTTTTATTCAGTAACAGTTACCGATGCTGCAGGTTGTTCTGTTTCAGCCTCAAAAGTAATTTCCCAGAGCGCAGGTCCAACCGTTAGCTTTTCTGGAACCTATACAAATTGTCCAGGTAAAGCGGTAACGCTTGTGCCCATTATTAATGGTGGAGTACCTCCTTATACTTACACCTGGGATGGTATTTCTTCCAGTACATCAAGTAAAACAGTTAATCCTACAACGCCACAAACCTATTGCCTAACTGTAAAAGATGCCAATAATTGTACCGGATCTACCTGTGTAATAGTTAACCAAAAATATTTAAATGTTACTTTACCCACGGGTGTTTCAGTCTGTCAAGGTGAAAATTATAATCTAATACCTGTTGTTTCTAATTTTTCTGGTGCCTTATCCTATCAATGGAGCAATGGAGGCACTGGTTCTACCAATTTGATTACAGTAAATGCAACCCAAAGTCATTCTGTAACAATTACTGATGGCATAGGTTGTTCAGGTTCTGCTGCTACTTCCATTGACATGGTTTCAAAGCCGGTGGTAAATTTACCCTCTTCTGTTGATGTATGCCAGTCGAATTCTGTTACGCTTGACACGAAATTAAGTTCAACTTCCCATACATTTAGATGGAGCACGGGAAGCACAACTTCAGCGATTACCTTAACCCCAGCTTCCTCATCAAATGTTTCGGTAACTGTCACTGATGTCAATAACTGTAAAGCTGTGGCTGCCGTTAGTATCAATGTAAAATCTAACCCTTCGATTTCACTGCCTACCTCACAATTAACTTGTGCAAATATACCTTTTACTCTTTCTCCAATGGTGAGCGGAGGTACCCCTGGTTACAGTTATCTATGGAGTGATGGTTCAACATCCACTACCATATCTAAATCTTTAAGTTCTCCCACTACTTTAAGTTTAAAAGTTACAGATCAAAATGGGTGTACTTCAAATTGGACAACAGCCATTTCGGTGCGAAATAGTCCATTAGTGATTATTTCTGGAACAACCCTAATTTGTCCCGGACAAACAATTTCTTTAAATACAAATACAACAGGAGGATCCAGTCCTTATACATACCTATGGAATACAAATTCCAATAATCAAAATATTTTGGTTTCCCCAACATCTGTAACTACTTACACAGTTACTGTCACTGACAATTTAGGATGCAGTAGTTCCTCAAATATAACCATTTCTCCAACCAAAGCAATAAACATAACCTTACCTACAGGCATTTCAAAATGTCAGGGAGAAAGTTATACAATAGTGCCAACTGTTTCCAATTTTTCCGGAGCCTTAAGTTATCAGTGGAGCAATGGTTCCACTGGTTCAACCAATCCTGTGACCATTAATGCTACGCAGTCTTATGCTGTTACGGTTTCAGATGCAACGGGTTGCATTGGTACGGCTGCTACCTCCATTGGAATGAATCCAAATCCGGTGGTTAATTTGCCAGCTAGTGTAGATATATGCCAATTTAATGCGGTGACACTTGATACGAAACTAAGTACCACATCAAATACCTTCACATGGAGCACGGGAAGCACAACTTCAGCGATTACCTTAACCCCAGCTTCCTCATCAAATGTTTCGGTAACTGTCACTGATGTCAATAACTGTAAAGCTGTGGCTGCCGTTAGTATCAATGTAAAATCT
>Ga0209088_10000026_pt1 | contig 120922 bp, 158 predicted proteins | sample S_140625_EF_Meta_FD_187324 | JGI IMG/M metagenome (GOLD analysis project Ga0209088, IMG submission 187324) | Freshwater microbial communities from Lake Simoncouche, Canada to study carbon cycling - S_140625_EF_MetaG (SPAdes) (version 2) | ecosystem: Environmental > Aquatic > Freshwater > Lake... | reverse complement strand
CCTGTAACTCCCTGCGGACCTGTCAGGCCCTGCACACCACTTGCTCCTGTTGATCCTTGTGGACCTGTAAGGCCCTGTGCTCCACTCGGTCCGGTTGATCCTTGTGGACCTGTCAGGCCCTGCACACCACTTGCTCCTGTTGATCCTTGTGGACCTGTCAGGCCCTGCACACCACTTGCTCCTGTTGATCCTCGTGGACCACCAGATGGCCCCGTCGGTCCCTGTACACCTGTTAAGCCCTGTGCACCTGTTTCACCACGAGGCCCGTATGAAACAGGCCCGACTAATAACCATCTAGGTGTACCAGTGTAAGGTTTATAATTATAACCATATTGATAAATATTAGGTATGTTATAAGGTGCCGGCACCGGCAGCGAATCGGCAAATAAATATTTAACAACTATAAAGTCTCCAATAGCTGGCACGTACACAGGAGATGTAATACTATTATAATATTGAATTTCGTAGTCAATTCCTTGACTTTCGCTAAGAGCGGGATTGTAATAACCATCAAATATTTGTATCTTAAATTGGAATGCGTCACCTGTTGGACCCGTTAGACCTTGTGGACCTGTTACACCTTGTAGGCCCTGTACACCACTGGCGCCTGTTACACCTTGTAGGCCCTGTACACCACTTGCGCCTGTTACACCCTGTGAACCTTGTGCTCCACTCGGGCCTGTCACTCCCTGTACGCCACTCGCGCCTGTAACTCCCTGCGGACCTGTTAGGCCTTGTACGCCACTAGCGCCTGTAACTCCCTGCGGGCCTGTTAGGCCTTGTACTCCACTTGCGCCTGTCACTCCCTGCGGACCTGTTAGGCCTTGTACGCCACTCGCGCCTGTAACTCCCTGCGGACCTGTTAGGCCTTGTACGCCACTCGCGCCTGTAACTCCCTGCGGACCTGTTAGGCCTTGTACGCCACTCGGGCCCGTTACACCCTGTACACCACTTGCACCTGTTACCCCCTCTAAGCCCTGTACTCCACTGGCGCCTGTTACCCCTTGTGCTCCACTCGGGCCCGTTACACCCTGTACACCACTTGCACCTGTTACCCCCTCTAAGCCCTGTACTCCACTGGCGCCTGTTACCCCTTGTGCTCCACTTGGGCCTGTTACTCCCTGTGCGCCACTTGGGCCTGTTACCCCTTGTACTCCACTTGCACCTGTTACTCCCTGTGCGCCACTTGGGCCTGTTACCCCTTCTAAGCCCTGTACTCCACTTGCACCAGTTGGCCCCTGTGGTCCCGTTAGGCCTTGTGGTCCACTAGGACCTGTTGATCCATCACCACTTCCTCCTGAAATAGATGGAAGAAGAGTCCACCCCTCTACTCCATCTCCTACTTTTAAGACCTTATTTGTAGTGTCATACCCAAGTTCTCCACAAGCAAGTACAACACCGGATGGCCCTGTAGACCACTGTGCTTCCGTACCACTGCGAACCTGTATTCGCATATTTCGAGTTGCCATAAATGACATTTTATCTTATGATATAATTATAAACGAAATGTACTTTAAACTATTCGTAATGGCTGTGCTGTTCTTTCTGCTTACTCCTGGAGTCGTGGTAGCGCTACCTCCGGGAGCGTCTCTACTGACCCAGGCTGCAGTTCACTCTTTAGTGTTTGTAGTCGTTATGTGTCTCCTCAAGAGTTTCCGTGTTCTAAGCAAGAGTAGCTAAACGCTCTGTATAAACTCCCATTTTAAACTATCACAAATCTTTTTCCATATTGTATCGTGCTCAATTAAGCGGTCTCGAGATTTGAGCAACGAAAAATATGTCTTATACTCGTCTAATTCTAGCAATTCGAAAAACTTATAAAGAATGTATGAGTACGATAAAAAATTGGTTCTGTCGTCGGGACAGTATATCAAAAACGGTGCCTGAATTTCTTGAAACATAGCTCGAATCTTTTCCTCAATTTCAGGAGTAATTGTTGGAGGTGGATTTCCGTTCAATCGAGATAATATATGCGCTGCATGTTCGTAATATCTTGATCTATTAAGCTTCTTAAGAATCTCTCGCATATCCTTTTCAGTTAGTTCTGCAATGTTTTGAATACGACGCTTCTTGACTTCGCAAATAACCTCATTCATAACTTCTTCCGGAATAAAAGTACTTTCCTTTGCCTGAAATTGATTTAAAATTTCATTCAAGTGATTAATCTTTTTATATGCATAGTTGTTTCGCTCCTTTGGAGGATCGCGGAAGCTAGACAGGTCTGACACAACCATCATATATTCTTCTGAACCGCAAGACGGACATACGAGTACTCCTTCAGTTGTAATCTCTTCCCTTGCAATATTACATCGCGTACAGTGTTCGGACGTAACACTTGTTTCAGTTGCTGATGTCTGTATCTTCATGCGCAAAGTGTATTCCTCGAACAATTCCTTCTTAGATGTCGTTGTATTATTTGTGCTTGTTACCAAATACTTCAAAAACGTGGACTGATCGTTCAATAAATTTCCCGTTATATTTGTTTTCTCCTGAGTTCCATAATACTTCAACATAATGTCGGCATTTTTTAGATAATATGATTCCAGTCCGTTGATTTCTTCATATGTTTGCTTCAACTTTTCATATTCTTCTTTTAGCTTTGTCAGACGGACTATATTGTCTATATTTTCTATTTCAGATTGTATTCTTTTCATCTGCTCCTCAAGATCAGAATGATCTATCTTAAGCATCTTTGAGATAACTGAATTATGAATAGAATCTAGAGTCCCACCCAGTTCATTCGATTGTGTTTTTGAAGTATCTTTATACTTCTTTGTTCGGAACACATTATCCATTTGTAAATTGTCATTTAGCTTGTGAAAATGAATACACTTGATTTCTATATTCTGAATTTGTCAGTGCACACGGCCGTTGCATGAGAATGTTTTTTACAGACGCAAGGAAGTCTAAGTTCAATCTCTTACACATAAAGGCAAGGCACAAATATCCACTGCGATTAATACCGCATTGGCAATGAACGTATATGTTCTTAGATCCTTCTTCCCGCAAAAACGCATGTATCGTTTTCTCGAATTCAATGTACCAATCTAGGATATTTGCGTCCAAAGAATCTACTGCATTCAAGCATTTATATTTGGATGGAAATGTAGACTTAAACCAGTCCGGGCTATCTTGTTCGAATGCACAATTGACAACATGTGAAATATTATGTTTCTTTACAAATTCTGGTGTTATGAATGATCCGGCTCCAAACAGAATACGGGAGTGAATATAAGCAACCGGGTCTGCTTCCCATCCCTTAGATCTCCGTCTGAATGTAGAGATATCCATTGTATAAAATAGACTACCTTGTTGAAAACGAATTACGTGCATCGAAGATATGTATTGTAATCAAACATGGATTATAAGAAGGTTCACTGCACCGAGTATCACGTTGCTAGGCTTACGAGGAGGAGGAAGGTCATCGCTACTGCAAGGAACACGATCGGAACAAGGAGTCGTGGTTCGGGATGGGACGACCAAAGTTTGCATGCAGAACGTGCAGTCGTGAAAGCTCTTGGTGATATTTCACAACTGCGCGGTTGTACTCTTGAAGTCATTCGCTTAAATAAAAAAAATCAAGTGCGTAATTCTCAGCCTTGCCATAGCTGTGAGACATTTCTGCACAAGTGTATGCGAGATTATGGTCTTAGAAAGGTCCTGTATTCATCTGACAATGAGGATGAGAACGTAAGAACAATCATGGCTTAAATCATTGTGCTAAAAAATGTCGAAAGCACGTAAGAAATGGAAACTGCAATTAATCCAAGTACTCCAGCGCCCATATAAGATACAACACCGCCGGATGTATACATGTTAGGGATATACTGGAGGAATAAATTACGAGGAACGGGCAGAGAAATAATCATTGCAGCGATAAAAAACGCAATATATGTCATCATACCGCGAATAGCATGTTTAATGTAGGAAAAAGACTGGTGTTGCTGGACGGTTTTTACGTTAGTGTTACTGCTGGGAGACAGTGCAATAAACGGGTCAACGCCTCCAGTTACAATTGGCGAAAAAGTAGTCGATTGCGGGAGAGAAGGATTCTGAACTGGACCACTGCCACCTCCTAGTAGTTCACTTAAGTCAGTAGCTCCTTCCATTTATTCTTTATTATATACCTTTTCGCATTTTGTATCTTCCGCAGTGAACTTGTAGCATTTGTTTCCATTACGAATAATATTTGCTTCAACCTCTTCGATACTCATTGAAAGTGTTTTCACCGTCTGGGTTGATCGGTGGAGAATTAGGACAATAAATCCAAATCCTATTAGAAATGAAAAGAAACACATACTAGACGGGTTATGTAACACTTTTAGTATCTGGGGAGATCCAAACCACTTCATTACTTATTGGAAGCGATGAAATTCAATGACTTCGCGTCATCTGAGCACTCAACTTCTGTGGATTTAAATTTCACACACCCATTTTTCGTGTGAAATACACTATTATCATTGGGAACTGGAAGCTCATTCTCTTTGTGGTTAGGCGGAATGAATACAGACACTACAAGCAACCCTGCTAATATGCCTATAAATAACCAAAAAAGGTTAATCATTTACTATAGTAGATGTATTTTGTTGGAACCCACCACGGAGGATTCACATAGCTCGTACACATTAGCGAGCCAAGGTAATTCTGTTGCAAAATAGCTCCAGGATACTCCTTTTTCATATTTCGACCTTCTGCATCGGCGCGAACTTTATTTGTAAATGAGGATGCTTGTGGCATTCACTTACTCTTTTTACCAGGAATTCGTTTACGTTTAGCTGGTTTTGGAATCACTAGTTCAGTTTCAGTGACTTCGGGCACTTCTTTGAGTCGGTCAAAAAACTGACGCGCCTGTTCGACGGATAAGTCCCTGTACGCCAGCTCCAGTTTCAATTTGAGGTATTTGTCCATAATTTGAGGTGGGAACATTTCTTACTGCATTATTCCACGTCCTTGGTTCGAACGGAATCTTCTGGAGTTCTTCGGGAGTAGCGGTCCCGTAGCTCGCATATAGGAAATATGCAAATGATCCTACAACAAGTACAAATAAGATAATATTGAACCACCAAGCAAAAATAGAATCGCGAAGGGATTTTACCCAAAGAAGATTATTTTCAATGCCAGAAATACTTTGTTGGACGAGATGAGACATTATCAGATTTATTGAAATTATAAATCTAGTAAAAGCGTAAAGGAATGGCACTTGTATACGGCGTCCCCCTCGTATTTGCGAGTGTCGGGACATATATTGCAACATCCTTATTCGAAGAACCCGGACTTGACGCGTCATCTTACGCTGGAACATCTTATGATGGAACATCAATGCAGGCTCCCTCGTATCAGGCTCCGTCGTATGAGGCTCCGTCCTACCAGGCTCCTTCTATTGCAGCTCCCTCTTATCAGGCTTCTTCTATCGGGGCTCCCTCGTATCAGGCTCCAACATATCAGGCTCCCTCTTACCAGGCTCCGACTTATCAGGCCCCGTCTTACCAGGCTCCTTCCACGCTAGGATCACCTGCTCATGCACCTCCGGGACAGCCTAAGCAAACATCCATGTTTGGCTCTATATTTGGATCACCTGCTCCTGCACCTCCGGGACAGCCTAAGCAACCATCCATGTTCGGGTCTATATTTGGATCGCCTGCTCCTGCACCTCCGGGACAGCCTACACCTCCTGAGAAGCCATCAATGCTAGGTTCTATATTTGGATCACCTGCGCCTGCACCTCCGGGACAGCCCACACCTCCTGAGAAGCCATCAATGCTAGGTTCTATATTTGGATCACCTGCGCCTGCACCTCCGGGGCCTTCTAAAGATTCATCTCTGCTTCCTTCTATGTTTCCTACACCACCAACTCATCTCCCTACGGATACACCTCCAGCTCCTACACCTCTTCCTAACTTTCCACCAGCACCCACTGATATCCCTACGCCTCCAGCTCCTACGCCTCCGGCTGATACACCCCTTTCTATCTTTCCACCAGCACCCACTGATATCCCTACGCCTCCAGCTCCTACGCCTCCAGCGGACACGCCTTCACCTGTCACACCCCTTCCGGAGACACCTCCAGCTCCTACGCCTCCAGTTGATACACCTCTAGCTCCTACGCCTCCAGCGGAAACGCCTCCAGTTGATACGCCTCTTCCGGAGACACCTCTCCCTGAGACGCCTCCAGTTGATACACCTCTTCCGGAGACACCTCTAGCTGAAACACCTCTCCCTGAGACGCCTCCAGTTGATACGCCTCTTCCAGAGACACCTCCAGCGGAGACAACTCTTCCGGAGACACCTCCAGTTGATACACCTCCAGCTGAGACACCTCCAGCGGATACACCTTCACCTGAGACACCTCCAGCACGGGACGGATACGACCAGCTGTTTGAAGATATAAACCGCGCGACAGAGGTTGAACCACCAGGACCACCAGCTCCAGCTCCAGCGCCCCCGACAACATCAGGACTGGAAGGGTATGACCAGTTGTTTGAAGATGTAAACCGCGCGACAGAGGTTGAGCCACCAAAACCGCCAGCGCCAGATGGGTATGACCAGTTGTTTGAAGATATAAACCGCGCTACCGAAGTTGAGACACCAACAGCGACACCTCTTCCGGAGACGCCAGATGGATCTCTTGAACCAATAATGACAGTTCTGCCTGATAAAGTAAACAAAAAGGAATGCGGGCCAGTGTTTTCGCAACCTACTCAATTAGAGCCACTGACAATAGGTGTGCCTGATAAGGTAAATAAGAAGGATTGTGGCCCAGCAACTACTACACCCAAGCCTCCAGCTGTTGTTCCTCAAGTGGCACCTGCAGCTCCTCCCAGGCCTATAGCGATAGTGAGATCTTTGGGCGTTCCTTTTCCAAAGCCTGAACCGACTGCTACACCTCCTACACAGACAGCTCCTACGCCTACACCTGCTCCTACACAGACAGCTCCTACGCCTACACCTCCTACACAGACAGCTCCTACGCCTACACCTGCTCCTACGCCTACACCTCCTACACAGACAGCTCCTACGCCTACGCCTGCTCCTACACAGATAGCTCCTACGCCTACACCTGTTCCACAGACAGCTCCTACGCCTACACCTGCTCCACAGACAGCTCCTACGCCTACACCTCCTACACAGCCAACGCCAGCAACGGATGGGTACGACCAGTTGTTTGAAGATATAAATCAGGCGACTGAGCCACCGAACCCGACACCTCCTCCGGAACAGCTCCAACCTCTTGCTGCACCTCCACCAGGGGCAAATCCGCTAACATTTGCAACACCGAAGCCGTTTCCAACAAATACACAGCAGGCGCCTTATCGCTTGCAATTTGGCGAGCCTCAACAAGGGCCGATTGCAGAGAAAGTTGATCCTTCTGGTATATACACGCGAACAAGAAACCAGTTACGTAAGACTGGAAGAACTCTTGGAGCAAGACGAACATTTAGAAGACGAAATGTTCGGTAGATTTTTGATTATATTAGTCGCATAACTTGATGTATTTTCATGTATACAAATTTTTACTTGCTTTTCTGGAAACGCACTGATCAGTCTTAGTATTTCATACTGATCAGTTGAGTTTAATGAATGAAAGCAAATTTCAATAGGCGTGCTTTTGTAAATTATTTTCTCACGAAGCTCTTCCATTATTAATATGAATTCAGCGGTTGTGAATATGGGTTTGTCTTCAATGCAGCAATCGATGACGGATCGTTGCGCTGTGTGTTAATGTCCTGCTGTAGAGGTTCGTTGTAGCGATAAGACCCGAGATGCTCTAGTCCAGACGTTACAATATTGCGAGGCACGTTGAAACGAGTTGCATCGGCAAGAACACTCTCGTCCTTCTTGGTCTGAGCAGAGTATGAATCGGCCCCTACACCGACACCAATACCACCGCCAGTTCCAGCTGGGCCAGGGCGTCCCTCTGTTGTTAATTTCATGAACTCCTCAAACGGCTCCGTGAAAGCACGAATGTATGATGTGAATATTGCATTGCCTCGTGCCGGACCTTCGTATTCAACAGTAGTTGATTCGCGTGCCTGTTCTTTCATCGGCTGTCCAGGATATATACGAGTTGCAGTTTGGGCGCCTACTGCAGTGTTAACGCGGTCCATTCCGTATAGTACAAAACGGTCGGGCCGATTCTTATTAACATCGGCCTGGATACCGGGCTGGGTTACAGCGTTTTGTCCGCGAATCATTGGAGGTTCGTACGATAGCTTGGGCTTGCTTTCGACACGAATTTCATCGGTTGTCTTGGGCAAGGCAAACTCGCGATAGCTATCCTGCTGGTATCCTCCTTTGGGGATATTTGTATAACCATCGTTTGCACCCGGACCAACCTGGACTTGTTCGATCGGGAATACGTTATTTAATCGCTGAGATGAAACCATTCGAGACTGCTCGAAATCAGTTTCTATCTGATTGCCAAATGGGTTCCCTGTTCCCGGCTTAGCATCGTAAAATGATTTGACTTCGCGTTTTTGGAAATACTCTTTTCCTGCACCAGTATGATTGTCCATAATGTTATCATTCGCCCCCGAGTACATACTCTGAGTTACTTTAGGACCAAAGAAAGGAACTCTGTTGTTATGTCCTATAAGATCACGGTCTACAAGCGCAATCGAATCTTCAAGCTCAGCTGGAACTGATATAGCTCCTCTAAAATTCTCGGTATTTGAAGAAGGAGTCTGTGTTGCAAGAACGTATCCTAGTGTTCCAAGTCCAGCCAATAAAGCTAGTTCAATCATTTGTATTTCGCATCTACTTTTTATTCATCTAGAAACCCCACTGGGACCATCCGTTGCGATTGAACGGCCATACCTTAATTTTACTAGAATTCTTCTTGAGTTCGTTGATTCTTGACTGGTCCTTTTCGTCCTGGCCAATGGGAAGTGGATACTTGCGATTATTACAATCAGGTTTAATTCCATAGCAATTGACTCCAAATTTAGTACTCAGATCAAAGTATCCGCCGTTAACTCCGGGACGACCGCATGACTTTCGCTTTCGGGTGTCATCATCCTGCTGTAAGAACTGCCATGTTGAGTCCTGTGTTGGATACAGAGCCATACCCCCCTGCGTCCATCCGTATCCACACCATTCAGCGCCCTTTCCATATGCATCTAACACTTGATCGTATGTAGCAAGCTGAGAGTCATACACAGCACACACCTGAGCTGCCTCATTATATGTGTACTTGTCGCCGGCAATGTAAAATACCTCGGGTACGCCAACTGGAAATGGAAGAGACCAGTTAAATGAAATACCGCTTGGTTCGGGTGCTATTTCTGTATCAAATACAAACTGAACGGGAAATTCTAGTGAAACTCCTAGCCATACGCCTAAGAAATATGCACCCAAAGATCCTACTAAGAGTACAACTACAGCTGCAAGGATACTTCCGGTTGAAAAGTAAGCTGCTGCAGACAGCAATAATAATGTAATCGATATTTCTATCTCCATTCTATTATTCATTTATACAATAATAAATCAGCATGCGAGTTGTGTTTGATAAAGGGAATTGTTTGGGACCATGATTTACAACTTGATGGTCGTTGAATATGAACCAAGCTGATCCCGGTGGCATGTCGCGACCATACGTCCACCAATGCATTCCATTGTAGCACACGACACTTGATAACGCGTATTTGCGCTTATTTAGAATTAATATGCTTGAATAGTTGACATTTGAGTCTAGTGGCAGATGAAAGATCATGTAACTTGGGAATGAACCGATCAACTGCTGGGAAGAGGCGCCTTTTGATTTACATTTTTCGCACGTCCAGTCCAGGATTATGTTAGACTCTACTGTTTTCTGAATACAAGTCGAAATTGGCTGATGATTTCCTTCTGTTAATGAAAAGTTAATTGTCGAATCTTGCGATAAGGTTTTAGCCTTACATGCAATACATTCAATTGAATTTGCAATGCTGAACCTACATAGTTTATCGAGATACGGAAGCTTGTCGCATAAATATGTTAGAAGTTCGTGCGAGTCACCAATACCGGCTCCGGCAGGCATACATTCTGTTCTGATTTCTTCGAATAGCTCTCGAAGGCCGTCCTTGCCCTTAGAGTTCCAAATACGGCAAATACATTCATCAATTTTGTTGTCTTTTTCAAATGTTCCTGCATTGTATCGTGCCTGAACATCTGGAAATCGAAATATGGTCTGAAGCGCTGCATTTACCCAGCAACTTCCATTGAAATTATCTAAACCGAACATTGTATATGGTTCGGCGATTATGTTAAATTTACTAACGCTGAAAAGGAGCAAAATCAGTTAAAAATGGTTGTGGAGGAGGAGATGTCGGAAAGGGCAGTGTTGCAAAAGGTTTGTATAAATAAATTGAATATTGCTGTGTGGCGGTATCGGATCGGAATGTCCCATCATCACGTGGGGGTTTGTTGATGGCTTCGGGTCCTATTTCACCTGCAGGGGTTTTGCCAGTAGGATAACTGAGTGTTGGATCATACAGGTCGCGATCTGATGAAGGGCCTTTAATAGGACGTGTAGTCTGGGTCATATGTTCTTTGCGTTGCCCGAGCAAGAACAATACAATTAAAAAGATAATCAGAAACACATACATTATTTATTAAAGTGTAAATTTACTTATCAGAAGCCGTGTTCTTATTAAATACGTGTTTATTTGTGCCTTTAATACCGACCCACTCCGGAGACATCGCGTCGTAGCGAGCTTGAACTTGTGGGTTTACAGGAGTCAAATCCTGAAATCCTGTAACTCCTTGCTCCGAACTAGATGTTTCGTATCGAACAGCTGCCTTTGATGACACAGGGAGGGAATGGTCGCCGACGGCTACGTTATAAGAATCAACTTGCTTATCCATTTAGTTCTCTACGCGTAAAAATAAATGAAACACTTGAAACGATCAGAAGACGTTAAGAAACTAATGACGTCTTCTAAACCTGTGGTAATTTTCTTTTTTTTAGAAGGATGCCCTCACTGCACAACAATGGATCCGATTATGTCGGAGTTGGAGAAGGAGACTCCTGATATCCAATTTGTAAAAGTCGAAAGTTCAGTTGTTCCGTCTGAGCTCGGTATATCTGGATTTCCAAAATTCATAAAGATACAGGGTGGTAAAGAGGTGTCTAGCGTAGATGGTGAAGTTAGCAAGGATGAGCTTAAATCAAAGTTAATATCAGTTACCGGAGGGCGTCGTTCCCGTCGGCTTAGACGTACTCGACGCAAGCACCGCGTCTATAGATCCACGCGCAGGCAGATACCCCTCAGAACCAAGTTTTCCTCCACGCGATAGTGGGGCGGATGAATTATCGGGAGCATCGTAACCCTTAGACAGCCACGCTAGAAATTTATCTTGATCGTTTGGTACCTTTGAGCTCTGTAAAGTATGGAAAGTTCGCATCGCTTCTGCCTGGTCGAACATGTCAGTCGTGTCCATGTATATGTCACTGGTCTTCTGAAAAGCTTTTGCTATACTTGCACGAACTTCTTTGTTTGTTACAGGTGCAGCGTCCGCTCGGTCTGGATTATCTCCAATATCAGTTAGAAGAACATTCATGAATGGATTATTCGATGTTGGCATAGTATAAGATTGACTTTTTGCTGAGTTCAAATATGCTTCGAGTTTCTTCCCGTTAGGAAATAACATGTGTAGAACATAGGTCAAAAATAACACAATCGGTAGAAGTATAATGTAGTTTTTGTTGTGTGTGGCAACAAACAACAGAACCGTGAAATAGGTTGCAAATCGGACGACAGCGTTCAATGCCTCGGTCGTAGTCATATTTGGAGTGGGAACAAATCGCATCCAATTGGATTTTGTGAACACACCTCTAGGATCTTGATACCAAATTTCTTCAGAGGACATTCCTTATCTTATCTTAACGTTGAGTTTTTTCGCGCTGTTTTCTCTGTAATCGTGCCAACATTCGCTGACGACGTGCCTCCGGACTACTTGATGTAAGAACCGCTGATGGAACCTCCGCCCCGCGCCCGCCTAGTGCCTCGGTCAGTGCATTTCCAAATAATCCTGTTAGCTTGGCCTTGATGCCTTCGATATCCTCCTGAAGTTTGCTTTGCGAAATCTCGCCTCGTTCCATCTTTTCCTTGAGAATATTCTGAAACTTCTGGATGAACTTCTTTACGATTGGATGCTCTGGGTTTCTTGCAATCTCAATGAACTCGCGAGGGTTATCCAATAAACCCTCAAACTCGCTTACATCCAAGTTTGTAAGAATATCGTTCAGCACCTTTGCAATTCGGGTATTCGTACAGAATTCAATGAACTCTTCAATTGAACTCTGTGCACTCTCGTCATTTAAGATCCGTGAGATCTCGCTAGTTGCTTCAGTCGGGTTTGCAGATAGAAAGTTCTTTGCCAGCGATAGCAATGATCCCAGCTTTTCCTTAATATCACCGTTTGTAAAAGAAAGAAATAAACAGATTGGAAGGTGTTTCCAGATAACATCCTGGTCTAGATCGTTCATTTCTCGCTGAAACAGTACACGTGGCTTATCAAAAAATTCATTTTTCTTCTGGATAATCAGCACAACGTCGGGATACAATGCTTCAATCTCTTCGATTGTTTTTGCGTCATCAAACTCAGAAATTCCGAGTTCATCTGCAAATGCCTTTAGTCCTGCATGAATGTCCATTTTGTATTTAGATTTGTGTGTTGTTTAAATATCCTCCCATTCACGCAAGTTGTCTTGTGTGTATTTTATCATTATTTGCAGTTGTTCCACAATCGATTGTAGAATTGTAAGTTGTGACCTCAAATAATGTGGCATTCCCAACTGGTTGTCTGGCAATGTCAAATCACAAAAGGCATTAAGCAGTTTCATAATTTGGTCCATGATGTATACTGTGTATTATCAATGTATTACCAATCCGTTTTAAGCTAGAGCGCGGTTTCCGCCACGAGACTCAAACAACTTCTCATCCTCCTTGCTGAGACATATGCATCCAGTATCAGTACTCATGGGACCTTTAACGCAACATGAGGGAGATTTAGGGTTGTTCAGAAGAAGCAATGGGTGAGGGCTTGTGTCAAGTGGCGCCGAACCTTTTGGGACATTCTCATTAGCTAGCCACCCTGCAGCGACACCAGGCAGAGATACATTGTCATATGGACCCATCCCCTGAGCGTTGACCGGTGCGCCGGTTGACTTCTGCATGAACGTTTCCTTTGACTTCGGTGCTGATGGCGTAGATGACATTACGACAAAGAGGCCAGCAAGGAATGCAGCAACAAAAACGGCCAAAATAAATAATGTCTTCTGCATTTGTATTTTGACGTGCGATTTTTTACTTAAAGGATTAAATCATATTTTTGACAATGAAAGATTGTATAATCGTAACGTCTATTGTTGAAATATGCGATAATCCACTATCATTCACACCCGTTCGCAGTGTTTATACGCACCAAGAACGGTTTGGACAAACCATAGAAACAATTGAATCTATACGCAAACATCTTCCGGATACAGATATTATCCTTGCAGAATGTAGCCCAGATTCAGACTACATGAATGAACTGAAAAAGCGAGTTGATATGTTTATTAACACATATCCAAATGACTTAATACTCAACGGGCTCCATAAAGGGATTTGTGAGGCTCAGTTGATGTTATACGTGTTTGATAGAGTAGATTTATCACAATATCAAAACATATTTAAGATGACGGGTCGTTATAAGCTAACTGATAGATTTGATAGATCGTTATGGTTGAATGATTATCCGGTAGCATGCAAGTCTTCCCGCTATGGTGGCGAAGGAAACATGCATACATTTTTTTACAAGTTTACAAATCGAGAACTAGTCATTATAACTAATACATTTGAAGCGATGATTTCAAATGACACAACTGATCCAATTGAGCATATTATGTATAGCGCACTGAACTCAAAATTAACTAATATTCATGAAATAGGCATTGAAGTTAGATGGTCGTGCTATAATCAAATAGAGCATGCTTAAGGGCCGCCCGGAATTGAGTTGTTATCATATACTATCGGAATAATAGGTTGTTTCGCAATATTCTTGTTTCGCATAAGTACTACCGTGATTAGCCCAGATAGGATCAAAAATAGGGTTTGGTTCATTGAAAACGAATTCGTGGAATCCATTTAAATTGATTACACCCAAAATGGAGAACATTCATTCGTTATCGCTTGTTGAGTTGAAGCATCTTGCAAAGATTCATAATCCACCTATCAAGTATTACTATGTCAAGTCGAGACTCGAATTAATTAGAATCCTGACTATGACCGAATTCCCCGAGGAAATGAAGATCGAGAAAAAGACAATTCATCAGCTACGGACAGAGGCGCGAGACAAGGGGTATTTGAATGTATGGAAAATGCGCCGTCCTCAACTTATCGAACTGCTATACCCGAGCACGAACAAGGACAATAAGAATGATGATCATACAAAGAAACATAATAATCCAAAGAAATGTGAAGGCGAGGAGGTAGGGGTATAAATATGAGAACACCTTCGATAGTATCGGTCTAAGTATGTTCTGTTCGAAAAAAGTTTGAAACTCAGCGGAAGCAAAAAATGCTATAGGATCGGCCAAAGGGTCCTTTTTCATTCTTTTTTGTCTTGATTTGGATATAAACTAAAGGATGAAAACCTCGCAGACCACTCGTTTAGCACTTGTCCTCGGGGGTATCGTTGCTCTAGCGTATCTGATAAGCTCATATTCATCGGTGAAGGGCAGTGTCGCGGAGGGTCTGGAGTCAATGGGCCAGACTCTAACAACTCCTACGGGACCTCTAGCCGATGCAGGCCCGTACGATCGCATGTCGTACAGCGCCGGTGGCAACGCCCAGCCCACCGAGTCTCTACAGGCTCGTCACCCTGCTTCCCAGTCAACCTACAACACGTCTACCTTATCTGCAAATGAACTGCTTCCCTCCGGTGAAATGGGCGCCTCGTGGGCGGCCGTGAACCCTTCTTCCATGTCCGACATGAAGGGCCAGAATTTCCTAGATGCTGGCTATCACACCAACACCGTTATCGCCGGTGTCGCCCAGACCAATCGCAATGCTTCTTGGGACATTCGCTCAGAGCAGCCCAACCCCCAGGCTGCAGTCGGTCCTTTCCTAAATACCACTATCGAGAGCAACCCTTTCAAGCGTGGACTAGATGCGTAGAAAGTGTCTTGACATATAAATAATGTTATCAGCCGCTCTTGCAGTAGGCGTCGGAGCAGCAGTCCTTTATGCTTCAACAAGAGGTCCTTCAAATCTAGTATCTGTTAGAAGTTCTCAAACAAATAAGGAGTACTTGGTTCAGAATTTACCCGATAAGCAAGAAGCATGCGAGCGAATGGCTTCAATTCAAACTAAACTTGAAAAGCTATTCACTAGGTACAAGAACGATCCTGCAACTGCAGCAGACCCTCGAATTCAAACGATGCTTGAACGATTTAAGCCCGAGAATATGTGCGAAAGCAATATTAACGACTCAACCACGTCGTATTCTGAAAACAAAGGAGACCGGATCGTAGTCTGCTTACGTCAAAAAACAAAAGGGTATCCTCTTGTAGAAGAAAACACCGTGATGTTTGTTGTTCTTCACGAAATCGCCCACTTGATGACATTCAGCATAGGACACACTCCTGAATTTTGGGCAAATTTTCGGCGCATTCTCCAGGATGCAATTGGAGTTGGAATTTATCAAGATGTAAACTATAACCATAGTCCAGTATCATATTGCGGAATTCAGATTACAGATTCGCCTTTGTAGTTTTCTGATCAGAAAATATAATAACGCAAGAACAATCGGGATTATTACAACGCTGATATAAACAACACCTTCGGGTTTTACTCCAACTGGAGTCGAAGCTGTTTCTATTATCATATTGCTTTGCGAGCGACTTCCACTACTTGTTTGCGACGGACTTCCACTACTTGTTTGTGAGGGGCTTCCACTTCCGGTCACGCTGGGCGAAGATGTGAAGGACATTTATATCCAAAACAGAAAGAATATAGTTAAGTAATAAGATGCTCCGGGTGGAGACAACTGAAAGCAAAACAAATCAACGCAGTTTTGTATCGTTCTTTGATGATGATACAATCGATACAGTTCGTCAACAAATCGGTCAAACTTTAGAGATTCATCCAGATCGCTTGCTAATACTTGCCCGAATCGAGCGTCCTGCAGATTATTATCAACGCAATCCTCAACGATGGGAGTCTTTATTCAACCGACTATCTTTGACCGAACCGGTTATTCAAAGGCTTTCATTCTCAGAGTATCAAACATTTTACCGAAGCCCTGCCTCTTCAATCGTATACTCAGATTTTAGCCGTAGTGAGTGGATGGAAGTGCCTGATTCCGTAAAAGAGATTCATTCTCCGGAAGAATCGTTCTCAGAGTATATGATATTCGGAGTACCAGAAGAGCTTTCGTTTGCACTTCCACGTTCCTACGACTCAAAAATTCCCGCTGCATCATACCCTATTCCAGATGTAACGCGCCTGGTGTCTAGTGTTTACAATGTTACGGATATTCGGGGGTTTTATTGTATTCCATACGACGAAGAAGCTGAAAACGCCCAACCGATATATTTCCCATTTCTCCGCTCAAATACACCACCTCGACTGAGCGAAGAAGAATCTAGTTTATTGAAGATGAATAACAAACGCATTACAGAACTACTTGCACTTGACAGCCCTGAACCTACGGATGTATCAATTGTCAGAACGCGCTTTCATGTTCCATGGATCGAAACAGACTTTGGATCAGCAATCAGAACAAGATTCGAACAGATGTTTTATGGATTAACCGTGTCTAAAAATTTACCCTGTATAACATTCTTCACGTCAAGCACAGAAGTATCCAGACACAAGTTCTTTGCCGAAAACGCAAAGAAGAAGGAACCTTATCTTGACCTGTCTATGTGGAATGCATGGTGGACCAATACAAAACCTTCTAGAAATCGTCCAACTCTGGTGTTATATCGTGGAAAAAGCAACCAGCACTTCGACCGAATTTCAATCACATCCGTTGATATGGTAATTTCAACATATCGTCCAGAAGAAAACACGGAAACAATCGAAGAGCTACAGAATGGAATAAAAGAATGGTTGCGATTATTCGACTCAATACTTCCATTTGTCAACGAAAATGATCTAGACCAAGAAAGATGGGAGCTACAGGACATGAGTTTTGTAGCAAAGTATTCAAAGAAGGTTGAAAATTATGATCTACGTAGGTTTGGTTGTGTATCATCAATATTTGACTTGGCAGATGCCGATAAATCTATATTTAGATTTTTGCGTTCTGACTATTCAGTTCAAGGAATTACTGCTGTTGAAATGAAGGTGCTTCAACTTATGCGCGATAATCCAGGCTTATCGGTAAATGACATAGCTAATGACTTGAGTATCAGTGCAGACAAGGCTCGTAGCATATATCAAGATTTACGAATTCGAATCGATGAAGATCCTAAAATTCTAGAGAAAGCGTTTCGAGGGTTTCCGACCATGCGTATCGGGTCGAACACTATTTTGCTTTCTTCCACAAATCGCCTAGAAAAGTCACTTCAATACGCAAACATTCTGCGATATATCCTGACAAATCCCGATGCAGAAGATATTGATGAAGTGTGTCCGAAGCGACTGGAGAAAGTGTCAGCCAAGCAAATCAAGGTTGAAGAACAAGTGCTAGATAAAGCAGTTTTGGATGAATATATGGACCTAATCGGCGACATTGATATTGAGCCAACCACACCTGCACAAGTCGAAAAAGAAGAGCAACAAAATGAGGAAAAAATTATTGTCAAATCTGATCGCAAGACCCTTTATAACTATTTCAATACGCGACTACAGAAATTTGATCCAGAAACGTACAACACAAATCATCCTGAATATGAATATCCTAAGAAGTGTGAACAAAAGCATCAACCTGTCATCTTGAGCGACGACGACTTAAATCGCATTAAAGATACACCGTATGATCCGCGTACCTATGCCGATGAAAAGCAAATGATGCCAATTGAAAATGGGATATTGATTTGTCCTCAATACTGGTGTATGCGGGATGAAATACCTATTCAAGAGTCACAATTAGTTGATGAGGACGGATTTCAGCGATGCCCAATGTGTAAGGGTAAAGTTAAAGAAAAAGTAAATCAGAATCCGCAAGAGTTTACTGTTATTAAACGAGACAAGGCGTTTCAGTATCCAAAACTTACCAAATACAAGTCGCCGACAAACGACAAGCTTATGCCATGTTGCTATAAAACACCAGATTCAGGAGTAAAGAAAGAAGTAGTCGAAGACAAGTACTATATTTTGGGAAATACGAAAGTATCGGTCCCTCCTATGCGTCTAGCATTTATTCCTACTGAGATACTGCAATCACTTTTTATCAACGAGACGTATGAAGTATTCCCCCAGGCACGTATTCAAAGTCCGATGTCCGGATACTTTCGAATTGGTATTGGGAGACCTTCCGAAACCCTGCCAAAATTACTGAACTTGAAAACAACTATCCCTAAGCCTCGCGAAAATATCCAGCTTGTACTGAAGTGTTCGTTCTTTAATACTTGGGCGCATCTAGCAGAAGAAGACTATGAAGAGATCGAGGAAGAAATTGAAAGTGAAGAATTGGCTCGCCGTATTGCAGGGATAGATCAAGCGTATGAACGTGGGGAGTTGTCTGTGATACAGGAGTTAGAGTATAGTGCACTTGCTCTTCAGTGCGAGGTGTTTCGTATCTTAAACGATTCAAAATCGCTAGATTGCTTCTTTCCGACACGAATGGGACCTTCAAGAAAGCGCGCTATAATCATGCTACAAGACGGAGATGTCTTTACAGGCATATCGTTTGTGCGTAGAGATAAGAACCTTCTTACGTTTTCTTCAAATGTCTATGAAGCGCCGTTTAAAAAACAGACATACGAACATCTGGAAAAAATGAGAAGTGTCTCGTGTAATACACCTATACCCTCATACGATAATGCACTGGCATCATTGCCTGAACTAATGTCAAAAATTGGAGCAGATGATTACTCTATTGTATTAGATCCGTATGTCCGTGGCCAAGCTTTTTATATTCCGGGTAAAATGGTACTGCCGTTTCAATCAACGCCTCTTCCTTCGAATAGTGCATCAAAGATCAACGGATTTGAAAACATAAAAGAGTTGCCTGAACATTCGGATGTGCTAAAGTATTTGGATCTTGCTAAGAAATATGCGTCTGGATACGAATGGGCTGAAGATATGTATAATTCAAGGAATGAACGAGTTGAAATTCGACTGAAAAGTGGACTACGTATTCCGGTAGTTCCAGAGAAGAAGAAGGGAGAGCCTGTTGAAGTTATTGAAAGTATGAACACGATAAATGAACGAAAGATGACATTCGGGTCAGAAGATGTCTCACTCAAGCAAGTATACACCGAAATATCTTATGCATCTGAAATATTTGAATTCTTATTATTCGAGCTATCAAAAACATTGGAAGATTACTCAACGCTTCAACAGATTCTCACTTCAAAACCGACTCGCAAGACACTTCAGACTGAACTCAGGCGATGGTTCGATGACAGAACGCAATTTGTAGACATTTCAAAGCCAACTGAATTCATTAGCAAAATTCGAACTCCATGCGGTCAGTTTAAGACCAAGAATACGTGTTCTGGGAATGTGTGTGGATGGAATGGAAGCTGTAAAGTAAATATTAAAGCAAGTATACGAAAAGACGCCCTATTTCATCGGTTAGTATCGAGTCTCGTGGAAAATAGCAAGATTCGGTCTATTGTTTTGGATGGACGTGTAACACCATTTTTTAGCACAATTTTATATATGGAACTTCCACATGAACTCATTTTATCCGATGCAGATGTTAAACTTTAATAATTTCTAAAGACAATGGGGCAGTCACAATCAAAGAAACACGATATGGCAATTGCATTTGTGTTTTTTAATCCATCGAAATCCAAACGCATCCTGATGAATTACTTATACACATTGAATCGTCTTACAGACTTTCCTTGCTACACGATTGAACTTGTATTTGATAACCGAAACCCTGAAATACCCGCTTCTCCAAATGTATTCCATGTAAATTCACATTCGTATATGTTTCACAAAGAGCGATTGTGTCGAGTGTTGGAAAGCAAAATACCGAAGAAGTACACTAAAATTGCATTCTTAGATGCCGATTTGATATTTTCAGATGCAAAATGGTATTCTGACATGTCAGAAAAGCTGAATACTCATGATGTAGTTCAGGCATTTGAGTTCGGACACTGGCTCGATTTAACGTATAAGAATGTCAGTCTTACACGTGAAACGTCTGTAAAGTGCCCGGGTAATGTGTACTCTCATAAATTTCACCCCGGATTTGGATGGGGATTCCGTCGAGAGTGGTATAATAAGGTAGGATTTTTCGATTGGGCGGTTAGCGGAAGTGGTGACACATTATCGGTCGCTGCCTGGATGAAGCAGTCATTTCCTAAAGGCGCACACTCATTGCCTAAGAGCATGAATTCAGTATATCAAGATTATTGCACGATGAAGAAGCCAAAGATATCATATCTGGAAGGAATTCACGTTTTTCATCTGTATCACGGCTCTCGTGTCAATCGTCAGTATGTTCATCGTCATTCTATACTAAATATTGAAAGAGATATACGGACTTTACTCAAAGTAAACAAAGACGGAGCATACGAGTGGGTCGAACCTAGTCGCTGGAATTCGAAGCTGTTGGGTTATTTCATTGCTAGAGATGATGACGGGGTTGAGCTACCGGAGGTAGAAAAACCTAAAGTGACATCGTAAATATGCGTTTGTGAAAACGAATACAAATTGGTAAATGAATATAAGATATGAAAATGTCTTGTATTCATTCACTAGTAATCGACGAAGGCCAGCATATATGCGAAAAATGTGGAACTATATTTGAACGATTTATAGACGAAGGAGCTGAATGGAGAAATTATGAGGACAACAAAGGAGAGGACCAATCTAGAACTGGATGTGCAACATCAGATTTACTTCCAACATGCTCGTACGGATCTATCATTTCCCATAAGGGATTTAATCCTGCTTTCAAGGGGATTCAGCGATTATCGTGCTGGTCTCTATATTCTAACAGTGAACGCTCATGGATGGGTATATTTGACGCAATCCAGTTATCGTGTACGCAAGCAGGATTACCGAAGGCAATCGTTCAGGAAGCATGTGGTCTGTATAAACAGCTAGAGGACGCTCAAAAGGTAAGAGGCGAAACTCGACGAGCTTGTATGGGCGCTGCAGTGTTTATATCATGTAGAAACCAGACTGCTTCCCGTACACACGAAGAAATTGCAAAATTATTTCACGTGAATATCCGGTCTTTGTGTAAAGCTATTCTGCGATATTCTCAAACAGACCATTCAATCATAAACACGCAGATTGGATTGGCTGAGCGACTATGTTCGAGTCTCACCCTAAACGACGATCAGCGGGAGAAAATCATGGATAAACTGTACGAATTATCTCTGAAATCGGAGGACGAATTCGAACATACGCCAAAAACAATCGTAGCCGGAGTTGTGGCGTCTGTAATGGGTTTAACAGCCAAATCTCAAATGAAAAGTGTATCTGAAGCATCCGGAGTTTCAGTTTTGAGTATCTACAAAATTGTCGGAAAACTCTAGTATTTAGCCACAAAGTAGTTGAAGGTTATAGCCTGGGCTGTTTCTAGATTAAGTGTTATTGTGCTGGCGGAAGTCGTAACCCAGTAACTGCCAGTTGGTTGAGAAGTTGGAGTTACAATTACAACAGACGTGCTTGTTACACCTATTACATTAGCAGTACCAGTAGTGCCTGACGAAACATTTATTTGTCCAGCTTGGGCGGTAGTTAATCTGAGTGGCGCATTAATGGTTAGTGCTGTATTAACACCACTAGTGGAGATACTTGGGCTGCCAGTGTTAAAAACAATTGCATCTAAATTAACATTTTGAACATTAGCTAAGTTATTACTATTTAGATTTATGGGTGAAATAAAATTTATAGAAGATCCGGCGGTGGTTGTTATACTATTATTATTTAAGTTTAGAGTACTTCCCAGTCTAATTTGAGAAGCGCCACCAGTACTAGAAAGGATATTATTTTTCAGATCAATCGGCGCATTAATCGATAATGCACGATTGGCTATTTGAGTACTAATAGTTGGAGTTGTGCCACTAACTATAATATTAGGGGTGGTTAGCGTCCCTGTGACGAGAGAAGTTGCAGATACAGTAGTACTATTAACGTCCTCGACTAAAAGATTAGTAAGTCCGTTAATATTATTACCATTTAAATTTAAAGGTCCATTCACACTAAGCGGTGCATCTATAGTTAATGTATTTTGTTGACCCAACTCATTACCGTCAACTGTAATAGCTGGAGTTTCACCCTTAATCGCAAGATTTTCAGTCGCAAGACTTGGTGTAATTATTCCACCAGCCCCGAAAACAGCTCCTGAAGCAATTATGTTATCTACATTTACTATATCTGTGCGAACAGCATAGCCTTCGCCGTCCTGGACTATCTTTTGATATAGGATTCCCTGTAAAACGTTCTGAGTTGACATTTACTTATACAAAACGGAAAGAGTCTAAGTATCTTTTTATATTCCTATAAAGCATGGAATCGATTGGAGCTCGCTACACGCTATTTCCCATCCAGGCTGCAGAACAGGACCTGTACCGACTATATAAGAAAGCAGTTGCGTCATTCTGGACCGTTGAAGAAATTGATTTTGCCAAAGATAAGAACGACTGGGAGAAGCTCAGCGAAAGCGAACAATATTTCATCAAACATGTGCTAGCATTCTTTGCCGGATCTGACGGGATCGTCCAAGAGAATCTAGCTTCTCAGTTCCAAAAGGATGTGTCGTCGCCGGTGGCTCGACTGTTTTATGGAGTCCAAAACGCCATGGAAGGTATCCACTCCGAGACCTATTCCCTCCTGATTGACCAGTATGTTAAAGACAAGGACGAACAGATGAAGTATTTCCGCGCCATCGACGAAATTCCGTGTGTTCGTGAGAAGGCTCTGTGGGCTCTCAAATGGATTAATTCAGTAGACGACTTTGCGATCCGATTGGTAGCATTTGCGTGTGTCGAGGGTATCTTCTTCAGCGGATCTTTCTGTGCAATCTATTGGGTCAAGAAACGGGGACTTCTACCTGGACTGACATTCTCAAACGAGCTGATTTCTCGAGATGAAGGACTACACACTGAGTTTGCAGTTGCACTGTATCACACGCTTTCGAATAAACTAAATAATTCAACAGTCCACGAGATCATCAAATCTGCAGTTGAGAAGGAGACGGCATTTATCTGTGATGCACTGCCGTGTTCATTGATCGGAATGAACGCGAGAGATATGACGCAATATATTCAGTTTGTTGCAGACCGATTGGCCGTTCAACTTGGAGCACCGAAGATCTACAAAGTTCAAAATCCATTCGATTTCATGGAGCTCATTTCACTCGAAGGAAAAACCAACTTCTTCGAGAAGAAAGTCTCCGAATACTCAAAGCCTGGTGTAGGAATGAACCAGGCCGACATGGAAATCCGCTTAGACGAAGAGTTTTAGAATATACGCTTCGGTCTGATATATGAGTAATTTTTGTTCATATTAGTCGACGCAGTGAATCGACTATACGGCAACACGAACTTATTCGTGAAACTCGGAAGGAAATCTCCCAACCCAGTTGGTCTTATAACAGGCTGATAAAAGTTGGCCATGACCTTAACGTTGTTGGTTTGTGGATCTCTTGCGTAAGCCCGAAGCTTAGACTGGCGGGTAAATGCGGAGGCATCTGGAGTTGGCATCTTTACGTTTAAACAGAGAAGGTTTCTTCCAACAAAGAAAGCAAATGGACCTTACGCTAGTATCAATTATTATTCTCGCCGCGATGATTTTTATTCTTTCGGGAATGGTCGGGTATCTCTACTGGCAACAGACCCGTCTAATGCAGAGTGTTAATTCCATATCTCTTGCCCTGACTTCTCATCTAGCGCCACCACCAGCACCAGAGGTCCATGTTGAACTAAAGGCCGATACGGAGGAAGACGTCCAGGAGACCGAGATTGCAGAGGATGATGATCGTGCGAGTGTCGAGGAGGCAATCGAACATGTAGAGTCGCCTCCGGTCGAGGATATCGACGATTACCAGACCAAGACAACCAAGCAGTTACAGGACATTCTTTCGAAGAAGGGCGTTCCCTTCGGCAAGCGCGACTCGAAGACGACTCTGCTAGAACTCCTCAAGGCTACCGCGTAACTTAAACATATATCCCTATAAAAAGTAATGAAGCTGGTTTCATTTGACGTGGGACTGAGAAATCTAGCTTTTTGCGTTATGGAAGGAACTAACCGTTCTAACGTGAAAATCGTCCATTGGGATTTAATCGATGTTATGGCCGAAAGTGCCGGGCAAGATAACATCAAGTGTTTCAAATGCAAGAAGCCGGCGAATTGGTCGAATGGAACTCAAACGGCGTGTACGGTACACAAAGGTAAGGGCGAACCGGTAATAACCAAGACTGAGTTATCTAAAAAGCCGATTTCAGTATTGCGATTCGAAGGTGGCCAGCAGTTCAAAACTAAGAAGGAAGCGGTTGACTTTTTGTATAAGAAATACTCCGCGAATGTGTGGAAGCGATGTGTGAAATCTTGTAAGTCAATGTCAGTAGTGGATCTAGCCGAGCCTATTGCAAAATGCTTGGAAGCTCGTAGAGACTTATGGAAAGATGCAGACCTGATTGCGTTCGAACAGCAACCTGACAAGCGAATGTTATGTGTTCAGGCAATGTTGCATATGTGGTTCGTGTGTCAGGGATACAAGTGTCGAGGTGTATCTGCAATTCACAAGCTGACTAACATGGTTACGGTTGAAGATGCTACAAAGACGTATAAGGGACGCAAGAAGACCGGCATTATTCATGCACAGGAGTTAGTTCCAACGCATGAATGGATTCAGTATATGATGAACCATCCCAAGAAGGATGATTTGGCCGATTGTTACTTACAAGGGCTCTGGGTTTTAGAGAACTAATGAAAGTATTAGTTTTTGCAGATACCAAATGGTCTGTTGGGCGTGTACATCGTGATGTTGAAAGATACCTTATAGATATTCAGTTTACATATATTGATTGGACTTATTATGTCTGGGATGATCTTATCCAGAAATATAATGAATGCGATGTATGTCTTACAAACTTTTCAGCTCTTGCACATCTTCGTAATTGTAGTATTCCCCTAAACAAATGTTTATTCCTCTCTCACGGATATCCCGATAACGAAGCAGTGAATATTGAACATGTGACAGACGAATGGGTCTACGGTGTTACAAGTGAATCTATACGTTCTCTTTTTCCAGCAAATCGAACTATATTTTTGATGCCGAATGGAGTAGAGCCATCACATTTTAACTATACAGAACGGTCTGGTGTTATAGATACACTCGGGTGGTGTGGTTGTCAGACGATTAAATCAAAACAACCGGAATGGGCCCATGAAATTTCAAATAAAACATCAACCCCTCTTTTTTTTGCTTCTGATTTGTCGTTTTCGGAAGTATGTAACTGGTATTTAATGATAGACGTATTGCTGATAACAGCTATTCCTAACAATTCTTCAGAAACAGGACCATTGCCTGCATTTGAAGCAATTGTTTCAGGAGTGCTGGTTATCGGAACGCCGGTTGGAAACTTCAAGAATGTTCCGGGTCCAAAGTTTAATTCGGTAGAAGAAGCAGTTACAATTATTGAATATTTGAAATCGAATCCGGCAAAGGTGAAGGGGTTAGCGAGAGAGCAATATGAATATGTCATGGAGCATTGTACGTATTCGTCGTTTGCATGGAAATGGCAGGAAGCACTTGAGTATGTGAATTTACGTAGTAAGAGAATTGAATAGTTAATGGACCACCTTTGCCGAATGGCGTATTTTAGAGAAGACTTGTGCGAAGAACTTACTATCGCCGAACCGGGCTCATTTGATCCAGTTTGGAGAAATTACGATGCTTATGAGCCTAAAATTGTTCCCGAACTTAAAGTGCTTTATATCACCGAGGAGTTCACATGCTTGGGGTCGAGTAGTTTTATCGAAGCTATCTTTCCTAATTGCGAAGTGATTATAATGCGTTAGAGTTTTCATAACGAACTCCAGTAAAACTACAAATGGCTGATTTACTGGGCGTAGAACTTTTAACAAATCCACAGATTACGAATATGCCTGAGGTTTCCATGGCAAAACTAGATACGATTGAACTTCCATCAGTATCATTTGAAGAGTCAGCGCCAGCCCCTCGTCTAGTGCCATCTTTGTCCGAAGTGGGCCAGATTCGCACCAATGAGGGTCTAGAGAACCTGAATGCCTCTCCATATCTCGACGCAATTCCGCCTCCTCGTCGAATGAATGAAGAAAACCTTTTGAAAGAGAAGTACGAAATGCTTCGTAAGTTCGAGCGTCTACAGAAGCTTGGTGTACCGATGCGCAAGCGGTTCACACTGGATTCTCCTCTAGACGAGATGAAGATGGAACTTGAGTTTATGCGTCGTGAAAAGGCGGCGGATCAGACTATCAAGCAGTTTTGTGACTGGTATATTACTGCAATGTCGGCGGTTGAGTGGAGTAGCAAGAATGTGGCGATGATGAAGGCGTTTGGGCTCAATCTTGAGGGTCTGTCTGAATCGGCACAGATGAACGTTGGTGATCTAGAGGAAGATTTTGAGGAGCTATATGATCTCTATGGCGACAAGATGAAGATGCATCCTCTAGTTCGTATTCCGATTCGAACCTGTATGATGGTGTACATGGTCCATCTGACGAACCAGATGGCACGCAAGGCGCCAATCCCGAATATCGATGAGGTACTCCGAACAAACCCAGATATTGCTCGCCAGTTGGCGACTGCGGCTATGCAGCAGCAGACGCAGACAATGAAGGCTGCCGCTGCACCACCACCGCCACCATCAGCTAATCCTCTTTCTGGACTTGCTAATTTCATGAGCGGAATGGTGCCGCCACCACCTCAGGAGACAAACGTTCGTAAGGTGCCTACAAGTGTGAAGCCTGCAATTAAGTATCCCAAGCCACAGCCTCCTCAGCAGGTACAAGCTCCACCGGCGCGAGAGATGGCTCCACCTGCAAACATTGATGATCTTCTAAAGAGCGTTAATGTTGGGACAGACAAGAAGCAGAAGAAGGGAGGATCAACGGGTAAAAACTCAGTGACGATAAAGCTTTAACAAATAATGTTATATTAAACATATAACTCAATGAGCAACTACTGGGGATACCACCTAATCCTAAACTGCTCAAAATGTGTTCCAGCAAGTATTCGCCTTCAAAGTAATATTTATAGATTCTCCAAGAGTCTCGTCGAGAAGATCGATATGGTTCCATTTGGCGAGCCACAGATTGTCATGTTCGGGACGGGAAATAAGAAAGGATATACTCTAGTTCAGCTAATTGAAACATCAAATATTACAGCCCATTTTGTAGAAGAAACTGATGATTTATATTTAGATGTCTTCAGCTGTAAGGAGTTCAAAGAAAATGACGTAATTCAGATGGTTGATTACTATTTCAAGCCGACGAAATATGAAACTACATTCTTAAAGCGACGCGCTCCTGAACTACGTTAAACCTGCAGCGCCTACAACAACCGCTCGCTCGGCTACCGAAGAGTTTGCCATGCCTTCACGCGCATATACTGACTTTCCGTGAAAGAGTCCTGTAGAAAGAACTACAAATGCAGCAGTTAGGACAAGTGAGACTACAATATCGCGTGTGCCTACAAACAATACTGCAAACACAGCTAGACGTCTAATTAAAATGTACTTGCGGTATTCGGCATCGTCATCCGCAAGTTCATTGACAATATATCTGCTTCCGACATTAAGCAGCAACATCATTATTCCTATAAAAAAGGTAGAGGTGTTCAGAGCCTGAAAAACATTGTCAAGCATTTGTCTAGAAAGGGGCAAAAGATTCGATGTTACAAGACATCACTGGTGCAGGAGCAGCTGCAGGTGGGGTAGTTGTTGTCTGAGCGGGCGGGTTACCAGTTGCTGTAGGTGGCGGTGGAGGAACCGGTATATTTGTCGGAGCTGGTGGCGTACTTCCCTGCTGTGCTGGTGGCGTACTTCCCTGCTGTGCTGGTGGCGTATTTAAACGACCCTGTAAGCGCTGAAGCTGTATGTTTAGAGCATCAATACGCTGTTGTTTGTCAGCGGCTGTGCTCGACTGTGCTGCCAAAATCTGAGCCCGTGTATCAGTTATTTGAGTTTGAATTTCAGATGTTTCTTGTTCAGTCAAATGTTCAGTCACCTGTGTCATTGTCATCAAAAACGCCAGTATAAGCATCACCCCGATAGTCTGGTTCTGGTATAATGTTATGTATGTAAGTAGCGCAAATATCGATCCTGCAATAAACACATTGCCGAGAGCATTTCGTAGCATGTAAGGCGGTGAGTGTGCAAAAAACACAATGTATAGTATAATCGCCACTACCGAGAATAATTCTACTTGCGATATCTTCATTTAATTGAAACGTGTAATATTTTTCTATCAGTGATTCAACAATGGCGAGTATTGACGAAGTTTGGGGGAAAGACTTTGGCAAACAAGTTCCCAAACCAGTATCGTCAAAGGCATATATACCCGAGAAAAGAGATCCTGTGAAGGAAGGCCGTGTATCTGCAACTCCACAGGCACGTTCGACCGAAGCAATTGAACGTAACCGTAAGACTATAGACGATCTATCAAAATCATTACCTATCGCTCAGACAGACGAGGATGCATCTAAAAATTACCATGGAGCACGAACTGTTCCAATGGCTTCAACTACAATGCCTATTAGGGAAGAGTTCGCTGCCTATGCTCCCCCAGGATATCAGAGCGACCAAAGACTTATACAGATGCTAAACAAATTTGAGGAGTCCAAGGCCGGAGTTGAAACCAACTCAACGCAAGATATGATGCTGTACATTTTCACGGGTATCTTTTTCCTGTTTACTCTAGACACATTCGTGAACCTGGGCAAGCGCATGCGTCGGCGATAATCGGGAAAACGGATTTAACGGATTCAGGCAAGTGTATCTTATCACAAACAATATGATCGATCGTATCGTTCAGAGCGCAGCGAAGAAGTACAACCCCAAGCGCATGGTGGATGTGCCTGAGACGTATGACAACCTATACTTCTTCTTCCGCCACGAGACCGAGCTTGGCTCGCCAAAGCACCATGCAATTCCAAACAAGAACAAGATCTTCGACTACATTGATGGAGTGTATTACGATACACTCGATCAGTGGGCCGTCGCGAATGGTCGAACTTTGAACGACATCATGTACGGCGTGGCGAGTCAGAATGGTACTACGACGTGGATTACGATCGAGTCATTTGCACGCTCAATCAACCCAGATTTCGTATGGTCTGACGCTAAGGAGGAATCAGATGACAACCGCCTGAAGATTTACGCTGACATCAACTCAAATCTTCTAGTGGCTCGAAACTATCTAAATCACGTGGAGTTCCTCATGAAGAAGCTCTACTAAAAATAACTAAAACTTAAAAAAACAAATAAAATAGGATAACTTTTTAACTGCGGTCTCGCAGATGGGTCTCCATGCTGGAGAAGTCATCAAACGCATTATCTAGCATTTCAATTTCGAGAGTTAGTGAAAATTCTGCACCTTTTTCATTTCCAGCAGCAGACCCGGTTTTTCCGGCAATTAATCCATCGGTAGTCCAGTAGATAAATCCAATATTTGTATCCTTTTGGTTGTGAAGACGGGTGCGAATGCGAAGGCGATCGATTTTACCGATTGCAGGTGAATATCTGGACATGTTATCCTGCGCGGAATGATCGTTATACTCGATAAATGTTCCGGTATTGTAAGTACTTGAAAGAGCAGGGATTTTTGCAAAAAATCCATCTGGAAAAGACGACTTAGATGCAGCAACTGCAGTTTCATCAGATTTATTCAAACCTTCAATGTCTAGTAAAAAATACCAGAGACGGCTAGCGGGAGTGGGGATCACCACATCGACTGGAGTCTGGCCGGATGCCGGGAATGATGATGCTACATTCTGGCCTGCTGCATACTGGTGCTGAACTGCACCTCCGCTATTAGCAATTAATGCAAGTGGTGGAAATTCCGCAGCTTTTAATCGAATAGATACAACATTCTCGTAAACGCGGGGGAGATAAACTACAAAGTCTCCGTTGGTAAAATACTTCGTTGTGTCGCGATCTGCAGAATCAATCAAGAGTGTTTTCTTCACAGTCCTGAGTGATTTTTTAGGTTCGGATTTAGAAACTGCAAAGCCATTATAATCAAATGGACCAGACATCTTTGTTCTTATCGTTATTTATTTTTATCCGGTAGGATCGCGAGGCATGAATGCTATCGTTGTAGGATCGTATACTTGAGGCCTGTAATTTGTAGTCAAAATGGGCTTTCCATTATCACGAGTCTTCACCGGTTTGACCCACGATATAAACAAGCATCTACTTCCGGGACTGCTTCCGTCAACAACCCAAACCCAGTATCCTGCTTTAGTAAACTCACGGACTAAGAATTCTACGGCGTCTTTGACGTCAAAAAGAGGATAACCAAACACGTAGGTTGGAACTTCATACAAAATATAAGGAGCTCGGGCGTTGTGTATCGCCTGCTGGCGTATTTTTGTCCCAATCTGTTCAATTACAGGTGTCATTGCAGACATGCGATTCTCTCTGCGTTCTTCCTGCTCTTTCAAAATATCATTTGCGCGCATCATTTTCAACTACCTTACTACTCTTCGGTAAAGAGAATGTCTCTACCTTTTCGCACACTAGGTCTTGGAGGCGGTGGAATAAAGGGAGTTCTTCACATTGGAGCACTATTAGAACTTTCAAAACATCAAGAGCTCAAGTTCCCAAATGGCGTTTACGGCTCGTCTATTGGGTCAATCATAGCAACTTATATTGCATTCGAGCTTCCTCTTGACAAAATGGTTCCATTGATAAAAGAGTACCTGTCTACCTCACGAATAACACCATCATTTAAGCTCGAATTCCTTTCGTCTGCTTTCTCCACGAAGGGGCTTTATCCAATGGACGTATTCGAATCATCTTTAACTGAAATGTTCAACAAAGCAGGACTCGATATCAAGAACAGGAAGATAGGAGATGCTAATATGCCTCTATACATCGTGTCTTCTAACATATCAAAGGGAGTGCCAACAATATTCTCTAAAAACATACCAATCATTGATGCATTGAAATGTTCGTGTTGTATTCCCGGTATTTTCAGACCTGTTGAATTATATGGGCAGCTGTATGTTGATGGAAATATATTTTCACCTTGTATAACTTCAGTTATGCCAAAAGACGCGCTAATATTAACGCTACTCAAACAAAGAAAGAGCATTATTACACCTTCTTTGATTGAATCAATGTCGCCTATAACTTATTTGAAGGAACTATACACTATGAGTTCTCAAATTACGCATAACAGCTTGATAACAAAAAATACGGTATGCTTGTATTATCCTAATTTGTATTCCGACTCTGATTTATCAGATTTTAATATCGATGATATTTTAGAAAAATCAGCACAATCAGTCAACCATTTCATAGCCGACCGTGCGCTTTAGGAACTCACGGAACTTATCCACTGATGGCGCGCCACTAAATTCGAGAACTTGATCGGGGACTTTCAGGCGGAAAGATGGGTATCCTTCTACATTAAATGTCTTGGCCTTGTCGCTGTGCTTGTCGGCATCAACTGCAACTAGTCTCACTTGCTTTCCGCCATAGGTAACTCTGCGATTCTCAAAGAAGCGTTTTAGTTCGTTCCAGTGAGGCCATGCTTTCTTCGACCATCCGCACCAGGTTGTATAGAAAAAGTACAAGGTGTAGTCGCCTTCTTGTTCTTCATTCTCATACTGCTCGGGGAATATCAAGAACGGCCGTAGTATAAAATAGAATGCAATAACGATTGCAATCCAACCAAGAATTTCAAACACGATCATTCTCTTTACGAAACGACGGATACAAAACTTTGGCGTTTTCTCGTTCCTTCTTATACCAATTTCTGTACGCTTCCTCGGGCTTTAGTGATGGATTGCGGATCATAGACCACGCAATTTCTGTAGTTTGACGCTCAGGTTCATACACTTTTGGACGAACCTGAAGCCATTTGCCATTATACCTAACGGCTTGCGACATTAATATTTATATGATGTATGTGTCTAAGTTTACACGCGGGGGAAGCCCACGAGGTTCGCGCCAATACCGAAGCCAGCACCGGTGCGGGCGGAGGCACCCACGGACGGCGCATAGATATCAAGGATGGCGAACGTGGCTAGCGCAACTAGGGCAATCATGCCGATTTCGGACAGCTTGAGGACCTTGCCAGGCAGGAGGTAGGCCGCCACCGCGACGGCTAGACCCTCCAGCGCATACTTCACAAGACGAGTAACGATATCGGCAATATCAAAGGATCCAGCAGTTGAGTTGTCAGGCATTTTATAATGATACAAGGAGAAAAATTATTATTTACGATACTTTCTTGTTCGGCGAACCTTCCTGCGAGATTTTCGTGTTTTTCGACGACGACCCATACCATATGCCCGCTCTAGCTCAAAACGTCTGATGGCGTCCCCCTTGTTTCGAGTTTCTGGCCCGGTCATCTTTATTGCAACATCTTGGGATTTCGATGGCTTCAATGGATTGTATACCTTCGATCTCTCAATTTCTGGATCTAACAATTCAGCTCCTAACCGAGGTGCTGTTGCCATTTATAAATTACCGGGAAAATGGATTGTGAAAAGGCATTGTTTTCAAGACTACAAGAATGTCTTATATTAAAAGATTCAAAGTTAAGAAGTACTCGGCAGTGAGACGCGAGGCCGAGCTTCTTAACATAGCCGCCTCTTATGGTCTTGCACCTGAAGTGTACGACACCGACTATAAGACCTACATTGAGATGGAGGATCTTGAGGAGATGAGCGTAAGCGATCTATACGGCGACGAGATCAAAGACATTCCTGGAAATATTCTTTCAGGGATGTTCAGCATTGTATGGTTTCTATATCATGTTGCTGGTATCGAATATCGAGACTTATGGCCTAGAAATTTTATCGCGATTGGCGATAGAGTATTCATCATCGATTTTGGTGATGCACGTAAAAAGTCTAAAAAGTGCGACAATTACTTAGATAAGATCCTCAAAGCAGGAAAGATTACACACTGGAATCCTAACTTTAGGTAATTGTTCGTTGAAATATCTATTTTAACATATACGATGTACTCAAACAAATGCCTCGTGAAGAACTACCTAAAGTTGATGAGAATGGCCCAGTTGACTATCTAGATGAGGACCCTGAGGTTCCCACTCAGCGTTATTGTATTATTTCATTTCTTTCACCCGAGAAGGTTATTAAGCAGCGATCAGAGTTTTTTAACGAAAAGTTTGTCGAGTGGCTTGATTACGAGTGGAAGATCAAGGGTATGGAGCAGTATAACTCGTTCCTTGCCAAGAAGTATGGCCTCAAGGTTGAGGATCTTTTTAATGATCTTCAGAATTTTACCAAGGTTCACAGTGCTGAGATCAAGAAGACCGACATTCATGAGCAGTATCAGGTGTTTTTGCTGAAGCATGAGAAGGAGCTGGATTCTCAGTTCACGGAGAAGGTTGATTTCCGAACGAATGTTCGTGGCGTGAAGGTTCGTCGTGTCTTTTCTGAGCTAGCCGAGTGCCAGATGTTTGCTAAGGTAATGCAGCGCCGCTATCCTCGCGATAATCTGTATGTTGGCAAGGTTGGATGCTGGCTACCTTGGGATCCTTCGGAGCACGTCATGCCTGAAGTTGAGTATGCAGAGCAGGAACTCAATGAGCTCATGCGAAAGTATAAGGAGAATGAGGCTAATCGCGAGATTTTCTTCGAGGAAGAGAAGGCTGAAAAGATCAAGAATCAGCGCATTGAGAATGAGATGCGTAAGTCTAAGGCTCTAGAGGATTCTAAGTCTCTAGAGAATGCCCTAGAGACTGCAGTTCATCCGGCCGAAGGTGGCATTCGTGACCTGTAATTTATTTTTAAGAAGTATGTACAAATGAGCAAACGTGGGCGCGATGAAGATGTTATGATGGACGAGCCACTCGGCCCGCGTTCAGCCAAGCGCAAGGCTATAGAAGTGATGTCTGTAGACAAGGCCAAGCAGGACGTCGCTGCAGAAAAGCGTCAGGTCAATAAACAGCTGCGAGCTGAGGTTGATGATCTAGCCGGTATGTTCGGTAAAATGAATGCGTCAGCGGATGAGCCAGCAGCCGCCATGGACATGGACGGAAAGGGTCGCAGACGCCGTCGCCGTAAGACCCGCAAGCACAAGAAGAGCAAGAAGTCCAAGAAGACTCGCAAGCACTAACCAGTTTTCTTAACATTGACCCACGGGCCTGCATTCCTCTTCTTTACCATATCAGGCGTGTAATCGTCCTGAGACATCATTGCACTCGTAAACGGCTTGTTATCATGCCACAAACTATCATCACATAAACGAAACGGCGGATGATCAGATGCTTTATACCAGAACACCTGATCTTCTAGTTTATTTGACTGAATACCATTGCAAATGACGATACAATTGTAGTCTTCTGTGCACTGGTCCATAAACTGACAAAACATTTCGAATGTAGGGAACATACCGGCATAGTTTTCATAGATAATACGACGATTCTTGGTGATAGTTTCGCGAAGAATAAAGATAAAATCAACGTTCGTTCGAAGATTTGGCGTAATACCCAGTGGATATTGCATGGTGATTATAGTCATCATATCAATGTGTCGGCCATTCATGAATATGTATCGAGTAGACTCTTGCTGAATCCACGAATTATCGTACAAGCAATCGTCCAGAATTAAAAACGCACGAGGATCGATATTAGAATTACCGCCTCTTGCTTTCTTGTCGTTGTTTCGTGCAGACTTGATATTATACTGACGCTTGATTGCATTCTGGACGATTTCAGGCTTGTATTTGTCGTGGATGAGCTTAGAGGGTACCATATGCTGAAAAAACTCATTCATAAGCTCGGTTGCAGAAATAACAGTTCCCACTGGGAAGTAGCTCTGTGTATTCGCCAGAATATCACGAACTAAGAAGGATTTACCGGTATCCTTCTTCCCGATCACTACTATCATGGGAGATTTACGAGAATCGATCTCACATCTGCTCTTAATGGTGTCCATATTGAACTTTCTGATTTGAAAATTGAGAGACATCCCTATTAAGTATTATGCGTGAAGATTTCACTTTTGGTTTATTCGCGATGTATAAGAATGGGAAAGAAAAAGGCAACGTGCGAATTAAAATCGACGTCCATCCCGTTACAGGTCCACAAGTATAAGGATCTTTCAAACATACGAAATGGCGCAAAAACATACTGGAATGTTGACAATTTACAACCATTCTTTCCTCCTATCGAAACGCTCTTCAAGACCGACACCCTTGAAAACGTCCAGGATTACGGACTGAAACTCGACGACCAGATCCAGTCTGTTTTATCGAAGGATACAATTCGCACATCTTCCGGTGTCAAAAAGATTCATACGAAAGCGACCATGCTGTTAAGTCCATTCAAATGGATGCGTGGGGACTACTCTACGGGACTAGGTCTTGCAACGAGTCAGGAACAGGCATCTACAATTCACCATAAACTTCAGTCACAGCATAATGCTGCATATGTAGGTTCACTATTCTCTGCTGCATTTTCCCAGACAAATTGCGTCCATTTTCCAAAGGTATACGGCGTGTTCTCAGGTATATCCAGGCGCCATACTTTAAATATTTCAGATGACTACGAAGATCTTGTCGAGAAATCTTGGTTTTCTAAAAATATTGGCGAGACATTCGAATTAAATTTGAATGATGAAATTCGTTCATCAGATTTTCGACACACACGAACCGCTAGAAATGAGATGAATATTGGAGAAGATATGGTACTGGATGATATTCCTGAACTATCTGGCATTGATTCCGACGGAGCAGTAATGGGAAATATGAATCCTGTTTTTAACTCTCCGTCTGAAGAAGGTGACGATGAATCGGACAGCTCTTCTGTCTCTACTTCTTACATATTCGACGTTCACTCTTGCAATTGTAGCGTCAAGGAAGATACGGAAGAGGAAGAAGAGGACTCTGATGAATTTGCTTGGGCTACGTTCAGCAATGTGCCGGTTCAGTATACGATTATGGAGGCATGCGAAGGAACACTGTATAAACTTATGAAGGAGAATCCCGATACCGAAAAACATTCTGCTTGGACGACCCAGGTGATATTTGCACTACTATTTGCTCAAAAGACATTCGGATACGTTCATAACGATCTCCATTCCAATAATGTGATGTACGTTCAAACTGATAAGGAGTTTTTATACTATAAAGTCGGAGATAAGGCATATAAGGTTCCCACTTTCGGATATATAATCAAGTTGATCGACTTTGAGCGTGGAACTGGATCTATTCGGATTTCAGGCATGAAGGAACCGAAATCATTTGTTAGCGATCATTTTGCAATAAATGAAGAAGCAGGTGGACAATATAACACTGATCCGTTCTATATTCAAAGATTTCCGGGAGTAAGGCCGAATCCGTCGTTTGATTTGGTACGACTGGCAACATCTATGTTTTGGGATTTATTCCCGAACGGACCTGAATGCAGTGAATATACCAATATTCCGATGTTTCAAACACTGATGAGATGGTTGAGTGTTGACGATAAATCAATTTTATTTGCCGAAGGAAACCCGAGACACGAAAGATACCACGGATTTCATTTATACAAGGCAATCGCAAGATTCTGTAAAGATACGGCTATTCCGCGCAAAGAATTAGATTTACTTCCATTTCAGGCGTCAAGTGTTCCTTTGAGTGAGTGTTTGTGTATTGATGTTTAAAATGACGGGGTTCCAACAAACATTTCCTGGGCGGCGGCAGGAAGTTCAGCAACTGCATTTGTGACTGCAGTAACCGTTTCTGCAGTTGTCGTAAACACAACACCTGCAGACACCAAGCCTCCGAAAAGAGAGAGCTTTAGTGCATCCGTCCATACAATTGGCTCATCTTTAGACCTACGCTCTAAAGCGTATACGATAAATGCAACTAGAGCAACGGCTAACGATACAACTACAATCATCATTTACTCGGCAACAGAGTGAAAAGTTATAGCTTTAGAACGAGCGACTCGCCAACCTTCTTCTCTATCTCGGCCATTGGGTCGACTTCTTCCTCGGTGTCTTTAAATTCTTCAATATCTATAGTAGTGACATCGTCGGTTATAGATATCTTGGGTGGACCATCATCCTCGTCTTCGGACATATCCTCGAACTTAACATTCTTCTTATCTTGAACGTCATCGTCGCTAGAATCTTCGTCGTCGCTGGACTCCTCTTCGATTGCCGGGTTCGAGAGACTTTTTGTGATGCTCTCCCAAGGCAGAAATGACTGAATAACACGCTCCATACAATCGCGAACAATTGACTCAATTTCCTGGCGATTTCGCGCCTGCTGTTCGGTTGTGATGCCTATCGTCTTGAATAGATAAGCAACCTGCCACACCTTGCGTGCAGAGTGGATATACGTATGGTGAACGAACTTCGCCAACGTCGGACGTTCGAAGTCAACAGACACCTGTGACGACTTACCGCGATAGTGAAGAGAGGCAAACGATTTCATGTATGCAATAAAAACACCCATTACCAGATCATCTAGGTAACCACACTTCGTAGTCTTTGCAATTCGCTCTAGTTCTGTATCGAGTGTATTCTCGGACCACTCTGGGATCTTCGCGAGCATATTCTGGAAAGTGCGAATTGTCTGGTCGACCTGCTGGTTGCGTTCGCACAGTTCTTTTGATGAATCGTAAATGCTCCACAGTCCGTCTGAAATAGATGGAACAAGTAAACTTGTAAGGTGATCGCGAAGATGAGACTTCGCAAATTCGGTGTCGCTCATTTGGGTTTAACGAATGTCAAAAAAACGGATAGTCCTGACGAGAAATCGGGAAAACGGATTTAAGGTTTTTAAGGAAGGCATTGGTAGACACAATCAACATGGCTGCCAAGATCATCTCCGTTCTTTCGAGCAAGTATGAGTTTGACGCGGCGGAGGCGCTGGCCTACTACAACGAGCACAAGAACGAGGCTGGTTCGACGACGAGCATCTCAACTGTTCAGCGTGCGGAGAACGCAATGAACAAGACCCAGGCGGATATCGACGAGTTGAAGTCGAAGATCCCCGCCAAGAAGGGCAAGCTCCTCGAGAATGCAAACGCAAAGCTCGAGAAGCTGGAGGAGAAGCTCGCGGAGCAGGCCAAGAAGCTGGAGGAGAAGAAGGAGCGTGAGGCCAAGAAGGCGAGTACGCCCAAGAAGGAGGCGAAGCCCAAGAAGGAGCCCGAGGCGCCTAAGAAGGAGCCGAAGCCCAAGGAGGAGCCGAAGCCCGAGGACGACAAGCGCATCAAGCGCATGTCTCCGGCCCTCACAAAGCAGCTGACCAAGATCTTCGAGGAGTCGGGCCAGGACTTCTCCAAGGAGAAGGGCCAGCAGTTCTCAAAGTACGTCAACGAGCTGGCCAAGGACGACTTCGAGAGCAAGAACCTGGCGGATCACATGCGCGATTTCGTCAACAAGACGGCCCCGGCTCCCAAGGAGCCCGAGGAGGTGGAGGACGAGGACATGACCGAGGTGACGTTCAAGGGCGTAAAGTATGTCGTCGGCGACATCTCCAAGCGCGTCTACATTGCCGACGAGGACGAGGGCGACCAGTTCGTCGGCTTTCTCGGAATGGGTAAGTTTGCAGAGATGAAGATGCCCGCGTAAACTCAATAGAAACAACTAAAAATTAAAAAACAAAAGAAAAGAGCCTTTTTTAACTACGTTACTAAAAACCGTCTTGACATTGCAGTGAATATTATCAATATTATTGGAAGTGTTGTGAAGGAAAAATACGGGATGACAAAGGCAAGTGCAGCCATGACGAGTGGGTTCAAAACGTACCCACCAAAAACGTATGCGATCGAGATAGAGAACACGTAGATGAATGTAAATACTGCATTTGCTCCGGTGGACCATATAGCCCAACTAAACGTTTCTCCTGCCATTGTTTATTATTACGATGAAAATACAACGTTACCAATACCACCCAGTATGCGAATGAAATTATATGACTCAGTATATGCTCGAACATTATAGGTGTATTTGTATACGGTCGTGTTTGCTGCTTTTTGAATAATTGTTACCAGCTGATCCGGGCTGTATATTAATTTTCCAAATCGATCCACTGCATTTGGATTGACAACGGTAGGGTTTGGAAGATTAACGGTTGACTTCAATACGCACGTCTGAATTATGCCTGTTCCATTCTCAACCGAGGTAGTGTAAGGTGGTGTAATCAATGTATTGCGAAGAAGTGTCTTGTTAAACATGGACCCGTTCAGTGACCCGGACGGTTGCTCGCTTGTGTCCATTTGAAAGGAATACGTATAGATGCCCGGAATGGGTGCGCCATGTGTGAATCTGTACGGCTGGATTTCATTAAAGAATTCAGTCTGCTTTGTTGCAAATCGCTCCTGTGTATCCAGAATTACACTACTTTCTAACAGAATTTCGCGTCTCGATACATTTTCAGGTAGTAATTCACCACTGCTATATAGGAACGTAGAACCAAGAGTATTGTTAAGCTCTTCTACGTGATCTGTAATCTTGATTAACGGAGGAATATACGGATTCGTCCAGTTCGTATAATTATCATAGTCGTTATTCAAATCATCGCGCTGAAACACCCAAACTATACGAGTACACAAATTACGCATGACTAGTTCCAAATCATTTGAAGGGCCATATTGCTTTCCGGCCTCTTTTACGTCGACTTGCTTGATGATGAATGAATGGTCTGTTCGTGCCAAGTGTCCCATTTCCTCGTCAGACACGAATATGTAGTTCGCTTCGATGTACGGGTTGAGATTCCAGCTTCTTAAGTCCGGAATTGCGTTGGATAGTGCATTTAAAGTCGGTGGACTGAGAAAACGGGACATATTGAATTCAGGACTTGCAGTATCGGGTGCAATACGCTTACCGTATGTCAAAGATGATCCGCGAACGTCGTTGACTGTGAAAAGCTCGTACACATTGCGGAGTTCTACGATAATTTCAACATCGGACGTCTGGAGTGCAACGAGTGGAAGTGCCTTTCCAACTGATTCGCAGAACCAAAAGTGTAGAGGAATTTGAAGAACGCGACCTGGGATCGATGCTTGTGCCTTCTTGGTCGTGCTTGTTATTGAAGAGGGATATTGGTAAGTTCTATCATTGGCGTTCGCGGGATCGTACAGTTCGGGCAGATTTCCAACCATCTTGTCAATTATGGCGCGCTTGTTGGGATCAAACTGAAGATTGGCGTATATCTTCATCCATTCTCCAGTGTGACGGACGATCTCTTGGCCGTTTATAAGCAGTGATACGTGGTGAATCATATTATAACCGATATTACGGACCCATTGAAATTCGTAGGGAACTGCCTTCGTTGACGGGTTGTATCCTGGCGGTGCGTTATAGTGAGAATTGTCTATCGGCGCAACTGGGGAATAAATGTCGGGGAGTGTGATGCTTAAGTAACAATCGTTGACAAGTTGGGCGAAACGTTCGACTTTTGTGCGCAGAGTTAGGGTCCCGGAAGTAGGGAAGGACAGAATACTGGTCTTAAAATAGAGACGAAATTGCTCCATGGCGAAGTCAGTGTGGCGTTTGTAGACTGATCGAAAGTGAGTAAATGAGGGATTGCCAGTGACGAGCTGGTCTTGTGCACCTCGCCCAACCAATTGTAATAATCCTCCAGGCATTCTGTTATTTATACGATACGATTATGTATATTTCTTTTTAAATGTATAACAATGGCACGACTCTCAAGTGATGCTGTGGTAGCTCTAAGTAATAATTTCTCCAACCTGACATTAAGAACTCGGTTTGAACGATTTATTCTAGGAACATATGACCCAGCCAGCAATAGTCAGACAATTCAGATTGTTACAATAAATCAGCAAACTAATAATAGTTTGTCTCCTAGTAGTCCGTTCAGGGACACTTATCCAACTCTAGGTTTTGTAAAGTGTTGGGTGAATGTAGCAAATCCGAGTGGAATTACTACAGGATTCGATGTTGAAAATGTGTCTAGTGGAAATCCCACCTATACTCAGTCAGATGTAGGCACATCATTTACTCGGACATTTTCAGGCAGAATTAATAGTCTTGCCGTATTTGTACGAGGTACAACAGGCACTACTAGTAATCAGTTGAATCTTTATTCTGGAAATATGACGTTTGTAAATTCAATAAGTGACTTTAATTTTATAGATGCTACCCCTGGTATATCAAAACTAATAAAACTTCCGCCTATTACAGCAGAATCATCTGGCAAATTATATTTTTACAAAATAAAGGGAATCAGAAACAGAAATGTGTATATATACACCTATGACGATTCAGTATTTGCAGATTATAACGAATCAGGTATACTTCTGAAGGATAATTATGCTTGTGCAACACTATTCAACGACGGAGTTAAATGGTATATTGCAAATTACTATCCCAGCCCGGCTCAAAGTTATTTACCAGCTGGAACTACGAGTTCACCAATTTCGTCCTCTAAAGTTGGAACAGCAAGCACTAATACTATTAATATTTTTAATACAAACGGATCTTCAAATCGACAAAACAGCAATAACTTATGTATGTTGCCAGCATTAAATGGTAATACGGCAATATGTACTGTCATATATGCTGGTAGTGTGAATAGACTTACTAATAACGGATTGATATTTAGCCATTATGACGAAGATATTTCTGATAATCGATCTATTGATAATAATCCTGGTTATAACAGCGGTGGACCTTGTATAATTGCTAATGAGAGTCGTAAAAGTAATGGAATTGTATTTATTAGCGATGGGACAACATGGTATATTGCTGGATGGTTTTTTGGAGCATACTGGGGAGTATCAACTGACAGTTCTACAGGTAATGGTCCCATTTCTATTGGAAATCTTGATTCACATACCATAAGGGTTACTACTACTAGTGGATCTAACACACAATATCGTCTGCCACAAGATACTCCTAGTGAAACACCATATTTTCTGATAGTAAAAGGTAATCCTACCACGTCGCTTATGATGTTTAATGCACATACAGGAGATCGTTATATCAGTGACGATCTCAAGATTATACAAATGGATGGTATAACACCAAATATATGCACTTGGTTTGTTAGACAGGTTACAAGTGGTGTTACTAGATACTATCCGGTTATAAGCTATACCCCCAGTGCTCCCCTCCTCTAAATATTTTGAATTGCGAACATAAATCCTGGGCCAAGTGGAGTGCCGTAGAACCTAATATTGTTTGCCGTCCATAAGGATGCAGCAGCATTATTATTTATATTTATTTTTAAACGATAAGTACCCGGTGTTAGCGAGACGGTCTCTGTTCTAGTAGTCAAAGTTGATGTATTTGTTGCATTGATTATTGCCGATATAGCGGTTGTTTTAATGCTGTATAAGACGTTTGAATCTAGAGGAGCTGAAGCTAGGGGAGTTAGACTCACTACAAAAATGATATTGTTACCATTTCTCCTAAAGATAAGGGTTTGATTGTTTGAGGAAGTCGCTACAACTATTGTATAACTGCTGGTACCATCAGTAATGTTCTCTAATGTCATAGAAAATTCTTTATATAAGTTCGGATTAGCATAAAATCCTGAACTTAATGAAAACTGCATATTAATACCAAATTGTGTAACATCTATAGTCTGATCTGAATAAAAATTAGTTATTCCCGATTGACCTACAACATTCGATATTGTTGTCGGATTAGTTAATACTGCAGATGTTCCACCATCTTTTGTAAACGTCATGAATGTTGCTCCTTGTGGGCCTGTAGAACCTTGTAAACCCTGTAGACCCTGAGGACCATGTGTTACACCATAGAATCGAATGTTATTCAAAGTGTATGATACTCCGACACCTCCAGTAAGATATGATTTCATACGATATGTACCGTGAGTTATAGAAAAATCATTTGTTACAGTAGTTCCAGTGTTTGTCACATAACTAAATATGACCCTTGTAGGAGTTGTTCTAATCGTACATCTCAGAGGTATTAATGATGAATTAATCTCGTAAATACCACCGTACGAACTCTCGTTGATTCTAAAAAGAATCTGAGGGGTGCTGCCGTTGTAATTGAAGTCTATAAAATAACTGCTCGCATCACTATTTGCAGGAACTGAAGCTAATTGAATCCCCATAGCGTATATTATGCCGCTTGTATAAAATGCTGGATCGCTAGGAGTAGTGAATTCTAGAACAATACCTGAATTGTTTGTAGTCACAGTTTGAGATGAAACAAATGTTGTCACACCTGTTCCACTTGATGAAATAGATGTAGGACTTGTCAAGGTTGCATTGGTGCCTGCATCGATCTTAGTTAATGTCATAAACGTTGCGCCTTCGGGTCCACTAGGTCCTGTAGGTCCTTGTGCTCCACTTGGACCAGTTACACCCTGTGCGCCCGGAGAGCCGTATACTATGCCGTAGAATCGAAGGTTATCTAATGTATATGCAGAACCTCCATTAACTATGGCTGTCATTCGGTATGTACCATATGTTATAATGGTGGTATCGTCTGTTACAGTAGTTCCATCGTTTGTGACATAACTAAATATAACCCTTGTACGTGTTGTTGTAATCGACCACCTTATAGGCAATGATAGCCCAGCTAGAGCTCTATTACCCCCTACAACACCACCATTAACCCGAAACTGAGCTATCCGCTGGTTATCGTTCGCGCTCCCAACAATGTATATGCTATAGGAATTAGTCTCAGTTGTCGGACTGACTCCAACCAGTTGAAAGCCAAATAATATTTCATGTGATGCTGATTGATAAAATGAACTGCTGGGAGTGAATTCTAAAATAATACCTGAATTATTTGTATTGACACTTTGTGATGAAACAAATGTTGTACTACCTGTTCCATTTGATGAAATAGATGTAGGACTTGTTAAGGTTGCATTGCTGCCTGCACCGACCTTAGTTAATGTCATAAACGTTGCTCCTTCAGGCCCTGTTGCGCCCTGAGGGCCGGTTGTTCCTTCTATACTTTGCGCCGTAATTTGTCCTACCTTAATCCATACACTAGCTATACGATAATATACAAAAGTAAGATCTGTGAATGTAATGTATATGTTATCTCTATCATTGACATTGGCGGGAGAATAACTCGGAACTTGGCTGTTTAATGCGGCATTTATCATTGCAGTATCTACAGATGGATCGGTTGAAGTTGTGGCTAGTGTAATTCTAGCTTTAATAGTGAGTCCTTCGCCCTGCGGTCCTGTCGAACCCTGTGGTCCAGTAGAACCTGCAGGGCCAGATGGCCCCTGTGTACCACTAGGTCCTGATGGGCCCTGTGCGCCGGTGAAGCCTTGGATACCTTGTGGACCACTAGGTCCAGATGCTCCTGTACTTCCAGTTCTACCTGTTGGCCCAGTATTACCAGATCTACCCGTTGCCCCAACAGGTCCCTCGGGACCCGGGCATGCTACATTTAATCGAGCCGACGTAAATTGGCTCGCGGACAGCATCGTATATTGTTAAACTACTTTCATATTTTTAAATTGTTATTACAATGGACCAACAACCTCTAACATATCAACAGTTACTGGCGCAACAATATGAAGAAAACGCGAAGGATATGCTCGTATACCAGCAGTCTAACTTTGAAAATGTCGAAGAGTCTGACATGCCAGAATACAACGCAACAAATAATGTCGGGACCGATCTGACAAATCCAGAGGAATTTCAAAGATTTGGAGGTGACCGCGGGACAGAGAATCTTGTTACAAAATCAAAGGAATATGAAGACAAAGGTGTCTCCAGTGTTCGCCGATCACAAGATGTAAAAACACACATTTTTAGCATTGATACGCTTTTCCGTTCCTATGCAGTTGGAGGTATTGCTCCAACTCCCTCCTTCTTGATTGGAGATCGAGACTTATATAGCCAGCTATCGTTTGTTGGAAATACTACTTCGTCATCCTCTCATTTCATATTCAATCTGGATTCGCAATACAAAAATATTATGTCCGCAAAACTGTCTTCTTTACAGGTTCCAAATAAGTTCTTTAATTTAGTTGATATACGAAAAAACTATTATATTTACACTAAAAAAGGAGAGTATGGTGACCCATTTGATCTGCCAGTTACAAGAATAGATCTAGATCCAAGAAATCCAGCGCGGAGAGTTGTTAGACTTGGGGTAAATATAAAACCTCTAATTGCTGGTGATTTTATCACTATTAACACTACATCTGTACTTACACCAAATTATATAGGAACGTATGAAGTCATTGAATCTACAATATCAAGTGTAACTATAGAATCGAACCTTAGTGCTATAACTTATTCGCCTAACGTAGCAACATTGTCAGTTGGCGTAAATCCAGCAAACAACCTTGCAGGATATACACGTGTAGCAGTGGATATTACAAGTGTTAACATGAATCCCTTGTCTACAATAATTCCAATTGAAGATGTAACAGAAGGACAAACTGGATTTTACTACAGCAATACGAGTATATTCACCGCTCTGAACAATGCTTATAAGAATATTTTTCCTGACTTACAATTTACTTATAGTGATGGCTTCTGTAATATTGTTAATGGTTCTTCAACAGATACATATACTATAAACTTAACTCCAGAAGTTGAGGGAATAAGTCCTTCATATTTCCCAACTTTAGGCGCAATGTTAGGATTCTTCAAATATATATACCAGATTGCCCCTGCAAGCGCATCTGTTCCTGCACCCTGTAATTTTAGTTGCGCTCAAGTTTCACCTTGTTCGACATACGGAAGTCTTATTTCTGAAAACAAGGTTGACATGAATGCTGACTCGTATATTCAACTTGCTATTCAAAACTGGGAAAACATTTATCAGCAAGATGGGGCGGATTCTTACTACGGAGTATTTCAAAAGCTTCCAATCAACGTCGCAAAAGGAGAAATGATTTATGATGTTGTGTATAATAATTCAATTAAAAAGAAGTACGATTTCATACAGCCTGTCAACATACGATACTTGGAAATTTACTTATATGACCGCCTCGGACGTCCATTATTGATGCCTGGAGTTGAATGGTCTATGATTCTAGAGGTAGAAGAAGTACTGAACTCAGGTCTTTACGATAAGTTGCGTCAACTATAAACTTTTCATTGACAAGTATAATATGGATAAGTCTGTTCTAGAGCGCATACCTGAACCCAACGTACAGAATCACTACAATTTAACTTCCACATCACAGCAGTATCCTCCGGGCGAACATGGAGGACGTGTGCCTAATATTAATGCGCCTCCCTCTATCATGTTTGCAGCGCGCCCTCACAGCATGTATCGTCAAGACGGACCAGTTGTATTTGCAGATGATGCTCGCCAGGATTTAATCGGTCACCAGCATTCTAAAACACCTTTAAATACAGTGTTTTTTAGCCAGGGAAACATCGCTCATATTCACTCTGAAATTCAGCGCCAGGTCAATCTGATGAGCGGAGGCAAGTACAATGTCGGAAAGCAAGGCGATGACGAGGTCCGTATCATCATGCGATCGTATTACCTTATGTTCGCTCGCAATGATCCTTTTAAAGTCGCTCAGGAGCTCGATGAACTAAACAAGCGAGTCATCGGTTATGCTTCTGCAAAGGTGTATTCTGAGGTCGATTTTCATCAGTTCTACCTCAAGGATCTAGAAGAGTTTGCGCCTGCAATCGCCAATCCTGTCAATGTGAAGCACTACGGAAGCGAACCTGGCGAACTCAAATCGTTTTTCTAATTGCGTTTAAAGGATTGAGACCTTTTTTTGATTATGTTTAATGGATGTGTGTGAATTTCAGGGACGTATTTTCGGAAAACTCAAAGGACATTTGTTCGTTCTTGATTTTTCATGGGACAATGTCCGACCTGTTGAGTTTGTAGGCTGGAATGGAACTAAATTTGAAATTGTGGATAAAAAGTTCAAGCAGAATATATTTGACGAATACTACGGGTTCGGGAGCAAGGAAATGAAGATTGCTTGTGATAAGTTATTTGCATCAACTAACTTTGAGAATCCAAAAGTTATTGTAAATCCTGGTGAATTTTGGAGATGGTGCGGCCACAAAACACAGTGGTGGCGCGATAGAGAGTGCTTATTTGCCTCTGCATGCGTGAATCCGTCCGTAGAGTCCTGGAAGTTATTGATTAAATCGAGTCATTCCAAGGCAAAAACATTAAAGCAGAAGTTGCGTGTTCGCGCGACAAAACGTTTACTACCAAAGTAGACTATGAATATAAATGCGTGTTAATCTTATATCCAGTTTTGGAAGTAATACTGGGCTGTCTCAGGATGTAGCCCTGATGCGTGGCATCCTGACTGCAGTATTTGAAAAAGACGTTCAGATTCGCGGAGTTCCACATATGTTTCCTCATTGCGAAGAGGCTGAAGTGAATATATTTCTTGAAACTATCAATCCTTCGTTGCTCTCTTACGCTCGAAAGAACATTTGGATTCCTAACCTAGAATGGACGCAGAAGACATGGGAGCCTTATTTTACTATGGTCGACGAAATTTGGGTGAAGACTCGTGAAGCAGAAGATAAGTTAAAGTCTCTGAATGTTCCATGCAAGTATATTGGCTGGACTTCAATCGATAAGGTATTTGCAGAACGTGTCAATTTCACGAAGGCATTTGTCCCTGTTGGTAAAAATATTTACCGCAATCCTCGTCCTATTTTCCAGGCGTACCTCAAAATCGCCCAGGAGAGCGAAGAACTATATGCAAATCTACCAACTCTACATATTGTTTACAATCCCAAGTATATTCAGATTAATGTTCCGCCGACTATCACTGATAAAGTCGTCTTAATTGATCGTGTTATGAAGGAGACTGAATACGATGAACTCCTAAAAGATTGTGGGTTGTGTATTTCGACCTCTGCAGTAGAAGGGTTCGGACACGCCATAAATGAGTGTATGTCAGTCGGCATGAATCTAATTCTATCGCCGATTCGTCCCTTTAAAGAGGATTTGACATCTGGAGACGCTTTGTTCGGCGATGTGCTGGAAACTATGGACCAGCCCGATTGTTTTGGAACTCTTGTAGATGTCACGTCAGATTCAATCGTTCGGTGCTTGAAGACTTATGTTTCAACTAGCTTTAAGCAGAAGCGGGAAAAATGTGATATGGTTCGTGCTTTGTATGAAACACGTCACAAGGAATGGATTGCAAATATGAAGGATCGAATTGCTTCATTCAAGGATATTCTGACTTACGAACTAAAATCTGTATTCCCTAGTGAAAGCAATTTGCCGGATATTTCGATAATTACAATAACCAAGAATCGTCGAGAGTTTATGCCTCTAGCAAAGTACTGTTACCTGCTTCAGACCTACCCTCAGGATAAAATTGAGTGGATTATTGCAGACGATGGCGATGACCCAATTGAAGATACGTTGTTTGGAATTCCTAATGTAACGTATCTAAAGTGTCCTTCCGGCATGACAATCGGACAGAAGCGTAACTTTGCAATATCGAAGGCAATGTATGATGTGTTTGTTATGATGGATGATGATGACGTTTACCCGGAGAACTCAGTGTTACATCGTGTAGCTATGATGATGAAGGATCCAGCGAAGGAATGCGCCTTCTGTACGACGATTCCTTGCTACGATATCGTCAAGTACAATTCATTCATGAATGTTCCGCCAATCACATTGAATATGTCTGAGCGTGTATCTGAAGCAACGCTGATTTTTACGCGAAAGTTTTGGGATGATAATAAGTTCAGCGATGATGTGAATATTGCAGAAGGAGACGCATTTATTCGCGGTCGCGAGCAAATGTGCCGTGAGTTGTCCCCACAGGAAGTTATTGTAAGTTTAGTTCATCCGAAAAATTCGTCGTCTCGAAAGTCGCCGGATGTTAAGGAACCGAATGGGTGTCACTACGGGTTTAATGAAAAATTGTTTGCGTTGGTGTCTGAAGTTGGACTAGCGCTTGCGGAACCGCTTAATACTTCAGGCCAAACAGCGAGCGGCGAGACTTGCGACGAGTCGTGCGGGTGCCCCGGCGACGACGGCGTCCACCCTCAGCCATAGGCACAACCGCATCCTTGACCTCCTCGACGGCCTCCTTCACATCACCGCCGATCTTCTTTAGACGCTTCGCGAGCTTGAGCGCCTTCTTGGTGGCGCGGCGGGCGCGACGACGACGACCACCAGACACAGGGGCAGAGTTACCGGCAGAGCCATTGAGGGAACCAGAATAAGCTTCGACGGAGGACATTTGTTTTATACTTTGATTCAGAGAAAATTTAAGAAGAGCACGTCAAACAATCCGGAGGGGCCTTAACCTCGATTGTGAATTTTTGTGCACTTGAGACGGCTTTTGTACGCAGATAGTAACATCCCGTCTTAAGTCCTTGCTTCCAGGCATACACATGCATACTAGATATCTTTGCATATGTGGGCTCGGCTAGGAACAAATTCAGAGACTGCGACTGGCAAATGAACGGAGCGCGATCGCGCGCCATATTAATCAGTGTCTTCTGCGGGATTTCCCATGCAGTCTTGTATAGATCGCGAATATGAGCCGGGATCTCTGTGATATTCTGAACGGACCCGTTGTCCGCGATAATCTGCGTCCGAACATCAGTAGTCCAGAGGCCAAGCTTACTCAGGTCTTCTACCAAATACTTATTGATTACCATGAAATCGCCGGCTAGAACGCGACGAGCATATAAATTAGAAGTAAACGGCTCAAAACACTCATTATTGCCTAGAATCTGCGACGTTGAAGCGGTAGGCATTGGGGCGATAAGCAGGGAATTACGCGCTCCATATAAGCTCAATTTATTCCGTAGATTATCCCAGTCGAGATAAGGGGTATACTTCGGCTTCTCGTTCCACAAGTCAAATTGCATTTTACCTTGCGATAGAGGAGAACCTTTATAAGATGGATATTCTCCAGCTGTCTCAAATGTCCCATGATTAAATCCTTCCAATGTTCCGGAAATAGACGTTGACATCGCGGCGTAATAAATATTCTCGAAGATTTCTCGATTTAGTTTGGCGGCTGCTTCAGAAGTCCAAGGAAGACGCATAAGCGCAAACACATCTGCAAGTCCCTGAATCCCGATACCGATAGGTCGGTGACGCATGTTTGAGTTGTGACATTCGGGAGTAGGATAGTAGTTCTTGTCAATAACAATATTCAAGTTGCGTGTTAGAATCCACGTATATTCACGAAGCTTCTCAAAGTTGAAAGTAGGAGTTGGAATTGTGATGCCATCTACATGTGTAATATATTCAGTTTCTACAAACTTAGGAAGCGCAAGTGATCCCAAATTACACACTGCAGTTTCGTCAGGCGACGTGAACTCCATGATTTCGGTACAAAGGTTTGAGCTCTTGATAGTCCCAAGATTCTGCTGGTTTGATTTTGAGTTGGCAGCATCCTTGTAGCACACATATGGTGTTCCCGTTTGAATTTGTGCGTCAAGAATCATCTGCCACAACTTTTGGGCTGGGATCGTCTTACGGCCCTTTCCTGCCTTCTCATATGACTCGTATAGCTTCTCAAACTCTTCGCTGTGACAGTCGGCAAGTCCAGGGCATTCAGCGGGACACATTAGCGTCCAATCTTGCTTTGCCTCCATACGCTTCATGAACAGGTCAGGAATCCACAATCCATAGAACAAATCTCGCGCTCGGTCTTCTTCTGCACCCTGATTCAGCTTCAATCTGAGAAATTCCTCGATATCAGCGTGCCAAGGCTCTAGGTAGATCGCAAATGACCCATTACGCTTACCGCCCTGATTCACATACTTTGCAGTGTCATTGAACACTTTCAGCATGGGAACGATGCCAGTTGACTCGCCATTTGTTCCGTGAATCTTGGATTCACGCGCCCGAATGTTGTGAATTGATAGTCCGATACCACCGGCCCACTTTGAGATTTGAGCGCAATCTCCTAGCGTCTTGTAGATACCCTTGATCGAATCGTCATTCATTGTGAGAAGAAAGCACGATGAGAGTTGTGGCTTTAGTCCGCCTGAGTTGAAGAGCGTAGGAGTTGCGTGGATGAAGTATCCTTTGGACAGAGCATCATAGGTCTCTTTTACAGCGTACATATCTGCGCCGTGAAGCTGGATAGCCACACGCATCCACATATGCTGGGGGCGTTCTACCAGCTTTCCATTCTGTTTTAGCAGATAGCCCTTCTCAAGGGTCTTGAACCCGAAGTAGTCGAACATGTTGTCGCGAGAATAATCGATCATTTCTTGGTATTTAGCGGCGTGATTGCACACTTTATCGTGATATTCATCTGAAATAAGCTGAACGGGTCCATGATATAGCTGTTCAATACACTCTAGAAGCGTATTTGGGGTATTTTTGTGGTGGTTGTTGATGAGGATACGCGCTGCAAGTGTTCCGTAGTTGGGATGAAACCGGGCCTGCATCATAGCACACGTCTCTGCAGCAAACTCGTCCAGTTGGCTAGTACTCATTCCATCTTGGAGCTGATTACACACTTTTTGGGCTACTAGATCGGGATTTACATGTTCGATTCCGTCATTCAGCATACGAATACGCTGAAGAATCTGGTCGAATGAGACGGGAACACGATCGCCATTGCGCTTGATTACGTATAGATGTTCTGCCATATTGTCGTACATTCTATATGCTCCTGGCAGGAAAATTCGTTTTGGTCTAAACTTTGTGCTTTTCAGCTGGAACTAGAACCATTGCATTCCAAGCAAACCATCCCATATGATAGCCATTTTTCATATGATCGAGCATGTGTTTTGTAGCATCTAAGTCCACAATCCACCCGAGCTTATAAAATCGGTATATCCAGTCAATCTTATTTCGACAGTTTATATGTCCGGTACCGCCCTGGCCGGGAACAGCCGCCGAAAAAATAAGTTTATCACAATGACTTGTTATATTTTCGAGTACAGGCTTCCAATTGGAATCATCAATATGTTCGAGTACTTCTAGACACAGCCCGAGTGTATCTGGTACTTTCTCGGTTTCTAGTGGAACTGTTAAATCAAATTGTACAATATCTTTGCATAGTGCCATGTCAACAGCATCTTTGGAAAACTCATATCCGATTGATTTAACAGCAGGCAGATTAATCTTAAATTCACGTAGGTATAGTCCAGTCGAACAACCGAAATCTAAAAAGCATTTAGGATTCATAAATATTCCGATGTATTCGACAAGACGTTGTGCTTGAGGATACTCATCGTTTTCAATTGATTTATGGAAATCTCGCGTATACATATTTGTCTAGTTGATTCAGTCTTTGTTAAAATTCTATTAGTTTAGTCTTGAAACTTTTTATTGAATTCAATGTAATATGAAAGGAGGCTCTGTTGAAACGGTGTTACAACTTGTAGCAGATACACCCTTGACTCCAGTATTAACAGTTAATCCGGATAGCAACTTCGTCGTCATAACATACTGGTGGGGAACTGGTAACTTAAACAAGAATCTACAGCGTCCATGCCCCGAGGAAATTGTTGAGCCGATTCGCGAGGAGATGGAGGAAGAACTTGCAGAAGAAGATCCGGAGTATGAAGATATTTACAGTCGCATCGGAAGACTTCATAGAATTCGTAAGGAAAAGCGTGCTCGGGGTCAAGCGTTAACTGAAGGGGAGAAATTAGACTTGAAACGAGCTGCCGCTGATCAGAAGGCTTATTTAACACCTTACTTTGCAAAGCAGAATACTAAAGATCAGTTGAATCGCAGATATAACCAGGCTGTAGAACGACTCAAGGCAGCCGGAGAATTCAAGCAACCTGTCACATTCAACCAGATGATTGAAACCTGGAAGGAGACGTGTATAAAGGCTAATTGCAATTATTTAGTAACAGAATACCCCATTGGACGCGAAGACTATCAGAATGGTATTAATGCAAAGCCTGCTTTCATTCGAAAAGCGCTTGATGCGTGCGAGGGAAAGGGAGTGTTATACATTGATGGAGACATGTTTATAAACAAGTACCCTTCCATTTTTGACATCAAGAATGTAGATTATATGGCACGTGGCTGGAATGTTGATCCACGTACGAAATCTACATACAAGACAGACGTATGTTTTGATCCCTATATTTTTGAAACATCGGGGGGCACTATGTTTTTTGGAAACACTGATCTGTCCCGCCAGCTTTTAGATCAGTGGGCGGCCGCAATGAACTCTCCGGCAAATAAGGGCAAGGCAGAGGATCGCGTGATCTCACAGATCCTTACGACGCAACAGTATTCGCTAAAAGGCAATGTCATCCAGTTGCCGATTGAGTACCTTTGGTTGACAGACAACTATACGAAAATAGATCCACTAGATGCATCCAAGGCAAAGTCATTTATCGAGCATCCTGCCTGTTTGACCGGTGAGGAACGTGCCGGCGATCAGGGAGCAGCTTCTGACCGAACCCCCGAAGGATACACCGAACAAGTTGAAAATTTGGTCGATTGCGCTCGACTCGGTGGAATCTTTTACGAATTCATATTCTTTCCCCGTAAGGAGATGGTTTCTGCATTTGATCCATATTTGGAGTACCTAAAGTGTGCCAAAAATCTTGACACAGAGGAATCTTTGTTTGAAGTCGTTTCTTTTGACGATAAGTATGGTAATTACAATTCCGTTGCTTACGAGAACGATTCCGCTGCTCGACAGCTTCAGGTCGATGGATCTGGACCTGTAGATCTAGCATTGACAGCCACTATTCCCGAGATTCTTGCAAATCTATACAAGGGGCGCGATGTCAAGCTTGGTGGTTCTGTCGAACTTCCGCCGAATGTCGAATTCGTAGCGAGTAATATCGATAGTAGGACTACTCACTACTTCTCCCCTCTGAAGTTGGATGTTACTAAGCCAATGTATATTACATCCTCAAATTTAATCATTCAGCACCTATTCCGAATGTGCAAGACACTAGAAGACATCAATACACATTTAGCAAATAGCTACGTATTTGTTTCTCGAATTCGCTGGTCGGTAGGCAACGTTCAGGGCGCAAGCAGACATCGTAAAACATTGCGTCGCAAATAAATCAAATACACATTATAATAGAAATGGAAACTGATGCTGAAGTTGCCTTGCAGAACCTGTTTATTCGCGATGAAATTATAGCTAGAACTGTTGGTGGCAGACGTCGTCGTATGCACAAGACTATTCGCCGTGGAGGAGCGATTGACGGCAGTATTGTCACTGCAATGATGACGATTCGCGACCAGATCAAACTATATCACTGGCAGACCCGTATGTTTTCTCGCCACAAGGCGACAGATGAGCTGGTTGCTTCATTAGATACTAATATTGATACGTTCGTGGAGACTTACATGGGAAAGTATGGTCGCCCCAAAGTGTCTACTCCTATTAAGATATCAAATTTTTCAGAATCTGGTGCTCGAGCGTTTGTCGAGCGTCAGAGAGTGTACTTATCGCAGGTGCTTCCTCGTAAACTACGTGCAGATGACACCGATTTACTGAATATTCGTGATGAAATCCTAGGCAGTCTAAATCAGTCTTTATATCTGTTTACATTGAGTTAGAGGGAACATATTTCATCGCGATATGCATTGATTCTAGTTCCTTGGTAAATACATTAAGAGAATAGGGAACATTTAGAGTTGTTTTTATATCAGGTCTTGCATCAAGAACTCCATTTTCTACATCAAACGAAACTTCGGCGGCATCACTACGATCCATTAAACTTTCGTGTAGAAACTTGCTAGCACCGTGTGATATTAACGCGTCGCGCTCCATCTCACCGATTCGTAGCCCACCTTCACTAGATCGACCTTCAACGGGCTGGTGAGTTAGTAACTTGCGAGGACCTCGTGTCGTATAATTGATCTTGTCTTCTACCATGTGTTTTAGACGCAAATAATACGTAGGACCCATGAATATCTCAACTGGCATCATTTCGCCAGTGTGTCCGTTGTATAGAATCTCGTGGCCGTACGGGTGATATCCGGCCTTATCGAGTAATTTTCTCAACTCAATTACGCGATTCTGTGTAGTAAATGGCGTAGAATCAATTAAAGTACCCATATGAACGCCCAGTTTAGTTGCCATTGACTCAACAAACTGACCTATTGTCATGCGTGAGGGAAAGGCGTGGGGATTTACGATCATATCTGGTCGAAGGCCGGTCTTTGTGAATGGCATATCTTCTTCTGGAATTCGGAAGCCAACAGTTCCCTTCTGGCCGTGTCGTGCCGAATACTTATCGCCTAGAACTGGGATTCGGTGCTCTGCAACTCGAATCTTAACTCCACGCAATCCTTCAGGAGTTATGTAGCGGTACACATCATCAATTATTCCATGCTGACCGCGTTTGGGTGTGTACGATACGTCATTGTAGCCCTTTACATGACCTGTTACATCTGTTTTTGGTGAAACAATACTAACTAACACTGTATCGTCGTCTATGTGAACTCCTTTGCGAATAATTCCATCATTATCGAGAAGTTCATAGTTGTTCTCCTTCTTGCGTTCGACTGATTCACGATACTTCGGATCTGTCACTAGATTCGCAAATTCAGTGTGGGTTCGCGTAGCCGGGTCTATCATCTCTTCTAGAATGTCGTATGAGTGATAGTACGTCGTATGGAACATACCTCGTCGCAATGCAGAATCGTTTAATAAAATTGAATCCTCTTGGTTGTATCCTCCATAAATCGCCAGTGCAACTATCGCGTTTTCTCCATAAGGCAAACATCCGTTACTGCCTAGAATGTGGTTATACATCCAAGGCTGAGATAACGGACGCTGTGCATAGTTCAAAAGTGTCGCGATTGTATCGAATCTTTTTGAAAATGCAGTCGAAAACCAGGAGCATGCCTGTTTCGTCTGCTGACAACTGAAGAAGTTACGAGGGGCCTGATTAAAATCCGGATTTGGAATTACTGACGCTGAAGCAGAGAATATTACGCTTCCGTGTATCTCTGAGGGATATTTAATGGAAAAGGGCTCCATAGAAATGCGCAGACTTTCGGTTTCTTGAGCGTCAATGTAGTCAATGTTATCCGATATTTCATCCCAGCTCTTTGCAGTCTTGATATCGTCTGGCTTAGTTCGTTCCCGGTACACTGGACGAGAAGGTCTGCCTGCATCAGTGAATATGATATACTCATTGTTCAATCGATTCCAGCAAAGAGATACATACTTGTGTATTTTACCTTCACGACGAGTCTTTAGCATGTACGAGTGTATATTTTCCGAGTTTGATTCTAGAACTCCGATTAAATCTGAATTTAAGTATACCTTCGTCCAGTGTGTCTTCCACGTTGAAGGATGAATTAGATGAATAGGCGTGAACTCTTTGCGAGATACTAGCAATTTTAGAATATCCTCAGAACGAGATGCAGTTGACACTGCACAAAATAGGGTCATAGATTTAATCATTCCGATGTTACCTCCATCAGGGTTGTCTGCAGGGCACATGATACCCCATGTAGACGCATGAATACGGCGCGGTTCGACAACCTTAGTGCCTTTGTCCATCTGCAAATTTACTCGACGAAGATGGGCCACAGTTCCTAAGTATGCAAGACGCGACAGTTCTTGTGAAATTCCGTCCTTACCGCCCCATTTACCCTTGAATGACTTCTCAAATTCGTTTAAGAATGTTCGAGCACCCCAGTAATAAGTTATATTTTCTGGCTGAACTACGTTTGCTATCTTATCCCCCGAATACGACTGCTGTTCAAAGTGGATTCGCGAATCAATCTTCGTCAACATTTCCTTTCCAACTTCCTTGTACACCTTACGAAACAACTGAAAACATAAGTCTCCAGATGAATCTAGACGTTTAAAGCGGAAATGATCGCGATCACTCTTGCCAGTTTTTCCTATAACCACGTCCATAGCCATACGAAGCATGTTTCCAAGCACGTATGCCTTGCGACGATACAAGGACCCTGTTGATTCTCCTTGGCGCTTTTCACAATGTGGAAGCATGCTGGTATAAATATTCACAAACACGGCACCATTGCTTCGAGTTCGTGTCTGTCGACGAAGAAATAGCAGATCGGCGTCTTGTGTGTCGTCTTGTTCTTTTGCAAGTTCTTGCCTCATGTATGTGTCGTGGGACAGCACAAGTTCAGTGAATAGTTGATCGTACTGTGGTTTTTCACTCGGTGGCACGCCTGCCAGTATCGTATCGTAGATATCTGCATCATTGCCGAGTCCTAATGCAGCGAAAACGCTAAACAAGGGAACCGGTTGGGTGAATCCGGGTAGTGTTATGGTTGCTAAGCGTTTAGTGGATAGTGTTCCGTAATCGTTTATTTTTTTCAATTCTTTAGGATCGAGATCCTTGGCGTTCTCGGGGGGAATTACTAGAAAATGAGAATACGGGCCAGTAGTTCCGTCTTCAGAAATGGAACGTATCCCGGCTACATATTCATATTTTTCAGATTTTGTGGCGTCTTCAATCTTTGCCGCCGCCTCTTTCTCACTAAGTCCACGAGTTGCATCTTCGCTTGCTTGCTGAATTCGTTTAGTGGCGTACGGAATATTATCACCGAGTCTTTCCTGCGTAAGAAGAACTTTCTCGGCACCATTAACGATGAAGTATCCTCCCAGCTCAAAAGAACACTCTCCGGATTCTTTTAGTTCTTCGGGCGTCATAGAGGTCAAGGCACACAATCCGCTTTTTAACATGAGTGGGATCTTTCCAAGCAGAATATTCTCAAACGATTTGGTCGTAACTTTACCCGACACGATATATTCAATGTCAATGTCTACTCGAATTTCTAGCGAGTATGTCTTATTTTCAAGACGACACGTATGTGGTAGCACTCGGGTTGCAATGTCATCACTTTCTTCGGTGGGCGGTTTGTATGAAATTTTGTCGCCGTTCTTTCCACCGATGTATACGTCAATAGTGCGATTATCATCGGCAACAAGTCTTTGAGGATTTGAACCCTTGATAAAGTTGGGTATCTTAGTCGTCAATAAATCTGAGAACGAATCCAGATGGTGACGAACTAATGGATTTGTTGTGTCCTTGAAATATGTGGAAAAGACATGCCGAGCAATATCCATCCTTTCCTTTGTTATTAGAAGGAATTCCGAAAACGGATTCTACCCAGCCAGACCAATTGGTGTCATCACAACCAGAATGGAACTCGACCTAGCCCACATCAATCGCATGGACGATCTGACGTTTTACTTCGTCCTCTTTGTAAGTTCGCTATGCGTCACGACGATTGCATATCTCATTATGAGCGATGATTCTAATCCTCCTCCAGAGTATACTCTATACTCGAAGGTGGTTGAGTTGTCATCTAAAATCGACGAACTGAACGATTCAATGGTATATGACTCACAGGATGAGTTCGAGGAGTTAGATTCGGACGAGATTCCGGTCTTTCGATTCATGGATGGCAGTAGCTTCTACATCATTGATGATGACGACGAATTTGTGCTAGTTGGACCAAATATGTATCCTAAGCGAGTGGTTTCTATTGAGAGTATCCGCGCTCGACCGGTGACTCGTCTTCACATGGGCGGAGGAATCGTAATGTATGCACAGGGCGTAGACGGTGAGCGTATTCGAGTAACTATGACTAATTTCGACGATGAGTTCGAACGCGATATGTTCATTGAGTTTATCGAGGAAAACGGATTTAAGTTCAACAAGGAGTAGATCTCAGTCACTCAACATGGATCAATCCAAGCTCAAGCTGTTTATCGAGCAAACTTACTCGATGCCGTTCAAGCCAGAACACGTTCTGATGCAGACGCATAAAGATACCGATAATATGCAGTATTTCGTCTACAAGCCGTATCCTTCGGGATTTCTTCAGACGGAGTTCTGCTACGACATTATCAATAAAAAATTCGTGCGCTTTCCGAACAACGTGGATTGGGATCCGTTGAATGATGATACATTTTCGTGAAAGAGTATAGAAATAACAATGAACACAGAAATACATAGACCAGAAATATTAAACGACGTTCTAGGACATGAGGAACCAAAAACAATACTAGAAAAATACCTAACAAAAAAACCCTTTTTTGGTGCTATCTTTTTGACTGGATCACCTGGAATCGGCAAAACAACGCTGGCTCTTTGTGCAGCCAGAACGTTTGGTTTTGAACCTCTTGAAATCAATGCATCTCGCAGTATTCGTAGTTATTCAGACGTGGAAAAACTAAAAGACGCATGCGCATCTCCAATTCAAATTCACTCATTTTTGACTACTGATATGCGAACGACATGTCTGTTGCTTGACGAACTGGATGGAAGTGATCCACATGCCCAATCTAAGATCATGGCCTGGATTAAAGACGAAAATCGTAAGATCCCAATTTTATGCACCGGTAATGATGTGCCTATTATTTTTAAACGCAACAAAGAGCATATTACAATTGTACGATGTTTTCCGCCTAGACAACAGGACATTCAATCTATGTTTCCAAATACCGACATTACTTCAATTGTAAAGGAATGTCAGTTTGACGTTCGTCGTATGATTCATAGACTACAATATGGCGTGTCGGATACACTACCAAAATACACTCTGCCTCCTACCGGATTAAGCACAGAAGAGACGTTTATTCGGCACCAGAAGATGTTTGGACTGAAGGACCCGCTTGCTCCCGAATGTCGTGACGACATACAGGACAGCGAACACTCATCGTAAGCCAACTATTGATACAATCCCCATGATATGTGTGTCCGCAGTGCCTAATTCGAGATCCGTTTGATGCAATTGATTCCTGGCAGATTGCGCAGTTTCCATGTGGACCCTCTAAAGACTGAAGTGCACTTGCAATCTGCTGTGTAGAAGCAGTTACAGCAACTGAATCCAAAAAACTCGAAGGAATATTAAGTACAACCTGTGACGTAGCTTGACTTAGTCTTATCTCTTGATTTAGAATCCGAAACATAACCTCAAGATACATTCGCTCGTTTAACATGAACTGACTGTATGCTGATACTCGCTCTACTGGTCGAAACTGATTAAACGTTCTTGTAAAAAAAATGTTCCTGCCTTCAATCAAGCCTTCTACTGAATTAACATATTCTTCCATTACAGTAATAAATACATCTACCTTTAAAACGGATTCTATTTCTCTGATATGGTAAAAGCATACAACATGGACGAACTACTCGAACTTCTCAAGAAAATTGAGGACGATGCAGATATTTCTGGATCTGAGTTCGACGTATTGTCTGAAAACCATCCAAATGTATACCACGCGAGTAGCCTAGCTGAACTGCTACTTATTACCCCAGAAGGCAGATGTGATTGGAAAAATATCAGAGAACTAGAATCTAACGGATATGCCGTAAACCCTCTTGAGAAGGATAGCTTTGGTTGGTTGATTGGAGGTATTGAGACCAGCAAGGGAGTCATTGCATACGGTTAACCGCGTTTCACAAACAAATCCATAGGCCCGCGCTTATGCTTATTCAAATAATTAGCACCCATAAACATCAACTTGTCCAACTCTTTTTCCTTTAATTTCAGAATCTTTAAAGTCGCGTCTTCTTCGTCCATACCACCATCAATCATCTCTACGAGCTCCTTGTCGTAGTCGCGTTTCTTGACATAGCCATCCAGTTGTTCGAGTGCCAACGCAAACATCTGAGATAGTGGATTTTGAATCTGATTCGTAATGTAGAATTCCGTATCAGGTTTCAACCCCTTCTCCTTGACGTAGTCAATCTGCTCAATTTTATCGCCCTGCTTCTTATTGTCTTTGCGTTCTGCAACATAAATATAGGCCAATCGGTCACCGACTTGAGGAGCACTTCCTTCATCTCTTGCTTTCATCCTATCTGCCAGAACAGCATGGGCGATTTGGTCCGGGTTCTTGTAATCGTCACGCAACTGCTTCGTAACAATGTATTTTTCTAACGGCATTTCATTCTTAATAACCTTAACCAGCATATCTTGGACAAACTGCTGAGCCTTACGAATATCGCGCTGTTCCATCAGAATATCTAGTGCACCTCCGAATATATCCTTCACGATCGGCGCATTGTCTCTGCGTTTTACTGCAATACCCATAGATTTGCGCTTACACTTGACGGTGTCATCCTCGTACATCATACCAACATACCGCTTGCGACAAAACAGGACGAATGGGTAGAATGTTTTTTCATATTCAATTTTATGCGCTTTACGACCAGAAGCAGTTATCATCTCTGCAGCCTTTCGGGCCATATCCATTGATGTTTGTAGATCTTTAGTTGGAAACTTCACGAAGATAGAATCCGTATCTCCATAGATAACTTGTGCGCCAAATTGCTCTTCTACGATCTTCTTAGCGTCATAAATCTTCTGCCTTCCGACTGCAGTTGTGGACGCAGCGACTTCCATCCTACGAATTGGACTTGTTTTTGAACCACACTGGCCATACACTGAGTTAGCTACAACTTTATATGCAAGCTGGAGTCCGTTTAGTACTGACTTTTGGGCGTCATCTTCGGTTGTTTCGATCTTCTTGCGTGTCTCCTTTCGCTTCTTGAGCAGGATATCCAGAGTGAGTGGAAGCAGGCCTAGTGTTTGTGAATTCTCAGATGGCTGAACGAATCCACATACTTGTCTGCCAATCGCTTCACCTTCATCGTTTTTGATATCGTAACTAACTTCATCAATTTTAAATCCCTCAAACTTCTTCACGTCGTCGGGGTTCTTCAGTCTACCATTCATATCGTAATTCTTGACATAAGCAAGAGTATCAGGCGATAAGTTGTATGCAATCATGTTAGATGGGTATAGCGAGTTGAAGTCCAAAACCGGAATGGGCTGGTCCAGATAAATGCCGATCTTAGGTGGCAGTACAATCGCGCCTTCGTAACCTGCATCACTTTCTAGCCCATCTTGCGTCATGATGATTTGATTACGCTTCGAAGCGTTGTATACGACTGCAGAGTAGATCTTGATACCTTGTCCTCGCAGAAAGATATACTGAATCGGGACACGACACACGTCGGCCATACCTCTTGCGTTGACTAGTGTATCCAGCTTTGCCATGAGTGTCAGGACCAGGTCGCAATCTTGGATACAATACTTTGCAATATGGGCGCGTTGTTCGGGACTTCCGCGGTGAGATGCAAACATCTCTTTAACGTGAACGTCATCTTTGGCGAACGACCATTCAAGTTTCTTAATTTCGTCAATAGTTAGATCTATGTCTCCTTGAATATCAAAGTATTTTGATTCAACTTTAGTTACTTGAAATTTGTGTCCGTCTTTATACGGGTTATTTGTATTTGTAACAATGTCTAGGCGAACTAGATTTCCAACAAATAGTCCGCGCGTAGACTTCGTGTGAATTCGGATACCTTTTGGGATATTTTCAACCTTCATGACCTTATCTCGCAGGAACACACTTGCAATGTTATCAAGTTTGTAGCTATCGAGGTTCTGTTCGCGACGCATACTCAGATACAAATCAATGCCTAGTCTTCCGGGCATATCAATGTACCGGACAGCGAACTTTCCACTTGCGAGTTCAAATGTCTTCTTCTCGGTCTTCACGCATTCCTGACGACTTCCCCATTGATTAGATTGCATCCGGCCAAACCGAAGCTCAAGGCCTAGTCGTTCGCAACGTTCTGCAATATACGAATCATCAAATCCGAATGTGTTGTAACCAGCTAGGATGTCTGGATTTTCATTCTCAATACATTGATGAAACTTGACTAGGAGGTCTTTTTCGTTCTTACATGATACAAATGTTACAGACGGGTCCTGTGATGGCGAACATTCGCCTGATACGAATACATAACGCGCTTCTGATTGAAGTAGAATATCACTCCATCGAAAACTGACGCCGATTTGCATGATCTCGTCGCTGGGATTGGACGATACAGGAAACTGGCCGGATTCAGAGTAAACTTCAAGATCATAGGATCCTACGTATAGCGGAATCACAATGTTATTAAATGGCTTAACACATTGGTAATCAGTTGTAAAACATTTATCGACGTTCAGGTCGTCGACATCGGATTCGTCTGCTTCGAACTCTAATGGAGATGCCGGTTGGATATCTTGGTGATGAAACAGACGAAGCAATGGTGGAAGGTTGGCCTCATAGATATCTTCGTGATCGATTCCGCGTGTATTTCTTAAAGTTTTTACGATTGTTTTGAACATCCACAATGCAGGACACGAAATCTTCCACACTTTTGTAGGTTCGAGGCCCTGAAATCCGCGCATAGCATCGAGCTTGAGTTGTTGAGTGATTACTAGACCACGCAGATTCTTGCCAGAGCCCGATGATAACATCTGTTGAATTGATGCAGAAGTGTCTCCAGGTTTCGCCCTAAGATATAGGTATGGTTGGAATCCAGTTAGCCTCAATCTAGCGACGTCTCCTTCATTAGTTCTTCCGAACACATCGACGACGTATTTGAACTCGACATCGTGTTCTATCCAATCACAAGGCTGTAAGTATTGAGCCATATCATTGCTATATTTAGCAGATCTAACAGGTAATTCGTTTTTCTCTTAAAGTAATAAGATGTCATATTTTTATGCCAGTACCCGAATTGGAAATCCATCACAGACAAGCGTGCCTAGTACTCTTCCACAGACTGGATGCGGTGGGGCATCTATTTTTGACGCGACTGCAAGCTATATTGGGCTCATTCCTAAAGGTAACATGGGAAATCAGCCTGAAGACGGATGTGCAGTAGATACTCAATCCAGTTTATTGTGGGGTGATTCGGGAACTACACGCGTAAAGGGTCCCAATCAGGTCTTCCCGCGCCCATATGCTACTACACCCTTTCTAGCAGGAGGCACTATCAGTGAAATTGATAATCAGAGCAAGGTGTTATTCGGGCATTCTACCGCGAATCGTAAGAGTATCCAGGGTGTTGCTGATACACAGTTCCCTGTTTTCGAGCCGCTTCTTCCATCGAGGGTATCTGACATTCCTGAAAACAATTATTTTGTTGAGCCATTTCTTCGTGGGGGTCTGGCTTCTCGCCTTCTTCCTCACAATCGAGTGGATTTGAAGTAGTGCTTTGACGATTTTCAATCTCTGAATCCATCGCTTCCATCTTAGATCGCATGGAATTTAAGTGCTGCTCGTGCTCATTAATATCTTCGCGTTTGCGTTTCTTAGGAGCTGGAGGTGGATTGTTTCCAAACATGATAAAGTCGATTGCCAGAAGAACGTCGCCATTCTTATGAAAGTAAGCCTTTTTAGCCTCATCCTCCAAGCAACCGGTTATAGACATAATAAGCATGAGATCCTTCTCCATTTTTTATTGTTGATTTGAATGTAAATAACGTGAAGATGCGTTTTATTGATCGTCTTTGCCCACCTGCACTATTGTACCTAGTGTTTGTTACGTTATCAGTCGGACTCGATGTTTCATTTGGGTTATTTGTAACTGCAGCGATTAAGGCCGCGATGGGTATTGGAGTAGTGTTCGTCCTTGATACATTATGCTCGGTTGATCTTGGAGTAGTGTCGTGGGCTATTGTTGCAACTCCCTTCATTGTAACTGCTCTTGCAACTGCAATTTCAATGGGATTAAATGTTGATACGCGCGTGGCTGAGCATTTTAGTATGTCACCTGCAGGTGTTGACGATAAATCCTCTATACCGAGGACGGTTCTTGCGGATGATTTACCTGTATCTACCACTGCTTAATAATAAATGAGGTGGCTATATTGGGCGTATGTCAATGTGTTCCGGTGCTTCCGCAGTGTTCATAGAGTGTTATGGGAAGAAGTCTCGAGACCAATTCAGATACGAACTTCAAACTGGCTACTGGTCGAGGCTCGTATGGACGACGGCACCACTGTTGATGTTACCGACCAGATACGAAATGTCTTCAGAGACGATGCTTTTTTGACTCCAGATAGGATTGGAACTGCACTGAGAATAGAAAATGTAGAAAGTTATAACTATCTCACAACGACGTTAGAATATAATAAAATTGAAGCCGATGGAATAGTAAATGGACTTTAAGTATCTAGTAGAGAATTCCAGTGATTTTTTCAAAGATACGCATGAATACTTTGATCTGAAACGAAAATTTGAAGGTATTATGCCTTGGATTGATATGATTGTAGGTCCTTTGGTCACAATCATATCATTTATATGGTATGGGTCATACGACATATTTTCTCTGATGAGCTTTGCGAAAGCGGCGATGTCCTTTAAAGAATGGCTTCGCTATCGGGAACTTGCCAGCAAACTCCTTGAATGGAAGCGTATTGTGAATAACACAGGAGGCCCTGTTATTTCGACGAATGATCCGGAGTATCATGTATTTGTGTATGCCGATGGGATGCAACGACTACATAATGCGTGTTTTAAAAAGAACTGCCGGGTTTAGCGCCGTAATCATTGAAAGCGCCCTGTGAGGACCCTCCGTTCACGTATGGGCCCTTCGTGTTGACGGCAACGAAGTCTGCAACTCCGCGTGAACCAGTTCCCTGATAAGATGCAGAAGTCACTCCGAATCGGCTGCCACCCTTCAACTTACGGGTGCGACGACGGGCTCCACGTCGGCGAACTTGCATTGGGGCGTATGACGTTCGCGGTTCGTCAGTTGAAGGTTTCGCGTTGTTTGGCTTCACCGGTGGACCGGGTGGTTTGGGGATGTTACCACCCTTGCGTGAACGACGGCGACGGCCTCCTTTTGATACGTAATCGGGAGTTGGCATCTCAGACGCACGCGTCCAGTTTGGCGCACCAGTTCCAACTGCACCACTGAAAGAATAATAACCGCCCTTCATTTTGCGTGTGCGACGGCGCCCGGCCTTAGAAGTTTTGTGAACCATTTACAATTTAACATACAAAAAAGTAATTGATAGTATGTAAGCATGGAGGGAATATTTAACAGGCCAGAAGCTGTTGGGTTGCGGGTTAAAGTAACGCGACGTAATGGTGATAAGGTAACCGGTCGTATCGATAGATTTATAATGAATAATCTAATATCGGTGACGTTTGATCCTGAATTTGTGGAAGAATGGGAGGATGATCATGAATATTTCCATCCTCGCGATTTAAAGCTGGATTACGACCCGGAGGGTATGAAAGAAGTTATGAATAAATGGCGCGAATCGACTGGACAGACGGCTGGACCGCTTGGACCTATGAAGCATGTCAAGTCATTCTTGACTGGGCGTTCTCGGAAACGAAAGACTCGCAAGCAAAAGAAGAAGACACGGAAAACAGGAAAACGGATTTAAGATCTTCAGGGTTGTAGGTGTTACTACAACAGAATGGCTCTCTTCACTTCTTACGACATGGACGAGCTTAAGTCTATTCAGAAGTCGGCGCGTGAGGAGAACTTCCTGAATGAGTATGGCGACATGATTGATAGTGAACTGGCCAACCTAGAGGATTGGATGCGAATCAACAAGACGTTCGTATTTGACATGCTGAAGGCTCGCATCACCGACGCAAAGATCTCTCAGGTAGAAATCGCGACAATTCGGTCGTTTGATTTCTCGAGGATTGGTGGTTTCTTCACGAGTTACGACACTGGGACGTCATACGGGGAAAGGGCTTGTGAGTCATTCCCCGAGTCGTTTGTCGATGGTCTGAGTCGGTTTCGGCTGTGGAAGTCCAAGAATTTCCTCATCAGGCTGGCTGACCGGTTGCAGTTGCCCGACAATATGAAGTTTGTCATTCGTTCGCACATCGTGGAGGACGACTTCAAGCGATTTAGAAATTATAATATCACAGAGTATACGACCGACCTGGTTCTCGTGCTTAGCTTTGAATAGACCAGCTTCCGTCGTCATTTCGTAAACAACGCATTTCAAATTCATCACCGAGAGTCTTTAGATACTGGGACGTTTTAAGATCAGGAACACGCAAATACGAATCATTAATAATATAACAATCAGGGAGCGAATGCTTTTTGATTTTTACAAGCTCTCCTGTTTGCTCTGCATAGTATCCGTTCGTCCCAATTTCGTCTGTATATGATTCCTGACCGCGAACTTTATGATGACTTTCCAGCTGAGATTTATGAATGAACCTAGGGAATCCCTTGATATTTCCAAAAAATTTAAGCAGATCTTTCAACCATACGTATCTTTGTTCGAATGTAGAACAATAAAACACGCAATTTGAGTTATAAATGAAAATATCTGAAACAATGAAATCATTTCGGATTTTTTCACAACGAAAAATTGTATCTCCACAGATACGCTCATCTACACTGCATGGAATTTGAATACACTCTCTTTGCGTCATCCACATACAAGTTTGGTGACTCAACACGATCCACCCGCTTTGTCCCGTAGTTTGTGGCACCGAGAACAATTTACGTCCCTGGGGGGCGGGTTTCTTGTAGACCATCCGGTAAGCCGGCGTCCAGTCGTAGCGAGCCGCTAGCTGACTTGCGAATGTCATATTCAGGTAGGTCGACTTGTTCTACCTTTTCTGGTTGTGTGAAAACTGGCGCTGGTGGTGGTGGAGGGGCAGGTGCTAGAAACTGGGTTACCTGTGGAACGGGTACATCGCGGTAGATAACCTTGGGCTCGGGAGGGTACAGGACTCGAACCACTACGAATGTAAGTACCTGTAAAGTGAGCATGACACCGATGGTCGCAATTGCGATATAGATAACATCTAGTACAATCATTTACTTGGAAAAAGGTTTCTATATTATCAATAAATACGCGATGGAGAATGCTGTTGAGGAGGTAGATCAGTCAGTTGGATGCACGTGTGGTGGTTGGCATCTGTCTGTTCAAAAGCTTCGTACCCCCATACCCCTTGTTCACCCCAAGAAAGAGGATTTTCTGAATAAAGAAAATACGTTAAAAGTTCAGAGTGTTCCGGAAACGGTGTAACTCCGGTATAGGTCTCGCTCTCTAGTCGAAGCAGATCATTTACGTTAATGAAAAATCTCTGACGTATTTTTAGTTCTGGAATATAACACCATCCATTATTCGCCCATATTCTTGTAATTAGTATTGTTTGTATTGGCTTAGATCCTGAGAATGCTTGAGTTCTCCTTACGTTCATTATTATTTAATACGGTGCGTCTCATTAAACCCAATTTCTCCCGTAATTCTGGTGAGTTTTGAATAATCTTCACTAGAATTTGAACATCGTATAACGATCCATGCAGTTTATCCATAGCTGGATTTACTCCAAATACGTATTTATACAACTCACTCAATCTTGGCGGTTTATACCCGTTGTATGTGCTTGGTAGCTTACAAATATCCTTCGATAGTCGCATAGTACAACGTTTAGGATGAGGAAACTCTGCAAAATTTTTACGATTCAGGTCCCAGTATATCGCGTTTACAATCACGTTCTCATCAAATTCCAAATTATGCGCCAACAATAGATCGTAGCGTTCGTACATGAAATTATCAATCACAAAGTCCAAATCGAACCCCTCTTTCTCTGCAATCTCGTTTGTGATTCCGTGAATAGCAATTGACTCGTCCGGAATTACCCAATTTTTAGGTTTTACAATATACGAGCGAGTTTCAATAATAACATCGTTCTCTAGAACCATCCACGATAACGATACAATATGGGGCCAGTTGTCTCGCATGAATTTCGCGGGAGTCCGTGAATAAAGCGGAAGACCTGTTGTCTCAGTGTCAAATATGAGTGTTCTCATCCTGTCTTCTTACATTCTACATTATTGACTGCTTTAATCCGTTTTATCCCGTGTGCATGAGGATATAAGTGACAACACTGAATACAAACGCATGGATAAATAGTCCATATGTCGTGGGGCATCCACCCTGCGCGATCTTGAATAAGTGCGCGAATGATGGGATTATAGTTACGACAAATCCTCCAACTAATGAATCGACCAGGCGGTATGTTAGCGGAGAACTTATTACGAAGAAAAGAAGACCAGCGATAATAGAGGCTTGGGCCTTTCGAGAGATAAGTGCCATTTTATATTATCCAAACGTCTTTTTTGTTTGAATAATAGCCATTATCCACTGAGGAATATTAGACGTAACTTTATGAATTGTGTGAATATCTGCAGGAACCTTGGTGTGAATGTCTAGCGTGTTGCTTTCGCATACGAATGTGATTGCTGATAGCAGAAACAAATTTCTTGATTTCATAATTCCAGGATTCCAACGCAGACAATACATCTTATACAGGGAGTCAACATATGGTGACAACAAACCTGATTGTGAAGATTTGCGCGTTGCATTCAAAACTGCCTCCCATACAATCCATACAGGGTGTCTCCCAAACTTGTCTTCTATAAACTGGTTTCCGCGATAAGCACACACGACCTCTTGCTTTTCCTTTTTCTTGACTGAAGCATATTTGAGAATCCATGCAGTCCAGTATAGTGCTCGCATAACATCGCGAGTTTCGGGACGCAAACAATATACAAGTTCGTTTACAGGTATATATAGTTCAATAGGGTCTTCTCCTAACGATATTTCTCTGCCGTACGCTGATGAAGGAGCTTTTAGTGTCTCTTGTATTGTTAGTTGTTGAAAGTCGTGTTCGGGTTTAATCTTTGGAAATGAAAGTGGTTTTTGTTTACGACATAACGCAAGAGTTGCTCCAACTTCGCATATCAGTTCTCGAACGTCTGGATTGTTTCGAATAGATGTCATTTGGAAGATTGAATATTGCTGTTCGTATGTTGAGAAGACTTCGTATTTTTGAACTAAGTACAAAAACACGTTGGGAGCGCCTCGATGAATATGTCTAGCGGCGCTTTCAAAAAATTGGGTCCATAAAGAATGAACTAGGCCCGAGCAAAGCATTTCGAGAGACCAGTAGCAAGTATAGTCTGCATTTCCTAGTTTGATGTTTTCGTCTATCACTTTCAGAACAGCTGATCGCAAGTGTCCTGAAAATGTAAATTTTTGAAAATCAGCTACTGATCGGTCGTCATGAACGTCCATTTACTAATATCGAAACTGGGAGTTGTTGTAGGTTTTAACGAATCCCACCACTTATTTCCAGTTTCTTGAATGGGTTTACCTCCCGAGGAAATAGATACCTTAGCAGTATAATCATCTCCAAAAAGACGTATGCTATATGCGTTGTATTGTAACACATAAACGACTCCAATAATCAATATAACTAAGGCAATTATATGTACGTACGGAGATGAGCTAAACATTATATATACTACAATCGTAGCCCCAAATACTATAAATAAATCGTATACAACCTTTTGCTTTGACATTTGAAGCTGTAGTTCCTCTTTAGCCTTGTCAAGTTGTTTTGTTTCATCTTTGATCTTATTTTTGATACCACTATTCTGACCTTGTGCACTCTTGAGATGTCGTCTAGTTTCATTAACCGTCTCTGTCTGCTCCATCGTTTGAACGATCTCTTGAGTGTGGAAATCGTAATTCCTGCTTAGTCCCGATATAGTCTGCTCCCGCTGCTGTTCGTATGGCTGAATAGCTTGAAGAGTCGCCTCATATGTTTGACTAGGCACGATTGCCTTAACAGAATTATTGATCTGTCGGGTCGGTAGTTCTAATTCAGATGCGTAATTCATTATTCTTATTAGAACTTAAAAAAACCAAGTTTAGCACCCTTGAGATTAAAAACGGGAGTGACAGGACCATTTGTGAATCCTCGAGTATGCTGGCCGTCCACTACCAATCCCATATTTTTGATACCATTTGGTCCGTGGGACGTTGACTCTGCAACGATTGCATGGCGACGCTTCATTTCCAACAGCATGGAATAATCAGGCGCAGGTCCCTTCTGGACGCCATCTTTGAATGTTAGTGATACCTTTGGCATTTATTATACTCCTACAAAATGTAATGAATACAACGGAGTTTAAAACTCAACGCGGTAAGCAACTTGCGGATTTTCAGAAACAATATACTGACCTAAAGACTGAGTACTCTACCTCAGTTATAAATGCAGTTAAAGAGCAGGACCGGTCTAAACAATGTATTTTAATAAAGCAAGTTCTCGACGCAAATAAGAAGATTACTGCTTTATTGAACGCTTTTAATTCTAACGTAGACCCCGGGACATGTAAGTCGAACCCAGAGCTTAAAACCAGACTTATTGCAGATTTAAATCAGTATAAGAAAGAGCATGAGGAGATTCAGCAGGGACGAGAACAGTTGGTAGGATTACAGAACGCTCTTGAACGAACTAAGGAAAAAACAGAGGAGATAAATGAAATGTTTTCTTGGTATGCAGTCTTAATTGGACTATCTGTTGTGATTTTGATATTTATAGTTATATTTAGAACGAGTTCAAGTATGTTCAACACACAGCCGAGCGCGCCGGTATTCGCCGGCAGTCAACGATAGTCCCTTGATTTCAATAATATCGCCAGGTCTAGCACGAACACGCTTAGCCATCGGATCCTGACAGTCTATTTTAGCTAGTTGACTTACTGTCTCTGGCGTAAGGCCAAATTCCTTCATAAAAGCATCTAGATCTTCCTTTACTAGAATTTTGTGCTTGGGAACTTGGCGATGCTCGGCAATATCAAACCCAAGGTGACGGATCTCGAAAATCTGGACCAGCTGGTTATCGGGATTTGCAATATGTTTACGAACTGCATTCAGCACAAGCTCCGATGGGACTGATGGAGTTACGATGATAATTCCTCCCTTCATATCATTGTTGTCGGCATACTCAACAATTTTTGTGAACTCGCGTTCAGTGACACGGGTCTTATCGCTAAAGACGATTAGAACCGGTCCAAATGTAAACATATGCGTCTCTTCTAGAGGCGACTGGACTGCTTCATATTCGGCTTCAATGCCAGAATCATTCAACATACGTTTAATAGTTACGAGAGCGCGAGATTCCATTCTTGTTCTTACTATTCTATTCTTAAAACGTCAATTCGTTTTTTAGCAGTGGTAATGTAAAGATGAAGTCGCTTGTGGCAACATTATTAGTTCTAGCTGTTGCTGTATTGATGATATTCTACGTATTGTCTACTGCTTTTGCTAACAGAATTTCTGAAACGGAGACAGCCGGTATCGATCAAACAAACCCGTCATCTTCTTACGAACAGAAGACCAATCATTTTCCACGACCCTCTTACAGCCTTGGTCCGATTCAGGGAAGCCCTACTCCGTATAAAGTAAATCAATGGGAATCTTACCAGGTTTAAACGCTCAGAGAATCATTTATTCAAATGAGATTTCATGCTCTATCTCTTCCACACACTGTGACTTCACATGAATATTCAGCATGTGCATTCACTCAGAAGGTTTTAAAGTTTTGTAAAATGATGACCCAACGCGGGCACACTGTGTACCATTACGGCCACAAAGATTCGAAGGTAGAATGCACCGAGCATGTACCCGTTACATTTGACGAGGATCTGGAGAAGGCATATGGTTCACATGACTGGCGTAAAGATTTCTTCAAACATGACACACAGGACCACGCCCATCAGATTTTTAATCAGCGGGCGATTGTAGAGGTTGGAAAGCGAAAGCAGCCGCGTGACTTTCTACTTCTGTTCTGGGGATATGCTCACGAGCCTATTATGCATGCTTATCCCGACCTAATTCCAGTTGAGCCTGGAATCGGCTGCGCAAATAAGCCGTGTACTCCTCAGTCTGTATACGAGTCTCATGCAGTAATGAACTTTGTTTATGGTAAACATAACTTGTCTCCTCACTGGTATGATGCAGTGATTCCAAACTATTTTGATCCTCTAGATTTTGAATACAACCCTACTCCCCAGAACTACTTTCTATTTGTAGGTCGTATTATTGACTCGAAGGGAATCGGGATTGCAATGGATGTGACAGCTCGATTGGGTGTTACGCTAGTTGTTGCAGGTCAAGGATCAGTTGCATCAATTCGCCATCCGGTTCCTTCGCATGTTATTGAGATCGGATACGTTGAGCCGAAGAAACGGTCTGAGTTGATGCGAAATGCAAGGGCGTTGCTTGCTCCTACTCATTTTAATGAGCCGTTTGGAGGAGTAACGATTGAGGCACTATTTTGCGGAACTCCCACGATTACATCTGATTGGGGCGGATTTTCTGAGAATAACCTCCACGGTGTGACGGGGTATCGCTGCAGAACGATCGAGCAGTTTGAGTGGGCTGCAAAGAATATCAACAACATTTCTCGTGAGGCTTGTCGCGAATGGGCAATGAACAACTTTTCGCTTGATCGCGTTGCAAGAATGTATGAAGAGTACTTCCAGACACTAATGAAGGTTCATGACGGTAGTGGTGGATATTATGCTAAAAATGAAGAGCGCACTGATCTAGAGTGGCTCAATCGCTACTATCCAGTGAAGCACTGCCTTACAGCGCCAGCTTCTTCAATTCTCGAGGATCCTCCGGAAGTGAGCCGTTCTGTCGATGTTGGAGAATTTCGTCCCATGATGCTTGAAAATAAGGTAGATGAGTCGTCAGCCACTCGGGATCACGTTCAACCTTCAGTACTCGATGCTTCACCAGAACCCAGTAAACCAAAGACCAAGTCTCGTCGCTCAAATGCTCCTCGCGCCAAGAAGCAATAGGACTCTTATCGACATAATCCCTGTAACGAACCTCGCCTGAATCAGATACACCAAATACAGACTTAAATTCAGCGGTAGATTCGACCCATTCGTTGTAATTAACTTCCTTAAACTGAAACTCGATGTATTCACATGTCGTCAACTGTGTGCATTCCATCTGGAGTTGCATCTGATGAAAGTAAGTTGATGGAACAGGCGTCGTATCGTCAAACTGTCTTGAAATAGGACACTTAAATTCGACCAGATTTCCAAATCTATCTCCCGGGCTGACAATAATTCCGTCCGGAGAAGCGCCTAGAAATGAATATTGTGGATGCGGTACACACGACGTATCTACAATATCCACATCGGTTAGCTCACTATAAATATCCTTTGCAATCGGCTCAAATCGTGTTCCCCACAGAAGAGCACGACCCCCAAAGCCAGATGATTCTTGACGAGGCAGTAGTTTAGAAAGGATGAGTTCACGGCGAGATAGTACGGTTGCGTCTTTGACCGTTTTATAGATCTCAGAAGCGGTTAGCATCTCACCTCGTTTTGCGTGCCAGGCGGATGTTCGCTGATCATCGTGTCCGTACGTATCCAGCAGGAATTTGATTTTGTCTTCCATTAGTTTTAACACACACGCAATATGAAAACTATGGAGCACACAATTCAATCACAAGAGCAATGGGTTTTATTTCGTCTGGAACGTTTTTACGATAACAAAGAAATGATGGATAAGGTAAAGCATATAGTCGAAGGAAAGTCAGATATATCTCTTCGTCTTATTGATTGGTTCGTCACCAATTACTCTAAGAAGTATAATATTTCGTATGTTACTAAGACCAATAAGCACGTGATTGTATACCTTGCTTATAAGTCACACCTAAAAGCCTATAGCAAAAAGATGTTCGATCCGTTTTGTCGTTGGAAGCGTATCAAGTTTCACGATTGTGAAACAACAGTCGGACAATTGAATTTCTTTGAATGGGCGATTCAGGATGAAGTGTTAAGTTACATCGAGGCACATCATTCCGAAATCCAAGCAGATATGGAGACTCGTCTACATGAACCCAAGAATGACTCAAATACAAAAAAGAGACACGAACTATCGAGTTCTGCAACAAAATCACTAAAACATCATAACGTTCATGTTACGGTCAAGTTTGATTGAGTTAATTCTCAATATGATTAACAAATGCTATCTCAGTTAAGAAAGGGATTAATTTATACCGACACTGATCCAGATGTTCTCGATCACGACGATGATCTGGATGCAGAAATGTATACATACGAAAAACGACAGGTATATCGTGGCAGATACGATCCCAGATACACTAAGGAAGATTTAGACGTCCACTGGCTTTACGACGAGAACTCCAAGCGTGTTGGTCTAGTAGAATACGAATCCGCTGATTTTTCAGTATTTTCGATTCTCTGGTACTACGACAATCCATATTCTACGCTCCTTCAGGAACCCGACTGGAAGTCTGAGGACAAGACACTCTGGTCCATGCTATCAAATGAAGCATACCAAGACTGCCTTGAATCTGATTTTAAGAATGTTGTAGAACGATCTTTGGGCGGTCCATATCGATTAGTATTTCCGTCAACAATCGGAACTGCATACGAATACTATGAGTGTCCTAAATGCAACAAAAAAACTCTTTCAATGGAAGGCAATTGCTCCGCATTGAAAAAGGTAACACCTTCTTCTTATTCTATTTTGTTTTTAGATGATTCTTTTATTGTTTATAGTCCACCTGTTGATTCGCAGATTTGGTCTATGCTGAAGTCGAAGGAACCGCTCGGCGCTTGCGACCCGCCGGAGCCGGAGGAGGTGGAGGTGCCTCGTCCAGTGTCTCAGGAATCTCAATGTCAACGGGAGGTCCTGCAACCTCTGGAGCCTGGGACTCGGTAACAACCTCCTCATGCTCATCGCCATCCTCGATCGTATCACTGAATACCGAGGCGGCAGTCATGCGAGCCTGCTGGAATACCTGTGCATGTGACACTCGCCAGGTAACACCGAACCCACCGCCGGTCATGACGTAGATCGATGCGGTTACTGCTAGATTCGCCTCAACACCCTTAGAGAATACGCTCTCGAGAGAAGCAGGCGTGACATACATCGGATTCCCGCGAGAATCGACGATATCCACGTATACACGAGGAGCCTCGCCAGGATTCGAGTAAACCGGAATCTTCAGCGTCACATTAGGAGGATACTTGCCACTTGGCACTCGCTCGCCGTGTGCACCCTCAGCCGTGTGAATACGAATCAATGGCTTCATGCTCTCGCGAATCAGCTCCTCTGAACGCTTCTTGCCGAACCACTTAACACTGTTCTCCACTGCAGCCTGAACGATCTTCTCCTGGAGATCAATTAGGAAGTTGTAGAAACGGCCAACCTCATTTGCGTCATCAGCACGCTCCTTGCCATAGGGATCAGCACTCTTTAGAGGAGCCGTCAGCGTATAGCTTGCAGGTCCATCCTTGTCCATCTTTGACACGCCAAAGGGAAACGATAGGCGAGGAAGACGAATTCCAATATTCTGGCCGTCATACTTGATGTTGATAGATGGGATGCGATTTGCCTTTGCATTACCCTGGACGAAGCTGATGCGGTTGATGTCCAGGTTGCGCGTAGAGATAATAGCGTTGGTGCTCATCTTGACTCTGTGTGGTGATATACTCTACATATGTCCGATGGGCCTAAATCCGTTTTGCTACTAGAAAATCTGTATTTGAAAATAGGTTTAAATATCCGTCATACTAATTGATACAATGAATATCTGTACTTCATGTAAGAATGTACGTACAAACGATCGATGTAGGAGCAAATGTATTAAGGGACTAGATGTATGCGGAACACATGCAAAGTCCAAGACGCGTAGAAACTGGTATATCATCAACCGAGTAGATTCAAAACTTTCTAAGATTCAGGCTATTTGGCGAGGATATGAACTTAGAAATGCACTGAAGCGAGCCGGACCGGGCGTATTGAAGCGGTCTCTGTGTCATAACGAAGAAGAACTAGTATCACTAGAGCCAATTTCAAAACTTCATCCACTATTATACTTTGGATTCGAAGAAGCAGGAAAAGTTTGGGCGTTTGATATCAATAGCATCTTCAATATTCTTATACACAATGTTGTCATACAAAATCCATATACACGAGAACCATTGTCAAATGAGACTCGTAGACGTCTAAGATCATACTTTTTTTATTTAACTCGTCGCAAGAATCGTCACTCGGTTCAAATTTCTCGTAATGACGTTGTTTCATGCAAGCTAAACTTAATGACACAAGTTATTCACGATAACGGGTTTGAAGATTTTAAGCTGGAACATATTTCATCACTTACATCTCACCAAGCCTTTATGATGCGATCTTTAATTGCAGATGATATGCGAATACTTGAACTTACAAATAAATTCATCAAATTTAGAAGATATTATTCATTTCTGAAGAGCAGACAGTTTATGCCTAACTCTCACCCTACATTGAGACTAATAACGATACTTTCTATCATTCTCGTAGATATTCAGCATTGTCCATCAGCCGAATACGAAATTTGCTTCCTAATTATGAGTGCACTTTACAGAATCTAGGCGCCGGCGATTTGTGATTTAAACAGGTCACACTATTACTAATCATAATACGCGTTAGAAATGTCCGGTTCAAAGTCCAACGTTAATTCAAACAAGATGCCCGCTGATAAGAAGACCCCCGTAAAGAAGGCCCCCGCCGCCAAGGCCGAGGTTGTTGTCCCTGTTGTTGAGACGCCCGCCCCTACTCCCGTCGCCGCCCCTGCTCCTACTCCCGTGGCGACTCCCGCCCCTGTCGCGACGACCAGCACCGATAATGTCCTAGCCGCTATCCAGGCTGAGCTGAAGTCTCTGTCCGGTGATGTGTCAACGCGCGTGCGTGCGCTGCTGCTCCAGGTGACTGAGGCGACCCGCGCCCTGAAGCGCGAGGCCCGTGACTCCAAGCGCCGCCGCAAGATTGACCCCGCTGACATGACGCCTGAGCAGAAGGCCACGTGGGAGGCTCGCCGTGCAAACAACGCCTTCCTGAAGCTCCGCCCCATCTCTGATGAGCTTGCCTCATTCATGGGCCTGCCCGCCAAGTCCCAGCGCTCGCAGACGGATGTGACGAAGTTCGTCTCTACGTATGTGAAGGAGCACGCGTGCTTTGATCCCAGCTTCAAGCGCCGCATTGTGCCTGACGCCAAGCTCGCCAAGCTCCTGCGCGCGAAGGATGGCCAGGAGGTCACTTACCTCAACCTCCAGAGCTTCCTCAAGGTTCACTTCCTCAAGCCCGAGACGGCGTAAGTTTCCTAGTTCTTAAAACTAGGTGGTGGACATGATAAATGGGCCTCGATGATACAATATTGTACTCTCTTGAATGGGTATTTTTAATAACAATAATAGAACTTCTGATACTAATAATATTAGATGCCTCTTTAGCTCAGGGGTAGAGCAACTCCTTTGTAAGGTGTAGGCCGCTGGTTCGATTCCAGCACGAGGCACACTCTTGGAAACATAGCTCAGTAGGTAGAGCGCGTGGCTGTTATAATAGCTGTCAGCAACCGCGAGGTCTTCGGTTCGATCCCGAATGTTTCCGCAGCACTCATAGTTCAGTGGTAGAATGCAACTCTTCCAAGGTTGTAACGCGGGTTCGATTCCCGCTGAATGCATATGTGCGAGTAAACGCTCTCAGATATGTTCCGTCTATACGGTTTTAGATTTCTTTGTCTTTCGAAACATACTTGCAAATCCAGGAACAGCCGGAAACTTCTTACGCGAAACGCTATAATCGGGACGAACGATTCCACGACTTCCAGTTTTTACATAAGAAGGCGGCATAACCATTGCAGATGCCTTGAATGTTGCATTTTTGAATGTTTTGTTAAGTGCGCGTGTTACACTCTTCGCTTTTACTTTTGATGGTAGTAAGTGTTCACTTTCAACCATTCCATCATCCTTAGCTGATTTTGGAGATTTAGCACCAGCTTCCACCAAAATTGGAGCTATTTCCTTATATAACTTCTTTGCTTGGGGGACAGTTGAAAACATAGCGACCGATACGTATGTAGACATTTGTATTTTAATAAGATTCTGTTTGGGGAAAACGGATTTAGATTATTCAGGCTAATGAACCTTAGCAGACCAAAATGTACAAGACCCGCATCCAGACCACCGAGAACCGCATCGGCGACTACAAGAACAAGACCTTTACTGGTCCTCCTGAGATGGTGCCAGTTCACCCGCTCGGCGATAGTGTTTACGATTGTATGGATGAGAATACAAGTTACATCATCAAGACGGAGGACGGCACTATATACAAGTGGTTCATTGCACTCTACGTTCCCGAGAATAAGTATGAGAACAACGTTCGTAACTGCGTGTCGCGAACCAAGGGGGATTTGACGACATGGTGGGAAGAGCCGTGCGCCATCAACGAGATGGTCTATCGGAAGCCGTGGGGTATTACTGCACAGTACAAGAGTGATGGTAGTATCATCAAGCACTACAGTAAGGGTAATAATGCTGGAGAGACGCACTACTACTCCGCCAAGAACAGGCTGGTTAATCCGATTGAGGGGCTTCAGTCGGTGAGTCGCGGATTCGGTGATGAAGCCGAGACGGTATACTACCCAACGCCGAAATACAAGATGATGGACTATCAGATTCTTGTATTCCAGAATCACGACATGTATACTTCGAAGATTGTTCCTGCAAATGAGGCGGTAGCTGCATATATCAAGATGTGTTTCGAGTATGTGCCACCAGAGTACGTTGATGAGAAGTATTCGGACTTTCACGCGACTGAGAGATATGTGAAATATCACGACAGGTCGGGTGGCGACAAGCCGACGATGGTTCTGATGACTGGCGTTTTCACACCCGAGATGATTACTGCTATTGAAGATGGACTGAAGGAGTTCTACATTCGTCGGTGCGAAGAGTGCCACGTCGTTATCAAGGAGAAAGATATGTGTATATGCAAAACCTGTCTCCGTGCTCCCGCTTAAATTGATTAGTATGAACTGAAAAATAAAAAGAGATTACAATTTTTTAGTATCTACATACACCAAATCTCCATGACTTAATCCTGGCGGAAACTGAATCGCATTTTTATATATTCTACCAAATCCGCACATGTCGTATGTTTTCAGTTCTGATTTAGATACTTTAACTTGCTTGTTGTAAGGATATTCCGATACAAACTCAGGTATAAATCTAATAGGTGCTTTTGTATACATATTTGTCCGAAAAAATGAAATACAATCGGTGTTTATATCTACCTTATAGACCATATCATATTTATCAAATCCCATTCTAGGAAACTCAATCTGTCTCGACAAATATTTGCTGAGATCAAAATTTAGTTGCTTGTTGGAATATATGCGCATTTATTTGTTCCTGGTGAATAGAGTTTAAACAGAAAAAACTAAAAATCAGCAAAATTCTCGATCTTACATGAAGGCGCTCCTACGGGCGACAATACTGGGGCTGCCGGCGCTGTTTGGGCGTTAGAGGACATACATAAAAATCCATTCAGCTTTTTGCCGTTTGTACATGGCTCAAAACACATTGAATTAGACTCGATTTGTCCGCTGGCGCAAGGTGCCCGTCCAACAATCTTAGCAGGATAATCTGTTGGATCCCCCGTTGTGCATTTGTCACCAACGAGTTTAAACGGAGGCTGGCAAAACATACACATTCCATCTTTTTCTACATCGCCAGGTAGACATTTATCAAGAACAGGACACTGGGTTACATTTCCAGAACTATCGTTCTTTGAACAAGACTCTGTACGCTTTCCGTCTGGAGTGGTAACGCTGGATGAATCACAACCTTCAGGGCATTTGCCACGCATCTGTGCTGGAGTCTCGAAGTTTTCTACGAATGACATCTGAATAAAAGCTACTATCAGTGCAATGGATAGTAGCAACAAAATGACATATTCCATTTATGATTTATATTTATAATATATCTGCCTCCCATGTAGTCTAACGGCAAGGATACCTGGCTTTCACCCAGGGGGACGGGGTTCGATTCCCCGCATGGGAAAAATATGAGATGTCAAACGGCACTTCATATTTTTTACATATCTAAAACTTTATGAATCCTTCCTTATTCATGAAGTAATAGGCAATCAATACACCTCCGAATATATTTAATGATGCGTGTGAACTCATACCCTTCGTAACAGCAATGTAGATGTGACTCAAAAAGATTATCGCAATCCCAATGTAGTACGCAAGAAGATGAATATCCATGTTTAGTTTAGGGAAGAGATGATTTTTACTCTGCGTGCAGTTGACCATTTTGGTAGTACACATACGTTGGTTCTAGAAAACCCTTCCCATTCTTTTTGAAAATTTGAATAGTAGTTTGAGGATACTTTTTGCTATAGTCAATAGCATATTGTTCGTTGTCAAACATCTTCATATCTTCCCATTCATAACCATTGCCAACAACCAGATATATGGTATCCATTCTGTTATACATTGAAAAAGTTATCTCTTTTTTATTTTCGTTTTTATGTTTGTTTATTTTTAGAAGCTCGGGCGGCTAATGGCGGACTTGAACGGATTCGTGATCCGCTCAGTTAGAACATAATTTCTTGCATTCAAGTTATTAATTTCAATATGTAGTGCCTCGATGTCATTACGGAGCTCCTGATTTTGTTTCTTCAGCATTTCAATCTCCTCCTCGAGTGACACAGGCTTGGGCTTCACCTGAGGCGCCGAGATCTTGCAGGTCGGGCAGTAGTAGTGGCTTCGGCTGACATAGGAACCTTGCGACAGGTACGATTTGTTATGCGCCACATACTTCTCCTGTACGGGACGGATGTCATTACAGGCGCAGCAATAGACCATACTGCTACTGCACATGTGTCCACACTCGTGAACGCACGCCTTGTAGATGCTAGTATTCTTACCGGAGCGAGTGACGACCATTTTGGGAATACGCTCTATATCCTGGACTTGTTAAATCCGTTTTCCCGGTGAAAAAGTTGGGATTGAAGTTTTTGTGTTTTTAGTAGAAGATTAGTTCCTTGATGAACGTTGACATCTTTCCGAGTTCGTTGTGTGCCACCATCACACCGCCCTGTTCGTCTTTATAGGTAAAATCGGTCTCCATCTTTGCCGGGCACTCCTCATCATGCTCAAAGAACCCATCGATCTTGGCGCGTAGATTCTCTTGGTCCACGTATAGTTTCACCACGCTTATTGCAGTCTCAAAGGACTTGTGGGCGCATTCCCAGATGCGACCGGTGCTGTCGTAAATAACGTAGATCTTCATTTTGTCGGTATGCCGTCTCTACCATGAGATTACTAAATCCGTTTTTGTTAAAGAGTTACTTCCTTGAAGAATATACAAAACGCATACTCTAAGTCGTGCGCGAATAACACACTGCCCTCTGCATATTTGTATGTGAACTCGGTCGGCATCTTCATAGGAGGCAGGTCCTCTCTCTTAATATAGAGCGACACAGCGTCAAATGCAGACTGGAAAGACGTATATGCGTCATCCCAGACGTAACCGGTGCTGTCGTAAACAACGAAGATCTTCATCTTAAGCTTACACTCTAAATCATAGAAATACTGAATCCGTTTTTTGCTACTCATCATCTCCACAGCAAGTTGGGTCTGCCTTACATCCGCAATCATTAACCCTGCAGGCGTAAGAGCAATAGTCTACCCCAGATTCTATAGGTTTATCACAATACCAGCACATCTTTCGGACATATGCAGTCCAGCATTCACTATGCTCCTTAAAACAATCGTCACAGACATCGAACTGCGTAGTACATTTCTCGTCTACGTAGACATTCCACGCCACAACATTCTTATCACAGGAATCACAGCTCATCTTGGGGATAGTATTGAATATTTGGTACTAGTTAAATCCGTTTTATTGAAAAAGTTGGGCTTGAAGTTTTTTGTTTTGTATTTTTACAGCGGGAACTCGGGGCGATTCGGATAATCCACGCACTTTCCGAAGCGCTCCGTCATCCAGATATATGCATCACGCTGCGTCTTCATCTTTTTAATGTTAATTGTCATTATCTCCGCGTCGGGTCGCGTCGTGCGAATCTCGTCGATCCACATTTGCGGATTTCCCGTGTGAATTACGATGAACGCCTCTACGTCAGCGTAGTATCCAGCACGGAAATGCTTGTAACGCTCAGCGCCTGAAATCTCGTGAAACATAAGATTTATCGCATCATTCTTTTTCCACGGTCCCATAATCTTGATCTCGCGCGAAAATGTCGGCACGTACGGTTTCGGCTCGAAGTCGCAGAGCTCGAAGTGGTCAAACTTGTTCTTCGAGTTCATCACGCAGCGCAACTCAATCATCGCCAGGTCGCAGAACTTGGACTTTCCGACGCACACGTCACCGACAATCGCAACGTTGAAATAGCTCATTTTGTATGTTGGGGGTACAGATTGTCTGCTTGATAATCTTAAATCCGTTTTATTGAAAAAGTTGGGCTTGAAGTTTTTTGTGTTTTTATAGTCTGATTTTGCTCATCAATGCGGCAGCGATCTCCTCGGCTGGCATAAGAAACTCGAACATAAAGTTGATACGCTCGAGAAGTTGAATGTACGTTGACTTGTCGAGGGTCCTATTTTCTTTAAGATAGAGATGTAAGTATCGAGACATCTGCTCCGTCTCGTTGGCCTTTCGGCGAAACTTGGAATGCTCTACATCGGTATTAGCATAGTTGAAGTCCTTGCAATAATACCGAATTAGCTTGAAATAGTCTATATCGGCATCATTTATATCGCGACCACCCTTTAGTTCGTGGATCGACCGAACCAGAAACTTGTAGTTGGAGAACTTTTGCTCTTCAGTGTATTCCTTCATTCTTGTGACTGCTATTCGTTTATTGGGAAGTTTAAATCCGTTTTACATGTTCAGTGATGACATCAGCTCACTGAGTTCATCCTCCTTGAAGCTATACTCGATCATGAAGTAGATGACACGCAACAGCTCGCGATAAACTGCAGGGTCGAAGTCTTGCTCGAGGAGTTGCATGTAGGTTTCTCCCTGGACCGCTGCAGCTCGAAAGCTCCGGTCCTTAATTTCCGTGCTTACAACCCGAAGATCGTAGAAAGTATTCCGCATGTACCGGAACATGTGCTTATATTCCTCCAGCAGATCCTCGGTCAAAGGGCACCTTTCAAGCATATCAAGGTGCCTTACAACCGAGATGAAGTTGTGATACTTGTCTTCGTCGTTCATTTTGTCACTGAGATCTATTAATTTGGACTATTTAAATCCGTTTTATACGCGAGACTTCACCATCCACACCAGCACCGCTGCAAGCAACTGGGCTAGGACATGCATGACTGCACGACTATAGCCAATCTTATTGCTCAAGTATGCCCATAGCGTGACCGCGGGATTAATGTGCCCCCCTGAAATTGGTCCGGTTATGTAAACTGCCAGGGCGAACGCTGCAATAATCACGATAGTCTGACCGGAAAAGGCAATGGCGCTCAACAGCAGTGCAGTGCCAAAGAATTCGCTGAAAGCGTGAGCAAGCATTTGTATTATATTATTAATGAAATATTTAGTTGTCAAAGGATGTCTTGGATTTGGAGACCGACTGGAATCTCTCAAAATGGCGGTTAAATACGCGTTAACTTACAATCTTCAAATTTACGTCGACTGGCGCGACCCCATGTGGTCTCACGGGTCCGAAGATTTTTACACTTATTTTAAACTCGTAAATATGCCGGTATTGAAATCGTTAGAGGATATTCCCCAAGACGCAACATATTATCCGCCTTACTGGAAAGGTAATCTGGATAAACACCTTACTGCAGAATTTTTGAAGGAGCATAGCAATGATAACTTGAACTTGAATAAAATTGATAAACCTTTCGATGCAGACGTATTAGTTTATTCGTGCATCGGATTCAGAGAATTATATCCAGATTCTACGTTTTTTGGAAATGTTTTTCGAGTTATAGATCACCGAATTTTGACAAAGATAAGAGAGCATTCTAAAGCATACCCAGTGTCGAGTTCTTGGGGGATCCATATTCGCGGAACAGACAGGATTCACGATCGTAGACGCCTAATGAGCATTCAATCTATTGTTTCAAACGTTACTTCTAATGGCGGAATGAATAAAGCGCATATGGTTGTTGTATCTGACGATAACGAACATACAAAAATATGGAAAAATTATTACCCAAATTCATATGTTGTAAGTAACTTCAACACTGAAACACGCAAAGGTAATCATAACTTAAGTAAAGAAGAGTTGAGTGTTTCTAAGGACCAGTTAAATACAGAAATGTTAATAGACTTTTTCGTGTTATGTAAATGCGAACGTATATTTACTACAATTAAAGATAGTCGTTATGCTCAAGAGGCTCGGCGTTTACACCAAGTGGTCGATAAGATATTAAGTTAAATAATGATTCGCATGCAGAGTGGTTCTTTAAAAGGAGATATTAAGTTTGATAAAGCAAGATTGATGATTGCGTTGAATCCACTTAGAAGCAAAGGTGTGGAAATCAAACGTAAACTTGACCTATTCAAAGACCCCGATGTTGATTCTTTCTCAATTGAGTCGTTTGCGCATCGGCCACACACTATAAAGGTGGAAAAGGTAGAAAACGGCTACACTCTGTCACTAACAAAGACAATTCAAGTCCCTCTGAAGCCCCACGAGTATGCTAAACTTGAAGAATTTTTAACAAAGATGGCTGATGAATGTATCATAGACTCGTCTACGCTTGTTTCGTCGGATTCTTCTTCTCAATTGCTTAACAATGGCAACGAGACTCCAAGAAGCACTTAATATCATGAAGAAGTTATACAATGAACTTCATGTTCCTCGGACCGATCCTGGAGCAAAGGAACTGAGTCGACGTTTGAGCGATTACGTAAAAACAGGCAACACTTGGACCGGTTATATTGCAATTCTCTCCCTAAAACGCCACCTTCATGTTATTTTGCCAAGCAATCCTGCAATGGAAATTCGAGTTGTTCTGAAGACAAATGATTTAAACGCAGATTGAGTTGTATAAGTGTTCTAGTAGCTCAGTTGGTAGAGCACAGGTCTTATATGCCTGCAGTCGGCGGTTCGATCCCGTCCTGGAACACTTTAAAAACGAAATTCTAACATATATTCTTATAAGGTCATACACGATAATGTTGACCCTACAAGGATACAGAATTCCTAAAAAATCATTGGAAAAAGAGCATCACATCAAGGGTCTTCTAACCGTAAAGCCCTACATTCCTTCAGTATTCGTAAAACCTCAGTATGTTCAACGTTTTGAGATTTATCGGGAATGTTCTGACTTCCTCTATGTCCCGAAGCATTTCGGCATTGAACGATTTGGAGCGGTCAAGGAAACGCAACGAGATGTCCCGCAAACCGACGCAAAATATTGGGAATTTTCAGGATCGATACGTCCAGCCCAACAGCCAGTCGTTGATTCGTTTCTAAAACCAGAGCCACACGACGGGATTATTTCGCTTCAAACCGGAGGAGGTAAGACTGTTTGTGGACTATACATTGCATCTCAGCTGAAACTGCCAACATTAGTGCTTGTTCACTCCGGGTTTCTCAAAGACCAATGGGTCGAACGTATTTCAGCATTTCTCCCTAACGCAAGGATCGGAACAATTCAGGGTGATGTATTTGATGTTGAAAACAAGGATATTGTGGTTGGCATGCTACAATCCATTGCACTAAAAGAGCACCCTCCGAACCATTTCAAGCGATTTGGGTTGGTGATTGTAGACGAATGTCACCATATCGCAAGTGAAGGATTTAGTCAGGCAGTTCCCAAACTAACATCAAAATATATGCTTGGATTGTCGGCAACTCCCGAACGAAAAGATAAGTTGATGCACGTGATTCACTGGTTTCTCGGGCCTTTGTTGTATGTTTCAGACACAGCGGACAAGATTGACGAGTTGGTTAATGTTGAAGTATACGAATTTGAAGGTGATGAAAAGCATAATGAGATTATCTACAACAATGCAGGTGTTATGTTCTCGTCGCTGATGGTGAATAAGCTGGCAGAGAACCAAGAACGCAATAAACTGTTAGTCTCAATACTAGAGGATGTGTTTGACGATGAAGGTAGACAGATTTTGGTGCTGTCTGATCGAGTGGAGCATGTTAAAGCCATCTACGAACTATTGCCTGAGCGATTACGAGAGAAAGCTGGAATCTTGGCGCGAGGAATGAAACCGGCTGTGCGTGACGAGTTCTGTAAGTCCAAGCGAATCTTGATTGCAACCTATCAGTTGTGTAAGGAAGGATTTGATGTAGCAAGTCTCAATACGCTACTACTTGCTACTTCTCGTCCCGATGTGGACCAGATTGTTGGACGAATTTTGCGAGTAGAAAAATCAAAAAGAAGCGTACATCCGCTAATTCTTGATGTTGTTGATGTTCCGTTTCGTCGTCAGTTCCAAGAACGCCTGAGTCTGTACAATAAGCGCAATTACAAAGTCCAAAAGATGAAGATTAGTTAGTTACTTGCATATGATACAGCATAAATGGGCGAGCATGTAGCAGGGACCGCAGAAGTATGATAAACAACACGCCCCGGGAACTTCTAGCCAACGATGTCTTTTGCTTTTTTGCTGAACAACGTGTTCCACTACAATAACTTGGGGAGGCGGTACATACACCGGAACTCGTTTAACATTCTCAAATGGATTGACTTCAGTCGGGTTTTCAAAGGGAGATGCCATCTTTCATTGAAAAAGGTGGGCTTGAAGTTTTTGTTTCCATTTTTAATAGTTGATGCGGGTGCGAGTGATCTCGAACGGCGGAACATCTCCGTCCTCGCCTGCATTGATATTGATAGATGTGCGCGTGACCCGCGACTCGCCGCCCAGCATAATGTCGACGTCAGGAGCAGACGGGATATTGTAGGTGTCGCTGATGAACAGCATGTCGTTGGACAGAATGAGCATCTCGATGAAGTGGATGATCTCCTCGGTGCTGGCGAACTTCTTGTGCGCGAACTCTGGCTTCACGCCGTTGGCCTCGCGACCAAAGTCGGTGGCGTAGCGGACGCTGTATGAGTAACGGGGCATACCCAGCGCATCATTCTCTAGCTCGCGGATCTTGGTCTCGAAGAACTTGATCGTCTCCTCCTTCGGCTCGTCGCATGAAGACGCCGTCTTCTCTGCATGCTCCTTCATCATCTTCAGGTACGCCAGCTTGGGTCCAGCATCTGCCATGATCTTCTGGCGCGCCTCTTCGGTCTTTGCAGCGATCTGAATAGAGATAGACATATTGAACTCGTAGCTTCTCCTGCCTGGACTTGTTAAATCCGTTTTCCCGGGGCCCGACCCGTAACGAAAAAAGGCTCTTTTCTTTTCTTTTGATGTTTTGTGTTTGTTTTGATTTTCAATTAGGAATATCCGAGATCTCCGCGATCTTGTCGCGAATCGCCCAAAGCTTGTCGTCGAGATTATAAATTCCGTGAACCAGCTCGTGTGCTAGCGAGCAGTTATCGGTGTCTCCGCCATCCTTCTTCAGCTCGTCAAAGTAGCTCTTCATTGCATTGCTGATCTCCTTAAATCCAGCCTTAATGTTGCCGAACACCTTCCAGAACTCAGCGTCGTTCTGGACCTCATCCAGCTCCTTCAGCATCTCGTAGGTCTCCAGAGTGCTGGAGATGAACTTGGTCTCGTAATTAGCGATAGCGATAGACATTCCTCTGCGTATTGTATTAGTATCCGACATCAATAGTCCTGGAACTCTCAAATCCGTTTTCCCGAATTCCATGAAAACGAAAACTTTTTACACATAAATACTGGGATAATATAAAATGAAGTTTCTTCACGCCATCGCGCTTATGTCGGCTGCAATGGTCACCGGTTTGAATAATACGTTTGTGGTGTCGCCACGACCTAGCCTAGATCTATCATACAGCCCAAGCTCATCAATGACATGCACGTCGAGCCAGTCGCAGACTTCATCGCCTAGCCCGTCGATGACCAACACACCAACCATGCCTCCTCGTTCGCGTTCGCGCACTCCCTCACGCAGTCCAAGCCGTAGCCGGTCACGCAGTCCAAGCCATAGCCGTTCACGCAGTCCAAGCCGTAGCCGTTCCCGATCGAAGAGCCGGTCTCGTTCGTTAACACGTTCTCGCAGTAACAAGCTCAGAAAGCAAATGTAAAATAAATAATAATGGACATCGAAGAGGATGAACAACCAAATGATAGCGTGGAGATAGAACTATTACCATTAACTCGAATGGTAGCTAGAATGTTTGGAAATGATTTTGTTGAATTTGTAAAGGAAAAATACGGAAATGTTAGAAAATTTTATGAAACTAGCAGTGCTACTACACAATGTTACAATACAATTGGGCACATGCTTCCCAACATATCGACATGTTGGATTTGTGGATTCGGGATTCCAGACACGAAGGGTAATACGCAACACGCATTTTCACCTGAGTGCGAACATATATTCCCCATCGCTCAGGCAATATTTTTCATTGGTGTCTATACCAGTGAGATAAAGGCTAACCCTGCATATATAGAAAAACTAAAACTAGAATACGCTTGGTCCCATCGTGTATGCAATCAGATCAAAAATGATGCGCATTTCATAGAACACGATATTGAAGCTGCAGATGGACGTTGGAGTATAAATATAGACAAAATTAAGGCGTTCTTAAATGATATTCTGAATCGAGGAAACCTCTACGGACGTGGTGCTGATCTCTTAAAAGAACAAATCCAAATAGCACGTAGTACTCGTGAGAAGTGGATTGACAAGCAGTCTGGATTCATTTATCAAAAATGTAAGGCTATATTAGATACAATCGAACCAAAAGATGAAAATCTTTGGCTACTCACAACCGTGTCTGATCTAACCTATGCATACGAGAACTCCGGATTTAAGCCAGAAATAATTCCACCATCTGAAACTATTGCAGTACCCGCTGGAATGGTAGCACCCAGTCCGCTACAAATCATTGATTTTTATACCACCTGGGCAAAATACATAATGAAGATTGTACAGAAATTTATGATAGCATATCTTGCAGAACGTATTCGTCGTTATACGAATGAAGAAAAGGCCCTTCGATCTTATAAGGTTCTTGCAGTATTGAAGAATGCCGAGTTGATATCTAAAATACGGCAAGAAATTCTTTTGCAGGTATATAATAGTATTCCAAATAACCCAAACAAACAGGCGCGATTTGTAGAGGCAATTCAATATTTGATATTATCTGTTATTTCCGAACGGATGGGCCGTATTTTTACAGACCCCGACGATCCTAAGAGTAACTCGTTAATTACTCTTGATTCGGATTTGCGTAAAAATTTGGAAGCAATTAGAGAAATTTGGACGACGAATGGTCTAGCCCATGGAATTGACTATATGAACTCAATATTGGCAACGAGCCTAAAAGGAGCATCTCGTAGACGGAGACGTTAAAAACGGATTTACTTCTGCTTGTAATCTGAATACCACAACTAACATGGAGCATTCTTATCCTATCACACGCGAGCATCTTCGCATGATGCCTGATATTATTAAAACCCAGCAGAAGCAGGCGTTTATCAATAAAATGGTTGAGCATGTATCTATGCAAATTATTCATACTGCAACCCAGACAAAAACCAATTGTGAGATTGTATGCGGGGAGCTAGAGCGTGTTGGTCAAAGCCGAGACCCACAAGTATATATGGCTGTGCGAGATGGTTCATTTGAGCCGTACATTAATGCAGTCGTAAATGATTTAAAACTTAGATTTCCAGAATGTATATTCTCACAAGACCCTGCAAAAAAGTACTTATTCGTTGCTTGGTAATGAAAAACGGATTTTACAAGAGTGATCAACTGACTTGCACACACAAGATGACTACTCTCGTTGATAAGATCGAACGGGTTATGCGAAAAGTTAATCCATTCGGCTTTATTGAAGCCCAAGGCGGTGACTATTATTACGAGGCGAACAATATGGTTCGTCTGCTTCCAACATACAAAGATAGCATTCTGGATCTGTGCATGGATTCATTTGACATTTACTACGACCACCATCCAAAGTGGACCAAGCTGGAAACCGCAATCACTAAACTATTTCGAGAGGAAAAACTTCTCCATTAGAAAACTTACGACCAAAAATACTCTCCAACCAATCATTATGAGTCACAACAGCGATACTATCCAAATGCTCCGACTCTTTTTTGATTGTTTCTAGGCACATTTCAGCACGCAGTTTGACATGTTCCATATCTTCTTCTGTTTGAGACGGCACGTAACTATGGTCCAGGTGATAAATGTTTAGTCTGTCTGGGCTTTGAGCGAATGTTTCGTAAAAGTCTCGCCAGTTGCAAGGGAATGGTCCCTGTGTTTCAAGTAGTCCGTCGTGAAGGTAGAGGAGTTCATCGTCTCCAAATATGATTCGGGCAGTTTGAATACACCGCTTCAAAGGGGAACAATAAACACGCTGGGGTTTCTCGGGTAACTTCACTGCCTCAATCTGCCCAATACCTTTTGTAGTGAGAGCAGAGTGTTTGTATGCATGGGAAGAGTACACATCCTTGCTTTGTTGCTCGTCAAATGCTGCATTGTGATCTGCATGGCCATGTCGAATGAAATAGATCTTCATTTACTTAAATTATATGTTTTACTTATAAATGATTCCAGTATCAAATGCTCCACTGACACCTCAGCTTGTCGCCGAGTTAAATGCTCTTGCACTTGAGGGAATGAAGGGTTCAGCGCGATTTAAGAAGTTTTCGGCGAAGCGTTCTACGACGAAGCGTCGTACGACGAAGCGGGCGAGACGCTCCCGTCGTTGATGGGTATATATCCTTTCGTATTAAGTCTGTTGTCTGAACTGAAAAGTCAGGAGCAATTAAATCTGTCTGATCATTTGAAAATTCAACTATCTGAAACATGCCATTCTTTCTGTTCATTTTCAGATGGTAAGGATGGTCGTCTCCCAAATCCAATCCACCCTCACTCATGAATGCATCCATGAGTGCTTGTATCTTTGGAAAATCGTTATCCATCACGTGTAGATATATGTAGTTGAAATCTGATTTGTTCTGCGAGTACCACGTCTTAAAATCATCAATTTGATAATTTATATCCACTATTTTCTGCAACGCGCCCTTACCGTGTATTTCATTGTAGTCCCCAGGTTGCGGGTATACTGTATCGCCCTTAATCAACTCTTTTACATTTGGGATTTGACGGGGGTGTAATATGACTTCAGGCAGTCCTACTCTTCCTAATGAATCCGTGAATGTGGTAAAATACTTGTTGAAGTACGGAAGATACTTGGGTGGGTTCTTTTTTAGGTTTGTAATATCCTCGCCAAATATTCCCACAATACCAGTTACATTATGTGGAACTATATCGTAGTTGATACATGGGTCCATCGGATTAGCGTGTTCCTCTCCGAGATGACATCCACTTAAATTACCACAATTCACAATTGCTGTTGAGCGTTTATGGTAAGTGCCTTTTGAAGGAGACATCAGTCTGACCAGTGTCAAATCGCGCGTAGTGACAAACATGATTATGTGGTTATAATCGCTGACCAGATTAGCAACGAACGGGTAAGGATAAAAAAATACACGATGGTTGATACCCAAACAATAAGCCCCGGGGGTTTTTTTATTTCCAGATTTTACTCCGGCAAAGGCCGACGTTAGATAGTTCATGTCGTGTATACCTCGGAATAATAGTGTTCCTTTTGGAATTACGATAGTTTCATAACTTTTGTCAACTACAGGTACAGGTATGACTGATTTAATAGACTCTGGGGTGTGTTGCTCTATTTCTCGGACCGACTCGGTAATAGCGGTTTTGAATAAAGATTTAGTCAACTCAACTACCTCTGGGGTTAAGGTTTCTTTTCGAATATAACTGCTTCTGCTTTCTAATTTAACTATATTAGGCCGACTAAACGTTATGCGGCTCCAGAAGTTAGAACACGAGAATGCTAAGGTTGGGTCCCACACTGGACGTATCTTGATAATAGCATAATCATAAGTGTTATCTCTTCCTATGTTTTGTTCTATTTCTAGGTCTGTGAATACATTGATTGGCATTCTGAGTCTTTCGGACCTAGCCATAGTTTCATTCAATTTAGCATTAATAATATACGCTATCTCGGGAGCAATATCTTCTGTAGCAGGGTTCATAATAACTGCTGCCGCCCTGTCCGTGAGCACGGCACTGAAACGTATCTCACCGTCACGTGCATCTGTCTTTTCCGATTGAAACACACCTTGCGACATTATTATACATTAATGCGTTTTTATGCGACGTCTTCTACGACGAGAGCCACCAAGTGAGCCCTTCTTTTAAGCGTAGTACTGTAGATATAGATCAGGCTATAGGCAATGCACTAGACTATCTTGAATCTCATTTTATAAGTTCAAATGTGTGATAAACATTGTTTGTGCATTTGGGGAATTATTTCTAGTGGAGATCCTATATTATTAAGATATTCAAGAATTTCTGCTTTATCTGTAATTCTATTTTGGCCACCGTATCCATCATCTATAACGACACAGCCGGATAACCGAATATTATGACGTTTTATCATCTCTTTGTAATCAAGTCTGTGTAAATGCATGAGGAATAGCGACTCTTCGGGAGCAGGGGTAGGTTCGTGAATATAATGAAATCCAACATGCCAAGTTAGTGGGACCTTTGATAAAAGTGTTTTATCGTACATCGTATATCGGAACCAATAGTTCCTATCTTTTAGGATGTTAGTATTACCAATAAGATCGGGTTCAGAGCCAACGTTGTGTTTCACTTCATACCCAGTAACTCGTCTATATTGACAAGACGTATCTTTTAGAAACGCATCTATGTATGTTGATAGCGATAGATCCGTACTGTAAATAATCTCATCTGATTCTGCAAATAATACACATTCATATTTTTCCAATAAATCCCGTTGCATATCTTGAACTGTTTTCAACAGCCACATATGGTCAAATGTCACTGGATTGAATACGTTAATAACATTTACATCTAGCCCCGTAATAGACCCGTCTGTACTTTCATGATTAAGAACATAAATATCACTATTATCAAAATATTTTTGGTAATGTTTCAACCAAATTGGCAAGAAAAAGGCCTCATTTTTTACAATTGTAAACACTGCGGCCTTCCGCTTTAACATTCCATCATTCTCCTGTATCATTTCTTTATAAACTATATTATTTCTTGAAAATAGTCATAGAGACTAATCCAATAGCCGCACCATTATATGTTTGCCAGACATTTAGTTAGCTTGTTCTCGATTTCAGACCAGATTGAGTCAGACCATTCGATTTTTGTGACACGATTACTCCCATCTGGGAAACATTCGTTCAGCATACCAACTTTTCGGTTAGTTAGTTTCATGTAACAGCGAAGTTGGATTATATCGTATTCTGGCGGAGATTTCCAAAATCTGCGTCGTGTCTTTGTTTCAACTACTGCATCTTCTCCCTGTAATCCATCAGTTCTGCCTGCAATGACAATATTGCTTGAAGGGACACAATAGACATAACACTGCACATTTCGGCTGTGGATTAAAACTCCGGATGAAGCTTCAAGCTTATTTGTCGATTCTTCTTCGATTCGAGTACCACGCTCTTTTACAGCAAGACTCAAGGCGTGTAACACTACCGGAGAGGTGTCGGTTTCGCCTTTTGCTCGTGCGATCTCTTTTACCTTTTCTTCATAAACACGGATGTTTGCCTCCAGTTCGCGCTGATTCTTACTTTGACACACCAAGTCAGTCTCGGCTTTACATACCGATTGGATTTGTTCGATAAGCTCTGTTGCCTCTACATCTTCCTCCAGTAGTCCATTATCCATCAATACGTCACTCAAGGCATCCTGCTGGGTTTTGAACGGATTCTTACCGATTAATGACGCGACATTTGACGCATTTACCTTGATCCGCATTGTATTACTACAGAGTCAAGTGTGAAAAGGACGATTTAAACTAAACTCTTTCAAAAATATAATGCAGCAGTTCCCCGAACCCTACTTGAATTCCTTTTTGATTAACAAAGGAATACGAGAGGCTTATTTGTTCCAAACTATAGATTATGCCGAATATACTCCGTCTGCTCCAAAGTCAGCCAAGATACTTGGTATGATTAAAAAGGAGTTTCCAAAGTTGGTTCATACTCCGATGCAGCAGGGAGTATTAATCGCAAAACGCCCAATCAAAGTTGAAGAATACTCAACCGATTCAGGTCTTGCTAAGCTACTAGGGTTTCCTTGTGTTCTGTCAGCCGAGAATGCTTACTCATATTCAATTTGGGCTACCGTTGGCACGAGTGAAGTAGAATTGATAGCCTATGCATGCGATAAGCGCTACTCCGATTCCCTTGTAAACAAAATAAAATCCGCATTAGCCGAACTGGGTATAGCAGATGTGTATCTCATTGAACGCAGAATCGTGCAGTCTTCCGAAATTGTAAATAAGCTTCACAAGGGCACTCCGCTGGACCACGAGGAAACAGTTAAACTGATGAACTGCCTTTATAACTTGGGATTCGACTCCGAAAAGTTCCAAGCAGTATACGAACAGGGTAACGCGGTTCACAATGGGATAATGATTGGCTTACTTCGGCTGTATGAGAACAACCCTCTAGCTGCTTTTTATCCGCTACAGCAGTTCCCAGCGCAAATGGCAGCTTCCGATGCCACCAACGATAAACTTGAAAAATCAGTACTACAAAGTTTAGAACAAACTAAGACGCGAAAGGGCGCTTACCGGAAACGAACACGCCGAACAACATCCATTGTCAAACCCGAAGTACGCTGATACGACCTTTTTACAGCTCCAGCAGAGACGATAGGATTTTGTTTGCTGGCACCGGACATACTCAGCCAAATACCTTGCCTCGCTTCGTGTCTTTCTTGCGTGACAAGTAGGACATAAGGCTTGCAAATTAGATAATTTATGCTCCTGACAGATACGATATGGAACAATATGGTCGATATCGTATACGTCTAAAAAGACAGAGCACATGTTACACAAACGTTTCTGTCTGCGCAAAATAGCATGTTTATAGTGCATTGGAATTGTAGCACGCATCTTCACATAGAATACGTGTTTATTATTAAAATGATTACTGGATTTATTATTCGGAATGGTGATCTAACGTGGTGGGAGAAGATAAAAAATCTTCATGCATATACCTGGATATTCGGGAAGGAACATGGCGCGTGTTGTATGGGAGGTAATTATTGCTTGACGTTCACTTACGATAAAGTTCTCAAGATATAATAAGAAATGGGTAAGACCCGGAAACTATACCCCTTACGATACTTTTCGGGGCTTACGAAAATACAGAAGACGATGCGAAACAGAGAAATCAAAAAGTTTGGATCTATGCATTGGAAGGACCCAAGAGCTTACGTTGGATTTAAGACTGACAAATACGGAAAACGCAAGACGTCGAATCATACGCAAAAATTTCGTAAATTATTCCCAGATGCCAAGTCTTTGAAAGAGAAGGCGTCTGCAACCGGAGTTCCGGAACGTTACTTGCGTCAGTCATATAATCGCGGACTTGCTGCATGGAGGACAGGACACAGACCCGGAGCTACAGAACAGCAATGGGGCTATGCACGGGTTCATAGTTTATTGACTTGCGGAAAGACACACTACACTACAGATTCAGACATAGTCAAACGCGCTAAATCTAAGTCGATGAAGGCGAAAAAATGGTTCTCTAGATGTTAAAAAGTCTGCAAAAAAATCTCCAAATCGATAATTTTTTTGGTGGGGGGCGTTCTTCGTCTTCGAATGTTAGGCAATCCATATACTTATCCTACAGAATCAATATCTAATTTACAATCATCGCATACTGGATTGCCATTTCCAGTGAACGATGGCATCTGCTGGTTACATCCGATACAAAACTCTTCAAGAGTAAATCCGATCTTTCTCATTGCAATGCGCAGTTGGTCTCGAGATATGCCGTAACGTTCTTCTAGTCTATACGCGAACGTTTGAATAACACTATGCTTCTCTACGTCGTCCAGCATCGTACACGAGTCAGCCACCGCCAGCAACAGAGATTCGATATTGTGAACGAGGAATCCTACCATCTTTGAATGGTGTTGATTCAGTTCATTTTTAAATCCGTTTTCTATCCTAAGATCTCCTGGACAATTGTGGCTATAAGGTTTGGAATTTTTCCAACTCCCCGGTTGTATCCTTCTTTGCTACACCCGACTCCAAAATCAGTGGTTCCGTCTGGACATTTTTGCCAATATGTTGCACCCAATAGATACCATCCTTTTTCAGGCGGGTCGTAACACAATGCGCCAGATTGAACTTTATTTTTTGGACATTTGAGTGGAGATCCTACACCTCGTCCGTAAGGAGAAGGAGCGCCGCTCATTCGACAATTGTACGGCATACCTGGAACATGCTCCCATCCTTCAGGGCACTTCTTATAACATAGTGCATCAATTTGGTCTGGATGGCTTTTATCTTTACAGCTCAAATTCCCCATTATTTCATGGTTATATTATTATTCGGGGCTTATTGTACGGGTTTTCCACTAAGTATACTGAAACCTGGACCAATTACTCTCGAATCGTATGCACAATTTTCTAGACCGCCAGGATTACCTTTTAGCCCTTTTTGACATGGCGTAAAACACATTCCATTAGCTTCTCTTATCATACCTTCAGGACATACTAATGGGGACCCTGCACCTCTGCTATAAGGCTGTGGAGTTCCTATCTGAATACATTTCGTATAATCGCCCGGCTGATGAATGTATCCTTCGGGGCATTTCCTATAACAAGAGAATGGAATCTGGCCTTTAACCGGATAAGTTGAGTTTCCATCACAATTCCAGCTTGGCGTGTTTCCCATTTTAATTAATATAAAGATATTAACTCATTACCTTGCCTATACCAACACCATAGATGTCGTTCCAGCACATAGGCCCGTCTCCCTTCATGCCCTTCTTACACTTGGGATAACATAGCGCGCCACTTCGTTCATCTTCTCCATGACACTCTGATAGTACAGTTCCAACTACAGTTTTAGAATTTTTTGTAAGTGTTGGCGTATTCAACATGCCACCCCCAGCCCCTCCGAATTCAGGATATCGCTTCCAGCACATAAGGGCTCCATCACTGCCGAATCCAGGCTTGCACCGATTATAGCACAATCCAGCCTCTTTGACCTTATCTTCCGGACATCCTCCCTGTCCGCATATCCAATCGCGAAGCCACTGCGTCATACCCATCTTGGGAATGTAAAGACATGGGTCAATGAAGTAGCATATAAACTCAGGGAATCCAAACCATCTACACCATCCAACAAAGAGGTGTTCCCTGCGTCTCATCAAGTATATATAAAACAGGATGAGAAGGAGGACACCTATAATTAAGGCATTCATTTGTATATATTAGTCAGTTTCTTCTGGCATTTGCGTCCCAACAAGTCCATAGTCTTCCTCCCGATTGTATCGCATTCCGTTCTCGTTATCTTCAATATTAGCATCTTCATCCTGGCCCTGAATAATTGCTTCTGGCTCAACCTCAGTCGCAAATTCTTCGCGATCTTTGTTCGTAATAATATACGGTGCAATTCCGATATCCAATAACAACTTAATAATCTCGCGTTCAGCGTCACTCTTCTGACGTAGACGCGATTTCAATGCCTCTCGTTCACGTGCACGTAATCCCTGATCCTCCTTTATCGCGTCCTCATCTTTAGTCAGCAGTAGTTTGAGTACAACATCCTGCTTCACTGAAAAGGTCAGCTTCTTTACGCGCTGTTCATCTTCTGCAATGGTATGTAAACAAAGATATAAAATTCCCCGAACACTATCGCGTAGCACTGGGCCTGAAATTCGTGTTTCTAACTCTGCAGTGGCCGATCGGAATATAAATAGTTCAGATTGGTTCATATCATTCTTAAACAGGTCCAGAATTCTGGAAAACACGGATAGAAGCGCAATACCATCATTTTCGCTTTCAATATAGTTTGACAGAACTGGTATTTTAAGGCTCTTTGGAAACCCTCTCTTGACTCGGTCGCGTATAGAGTCGGTTGGTATAACTTTTAGCTCCTGTTCTTTGTATACTTTCGGAAATACGGGCACTGATTTAGTTGATGGTCTCAAGTTTGACTGTAGGGTTAGTTGTTCCTGAACTACGCTGGGAGGCAATGTGCTTTCAAGGTAATTTAATACTCTGGGCACCGAACAAGATGATTTCATTTCTTCGATATTAAATTCATTAGGCTGGAATGTGTCTTTAGTCGAAACTCGGAGCGGAAGTTTCAGTTGCTGGACTTGTATATCTTCAGGGATGGCTGAGTATCTAGCCTTTGCATCACTATACTGTACCTTAAACTTTTGAACTGCTTTGCCTAATAACGAAATTGCAGTGGACCGGATCTTCTTGGAACTTGTACTTAAATAGCGCATAAATGTTCCAATAGGACCTGTGAATGTGCTTGGGAAGGATTCGAATGTGTTTTCTAGTACGAACATTATTGTGTTGACAATTGGGACCTGTTTGCTCTCGTCTGTGTCGCGAGGGTAGCCTGATAGTTTTAGTTGCTTTGAGCCGAATGATCGGCGAGGAATTAAAAATGGGTTATGAGTCTGAAGCAATATTGACATTCCAACTATTCCGATTGCTCCGTCTAATTCGTCACTGCCCTTTTTGGCGGCCTTGAAAGCGCCACTAATTCCGTCCATGAATGTCAAAACAGGTAACAATTGGGATTCGAGAGGAACAACCTGAAACAACGAGAGTAGCAGGTATAATACCATACGGCCAATGTGTCGGCCTTTGTCTAGTTCGAATACACCTTTCAGATCAGCAAGTGATTTGGTGAACTCAGACACATTTGTATCGCTTGCATGAATATTGACTGGTAGTTTCTCGTGAGATATGATGACTTGTCCGGATTCGTCGAAATCATCTTGCGCTAAAAACACATCGCGATTGATTTGCTCTCCGCAGAACTTACATACGCGATATCCTGATTCAATGAAGGTCCATTCCCGGTAGAATGCGTCAATCTCAGGCTGTTTCAAGAGCTCAAGGGTATGCTCGCACACTAAAAAGGATCCAGTTGTATCCAAGAATACCCTGTCCTTCGGTAATATGTTTTCTACAAGCAACGAAATATCCTTTACTCTATCAATCTCCAAACGTTTGGGGTCTGCCAATACGGTTAATATTTCCTTTCGCAGTTCAGGTATTTCGCGTGCTTCGTGTTTTTTGTACTTTACCTCTATATCTTGCAACGCGACACGAGAGGTCTTTAGCAGACGAATCTGGTACTCTTTCAGAATATCCGTCTCAGTAGACTCTCTCCATGCTTTTCTATCTAAAGACACCAAAGACTGTCGTTCATGCTGAATATAGGATACTGGTAGACACTTTTTCTTTCGGTATACCCCGCTACTCAAAAATGTTTCGAACGATTCAGTATTCAGGCACTCTTCGGGAGTAGACTCTGGGAATTGAGGCTCTACGATTTCGCCGAGAGGTATGACAGGAAGCAGTCCTGCTTCAGAAGCTTTCGATAGCAACATGCGCGGAACGAATGCACCACCATCTTCCTGGCTCATTAGCCAAGTATACGGGTCTACGCCGGGGTAGGATGTCGTATATACTTTCTTCAAGTTTTCAGAAGGAGCTTTAAGCTCTGGCTTTGGAAACTGAACTGATATAACTGAAGGAGCCGTTTCAACGCTTTCAACCGGTGGGAATCGTTTTCTCCAAAGTTCCCATGAAATATCGCTGAAATTTACATCGTAAAGCTTGAGATACTTTTGGCCTTCTGTGTACGGGTCTGTAGTCGTAGGCACTCCGTGAGTTAGTACTGCATTAATAGACGGAAATACATCTAAAAATGGCTCATTTGTAATGACTTTTGAAGGTTGTGTCGTACTTAGGAAAGGATGGTCGGCTAATGGATTTGGAATGTCATAGGGACGTTTGTCTAGCAAGTATCCGCGAATACGTATATCATCGTGGGTATTGGGAATCGGAAGTGGTAAAATAGTAATTTTTCCGTCTTCATGTAGGATTGTTTTAGATCGTTCATAATCTCCGAGACCAGTCAATTGGTTGCCGTTTTCGTCGACCGAATGTGTTGTTTCAGTTATACTTGGGCTTCCATCGTCTTTAGTTACGTAAGGGTTTGGTAGAGCAACTAGCATGCGGGGGTAATAGTTTGGAACATTGCGTTGTTCTACGACAGGTAGCCATTGACTATTGAAGTTGTATGTTCGATATTCGAACTCGGAGTGAAGAGGATGGACCCAATATGGCATTGTTTGAATCCGCTTAGGGCGTAGTTCGAAATTGGGATCAATAACACCTAAATACGCTTCCTCTAACCTCTCTCGTTCGCGCTGAAGCTCCTGAAGTTGATAGCGAGACGCCTTTCCTTTCGGCATACTTTTTTCGACGTAATCTAGGAGCTGTTCGTCTAAAGTGTAAAAACGAAGCGCCTCTGGACGCTGAATCTCTTCTTCGAAGTTGAAGGTTTCTAATATTTGGAATTCAGTTGCAGGATCAAATTCTATGTCTGCCATTATTATACACTCTTTTCTAAAATATCACAATATTCATCTAGTTTGGCGTGGGCATTCTTGAGAGTGGTTTCTGGATTGCTTTTCGTATGAAATCTCACAATCGTGTCTGACTTTAGAGGATGCGGGATGTCGTATGACACGAAGTTTACATTCAGGTCTAAATATAGGATCTCTTGGAGGACAGCAAGTTCTGTGTGTCCGCCGATTTGGAGTGAAATAGAATACTCGTTATCCTTGTGTCTTGCAATGTTAGACACAGCGTATTCCATGTACTCAGACACCTTTTGCTTTAGAAGTTTTCCGGCCATGCGGACCAGTTCGCGAGCGGGAATGACGCCGATACTCTCGACATTGAGATCAACCCAATTGGGTCGACCTTTGTCGTCCTTTGAGTAACATCGCTGGATGTAGAAATTGTCGAACACTGCAGGCTCACCACCATCTTCAATGAATAACTCGCGCTCTTCTCGGGCAATTTCAGGATCAATGTGATACGAGAGAGTTGATACGCAAACTTGAGAGGCGGTCTTAGTTTCGACAGACAATCCTGCTTTGATGTGGAGAGTCTCATTTGGACGAACTTTTACAAATACAATCGGAGCACCTGTATCTCGATCGCCCATCAGCATTGTGTCACGACCCTTTGTGATCACAAAGTCACTTGTATAAATCCAGCGCTCTTTCGGGTCCGGAAGAATGCGAAGTTCAATTTTAGCGTCGCGAATTACATTTGAATCTGCAGGTGACACGTTTACGGGTAGCATCTCAACACGATGTTTAATCATCTCGTGAGGGATCTGAGTTCCATTCTCGAGGATTTCAACGTCGCGAACAACCACTGTCGGAATATCGGAGAGCAGGATGCGACGAATTGAGTTCACGAAGGTGGGCGGGTACCCTTTGAACTCGCAGTGATACTCGTGCCCGCAGTTTACTTGCTGTGTGTTCTCAATACTCGCCATTGTATTTTCTGCCATTCTTTCTCGTTGTTCAAGCATTCGTTTTTTTCCTCAAAATCTATAACATGTCAACTCAGAACCAGCCGTACCTGTTTTATAGCAAACGTTGTGCTAACTCGGCCCAGGTCATCGAAACGCTTAAGGCATTGAATAAGACTGGATTGTACAAATTCATTGAGGTTGAAACACTCGGTCGAGATCAAATATCTAAACTTCCATTTCAGCTCGCCAAGGTCCCAACTCTGTATGTTCCTACTACGAAAGAAGCCGTCGTTGGTAAGGATATTTACGGATACATTGCAAAACCTACAAATGCCCGTAATGAAATCCCTGCAAAGCAAGGTTCGATTGGCAATAGTGCACCAGACGCGCCAATTGGTAATCTAAGTCCATGGGGGTTCGAAGGTTCCGGTAAGTTGACCGAAAGTTACGCATCTTGGAATGCACCTACATCATTCGTGTCTGACGGAAATAGTATGTATACATTCTTAGGGGCCGCCCAGCAAATGATGACTGGCGGAGCTGATATTCCTGTTGAAAAAGGCCCTAGTACAAAAAACACATTAGACGATAAGTCCAAAACGGGATCGAACGAAGACGTAAAAGCCCGAATGGAATTGATGCAGAAGCAGAGAGAAACTGAATTTTCACAAATCGAACGTAAATAATATAACATGCCCCCACCTAAACCGGTATTGATGAATGCTTTTTTCGACCAGCTACTTACTTTTCTAAAGGAACTAACCGCTATGTATCCAGATGATGCTGATTTTCCTCTAGCGTCAACTACTATTCGTCTTCTGAAGACAACTACACCTGTTTTTGTCCTAAATCAATTTTATGAATCATCGAAAGGATTTGAAGATCAGATCCTTTCGAAGAATGAAAGCTTTTTTCTGGATCATACGTTTGATGAGTTTAAAGATGCAGATACATTCGATTTCAACATTCTTGCAAAGTTGAAGTCATATGTTCAGTCAATGCCCCCATCTTCTAAAGAAGCAGTGTGGATTTACGTTCAAAATCTATACAAGCTAGTTAATGCGTACTATTCGTAATCCCATACAATTCATGCGGATTAAGTGAATTTAGTTCTTCGATTGCAGTCTCGGGGGTCTTGAAGTTCCGGAATAGTATCTGATTCACCTCTGCTGGACTCCATTTATACTCTAGATCCGGCGTCGTCCAATCGTCAAAAACTTGGTCATAAAAACTATTGACCATGCTTCTGATAATATCAATATTACACTTCTTGAAGTTAACAATCATATCAATTCGTCCTGGACGAATCAAAGCTCTATCGATACGTTCTGGGTGGTTAGATGAGATAGCAATGATTCGGCCACTTGCTTCTAGCGTTCCGTCCAGTAAGTTCAGGAGGAAAGACAGATCAATTGGTTCAGACTCCTCTTCTTCACTATGATTTTCCATCCAAGCGTCCATTGGGTCTTTCTTCTTAGGTTTCTCAATCGTAGGCTTCTTCCATTCCCGGCGCAGAACTGCATCGCCCATTGCGTCAATATCCTCGATGACATACAAGCGCTCGTGAACTGGAATCAAAAATTTTTCAGTCTTAAATCCATCGTGAACGTGAATTTCATCATTAAAAAATAGATGGCGCAACTGTTCCTTCGACTTAATTTGCGATAGCTGAATATTCAAGATATGGCGACGAGAAATATTAGCGACTGCTTTGATAGTTGAAGTCTTACCACATCCAGGATCTCCGTGAAACATAAAGCCCAAAGTATAGGGAATTCCCTTCTTATCATACCAGTCCTTGCGATTCAGGAAAAAGTCTACGTGATTTTGGACAGCTTCTTTCTGTTCGAAAAAAACGTTATCAAATGTTCGAGTCGTATGAAACTTGTGGCGAGTGTATAGTAGGTGGGTAGTAGGAAGTGGATTCTGTGTGGTTCGCTTATTCTTGCTTTGGGTCATCATATCAAAATAATACAAAGATGTTCCTAGCTTATTTGCCATGCGACGTTCGTACTCCGTATTGCATTTCTCAACAAACTGCTGGAGATGCTGTATTGGGTGCTCGTAGCAGAATAGCTTGAACTTTACAATCTCAACCTGTCCGTCGCTATGTTTTAGATCCTGTAGCTCAAAGTAAATATCAGACTCAATTTGAATAGGCTCAAAATCGTGCGGCATGTAGTCATGATGCGTAATAGAAAGCAGATTCTTTACGGACGGAAGAGTTGTGATATAATGAATGACTGAATCCATGCGTGAATGGTTTCCAAGTGTATTGTTTGAAGACTTTGTGCTAGATGACTGAAATACACGTTCACACGAAATGGTTGCATTAATCTTTTGCGACTGTTGTTGGATCATAGAAGCCACAGATCTATTCCTGCGTGAGCAGCAGAACATCTTAATTGTTGGAAGAAACTTGGGGATATTTTGAATAAACGTTTCATACATTTGAAACATAAAGAAATTTCGCATTGGCGTGTCTCTTGATGTTAAGTTCATTAGTAACTGCGTTTTCATAAGATCAGTTAACAGTGATTGTGTTGCCATTGAGTTAATTATCACTTCATTCTTAAAACCATATCAAGTGTTGGGGCAGTTCCATGAACCGGCTTTGAGCGCTTCAAACGCAGTTGCTCGGATGCCTTTTCGACCACATCTACGGATAGCGACACATACTTCTTGATATCGCGAACTGGTCCCTGTATGTTCATAGTTGGGAATATCAGGCGAATCGGCGGAAGTTCTGACGCAATAAGATCGTTTACTTTCATGAGATAGCTACGATATTGCTCTATATCCAGAGGGCCACCAAACATACGAAGCAATGTGCGGGGTGGTGCAGGAGATAGATCCTTATTGGTGTATAGACTTCCATATATGTGGCGTAGTAGTGAATGTCGGTGCCATTTGGTAGACTCTGTTCCAGCTTCCTTATAAGCATATGCTAAGGCGCATTCTGGTGAGCAAAAATTGCCTTCACAAGTATACATATTTTTATAAGCGTCATACGATACTGGAAGAACGCACTGCATCCAACTAAAAGAATGGCAACACCAAAAGCAAGATGTGTCTTTCGAGTATTCCGTAAAAACTGACTTATCTAAAATAGACTTCAAAGTTTCGCTGTTTAGTGAAACAGAGCTCTCAACACTTCGCAACAACTCTGCATAATTAGTAGAAGTTGGCTTTGTGATTTCAGAATAGGCAATATCTGTTCCAGCCGGAAGAATGTCATCGTCTTTGTTGTCCGTTATTCGTAAAAAGAACACAATCGGCGTCTCTTGGACGCTCGTATCCTTTACTATCTTCTTGCGGCCCATGTTAATTGTTTAAACTATGCTGAAAGTGTCAAAATCTAATTTAAGCTTTTCAAACACTTAATGATTAAAATGCTAACCCGATCTGTCATTGACACCAAGTATATCGAGCGTTGTTCAACATGGTCTGATATTTATGAACATCTTCCCACCCTGGCAAGATATGGAAGTGAATGCAATCACATTACAGAAATGGGTGTTCGGTCTGTCGTTAGTTCATATGCATTTGCTCATGCATTGAAGAATAAGACATCAAACAAAATCGTTCAAGTTGATTTAGATTATAACGAGAATATTACAACATTTAAGAATGAATGTACTAATGAAAATATCAATGTTACTTTTCACCGTGCTAACAGTCTCGAGTGCCCTTTGGAGCAAACTGATCTTCTATTTATCGATACGTGGCATGTGTATGGCCAGTTGAAGCGTGAACTTGAACGTTGGAATACCCATGTCAGTAAGTACATTATTATGCATGACACAACCGTCGATGAGTGGGCTGGTGAAACGATTCGCGATAGGTTGAATGCCAAGGAACAGAGTCAGGCGACTGGAATTCCAATTCACGAGATCACAAAGGGCTTGTGGCCTGCAATCCGCGAGTTTCTGGCATCTCATCCCGAATGGAAGATGCGCGAACGCTATAATAATAATAATGGATTAACAATTCTAGAAAGAGTATAAATGCGCATCATTGCCATGACAAATGAAGGACAACTTCCTATGATGAAAAACATGCTGAATTCAGCTGTAAAATCTGGATTTCCTATGGACTTATTTCATTGTTATATTATAGATTCGAATAAAGAGGCTGCTTCGTATAACACTAAACAGTTTCAAGCTATAACAAAACGAAAGTTAGAAATTATTTTACACAATATGAATTTGGATGATGAAGTTATGTGGATCGATAACGATATTGTCCTATTTGAGAATATGATTCGAGACATTCGTAGGTATCCTGGCAATTTTGTAATGCAAGATGACTTATGGGGAGTCTGCACTGGATTTTTTCTGGTTCGGTCCAGAATGTCATCAAAATATTTAATTCAGAAATCTATCGAACAATTAGAAAATTCACAGAACAGCAATCAGAACGACCAACACGCATTTAACTATGAATATAATAAATTCAAAAAAACATCGTTTGGATTTCATATCAGCAATCTACCACAAGATCAATATCCCAACGGGCATGTATACTTTGTAGAGAATCGAAAGTCAAAAGCAAAAATGGTCCATTGTAATTATCTAGAAACTACAAGTGAAAAAGTCCAGCGTTTTAAAGATATTAACATGTGGGATGAAAGCGATGTTGGTTTTAATTTAGTTAACAAGTATTTTATTTAGATATCATCGATGTCCATCTCTTCCTCCTCGTCAATCGTATCAAACTCGTATCCTACCTCGTGATTCATTGACATTTTTGATGCCAGCAATTGCGTCCCATCTGTTGCATCTACCGCTAGTACACGTGGATCTACATTAAACTCCTTTGATATATCGCGCATTTCTTCAGGCGAGAATACAGCTACAATTTCCAGACCAATCGACCCGCCAAGGCCAGTTTCAGCCACAGCCACAAACGATCCAACATCAATCCATACAGAACGCTTCCCGCGTCCACGAAAGCTCCCACGAATTACAGCCTGATCGACCTTTCCGCGCGTCTCCTCGCTCTTTTCAGACTTTTTTGTATAAAACACTTCCATCCGTCCGTCGCCCATTTTGCGTAGGACGCGTGCAATATGTACATCTTTAACGTTTCCCTCTTTGCGAAGATCATCTAAGAAATCGGCCTTGAACCGACGATTCTTGGCGCAGATTCCCGACTCCTTCTTTGCGCTGCGATTACCTGCATTCTTCTGGGGTGGCATTTTGTGTGACTACTATCTTCTTTAACGAATACTTTAAATCCGTTTTGGCCTTGTGTAAAACGAATATCAGAGGACACGTATAATTGATCTCATCAAAATGGCAGATCTATCGAAGCAGTACCGCAAGCACACGCATCGCGAGCATATCCTGGCACTTCCCGATACTTACATCGGAAGTATCGAGAATGCAATCGAGGAGATGTACGTCGTGAACGGGGAGAAGTTTGAGCTCAAACCACTATCATTTAATCCTGGATTTTATAAGCTATTCGACGAGCTACTTGTCAATGCACACGACCACGCGGTTCGTCTAGTTCAACGTAAGTCTACTCAACCCGTAAAGCACATCAATATTTCTGCAACTGAGAATACTATCACGATTCGTAATGATGGCGAGAGTATTGATGTCGAGAAGCATCCTGATTACGGCATCTACATCCCCCAAATGATTTTCGGTGAGCTTCTGACATCTACGAACTACGACAAGTCAGAGAAGAAGCTTGTTGGAGGTAAGAACGGCTACGGAGTTAAGCTAGTAAATATCTTTGCAAAGAAGATGACGATTACAATTGTTGATGATAAGCGTCATCTCAAATACATCCAGTCGTTCGAGGACAATATGTCTAAAATCGGCGAGCCTAAGATTACATCGTGTAAACTGAAGCCCTATGTTGAAATTGAATGGGTCCCAGACCTGTGTCGTTTCGGATGGAAGACTACAATCCCTACTGAACTACTTGAGGTTATTCAGCGCCGAGTATTTGACCTCGCAATGACAGTCGGGCGTGACGTTAAGGTTACATGGTGCGACACAACCCTGAAGTTTCGGGATCTCACATCGTATGCTCTCTGGTACCTGCAGGACAATGCACCCGTAGTCACAGACACTGCTCAAGTTGGGTGGCAACTTGCAGTTTCTGATAGTCCTACTGACAAGTTCTTTAGCGTGTCGTTTGTAAACGGCATTTGGACCCGTTCGGGTAAGCACGTCGACGAAATTACTAGTCAGGTAGTTGCTCATATTACTAACTATCTTGAGGCTAAGAAGAAAATCAAAGTTCGTCCCTCACTCATCAAGGACTCTCTTGCAGTCTTCATTAATTGCTCGGTCGAAAATCCGTCTTTCAGCTCACAGACTAAGGAGGTTATGACCACCAAGGTAACATGTAAGCTGTCAGACGACTTTATGAAGAAAATCATTTCAAAACTAAATATCGTGAACAAAGTGCTGGAGTCGCAGAATGCTAAGGACGCAAAAGATATGAAGAAGACGGACGGCAAGAAGCAGAGTAAAATTACCGGCATTCCTAAGCTGGATGACGCGGTTCATGCAGGAACATCTAAGAGTCACGAGTGTACTCTAATTCTAACGGAAGGCGACTCAGCCAAAGCCATGGCGCTATCAGGGCTGTCGCAGGATCAGCGCAAATATTATGGTGTGTTCCCGCTTCGTGGTAAGTTGTTGAATGTCAAAGATACATCTACGAAGAAGGTAGAAGCAACGGAAGAAATAGCTAATCTCAAAAAGATTGTGGGGCTCGAGTCAGGAAAGAAGTACGAAGACATCAAGTCATTGCGTTACGGCCGGATTCTCATCATGACCGATCAGGACTATGACGGAGCACATATTCGCGGACTGCTAATCAATATGTTTCACGAGCTGTGGTATGAGCTCATTAAGGTGCCCGGATTTCTTGCCTACATGGCAACCCCCATCGTGAAGGCCAATAAGGGCAAGCAAACGATCAATTTCTACACCCAATATGAATACGAACAATGGAAAAAGACGCATTCTGGCTGGAAGGTAAAGTATTATAAGGGATTGGGTACATCTACTCGTGAGGAGGCTAAAGAGTATTTCCAACAACTCAATGTTGTCCCGTACTCGCATACGGGAGATGACAGCGACAAATCGATTGAACTGGCCTTTAACAAGTCTAAAGCAAATGATCGTAAGGAATGGCTGAAGACATACGATCCATCTGCAATTATTCCCGCGATTCCCGAACTGCCATACGAAGAGTTCGTAAACAAAGACTTGATTCACTTCTCAAATTACAATCTCGAGCGGTCGATTCCCAATGTCATGGACGGACTGAAAACATCGCAACGTAAGATCCTTTACTCTGCATTCAAGCGAAACTTGAAGTCAGAGGTTCGTGTGGCTCAGTTCGCGGGTTACGTTTCAGAGCACTCTGGCTACCATCACGGCGAAGCGTCGTTGAATGATACCATCACCAGCATGGCGCAGGATTTTGTAGGATCGAACAATCTTGCTTGGTTCGTCCCACAGGGTCAGTTTGGCACCCGCCTTCAAGGCGGGAAGGATTCTGCATCGCCCCGTTATATCCACACTTATCTCCAACCCCATGTATCAAATCTAGTCCCGAGTGACGACTTTCAGTGTTTGAAGTATCGGGATGATGATGGTTTGCCAGTCGAACCTGAATGGTATGCACCGATCCTTCCTATGCTTCTCATTAATGGGTGTCGTGGTATCGGAACTGGGTACTCGACGTACATTCCGTCGTACAACCCAGCTGATCTGAAGGATATGATTCTTAACTGGCTAGAAACTGGGAGCGGACTTGAGAAGAAACTTGTCCCGTATTACCAGGGATTTCAAGGAACAATCACTCCGTCTGGCGATGATTTTGTAGTTGCTGGAAAGTGGAATGTTGATAAGACTGGAATCACAATCACAGAACTCCCTGTTGAAACGTGGACGTCCGACTTCCGCGAGACTCTGGAGTCGATGCTGACTGCAGGAAAAATCAAGGACTTTTCAGACACGTCTACTGATGTAAAGATTCAAATTCAAATTAAGACAGATGATTTGTCGCAATTTGAGAAGCTGTTGACGAGTAAGATTAAGCTTTCAAACATGCACGCTTTCAACTCTAAGTGTGTGATTCAGAAGTATGCTTCCCCCAACGAGATTTTGGCGGAGTATTGCAGAGTTCGATTGGCATTGTACGAGACGCGCAGATTGACAATTTTAGATACACTTAAATCGCGCATTCCGTATCACGAGAATGTTGTGCGTTTCATTCAACAGCAGTGCTTAGATATGCCTGTTCCGGATTTGCGTCGCAAGACTATGGAGCAATGCGATACTATGCTGGAGGCTGATAAGTTTACAAAGATTGATGGGACATTTAATTACCTGATGAATCTGCCAATTGCGTCGCTTACACTAAAACACGCCCAGAAGCACGAGCAAGATCTTGCTAATTTGAGGAACGAAATTTCAGCAATGGAATCAACTACCTCTAAGAAGATGTGGTTTACGGAACTTTCGCGTCTTAAGCTCTAGTTAGCTTATGATAATATCTTTAGACGATTGAACTGATTAGATATCGGTAGCGCTGGTTTATTTGCTAATATAGTGCTATCACTGCTTCCGTCGCATACTTCAGTAAGTGTCTGGGTAATACCCACTGCATTCACCTTGGTTTGAGCGTTTGTCACATAATCTGCCTTCTGAGATGCAACATAATCCGTCCAGTTAGACGCCGTTCGTAGCGTTTTTGGTGTGCCTGCAGCATCATATGGAATTAGGAGTGCTTTTCCGTATAGTCGCTGAGGAGGGTTTGTCGGTGATATATCCTTGTTTAACGGGTATATTGCAGACGTAGCGGTTCCATTAGGGCTTGTTGCGTTGTTGGTCATAACTCCGTAACCTTTAGCGCCATTTATGCGCTTGAGGCGAATCCAGTCGCCTGCACTCAATCCGCGAGTTCCGTCATTGACATTACTAGCCATTTATCAATTTGCCAAGGTAAAAAACCGAATACGATTTCCTTCACGCTGTCCTATCTTTAGAAGTCTCTGCATATCTTCAAAACTAGGCGCATCAAATACCTCGTTTGTGTCAGGATCTAAGATGATTAGTATACCTTTAACTTGTACTTTCTGTAGCCGTCGTGTTCGGCGTGTTATGTTTTTTAAGTACAATGTATCTCTCTCTTCAGTCATTGTTGCAGGCTTGAATCCTAAATCGTCTGGAGTATAAGTCGTGTCGAAACGCATACACTGAATAATCGGCTTTTCTTTTGCGTGGAGTTTACGATGGATCTCGCAATCTATAGCAGCCTGTTTCAATAAATGCGTCACCTGTTTTATCACACGCGTCTTCTCGAATGCAACTTCGTATAAAAATTCATCAGAGGTCATGAACGTCTCCTGTGGTGTTTCGCCTTCGTATCTTTTTAGTATCATGTCATTTCGTCGAATACTCACAATATTTGGACCTTCGGCTGTAACACTTTGCTCGGGAGAAAACACGGATAAATACATTTGGACCTTTACATTTCGCTCGTCTTCGGGTAGATTCTTATGCGAGTTGATTCGAATAGCACGACCAATTACCTGATCTATGCGAGCAGGGTTCCAGTAAGGTTCCATGATGTATACGTTTCGGGTTCCCATTAATGAAATACCTTCTGCACCAGCCGACGAGGCCATCATAACACACAAACGCTTCTCCTTTATGCTGTCTTTAAGGGATTGAGGAAATGTGTCTTCATAAGATTCGTTGAAGATCTGGAGGTATAAATTACGCTCTTCTTCCGGTGTCTCGCCTGAATAAAAAGCAAATGCAGGGACACCTGGTTTCATTGACGGATCTTCTTCCCATACCCCCGACTTCTTGATAATTTTATATGCTTGAAATCCGTGATGTTCCAATATTGCAGAGAATACGCCAAGTCCTTCCAATGAGAGGTACTGAGAATAAACAAACTGGTTCATAATTTTTCCGTTCATGTTCTTCTTCAAATCCTTCAGCATCTGTAACATCTTTGGTGAGTATATCGCAAGTGCCTTTTCTGATAAATATTTCTCGCCGTTATCTCGTAGTTTTTGTAGGATTTCCGGCTTCAACGGCACCGATTCTTCAGTTTCATTATCAGTAACCGGCGCCTTTAACTCTGGGGGAATGGCATAGTTACATGCTAAGCGCGACAACATACGGAACGAACTAAAGTTTTCGTTCATATCTGGTCTCCGACCCTTGCGTGATTCCTTCTGAATTTCATCCCATCGAATTTCGAGGTATCGCAAAAACTGTTCTTGAGATAGTGGAATCTTCTGTAGCGTCTTGTCTTCATCAATTCTTTTTGGAACCAGATTCTCTGCAGCACCCTTAAAGTACGATACGAGACCCTGAATTCGTCTCTGGAATAACATTGCGTTTTTAAAGGTCAACCCATCCAGAAACAACTCTACGAAATCTTCGTACTTGGAAGGCAGGCATTCTAATTCATCAATTGTTAACTTCTCCTTCTCGACAATCTCAGTGCCTCCAAATTCAGATTCAAACTTGCTTTTCCAGGAATAGACCCAGTCCCGAATATCTGGTATATATTTTTCATCCTTTTGGTACTTCACTGCAATCCGGTCACCTTTATCGTTGTAAACACTAACAAAGTCTGGAGGATTGCGGGTTAGCATAAGCGATCTCTTCACAGAATTGTATTCAATTGTATCTACATCCGGCATCTTCTTCAAAAAGGATGTCATCATTCCTTCATCCCATGATATTGCATTCTTTGTTGGAATTATGACTCTCTCAATAGGTCCGCGTAGCAGATTCAATAATACAGCGATTTCGTTGGGGCGATTAATAATTGGCGTTCCGGATAGGCACACCACCTTACAGCGCTTTGCATGATAAATTCGGTCGTACAACTTGCGTTTTGCTTCGCGATCATTCACGACGTTTCCTATCAAATTGTGCGCCTCGTCGATAATTACGACGGTATCATCGAACTGAGTGTTGTTATCAGGAGGCAGAATATTATCCACATTTCGAGAGTTAATACCATTGTAGTTAATGAATGTAAAGCGCTGATTCAGTACATCATCAATTTGTTTTTTAATAGCATCCTGCGTCTGCTTGGGGAGTGTGCTGAAGTTAGGGGCCCGACCTTGTATGGTTACAAAATACCGGCCGTGATTCTCGAGGAACTCATCTGAGATTCCGAGATTGCTGGCTTCGGTTCTGTCTTCCTTTACGTTTCGCTGTTCCCAGTGCTGTTCGTAAGCATAGATCGGGTCACCGCATTTACGGATCTCAGTGCGGTAATTCGACTGTAGCGAGGCTGGAAGCAGAATACAAATCTTTCTGGTTGACAGGAGAGATTCAGCCACTGCAATAGAAGAGCAGGTCTTTCCCGATCCTAGACCATGGTACAAAAGTAGACCACGATACGGCGTTTCAGTTAAGAGGTATTCGCGAACGATCTTTTGATAAGAGAATAGTTCACGTGTTTTTGATTCGGGTTCGGTCTCTTTGTCTCGGTATTTTAGGAACAGTCGTGTGACAAAATCCGAAAATCCCTTACGGTTTGGAAGGACGTAGTTCATCCTCTACTTATTTTGGCATAGGAAATGATAATGGAGGCAATTGTTAGTAAACACCCTAAACTGTGGATGGTTGTCATATACTTATTCATCGTGTCTGCATTCTTATATTTACGCCCGGCGGTGGCATTTGACCGGGATGGAAACCCCCGCCCATTTGGAACGGGTGGAAAGCATGCGACGGTATTCCCGGTATGGTGGTGGATGTTCGCGATGGCGGTAGCATCGTATTTAATTGTTGTTTATATTCTGGATTATTCGCTATAAAAAGGTGGCGATGACACATAACTAGTAAATTTAATCCCGATGCATATATTTCGTCTATACATCCACATTGGTGTTGTGCTTGCTGAATCGGGTTCATTTACGCCTTGTATATGTAATACTTGCCTTCTTTTAAAACCGCGTGTTCCTTCATAAACTTCTCTCGATCCTCACAATTGCGATTCAGCGATGTTATGTACTTATAGTTGTAGTCACTACTGCCCTTGAAAGATTCAGGATGATCAATGTAGATTGATTCTGTCTGTCGCTTTGTCAGAGGATACAGAACAACTTCAGGTGTGCCCTCTATTCCACGATCATCTTTTGCAAGGGGGATATATTTCGCATATTTCTTCAACTTTCCTTTCTTTATTGACAGCATTAACCTGTCGGCATCCTCCTTTGCAATTGCAGTATAACCTACTACTTGTGGAAATTCTTCGATAAATGAATCTCTAAAGCAAGGATCTGCCTGCCTGCTTTTGAAACAAGCTTTCTTCAACTCGTCGCTGTTACACGGAAGTAGGAATGGTTGCTTACTATCATAGCGAGATGTGCGAGTGAACTCTGACGGAGAAATAAGCGATACGATCGTTAGCTCCTTTGTCGTTACACACGCTTCGATATTCATTATGCGGTCATACCATTTCACTGAATCAATTGCAAATGGAGTATAATAAAAGAACACGTTATAGTTCGGTGGAATACACAGCCTTCCTCCTAGATCACGTCCAACATAATCCATTTCTGTGTGCTGTGTGGCCCGAAAAAGCAGAGTTCCTTTCGGTATTTTCATAACGGGAATCTCAGTGTCCTCAAACTCTATTGTCTCCATTATTTACTGCGTCCGATGAAATTGCTAGTGAAAGTGTTTCGGGAATGTAGTCCGATATTGAAAAACTCCATGTTGGCTCTTTGGCTCCTGCAAGAAGCTTCTTCTTGGGCTTTCCAGATATTTGAGCACATACACTCTGGTCCATCTGATTGATTAGAAAGAACGTGGGAATCCATACTGAAAGAACTGTTATCCAAGTATCGCGGGTGATCATAAATACTGCAGAAGGAAATAGGGTCCATAAACTTCCGTATTTGAGCGTTTGAACGAAACTTATTGTGTTGCAATTCATAATACTCACGAGCATCGCGACCATTATGCCTACTATAAAGAGAGCACCGACAATACCAACTATCATTCTATTATTTTCAGACAAGAGTTTCAAATGTCCGGAGCGCATTCTCGATCTCACCGAATATTTCTTTTCGTTGAGTGTAGTACGGTCTAACAAGCCCACGACACTGGTCGAACGTCTTCCATGCTACGAGTGATACCTCACGTTTCTGCATAGGTGTCAGTTTCTGTTCTAAATCAATAACCTTTGAATCAGTTATAAGTCCAATGAAATATATATGTTTATACATTACGCCGTTTGTTCCCTTGAACGTCTCCGAAAACTGAAGGTTCCTGCATAGAGTATACGAATCGCGAGAAATATTTGTCTCTTCGAAAAACTCTCTCACCGCGCAATCTATATCTGTCTCTTTTCGCATTCTACGCCCCTTCGGAAATCCCCATTCAGGCTCATCGTATACAGAACGATGTTCGTATACCAGTCGCCCCCTGTCTAGTGCCTCAAATTTCTCCTTAGCTTCAATACACTCTTGAGAGTTGACGTCGCGCCCGTTTCCCCATAGTAGAGACCATAGATGCGAAAAGGGAATCTCAACTATGCGTCTCTGTTCGTCTTTGGTCATATTCGTAATTAGATTGTGGATGTATGTTGAATCTAGTATGTCATACTTGCCACGCAGGAATTCCATGTACGAAATACTATCTTTGCGTCTCACCATCAATACTTCAACATCTTTGGGGTTCACCGGTAGTTTTATGGGATCAATGTTTCCTTTCAAGAGCAACAATCCGCAAGATATTATTGGGTATGAACATGTTCTAAAAACGTGTCCGCGTTCTCCACAATTATTGCAAAACATGGACTTAGGATCCATTTTCCTACACTTACTATAAATGAGCGCACAGGCGTTAAATGGAACATCGTATAACGGATACAAAGGAAGTTCGAGTGCGTCTAATCCTTCTGGCGCAGTTCCTACACGAGATGCGTCTGATGTAACACGTCAGATCAAAGAGCAATTGTTGTATCTGAATAGCAAAGACACAACAACGATCCCTAAAAATAAGTCATCGCTAGCCGTAGGCGGCCGTCCACAGATCAACCCTGCAGGTGTCAACCATCTTCCTGGAAATTCAGAATGGGCCTGGTTGCCGTATAGCAATCAGTATCGCTTATCATACTTTTTTGGTAAGATGAAGCAGTGTACCGACTGTCCTGGTGGACTATTCAACGGAAATGGTCCGGTATTACCCGGTTCATCGAACACGACCGGTTCGTAATGTATTTCGAAGTCTGTCGCGTATTTTTAGTCGACGTGTTTTGCTTGTTTCAGTTGGCACGTAACTGAAGAAATATTTGAGATAATTTCGCGATGTTTTATTCCCAGAAAGCTTAGAGTATACGTTTGCTTTATGCATCTTAATGTCAATTAATGACTCCTGATGGCCAATACAATCAATTGGCGTCAAGAGTTTGTATCGTCGCTTCGCGTCTCCATTTGCCATGTCTACTAAGTGTTGCGCAACACATAACAGACGATCTTCCGAAAGAACGTCCCGAGTGTAATGGTCTCCATACATCATTGCAAAAAAGAACTGGAGTAGTGTCGGAATACTCGCTACACGAAGCCCAGTGGGTGTCTTATGAAAGCTGTAGCAGGCCGACGTTTCAAACACGCGAATTATGACATGTCCATCCTTTGATATGTTTGTGTGTGGGGGAATTACTTCTGCATAGGCGCTGTGTTCTTTGAGGTCACCGTGTACTACAGATTGTATTTTGTCTGCAACTATGCTACGTTTATCGGATAATATATCAATCGGATACTCCCATGTTTGATTGTTGTCATGTATACTTGCAGCCGTAAAGCCAAGTAAGATAGCTTTATTTTTAGTAATAATATCGTTTATTGACCTTTTTGTCTCTGCATCTAAAATAGCCTTATCAACCTTAGGACATTTGTTAGAGACCGGATAGTGTTTATTTAGTAGCAGAAGTCGTTCATAAACCTTGGTCCAACGCGATACATCGCCCTTTGGCCGTGATAATTCTAGATAGATAGACATACGCAAAAAGTTTGGTGGCACATAAGATAATCCATCCTTTTCGATCTTATTCTCCCATAGCTTCTTAAATAGTTGTGGACTTAGGAATGTAATGTCAGCAATTCCAATGTAGTCTGCAAACACCTTAAATGTACCCATATGCGAACCTGGCTTTACCTCGACGCTCTTATACCCTGCAGACTTGATGCGATCAGCAAGTTTCATTGCATGGATTTGCGGGATCTCTGAAAAGAAATCGTAGTCTGGTATGTCGTACTTTGGGCTATAGAATTGATCCTTCTTGGGAAGCAGATTGTTAATTGCAGTCCCGCCATAGCATAGTAGACGATGGGTCTGTAAGAAACGATGAACAATTCCTAGTAACTTTTTAACCAGCGGGTCAGACGCATTCTCCCTATTCATATTTTGTTCTGCTATTTCTGATATGCGCTCTATCTCCTCCATTAAGTTTTTATGTGGAATTATTTTACCTCTAAAAGCAAGGAGATGACGAAACGTCCTTCTAAGGAGAACGCTCGTCAACGCAAATGCTCGGAAGATATGACAGACTCGGGTCCGCCAAACAAGAAGGGGCGGTATAATCTTAGGGATCGAAAGCCGGTAAAGGATAAGACGATATGGGTAGAAGATGATACCCTGGAGGATTCTACTCAGTCGTCGCAATCGGATGATGAAGATGAACATATGCCAGTTCAAATAAACATTACATTTGGCATCAATCCAAACGAAGACGAGTACGAAGAGGAAGAGGAAGAGGACGAAGACAACCTTCTCAGCAAACTATTTATGTCAAAAAGCAAATCAAAAACGTTCGCCAATCCTCAAGCAAAGACTACGAAGGTAGATGCCATACCAATGAGTCTATCGCGCACTGAGAAGAAATATTATCAAACATTAGACCCCACAAAACGCAAGGATTTAATGTCTGTTATGCAACGGATATCGGCCATGAGTATGAATGAAGGCCAGATCCCTTATAAATTTCAGATTATGAATCTTCCTATTTCTGATTACATGAAATCACTCGTAATCAAAAAAATTGACGCATTAGAGGAGCTTGGTGGTGATACGAGTGGTGCATATAAACTTCGCACGTGGGTAGACGGGTTTCTTCGTGTTCCATTTGGAAAGACTGTTCCACTTCCAGTATCCTTCGAAGATGGTGTGCGTAAATGTACTGAGTTTATGGTAGATTCGCGAAACGTTATGGACAAGGATATCTACGGAATGAATGGCGCTAAAACTCAGATTATGCAGTTAATTTCGCAGTGGATTGTTAATCCGGATTCTGTAGGCAATGTTATTGCGCTCCACGGACCACCAGGAGTGGGTAAGACCAGCTTTGCCCGAAACGCAATTGCGTCTACATTGAAGCGTCCATTTTCGTTCTTTACGCTTGGAGGCGCGTCTGATGTTGCTAATTTTGTAGGCCACTCGTACACATATGAAGGTTCTACGTGGGGGCGTATTGCTGATTCGCTTATGCAGTGTGGAACAATGAATCCTGTATTTTACTTTGACGAACTTGACAAGATTTCAAATACGGCTCACGGAGAAGAGATCGCAAGTATGTTGATTCACATGACAGACCGATCGCAGAATACAGAATTTCATGACCGATACTTTGCAGGAATAGACTTTGATTTGTCACAGTGCTTATTTGTGTTTTCATTCAACGACATTGAAAAGGTTCATCCCATCTTGCGTGATCGCATGAACATTATAGAGTGTGGATCGTATAATGAGACTGATAAAATCCAGATTCTAAAGAAGCACATTTGGCCACAGCTACTCGATCGTCTGCGATTCAGCGAAAAAGATATTCAGTTCGATGCAGACGCAATGCGATTCTTGATTAGTGAATACTCGGACAAGGAGCAAGGTGTTCGTAATTTGATTCGAGCTGCAGAGACAATTGTTACGCGTTTAAACATGCTTCGGATATCCAAACACGAGACAATGAAGGAGTATGATTTTTACATAGACGTATCATTTCCATTCAAATTAACTTCGATTACGATTCAAAAGCTATTACAAGAGAAGAAAACAAAGGATTCTGAGTCTTGGAGAACAATGTACACTTAGTCATTTGTATACGCAAGTAGAGTTAGCGCGACTAAACTCATTGCAATTCCGAGCCAACGCAGGCCCTTGATTGACTCTCCGAATATGAATACGCCCTGAAGGGTTACAATAATATTACTCATGAGATTCCAAACCAGATTTGTTACGACCATTCCCTCATAAGTCATTGCTCTCAGAAAGATCAATGGCTCAAGCGCGTATATTATCATTGCAAGAGGAACACCTACATTCCAACTGACAGTCTTTATGCTAACCATCTTTAACAAACCCATCATAGCAATGTCAATCACTGCCATGGCGGTCCCAAACAGGATTGGAGTCAATGAAAATTGTGGCATTTGTATAAAACGGATTTAAAATATACGATTAGTTAATGACATGAAAATGTCATTTGAAAGTATGTTTAGATTGAGTATTCGGTTTATAAATGAGACGTCTTCAGTCAATAAGGACGAGCTTATGTATAGATATTTGGAAAAGGTACATTCAGAGTTGAATGTTTCGTATGAGGTTATGAAGAAGTTACTAACATCTATGAGTATAAAGTTTCCTAAAAAATATAATTGTACGGTTTGTGAGATGGATATCGTACATAATCCTTCTTACACTAAGTGTGAAAAATGTAAAGACTATACTCACATATCATGCAAAGACAGGCATAAATTCTGCGGAAACTATTGCCCGGTTTCTACTTCAAGGCCTACAATTGTAATATAAATTCAGGCCATTCACGGTTTGTATATGTAACAATGCCTCTCTGCTTCATCTTTGATTCGATATAAAATAGACGATACGATTCAATAGGGTCATTTGTTTTGTATTCTTCAGGCATAGCAAGTCTAATTGGAGTTGTTTTCACTGCAGGAATATCGAATGGTGGATTACAAATCAACCATTCAATATGTTTTTGAGTCTTGTGTAATTTGTTGTATCTGAATGTGAACTCTTTGCATAATTCGATTGCCAATTCGCATAACCACTCATAGTTTTCGATACTTTCACGAACCCAGATTGAACACGGGTGATTGATGTGTGTCTTTTTGTAAGCGAATTCAGGAACTTCGCACGGATTCAATACCCAATGCGCGCAATATAACAATTGTGCACATTCCAGGATCATCTTGACAACATGTTTATCGCAATGATATATTGCCGCTATGTGCGGGTCCTTATCTAGAAAGAATATGTTCATTCTCGTCTGCTAAACCATTCTCTCGAGTGTATGTTTCCGTTTTTCCCGATAATAAAAGGAATAGATAACACTAACACTGCTATGAATCCAACAAACACAATAATATGAATGTCGCTATTGTTGATATCCCCACTCAGATTGGTAACATTTATCACTCCACTCATGTTTATGTCCATTTATATTTCACTGGCAAAAAGTAATATGCGTTTAAAGTAGAATGCGCCCCATTCTTCCGAAGGAGATAACTAACAAGTTGCCCATCGACATTATAAAGCATATATATTCGTTCGTTCCTCACAACGAAAAAGAAAAGGAAAAAATAATAAGTCATTCATGCAGAAAAGATCTCAAAGCAATACAGAATCTTAACTTAAGAGGTATTAACAACATGTACATGCGAGGTTTGGAAGAAGAGGTGTAGGTGAAATGGGGGGCGTGTGGGGTATGAAAAGCAAAGTGAGTGTGGTTATGGGGAAGGTGCGTGCTATTTGACGAATGAAGGGAAGTAATTTTGGAACTAAT
>Ga0209088_10000025_pt1 | contig 121010 bp, 117 predicted proteins | sample S_140625_EF_Meta_FD_187324 | JGI IMG/M metagenome (GOLD analysis project Ga0209088, IMG submission 187324) | Freshwater microbial communities from Lake Simoncouche, Canada to study carbon cycling - S_140625_EF_MetaG (SPAdes) (version 2) | ecosystem: Environmental > Aquatic > Freshwater > Lake... | reverse complement strand
AACTGAAGAAGTTAAAAGTCTTATAGTAGAAAATGTATCCACTATTATTAACCATGATCCTCGTGTTAGAGTTCAAAATGTCATAGTAAGTGAATATGAAAGCGGCATACAAATAGAGTGCGAGCTAACTTATTTGATATACAATATATCAGAAAGCCTGCGATTTAAGTTTGACAAAGACAACAGTCTACTCGGTTAATAAACTGCCCACTTTATCTATACGATAAATATCTATAATGAGGACTGAGTATGTCAAGTATAGATAGACAAAACAAATTAATTGCGGCAGAAGACTGGAAAAAGGTATACCAGAGCTTTAAAAACGCTGATTTTAAAAGCTACGATTTCGACAATCTACGTCGAACAATGATCACATATCTGCGTGAAAACTACCCAGAAGACTTTAACGACTATATTGAGTCAAGCGAGTACCTAGCCCTAATTGATCTAATTGCCTTTCTTGGACAGAATCTTGCCTTCCGCTTTGATTTAAATGCTCGTGAGAATTTTCTTGAACTAGCAGACCGCCGTGAAAGTGTCCTACGTCTAGCACGTCTACTCAGTTATAACCCCAAAAGAAATCAATGTGCTAATGGTCTATTAAAGTTTAGCTCAGTAAGAACTAGTGAAGCTATTATAGACAGCAACGGCCGTAGCCTTGCTAACCAAACAATTGTGTGGAACGATAGTGCCAATACCAATTGGTACGAACAGTTCATAAAAGTAGTAAATTCTGCATTGCCGTCAACTGGACAGTTTGGCAAACCACAAGATTCTGGAACTATTGCTGGCATTAGAACACAGCAATATCGTTTTAATGCAACTAACACAGATGCTCCAATTTATGGATTTACCAAGAACATTGATGGCAGAAATATGAATTTTGAAATTGTATCTTGTGCAATTAAAAATTCTCTAAACATCTATGAAGAGCCACCAATGCCCGGTACTAACTTGGCATTTTTATATCGTGACGACGGTGGCGGTTCTCCTAGCACTAATACTGGATTCTTTGTTCACTTCCGTCAGGGAAGTTTAAATCAGGGAACATTTTCTATTCAACGACCGAGTACAAATGAAACTGTTGACCTAGATAGTTCTAATATTAACAACTCAGATATTTGGCTGTACAGTTTAGACAGCGCAGGACTATTGTCTCAAGAATGGACAAAAGTTGATGCAGTTGAAGGCAATAATATCATATATAATTCTCTTTCTAAAAGTGTTAGAAAAATATTTTCAGTAATTACACGCACAGGTGATCGTGTTCGTTTAAACTTTGCTGACGGCACGTTTGGCGATTTGCCTCAAGGCAATTTTAGAGTATACTACCGAGTTAGTAATGGATTTGAATATGCAATTAGTCCTTCTAATATTAAAAACGTAACATTTGATATTCCCTACATCAGTAACAAATCTGGCAAACAAGAAATACTATCAGTCTCAGCTGGATTAAACTATACTGTTCAAAATGCTTCCGCAAGCGAAACAAGTGACAGCATTAAAACTAACGCACCGTCAACATACTATACACAAAATCGTATGATTACCGGAGAAGACTACAACGTATTCCCATTGAGTGTTAATCAAGAAATTATTAAAGTCAAATCAGTTAACCGAGTAAGTTCCGGCATCAGTAGATACTTTGATCTAAAAGATTCTACCGGAAAATATAGCCATACTAATTTGTTTGGAACAGACGGCATTTTATACAAAGAGCCTATCATTGGCAGTTTTAAATTTTCATACAACACTAGAACTGATATTGAAAATGCAGTATTGAATCAAATAGAACCGGTACTTGCTAGTCGTACAATTAAAGATTTTTATTTAGACAGCTATGCGTTTGTATCGTTGGGAGTTGCATTTTCTTCTTTTACACAAGTTACTTCTGCTACAAATATATCAACGGGATATATTAATGATAATACGCAGACTACTGCAATTAAAAAATTAGGATCTGCTACATTTTCAAATTTAAGATTTATCATTCCCGGGGCAATGTTAAAATTTACTCCGCCTCCTGGTAAATTGTTCAGTAGTGATAATAAACTAATTGACGAAGCCGGTGCACCTGTATCTGCTAAAACAGGAATTTGGACACGAGTTGTACAGGTAGTCGGAGACGGTACAGCAAAAAATCTTGGCGTATTACCTTCGGGACTCGGCCCGGTAACACTAAACGAAATAGTGCCATCAGGTGCTGTTTGTGATACTGCGGTGCCAAAATTTGTTACTGCGCTTGAAGATAGCGTTAAGAATAAAATTATTGATTTAATTGCTGCCAATAAGAATTTTGCTCTAAGATATGACAGCTCAGATACTGTATGGAAAATTATTACAGAATCTAATATTGATAAAAAATCTGCATTTAGTCTAGGAAAAACCGGCGATTCAAGTAATCAACAACTAGACGCAAGCTGGATATTATTGTTTGAAACTGACGGAACATCATATCTTGCAACGTATCGCGGCCTAAGATATGTATTTGAAAGTTTTAAAGAAATGAGATTTTTCTTTGATAGTACTTCTAAGGTCTACGATCCATCTACAGGAAAAGTAATTAGAGATAAAATTTCAGTCATGAGTATTAATACACAGCCTGACGTGTTGTCTGCGTTTAATCAAAATTTTGATTGGGAAATTATTGACGAATATTTAGGTAGTGACGGCTATATTGACACTAAGAAAATTTCTATCAGCTTCTTTGACAGCAATGAAGACGGCATAGTTGATGACCCAGAACTATTTAAAAACATTGTTAGCCCATCAACAAATACCACATCTAAATTTATTTTTCAAAAGCGACAAGTTGCACTGGACGGATCTACAGATTTTTATTACATTGAAAATACAAATGACTTAATCAACGTATATCTAAGCCAAGAAGCAGTTCCTTTAACCTTAGATGACGGCCAGTTAATTTATATTATTAAAGAAAATCTAGTTAAGACGTTTAATAAAGCCTCAACTAGTTTTATAATTACTAATGAATATAGAGGTTTCTTGGGCAGAGATAATTTAAAATTTCAGTATATACATGCCGCAGATAACGCGGCAAGATTAGACCCTGCCGCAACAAACATCATAGATATCTTTATGTTGACTAAAACATATGATGTATTATACAGACGTTGGCTTGCAGGTGAAGTAATTACTAAGCCGTTGCCTCCTAGCAGTGATGCACTATACACAAATTTTAGTACAGACATCAACAAAGTAAAATCAATAAGCGATGAGATCGTTTATCACCCTGCAAAATACAAACCTCTATTTGGTAAAAATGCCGCCACTAGCCTACAGGGTGTATTCAAAGTGGTAAAAAATTCTAATGTAGTAATAAGTGACAATGACATTAAGTCGGGAGTCATAACTGCAATTAACGAATTTTTTGCTTTAGAAAATTGGGAATTTGGAGATACGTTTTATTTTGGAGAACTGTCTGCATATATTATTCGTCAACTAAGTCCCAACCTAGTAAACATAGTAATTGTACCAAAACAACAAGATTTAGCATTTGGTAGTTTATTTGAAATAACGTCAAATGCAGATGAACTATTAATTAGCTCTGCAACAGTTGATGATATTGAGATCATTTCAGAGATTACTGCGGCAAGAATTAATGCAAGTGGCACAGTACTAACATCAATTCCGTTAAACAACAATGACATCACAAGTGCGTAAAGAAGGAATATTACATGGCATTCGATAACAACCAACAAGAATCAGCGTTACCTATTGGAGACAATAATAAAAGAACGTCGTTAGATTTTCTTCCTAAATATTATAGAACTCCGGCAAACCAAAAATTCTTAAGTGCTACAGTTGATCAAATGATCAACGAGGGAACTGTTGGAAAAGTAAACGCTTTTATTGGTCGTAAAAATACACCTGCATTTACATCGGCAGACAGATACTTAGAAGAAGTCAGCGTTGACAGAGCCGCATATCAACTCGAACCGGCTATTATTTCTAAAGATTCTTTAGATAATGTTACATTTTTTAAAGATTATAATGATTATATCAATCAATTAAATTTCTTTGCAGGAACTACTTTAGATCACAGCAAAGTTAATAGCGAAGAATACTATGCATGGAATCCTAATATTGATTGGGATAAATTTGTTAACTATAGAGAATACTATTGGTTACCAACGGGTCCACAACCGATTACAGTTTTAGGACAGTCAACAGACATTAACAGTACATATATTGTTAAATTAATCAACGAAGTTGACAATATTGCTTATTTGTTTACCCCTGACGGCCTAACAGCAAACCCTAAATTTAAATTATATCGCGGACAAACATATACCTTTGAAATAGATTGTGAAGACCGCCCATTTGCATTTAAGACTGTTAGAACTACGGGCGATGCAGACTTATACACTAACGGCATCACTGTAAGAAATGATAAAAATGTAATTGTTCCTTCTACTTCACATGTTAAAAAAGGATCAATTGAATTTACAGTACCGTTAAATGCTCCTAATATTTTATATTACGTTAGCGAAACTGATATAAACACATCGGGCTATTTTACAGTTTTTGATATCACTGAATCAACTCAGATAGACGTTGACAATGAGATCATTGGTAAAAAATATTACACTACTAGTAGTGGAACTACCTTATCTAACGGAATGAAACTATCATTCTCTGGACAGGTAACTCCTGAGAAATACTCAACAGGTAATTGGTATGTTGAGGGTGTTGGTACTGCAATTATCCTAGTAGCAGAAAAAGATCTTGAAACGCCGTCTGCATATACTTCTGATTTAGAAGTTGAGTTTGATAATGAAAATTTTGACACACAGGGATTTGATGTAAACAATAATTTTCCAGCAAATAAAGATTACTTGGTTATTAATAGAGGAAGCAAAGATAGAAACCCATGGAGTCGCCATAACCGCTGGTTCCATAGAAATCTAATTGAAGCATCTGCAACAGCAAATAATCAACCACTGATATTAGATCAAACAGCAAGGGCCAAGCGTCCAATTATTGAATTTAATTCAAACATCCAATTATGGAATTTTGGACGTATTGCTAAACAGAACGTGACATTAGTTGATACCTTTACTACAGATGTATTTTCTACAATTGAAGGTAGCTACGGATATAATGTTGATAACATTAATCTAGTTGAAGGCATGCGTGTGCTATTTACAGCAGACACCGACGTTAGAGTTTCTGGTAGAATATTTACAGTAAGTTTTGTTACACATCTAGGGCAACGTAGAATTACATTATTGCCTACAGATGATACTGACCCACAAGACGGCGAAACTGTTTTAGTAACAGAAGGCCGTAGTTATAGAGGAGCAATGTTCCACTATATGGATGGTACATGGATGCAGAGCCAGGCCAAGACTGACATTAATCAAAGCCCATTGTTTGAAGTAGTAGACCCTACCGGAATAAGCTATGGAAACACAACAAAATATCCTGGCACTACATTTAGCGGAACAAAATTATTCAGTTATCAACTTGGCACTACATATGATACCGAACTAGGATTTAATATTACATATAGGAATATTGGAAACTTTGGAGATATTGTTTTTAATTTTAATCTTCATACAGACAAGCATACCTATCAAAGTAACACAACTTTAGTAGCGCCTATTAATATAGAACTAGGCTACCTACGTCTTAATAATACATTAACTTCTTTTGATCATGCAAATGGATGGTCTATTGCTACTGCAAAAACTAAACAATATGTTGTTAGACAATATGTAATTGATCAAGTGCGTAACATGTTTTTAATTGATGCATATGCAGACAGTGGTTTATTAACTGACTTAACTGTTAGAGTCTATGTAAACGGACAAAGAAAATATAACACTGAGTATACAATCACTATTATTAACAATCAAGCCTATGTTGAATTCTTTAAGGATTTAGTTGTTGACGATGTGTTGATAGTTAAAACAACTTCTTCAGCACCAAAAGTTAATGGTTATTATGAATTTCCATCTAACTTAGAACATAATCCTCAAAACTTAAGCCTAGACACATTTACATTAGGCGAAATTAATAATCACGTAAGTTCAATTGCAGACAATATCGATTCGTTTATAGGTACGGTACCTGGATCAGCAAGTCTTCGAGATCTAGGAAATATTACACCGCTAGGAACAAAGATTGTTCAGCATGCCGCGCCGTTGTTACCTATAGCATATCATATTACTAATAAAAATTATAATGTAATTAATGCATTAAAAACAGCTAGACTTGATTATGCAAAATTTAAAAGAAACTTATTACGTAAAGCAACTGATTACGGATATGATGGTGTAACACGAATTCATCTAGATTTAATTTTAAAAGAAGTAGTTAAAGACTTTACAACAGCTAGTCCGTACTATCTAAGCGACATGATACCTGCAGGTCCTAGCTTTATTTTTGAGCAAGAAATAATTGATGACTCTATTACTGAGTATCCTTTGATTTTTGATTTTGATCTAACTACAGTCAGTGAACATGCTGTACTTGTATATGTAAATGACAATTTGTTAGTCTACGGTAAAGATTATGAATTTGCTGATGTTAATTTTGTAAAAATCTTATCGACAATTGCATCTGGTGACAATTTAAAAATTGTACAATACGAAAAAACAGATGGATGTTTTTTACCACCAACACCAACAAAGTACGGATTGTATCCTAAATTTGAACCTCAAATTTTTATTGATACCACTTATCAAACTCCGACTAAAGTTATTCAGGGCCATGATGGTAGCATCACAGTGGCATTTAATGATTTTAGAGATGACTTATTATTAGAATTTGAACGTAGAATTTACAACAATATTAAAGTTGCATATGATACTAGACTATTTGATATCTATGATTTTATTCCAGGATACAGCAGAACTACCGATGTATCGTTTGACGACCTAAACAGCATTATGGCAGGGGACTTCCTGCACTGGTCAAATTTAATAGCTGACGATTATACTAAACATTCTTTCTTTGTACGTAATAATCCAAAAACATATAACTACAGAGAATTTAGATCATCAACCGGTACAGAACTTCCAGGATTCTGGAGAGGTATATTTAAATTAGTATACGATACTGACCGCCCACATACCCATCCGTGGGAGATGTTAGGGCTCAGTATCAAACCAACTTGGTGGGACGCTGAGTACGGCCCTGCACCATATACTAGCAACAATTTAATTTTATGGAATGATCTAGCCAACGGTATAGTCAAATCTCCTAATAGTAATTTTGTTAAGAATTCTAAATTTGTACGACCGCACTTGTTATCAATGTTGCCTGTAAATGAAGACGGTGAATTACTAGCCCCTAGTGACATTGGTATTATTGACGGTTATACATCATCATTAATTGAAGGTAAATTTAGATTTGGCGATCAAGCGCCAATTGAATCTGCATGGAGACGTAGCGCAGAGTACCCATTCTCTTTAATAACCGCATTAACTATACTAAGACCCGCACAGGTATTTGCCAGTTGTTTTGACCGTACTCGACAGTATAGAGACGATACTGGTCAGTTGGTTTATAAAGTTGATAACGGAAATTTAAGATTTAATGTTGTTAATTTAATTACTCCTAGTACATCAGATAGTGCATCTAGAGTACATACTGCTGGACTAGTAAATTATATTACTGATTATATTATTGGAAGACAATCTCTTTCAGAAATCTCAGTTTACAAAAACGAACTAACAAATCTAATAGTGCGTTTGTCAAGCAAACTTGGCGGGTTTACCACCAAAGAAAAGTTCAAATTAATATTAGATAGTCGTAATCCTTTAAACACAGGCAATGTGTTTATACCAGAAGAAAATTACAATATAATTCTTAACACTAGTAGTCCTGTAGCTTCTATTGACTACAGCGCAGTAATTATAGAAAAAGCAACAACCGGTTTTATTATTAGAGGTTATAATAAATTTCTTCCAGCATTTAAATATTTAAAACCTCTAATCATTAATCACGATTCTGAAATTAATATAGGTGGCGTGTCTGCTAGCTTTACCACTTGGACCGCTAATCAATATTATACCAAAGATAAAATTATATTTTTTAATAATCAATACTATAGAACAACAGTATCGCATCAAGCATCAGCAGTATTTGAAATAAAATATTTTGCTAAATTGCCGTCGTTGCCACTAACCGGTGGCAGACAAATTGTTATTAGAACAAAGTTTGAAGACGCTGTTTCTACATTACACTATGGCGCAGAATTAAGAACTATTCAAGAAGTAGTTGATTTTCTACTAGGCTACGGAGCCTATTTAAAATCAATTGGTGTTCTGTTTGAAAATTTTAATTCTACTATTAGAACAATAACTGATTTTCAAACTAGCGCAAAAGAATTTGCGTTTTGGACAACTCAAAATTGGTCAGCCGGCGCAGTAATAAGTGTAAGCCCTTGTGCAGAAGAAGTTAAATTTAGTCAAAAATATTCAGTAGTTGATAACATATACGACAGCTTTTATGAATATTCAATATTAAAACAAGACGGCGCGGCTCTATCCTCATTGTACACAGGTAATACTAGAGAAGGAAACTTATTCACTCTGTCTCCTAAAAATACTGCTGACGGCATTTACCATGCTACTTTAAATTTAGTACAAAAAGAACATGTTCTTATTTTAGACAATACTACTATATTCAATGATGTAATATATGACCAAGTACAGGGATATAGACAAGAACGTATTAAAGTAGTTGGCTATAGAACAACTAACTGGAACGGCGACTTTGATATCCCAGGATTTATCTACGATCGTGCAATAGTTAAATTTTGGAAAGTATGGACTGATTACAAATTAGGTGATACGGTCAAGTACAAAGAATTTTATTACAGCGCAAAAACTAATGTTCCAGGTAGCGAACAATTTGATCATTCTGAATGGAATAAGTTAGAAGCCAGACCTGAACCTAAGTTAATTCCCAACTGGGATTATCGAGCTAATCAATTCCCTGACTTCTATGACTTAGATACTGACAGTTTTGATTTAGACCAACAAAAATTTGCACAACATCTTATTGGGTACCAAAAGAGACAATACCTTGAAAACATTATTAACGACGATGTAAGTCAGTATAAGTTTTATCAAGGTTTCATTACTGAAAAAGGTACTGAAAATAGTTTTGCTAAATTGTTTGACGCACTAAGCACTAGTACTAAAGAAAGTTTAGAATTTTATGAAGAGTGGGCTATCCGTGTAGGACAATACGGCGCCAATGCCAGCTTTGACGAAGTTGAGTTTAGACTAGACGAAGTTAAGTTTTTAATTAATCCGCAGCCAGTTGAACTAGTTAAATCTATTGATAATTCATTATTAGATTTTGTTTATAGAATTTTGCCCGACCAGGTCTACCTAAAGAGCAAAACATATTCACATGCACCATTTGAAACTCATCAGTTGCCAAATTATTATGTATCGACTGCGGGCTACGTTAATGCTGAAGATGTTGAATACAAATTAAACACCGTAGACGAGATAGTGTCTGTTAATATTAACAAATTAAATGACGGATATTATTTCTGGGTTGCCAATGATAAAAATACTTGGAATGTTTATCGATTTACATTATTTGAAAATTTAATTAGAAAATTTGTCATTACACAAAACACTATTAGAATCACTTTAAACAGAGTTGTTGATACTGATATTAAAGTTGACAACTATATTGGTATTAATAATTCTATAGCAACGCTAGAAGGGTTTTATAAAGTTACTGCGGTTGGCGTAGATTACATTGAATTTGACAAACCAAAATTACTTAATACCGCAAACACCGTTGACTTAACTTTAAATTTATACAAGTTTGTATCAGTACGAGTACCGTCAATTGAGATTATTAATAACTTAGGAATAGCCAAGAAGAAAGACGGTGACTTAGTTTGGGTAGACGGCATTGACAATCAATGGGCAGTTTGGAAATATCAAAACAGCTACAATCCAACAACAGTTGCTAATAACAAATCACATTTTGGTATTAATGTATCTGTGAATGAAGCTAGCACAGTGATGATAGTTTCAATAGAAAACAGTATGCTCTACTATACTAGACCTACTGCTAAATCTAATTGGGCATACAGAGAAGAGCTAAGTCCCGTTACTACACAGGATGCTAACGATCCTAATCCAACAATACTGTTGACAAATAATTCTTTTGCTTCGTCAACCTCTGTAAGAGGCGATGGTCTTTATTTGGCCGCAGGCGCACCTGCCGCAAATGCCGCACCTCTGGTTGTAGGTTCAACAACATCAAACGGTAACAGATTAATACTGTCAGCGGGAACTACTGCTAATTTTATTCTTAACGGACCAATTGTCTTTTCAAATACTGCACTTGGTACTATAGTTGCTGGCAGAACATATTATGTGTCACAAATTATAGATCCAATACGTTTTACAATATCAGCTACTCCTGGCGGAGAAGTCTTTGTATTAGAAAATCGTGCAGGAGCAATGCCAGTGTATGCAAATCACGGATACGTAGTTTTATACACCCGTAACGCTAATGGATATTATGTATTTTCAAACTTGGTAACTGCACCTACCAAAACAAATAATCAATTTTTTGGACACAAGGTAGCAATAGTTGGCGACAAATTATTTGTAGCATCAAAGGGCTCTGCAACTGTTGCACCTTCATTGACAGTATACTACATTTCAAAACTTGTAGCAAATGCTCTTGATTCAACATTTGTTAGCAGTAGCGCAACAGTTGGCTCTCCGGTAGTATTCACTAGCGAATTTGCGGCAGGCCTTGAGTTAAAAGACATGTCAGTAGCCGCCAACGGTAATGTTATTCTTTCTTTTAGTGACGCTTCAATTAATGGAAATGATAAAATTCGTGTATGGAACTACTCTAATAATTACGAATTTAATAAAGACGTACAAACTATAGAATCTACTTTACCAGCAAAGTCAAATTTTGGTTCTACTATTGCAGTGTCTAAAGATGGCGTCAAACTAGCAATAGGAGCACCAACATACTCTAATGCTCATCTAAACGAAGGGGCAGTTGAAGTATACTATAATATTCCTTCTGCATTTACTGAATGGTCTGTTATATTACCGGGAGTGACAACTTCTACTACAACTAAAATAACAATTACTCCCGGAATAAAAACTTTTACTGTACGAAAAAGTGGTATTGGATTGCGATTAAACATAGTTGCAACTTTTGGCACACTAAGAGCAAATCCAGTAATTGTTGCCGCTGGAACTAACTATGCAGTAAATGATATTGTTTTCATCTCAGGCGGTGACGGCAAAGCAAGTTATAAAGTTACGCAAGTTAATCCATCTACTGGCGCAGTCGTTGCCGGCGAACTATTAACTAGAGGTACAAATTATAATTCTAATCCATCAGCAGTAACTATACCAAAACCCTTAAACATTTTAGATTTACAACGTGTTACTATCACGCATGATTTATCTAATTATATGGTTGGTGTTGTAACTTCATATGACGATGCTACTGCTACGCTAGTAGTTAACGTTAAAGAAGCATATACTCCTGGAGAATATGTACTTAAAGAAAAATTAAGTAATCCTTATAATAGAGGCAGTGAATATTTTGGATCAACTGTTAAATTTAATACAGTTGGAGACCAATTAGCAATTGCCAGTGCTGGCGGACGCCAATTATCTCGTACACAATTTGATAACAATAAGACTGTCTTTGATCTTGATTCTACAACATTTTTAGAAACTGAATTAGGATCAGGTAGTGTAATGTTGTACGATCATTATGAAAATAAATTTATTTTCTCTGATAGTTTAGACGTAGGCGATGCAGTTGGATCTAAATATGGATCTGCTATTGCCATGTCCGATAGGGTATATATTAGTGATTACAATACGTTAACTGGCGCAGTGCATGAATTTTATTCTGAAAATAAATCTTGGTATAAATTTAGAACGCCTAGTCAATTAGTTAATATAGATAAAATTAAATCTGTATTCTTATATGACATTGAAGATAGTAGTATAATTACATATCTTGATATTGTAGATCCCTTACAAGGTAAAATCTTAAGCATTGCTGAAGATGAATTAAAGTTTAAAACATACTACGATCCTGCAACTTACTCTATTGGCGATGATACAGTGGTAGTAGATACACTAATGAGTTGGAAAGAAAAAAATGTTGGGCAGTTATGGTGGGATTTAAGTAGTGCCAAGTTTATTGACCCTAATCAAGGCCCTATATTATATAAAGCCAATTCATGGAATACGCTATTTGAAGATCAATTAGTAAGTGTATACGAGTGGGTCCAAAGCGAATACACACCATCAGAGTGGGACAAACTAGCCGATACTGAAGCAGGATTAACTCTCGGCATCAGCGGTACTAGCAAATATGGAAGTACTGTTTATAGTATTAGTAAAACATTTGACACAATTAGTAAAACATTTAAAAATATATATTATTTCTGGGTTAAAAATAAAGTCACAGTTCCTAATGTTACTGGTAGATCAGTTTCTGCTAGGGACGTTGCAAATTATATTAGTAGTCCTAAAAACATGGGAGTCAGCTACATATCGTTTCATGGCACAAATCAGTTCTCGCTAGTTAACTGTAAAGATTTAATTGCCAGCAGAAAAGTATCGTTAAATGTTCGTTACTGGATCATTGACAATTTTGAACAATCAAATATACACAGTCACTATCAATTATTGTCTACAAGTGATATCGATAAACCAATTAACAAATACATTGAACAAAAATGGATTGACAGTTTATCAGGTTTTGATAAACTAGGCAACGAAGTTCCTGATGCAAAACTTCCAGCAAAATTAAAATACGGTATCCAGAGTCGACCAAGACAAAGCATGTTTATTAATAGAGTCGAAGCACTTAAACAGTTTATTGAACGTGTTAATTCTGTAATGGCCGCGCAATCTATAATAGATGATGTTGACCTTACTAGTTTAAATTCTAAAGATGAAGCACCAAGTTTAGGTTCGGGAAAATATGACTATGAAATTAGTTCTTATAGTCAAATTAGATTTGTAGGAACAAATGAGATTGTTAGAGCAGTACTATCTCCGGTAATTGAAAACGGAAAACTTGCTAGAGTTAATATACTAACTTCGGGTAAAGGATATATTAATCCGCCAGAAGTAACAATTACTGGAATAGGGTCCGGCGCAAAGATTACTACTATACTTGGATCAAAAGGTCAAATTATTTCAGCGACTGTTGACAAACCAGGTAACGGATACCTTGAGTCAACTAGTTTATCTGTAAGAACACTATCTGTTTTAGTTACCTCAGACGAAACTGCAAACAATAGATGGGCACTGTACACATGGAACTCTTTAAAGAAAACATGGTTTAGAGAACGTTCACAGACATATGACACTACTCGTTATTGGAAATATATTGATTGGTATTCTGCAGGATACAGTGAGTTTACTAAATTAGATCATATTCTTGATTTTGCATATCAGCTACCTAGTGCCAATATTGAAATTGGCGAAATAGTAAAGGTTAACAATCAAGGTATTGGCGGTTGGGTACTATTAGAAAAAATTGACAACCAAGAAGTTCTTGAAACAACAGTTAATTATAAAATTGTTGGTCGTCAGTCCGGCACAATTAAGTTTACTGATAATCTATATCGCTTTGCAGATAATGCAGAAGGTTTTGACGGCCCAACATTTGACTCTTACGTGTTTGACGATCAACCCAAAGCTGAATTAACAATTATTCTTAATACAATTAAAAATATAATTTTTGTTGACAACTTGGCCAAAGAATATAAAGAATTATTCTTTGCCAGTTTAAGATATGCATTTAGTGAGCAAAAGTCTATTGACTGGGCCTTTAAAACAAGTTTTGTACGATCAAAACATAATCTTGGTCCTTTAAAACAAAAACCTACGTATCAAAACGATAACTTGCCTAGTTATCAAGAATATATCAATGAGGCTAAACCTTATAGAAGTAAAATTCGTGAGTTTGTTAGCACTTATGAAATTTTTGAACCAACTGGTAGTCAAGTGTCTGATTTTGACTTACCGCCAAAATATGACCAGACTACTAATACAGTAATACCGTTTCAAACTAGTATTTCAGACGGCATATTAACATACAGTAGCAATGACATCAAGCAATATCCATATAGTGATTGGTTATACAGCACTGGATTTAATTTAACAGAAATACGAATAGTAGATGGCGGCTCAGGTTATGTAACTGCTCCTATTGTAACTATTGAACCGGCACCTGCTACTATTAGTGCTAAGGCGTATCTATCATCTGGCAAAATTTCTACTATTGTTATTAGTGACCCATTTAAAGAAAATTTCCTAGTAACTCCTATTATTAGAATAGAAGGATCAATTGCCGATGGCGGCACACCTGCTAGAGCAGTGGCTATATTATCTAACAGTCTAGTACGATCAACAAAGATTGGTATTAAATTTGATAGAGTATCCCCTGAATATACATTTGGTTCAATATTAGCCAAGGAAACATTTATTGCCAGCGGATCTAAAACTAGATTTGAATTAAAGTGGCCAATTGATGTTATCAAAACACGCACCACAGTATCTGATAACAACGGAGAAATTTTAGGGGCTGATTACATAGTATTCAATGAACTTGATCCTAGTTACTCATATCCTCGTTATAAAGGAATATTGCAGTTTAATTCAGCACCGGCAAACTTATCTAAAGTTGTAATTGAATACCACAAAAATATTAGCTTGTTAGATGCGGCTGATAGAATCAATTATTTTTATAATCCTGAATTCGGTCAACTAGGCAAGGATCTCGGTCAACTAATGCAAGGCGTTGATTACGGCGGCGTAGAAATTGCAGGTATTGGTTTTGATGTAGGGTCGGGATATGACGCATTGCCTTGGTTTACCACAGGCTACGATCAATTTGATCCAGACTTCACAGACTTCTTAATTAAGAGTGACGGCATTGCTAGATCATTTACCTTAAACTATGCTCCTACAGAAATAGAATACATCAACGTATACTGGACCGGCAATAGAAGTTATATCACAGCAACTCCGCTAGGTACCGGAGATGTTAATAGCTCATCTTTGTCTGTTACTAACGCCAATGGAATTAAAAAAGGTCAGTTAGTTTTAGGAACTGGCATTCAGTCAAATACTACTGTATCAGACATTGTTGGCGCAAAAATAACATTAACTAAAGCATTAGTACAGGCAGCGTCTGGCACATATTCGTTTAGAACAACAGAAACTTTTAATAGACGACTAGATGATCCAAATTATATTAAAGTCAAACCTTTACTTGACAAATTAATTGCTGTTAAAAATGAAAAACTAGCTATTGTAAACGGCTTAGCTACTGCTCAAGAAGATAAAGATTTTAACATTACATTACTTGCGGATCTAACACGTCAGCTTGATATACTATTTGATGCTAGAACTGCCGCCGAGGCTCTATTGCTTCAAGCGCAAATTGCATTAGACAATGCAATTGTTTTTGGCGATCAACAGTTAATAGATCAACGACAAGAAGTAAAAGATGCCAAGCAGGAAATCTACAATAATTTAAATTCAGATTATATTGTTACCCAGCAAAATGCAGTTACAGCACAATTCGCTAGAGATAATGCAATTGCTTTAATAACTACTGGTGCTAGTCAACTGGTTGCATACGAGGGAACAAGCACTATTGCTTCTGTACAAATATTTGATATTTTTGGAAGATTGATTTTACCAAGCGGTTTAAGACTAGTCGGACAAAGCATTAGAATAACCGGCACACTGAGCAATGGTACTATTCAGGGATATGCTTCTGGTAAAACGTATTATATTGGTGAAGTTATTAACAGCACTAGTGTACGTATAACAAGTACATACGCTAAGGCATTAGCAACCGGCAACGATAGATTTGATGTTGTAACAACTGCAGGAATAATAACGCCTGGAGCCACAGTTACACTTAACGGAAAAGTTAATACTGTACAAAATGAAATTGAGAATTTCCCAAGTATTGTAAATCAAGATGCTATTATGAATTCTTTTATCGGTGACGGTGTAAGTACAGGTCCGATTGTAATACCTAATAACACAACATTCACCACAGCATTTGGCATAGACATTCAAGCTGGGGATAGTATCATACTAAGAAAGAATACTAGTGATGGTAGCTTTAAACCTAGTGATATACAATACGATACTCAATTATTTGGCGGCGACTTTGCCTATGTAAGTGCTACCGGATTAGCCGCAGAAGACATCAATGTTGACGGTGACGGATTTGTTACACCTACCTCAAGCTATGCCCCAGAAGAAGTAGTTACCGGCCAAGTTGTAGATACAGTCGATATCACTGTCTACCATAAAATTGGTGATGGTGCCCCTATAATTGAAAGCAATCGTTATCTAAAACAAGCTGGAATAGAAGTCTATGACATTGGACAGCGTCCAGGAACATCATCATCTGTTATTGTAAAAGTAGCTGGAAATGTCATTAAACAAAATGTTAATTATTCAGTTGATACAATCACAAATCAAATAGAATTAATTACCAGCTATCCAACTAATTCTGAAATTGTTATTACTAGCCTAAGTCAAAACGGTTTAAATATTCTTGATTTAGATTATTTTGTTGGCGATGGAACTACTGATGAATTTGTATCAGTTGCTAGATGGAGTACTAACGCAACAGCATTTGTAACTATTGACGGTGAAGCAGTTGACGTAATTGTTTTTAAAACAGATAGTCAATATACCTTAGTGGGTACTATTGGTATACGATTTGCTGTACCGCCTACTGAAGGCGCAATTATCAACTATACAATTTTAGGATCAGCAGTTGACTCAATTAGTAAAGTACAAAAACAAACTATTGTGCATAACGGTGTAGACACTACATACGAACTAACAACAGATCCTGAATTTGTTAAACCTCTAGCTAATAATGTGTTAGTAGTAACTGACGGTAGTATTTTGAGACCTGCTGATACTTTCTATTTTATAGTAGCAGGAACTAGTAGAACATATACTGTTGACAGTTCAAGATATGCATTTAATACTGTAGACAGTAGCACAGTTATTGTAGCAGTTAACGGTGTAAACATTGTGCAAGGTATTGACTACTTTTGGTTCCCAATTAACAATCAACTTAAAGTTAAAAAAGGTGTTGCAAAAACTGGAGATAAAATTTCATTATCAATAGTTGCAAATTCTGACTACAATATAATTTCCACAGATAATAATTTATCTATCGAGTTGTTAGGAGAATATACTGCTAACACAGTAATCACTGTTATTACTTTTAGTAACCATGATATACTTGAAATTGAACGTGAGCATGATAGAACTACTTCAGCATCAACGCTAGTTGCTGGAGCCAAAGAATATTACAGATATAATCAGTTAGCCGGCGGACGTATTAAACTGCGTAGACCTGCTGTGGCTTCTCAATATGTTTGGATAACTCTAAACAATAAGCTGTTAACCCCAGACGTTGATTATGCACTAGAAAGCAATATGAATCATATTAGTTTTACACCAAGAATAGATTTTGTAGAAACTGATATTATAGACATAATTGCATTTAGTAATAAAGTAACAAGAAGTAGTTTTGGTTATAAAATATTCAAAGACATGCTAAACAAAAATTCTTACTCAAGAATTGATGATGCGTCCTCAACCACACTAGCTAAGACATTAAATTATTATGACACCGCTATAGAGCTAGTTGACGGATCAGTACTACCTGAACCAAGTGCTAGATTAAACAAACCTGGTGTAGTGTTTATTGATAGTGAACGCATTGAGTACTTGAAAAAAGACGGTAATGTTATTCGACAACTAAAACGAGGTACTTTAGGCACTGGAGTTAAAACTGTTTATGCCGAAGGAACTTTAGTAAGAGATCAAAGTGTCATTCAAACTGTTCCGTATAAAGATGAATTTATGTCATCGGTAACTGTATCGGACGGATACACTAATGGCGCTAGCATTTATACTAACTCTCCAGAACTAACAATAACATCAGTGACATTCCCAGGAGAAGATCAAACAGCTGACTTGTCTGGAAGCCAAACAGTGACCGTTACTGGAACTGGATTTAAAATTAATGTTAAGGTATTTGTTGGCGATGTTGATTGTGTAGTTAACAGAATAAGTAATACACAATTAACATTCGTAACCCCTGCAAAATCAGTTGGTGCATATGATTTAGTAATATATAATCCTCCAATTTCGTCACTGCCACAATTTACAACAGTTTCAGCTAGCGGTATAGTAACAGATGCAAGTCTAACTACTACAATAACTGGCCTATCAAATGCTAACAGTATATTCCGTGCAGGTATGGTACTAACTAAAATTAGCGGTGACGGATCAATTGGCGGCCTTACTGTAATTACTGAAGTTAATAGTAATACGCAAATTACTATTAAATCAACTACTGCAAATACCTACGGTTCTATAGTGTTTAAGGGAACAGAAGATGTAAAAACTGTAACCATTGCAGGCACTATTAGTACTGCGGGGTTAGTATCTACAGTTACATTAACTGGGTCTTATGTAAAAAATGGAATAACTATTCCTAATAATACAAGCGGCCTACTTGTAGGACAAGTTGTTAGTAAAGTTTCTGGCGCAGGAAATTTTGGCGCCCTAGCAATTATTACGTCTATTGACAGTTTGACTACATTTACAGTTACAGCTACTAGTGCAAATACAATAGGATCATTAATATTCAATATTAATAATCAAGTACCAACTAGTAGAGTAATTTCTAAGGGAATTAAGTATCTAAAGATACAATTAGATTTTAAACTAACTGTACCTGTTGCAGATGCTAGTTGGTATAGAAAAACCATACCGTCAGCATACAACCAGTGTAATGATGTAGAAGTATTTGTAGCGGGTCGTAGATTACGTAAAACCTCGTATACTATTTGGAATCCTAATCTTGGACCAGATAGTCCAAGCGGCGACAAAGCATATGAAGCAGAATTTTCAGTAACTTCTGCAAGCAATCAGCAGCCAATGCAGATCCGATTAACTGAAGTACCCGAAGCAGGGCAGTATATTGTAGTTCAAAAGCGTGTGGGACAAGCATGGACTACAGAAGGGGTTGGTTTAGCTGATTCCGGGTCTGATCCGGCTAAGTTTATTAGATCAACTTACGCTTTGATGCCGGACAAGAATAAAGTATAAGAAAACTATTAAAATAAATACATTGTATAGGTGAAAACAACATGACAACAAAACCAGATGAAAATTCGGGAATATTACTCCAAGGACATATTAAAATTTGGGATCCCGTCTCTCAAGAAGTAATCGTTAACAAACGTAATGCTATTCATTATGAGAATATGAGCATTGCCTTGGCACAGAGTCTCGCAAACGAGGGTATAGGAACAATATATCAAATGAGCTTCGGCAACGGTGGCACAGCAGTAGACCCAACAGGAATCATTACATATTTGACGCCAAATACAACGGGATCAAATAGTAGTTTGTACAACGAAACCTATACCAAAGTAGTCAACGATCGTAGCACAAATAACGTTGATCCAACTCGTAATAAGATTGATGTTCGTCATGTTACCGGAACAAACTATACAGATATTTTAGTCACTTGCTTGCTAGACTACGGCGAGCCTAATAATCAAGAAGCATTTGACAACACAACATACTTAGACGGTGAATATGTGTTTGATGAGTTAGGTCTTAGGGCTTACAATCCAACAGGAACAGGTAAATTATTAACTCATGTTATATTCCATCCTGTACAAAAATCACTAAATCGTTTAATTCAAATTGATTACACCGTTAGAGTGCAAAGTCTAACAGGTTTTAACGGAGCGTAAACATGGCATACCAAATTCGTTTTACCGATCAAATTAATAACACTCCGTTAGCCGTAGATGATAATACTACGAATTCAGTTACCAGTCTTAATTTTCCAGGACGAAATACTACAGGTTATGGACAAGCACTTGGTGAAAACTTCCTACACCTATTAGAAAATTTTGCAAACACTAGCGAACCAGTCAATCCAGTTAAGGGTCAACTATGGTATGACACTAATGCTAGTATAAAACAATTAAATGTATATGATGGAACTCAGTGGGTTGCCGCAGGCGGACTTAAAAAATCTAGCGGAAATCAACCAGATGCGGGTAACAGTTTACCGGGCGATCTATGGGTTAATACTGATACACAACAATTATTCTTATTCTCTGGATCGGGTTGGATCTTAGTTGGTCCACGCTTTAGTGCAGGAGCTAGAACCGGAGCTGAACCAGAAAGTTTTAGAGACACTGATAATATTGAGCGTACTGTTATTAGTAATTATGTTGGTGGATTCCGTGTAGCAATATTCAGCACTGAAAAATTTCAACCTAAAACTACTTTACCCGGCTTTCCTTATATCTACGCAGGTGTAACGCTTAGTAGCCTATATAACGGTTATTTTGGTACAGCAGAAAAAGCCAGTAAGTTAATTGTATCGGGATATTTGTCAACCGGTCTTGAAGCAGACAATTTTTTACGCGGCGATGTAATTACTAACAACTATAAAGGTCTTAACGTTAAAAGCAACACAGGTATTCAAATCGGCGCAGACGGCCAAATGGAACTTGCAGTTGACAACGGTGTTGGATACATTTACCAAAAGACATCCGGATCTAGTCTAGATATTCGTGTTAATAACAACGGTAACGAACGAGTTGTTATCCGTGTAGACAGTCAAGAGCGTGTGGGTATTAACAACATTGCTCCGCAAGAAGCATTAGACATTAGTGGAAATATACGACTTGGGTTAACAGAAGAAAATCCAGACTCGTCAGGGCAGTTATTCATTAAGGGAACAACAGATTCTACAAGTATTGTTACAGGAGCATTCCAATTAGCGGGTGGAGCAGGTATTGAAAAGAGTTTATTTGTTGGCGGAAATATTAGTTTAGATGGTAAAATCACTGTTGGAACAAACATATTACCTGCAACTAATAATGGTTCTTCAATTGGGTCTGATCCTACAGTCGAAGGCGGAAAACAATTTAATAACATATATGCTAATAAAGTATTTGCCGCAACTGAGTTTAATGGAAAATTAATAGGAACTGTCAAGGGAACAGTAGATGGATCTGCTACAAACTTAGCTAGTTCAACAATCTTTGAAATGATTGGTGATGTAACTAGTAACGAAATTGAATTTGATGGCAAGACTGGAACTAATCCGGTGACTACTACTGTTGCATCGGGTAACGGAACTGTTATTAAACTTGAATTTGATGCTCAAACTGTAATACCTTTTCCGGCAGGTACCGTAGTAGTTGTATCTAATATTACTCCAGTGGCATATCGTGGAACATATAATGTTATTGAAGGAACACGAACTTATATAACATTTAACGGAACAGCTACAGGCCCGCAAGCCATTGCTGGAACTATTAGTCCGTCTGGAGTATTAGGTAATAGAAAACAGTTTGTTACTAATCTTAGTGAAACATTTGTTTCTGATAAAGCAGAAGTAGCAAAAGCAGCCGACTTGGGCGAAGCTGATGATTTCTTAATAAGTCAAGGAACTGCCGGCCTTAAGAAAATTAAAAAGAATACATTATTTTCAGCAATCCCGCAACTGCCAGTGGGTACCGTTGTGCCATACGCAGGCCTTACACCTCCAATGGGTTGGTTACTATGTGACGGATCAGAAGTTCCTAGAATACGATATGAAGCATTATATAATGTAATTTCTGGACTATACGGCAATGCCAATGCATATGACGCTACAAATAATCCGTTAGGAACAAAAGGATTTGACACATTTAAACTTCCTGACTTAAGAGGTCGCTTCCCGCTTGGCGCTGATAATATGTTTAATGGTAAAAAAGTTCCTGATAGAAATAGTATTTCGTCAAAGATTGATACTATTACAAGTCCAGCTGGCCGAGTTACTGATCCAAACGCAACTATTGACTATGCTGATCCCACAGTTGTACGTATTGGCGCTGGCGATGAACAGATGAATTTAACAGTAAATAATCTTCCTGATCACGAACATGATTTAACAGGCAATCGAGATGGAAGATTTGGCGCATACAGCCCAACAGAATTGGCTGATACTGATTCTATTCCAGTTAAGGGTTTAGGTGGTGCAAACGATACAGGCAGACTTTTAAGAACAAGCGGCGGCATATTAACAGAACCAGTTGGCGGACCATTTGGCCAACCGTTTAGTATTATGAACCCGTTCCTAGCTCTAAATATGATTATTTGGACAGGCAAATTAACAGATTACGATTCGGACTATAGATAATGACATATAAAATTAATAAAACTGACGGTAACGTATTAGCAGAGATTCCAGACGGTCAATTTGACACCGGCAGTAGTAGTCTTACGTTAATCGGAAAAAATGTTACAAATTTTGGTCAAGTGTTTAATGAAAACTTGATAAAGTTATTAGAAAATTTTTCCAGTAGTTCAGAACCAGAACATCCTATCAAAGGACAACTATGGTATAATACTAGCACTGGTAGATTAAATGTCTATGACGGAAATACTTTTAGAGCCAGCGGCGGACCACTTGTAAGTTCTATACGTCCTCTTAATTTAGTGCCCGGCGATCTGTGGATCAATAACGAAACAAATCAATTATTTTTCTATGACGGAGTTGATTTAACATTAGCAGGCCCAGTCTATACAGAACAACAAAAAACTTCAGGATTCATAATTGACAATATTATTGATACTAATAACAGACTTAAAGTAGTTGCTAAACTTTTTGTTAATGGAGTATTATTAGGTATATTCAGCAACAGTGCATTTACACCAGCATTGGCAATTGAAGGATTCACCGGTCCTATAGGAGTTGGATTTTCAGCAGGCACATTAATTGGCACTAAGTTTAATGTCACTGTTTCTCGTGCTGAAGGACTAGTTACTGCATTAGGCGAAACTAAAGTTGCAGACGATATTTTATACAATAACCAAGACGGCACAATTGTTGGATCATTAACGGTACAATCAGTATCGGGAGTTAGATTATTAGGCGGAGATCCTGGTACTACAACTTCTGCCCAAGGCGATACTAGTTTAAAACTTGAAGGCGGCAATTTTGTTATTGAAAATAGTGAGTCAAGTAGAGCAATTGAAATTAAAACAAAACAACCAGTAGGCGGTGTAAAGACAGCAATATACATTGATTCTGTAAATCAAAGAGTTGGATTTTTTAATCGAGCCCCAACAAAGACAGTTGATATTACTGGAGATTTAAGAGTTTCGGGTAATTTGATCATTGAAGGTGACAACTTTACAATTAATTCAACTACATTACAAGTTGAAGATAAAAATATTGAACTAAACAAATCACCAACTGGTGTAGTAACAGATACCGATGCCGACGGTGGCGGAATTACTTTACATGGTACTACCGACAAAACATTAACTTATTCTTATGCACATACAAGTTGGGATAGTTCAGAGAATTTTAATATAGTTACTGGCAAGACTTATAGCATTAATTATAATCCTGTATTGTCGGCCACTACACTAGGAGCTACTGTAGTTAATTCAAGTTTAAAAACCCTAGGTGATTTAACCACGTTAGATATGGACGCTGGATTGAATATTACCGGTAATACAATTACTAGTAGTACAACTGATTTAGTTATAACATCTGCTACAGATTTTATAGATGTTGACGGTAAGACGCTTACTAATGCACCAGATTTAAATTATGTTACTAGTAATTTATCAGATGTACCAAATAAGAAATATGTAGATGAGCGTGTTAGTATTCGACCAATTGCATTAACACTAGATATTAGCGATTTTGACATAACAACACAGCCCGGAATTGAAGCGGCAAATGAAAAAATAGCTGAAATTTTAACGTATACTGCTTCTATATATAATGGCGTTAATAACCCTCAAGGTGTTGCTATTCTTGGAACTATTGCTAAAATTCATGCAACACATTTGGCAATTGTTGTTAACGCTATACAATATAAACCAGTACAAACGGGTACTGAATTAACTGGCACTGAAACTATTGCATTTAGTAAAAATACAGTTAATAAAGGTGAAGGTAGTTATGAAAACTTCTCAGTAGTAGAAGATATCATAGAAACACAGGTAATTCCAGCACCGCTAGCTAGCATTGTAACCACTAGATTTTACAAGCGATTTGTCGTTACTGAACAACCAAATAACAGTTTAGCATGGGAATATATTACTGACTATGTGCCAGTGGGTGATTGGGATAATGCTACAGCATACTCAGTTAATGATCTTGTAATTTTTGACTACAAAGAATGGATTTGTATTGCAAACGTACCAGCAGGACAAACAAACCCTACAGGAAATGCTACAAATTGGAAACTTTTTGCATTAATTTAAAAGAACAAAGAGCGATAAATAATAATAACGTTAGTTTTAGGGGCTACTAGATGTCATATACAATAAACAGATGGGATAATACAACAGTGGTAACAACTGTACAAGATGGTACAGTTGATCAAACTCTTGATATTCAGTTAGTCGGTAAAAATTATGCCGGTTACGGAGAAATTCAAAACGAAACATTTGTACACATGTTGGAGAATTTTGCAAGACAACAGCCGCCTCCAAATGCTATTTCTGGACAAGTATGGTACGATACAACTAACAAAAAATTAAAAGTACACACTGGCGATGTGTCTGCTACTGCAAAAGTATGGAAAACCCTAACCGGCGCAGAATACAGTGCAACAGAGCCACCATTCCCGACACCTGGCGACTTATGGTTTGACTCTAATAAAGATCAATTAAAAGTTAGAATTGGCGGCCTAACAGCAGATTGGTTAACTGTTGGCCCGCAAAATGCAGGCACTGGTATTACACAAATGGTCAGCCGCAACGTTATTGATGCTAATAATACGCCTCATGGAATCATTGCCGCTACTGTCAACGGTGCAGTTAACTTTATTATATCTGAAGATGAATTTGTATTAAACATTGCTGACCCTGATAGTACAATTGTTGGATTTACAGACCCGTCTTCTAAACAAATTAAGCGTGGTATTACATTCCCTAACGTTGATGCAGTTGGCGTAAGCGGATCTAACGGCGGCGGAACATATAGACTTTGGGGTACAGTTTCAAATGCACTACGTCTTGGCGGAAAAACTCCAGATCAATACCTAAGCCCAGTAAACAATTTATTAACATTACCATATCAAGTTAAAGTCAGTGTTGATGAAGGTCTCACTTTAGGCGCAAACGACGATCTAAAAATTGAAGTCATTGCCAATCAGCCACAAATATCTGCTAGATTGGGCGGCCAGCGTATTACGTTTTCAGTTAAACAAAATACAACACCGGTATTTCCATTAATAATTGATCAGGCTGGTATTAGACCAGACCTAACAAGTTCTGGGTTTAACCTAGGCAGTATTAATGCTAAATGGGCTACTGTATATGCTACAAACTTTGATGGCACCGCAACACAGGCTAATACATTAAGAGTCGGAACATCGTATCTACAAGCTAGCTTTATGGCTACAAATAGTGGAGATACACTAGTTGCACGTAAAAGAAATCTTGACGGATCTAGCACAATCTCTGCAACAACATTTGAAGGTAATGCTAGTACTGCTACAGTATTAAAAACCCCAAGAAATATTAACGGCAAACCGTTTGACGGCAGTGCAAATATCAGCATTGAATACACTGACCTAGTTGGCAAACCAACTGATCCAACATTTGCAACAGTTACATTAACTGGAGCAGTTGCCAGTGATCAACAGGCTGTGCCTAAGTCTTATGTTGATGCTAAATTTGGTGTTGGCGGTATTTTAGGTATTGCCGCAGGCGGAACAAACGCATCAACTGATACACAGGCAAGATCTAACCTTAAAGTACCGCGTACAGACGGTGTGGGAGCAACAGCTAACTCTACTTGGAATATCAATATTGCTCCAACTGCTGTTCCAATTTCTCTTACTAATACCAATGCTACTCTAGTAGGGACAAGCGGTGCGGCAACGTCTACTACTATTGTTGTATCTAATGTTAATACAGTTGCCAATACGGGTAGTGTGCCTACAGGTAACGGCTACGATGATCTTGTTTCAGTAACTACTAATACTGTAGGTACTGGTTCTAAAACTTGGACAGTACAAAAAGTACCAGGTTGGCAGGTTAATGATAGGATTAAAATAACTAAAGCACAAAGCGGCGATACTATAACAATGTCCGGAAAAGTCACAGCTATTGACTATATTGCATTAACAATAACTGTGCTTGTTGATACATTTACTGGTTCGGGTACTTCTTTGGCACCGTGGACTTTCCAAGGTCTTGCTGATTGGAGAGTAGGCGCCAAAGTAACAGGTACAGCAATCACTGGTACAGTAACAATTACTGCTATAGTTGCTGATTCTCCTGCATTAGGTCAACAGACTTTAACTGTTGCCTTTTCAAGTCAAACAGTTGCGGGCGCAGGATCATTAACTATTGTAGCAACAGACAACGGCAACGGAATTGGCGGTAACGCGGCAACAGCTACTAAGGCTAAAAACTTATCCGACGGTACACTTGGCGACATACCATATCAAACAGCCGCTAATACTACCAACTATCTTTCAATAGGCGCCGCTGGATATGTACTATCTAGCACAGGAACTGTGCCTGAATGGAAAAATTTATCACAGATTAGTGTAGGTAATTCTTCTCAAATTTTAGTTGCTGACAAACCAACTGATGTAGGAACATTTTATCCTGTATTTGTTACAGGTGGATTGCCTGGCACAGGAAGCCAGCCAAGAAGCATATACGCTGACCAAACAACATTCTCATATGATACTAACCAAAATAAACTTACACTTGGCGATGGCGTTAACGGATACGGAACGGTAATTGCTCGAGTAAACGGCGATGTATTATCTCCAAACGGAACAGTAGTTTTAAGTCAAGGAACGGGCTCAGGTACTAGTGCTTACTTTACCGGTAAAGCCGCAACAGCTGACAAATTACATCAAGCTAGAACTATAACATTAGGCGGCATCTTAAAAGGCAGTCAATCATTTGACGGTTCAGGCGGTATTACTATTACTGCTGAGTTTGCTGACAATTTTACTATTTCAACTGGTAGTCTATCAGGTAACTACGTGGGACAATTAACTGCTGGCAATTATGTAACATTAAATGAAGGTGTTCTTCCTTATGTACCGGGTGGCGGCGACAATGTTACAATTGGCGTTAATGCTAGTTCAAGCAATGTCGGAAGCAGTATTGTAGCTAGGAATAGTAGTGGTAATTTTAGTGCAAATGAAATTACTGCTGATAGATTTATAGGTATTGCTAACGAAGCATATTTTGCTGACTTGGCAGAAAAATATCTACCAGATGCTGACTATGAAGTTGGAACAGTATTAACTATTGGTGGTGAAAAAGAAGTTACTGCTAGTAGCTACGGTGATCTAGCAATTGGTGTCGTTAGTGATAAACCTGCTTATCTAATGAACAAAGATCTAGAAGGTGGCGTAGCAGTTGCACTAAAAGGAAGAGTTCCTGTTAAGGTTATTGGCGCAGTACGTAAAGGTCAACGACTAGTAGCTGCCAATGACGGATGTGCAGTAGCCGCTGTACCACATGCTAATGATGTATTTGCTATTGCGTTAGAATCTAGTGATGATACTGGAGTTAAAGTGATAGAAGCGTTTATACGTTAAACAGCCATTTCAGCTTTAATAGCTGGATCTGGATTATAGTTATCCAATACAAAATCGTCGACAGTATAGTCGGCGATTTTTTTGCCTGTTGTAAAAACTAGTGTAGGTAATGGCTTAGGTTCTCTGCCTAGCTGAACTTCCACAGCTTCAAAGTGATTGTTGTAGATATGGCAGTCACCACCAGTCCAAACAAAGTCCCCCACCTTAAGACCGCACTCGCGAGCGATAATGTGTGTTAGCAAACTATAGCTGGCAATGTTAAAAGGTACACCTAAGAACATATCGCAACTACGCTGATACATTTGACAGCTTAGATAACCGTCAGTCACATCAAATTGACTTAATACATGACATGGCGGTAGCGCCATATCTGTAAGTTCGGCAGGATTCCATGCTGAAAGGATATGTCTACGTCCGCTAGGGTCGTTCTTAATACCGTCGATTAGTCGTTGTACTTGGTCAACACCTAGAAAGTCTCTCCACTGTACTCCGTAGACGCGACCTAGGTCACCTTCAAAGTGTGCTCTAGGTAACCAATAGTCTGCTTTAGCATTGGCAGTCCATATTGTTGTTTTAGATAAATCTCTAGTACCGTGTAGGATCTCCGCAAGCCGGCGTTCGTCACCACTGCCCTCTAAGAACCAAAGGAGTTCGCTTACAACCGCTCGCCAGGCGAGCTTCTTAGTAGTTGTAGCTGGAAAACCTTCTTGCAGATTAAAACGCATTTGATAACCAAATACGCTACGGGTTCCTACCCCCGTTCTATCGGTCTTGTTTTTTCCGTTTATTAGTATATGCTTTAACGCTTGATGATATTGCTTCATTATGATATTCTTCTACTATACAAGATCCAAGATTAACAGTTTGGTGTAATACCATTCCGTCTAGAAAATCCACTAGGTCAATAGTTGTGTCATTTAAGTATCCACCTGAAATTCGAGTAAGATACACTCTTTCAAGTACAGGTCTACTTTGCATAAGCAAATTTGGACCACCTATAACAAAAATATTTTTTCTTTTATTGTGGCTTTTTAAACTGACTAATGCTTCGCATACATCGCCACGTATTTGTTCAATATCGTCTTGATCAAAAAAGTTGTTAGTAAACACTACATTATGTCTTCCTGGTAGCGGACTTGGCATATCGGGACTATCCCAAGTCTTTCTACCCATGACAACAATTTGATTTTGTGTAGTGGCTTTAAACCATTTCATATCGTCGGGGTTATTAGGCCAAGGCATTGAACCTTTCCATCCCATTCCCCCAACACTATCTACTGCAAACATTCCTGCTATCATTTTTCTCTTTTCGGTTTTTTAAGAAAACTCTTAGTTTGTTTTATCACATCTTTTTTAACTTTAGCGACATCTAAGCGAAAGTCTATATGTTGTATAGACTCTTCGTAGTTGCTGAGTAGTTCTTTAAGATGGCCTTCTAAGTCATCTTCACCAGAGTGTTTAGCATATTTGGCAATGTCTATATCCCATACTTTACCGTTTTCAAAAATGATCCGTATGGAATCAAGATACTCTAACGGTATTGCACGAACATCTATATCACTAAAAATCTCTGGCCACGACTCAACTACGTCTTTTGGCAAAGACTTTTTTGTCACTCGTCAACGGCAGCTTTCTTCTTTGTTGGAACTAGCTCTTCAGCCATCCTACGAAGTTGAGCGGCTTCCTTGCTCAGACGATCTGCATCGGAACGATATTTCTTTGCAAGGTCAGTATCAGTAAGTGGCTGATCTAATTGTTTAGTTTCAAATGCTTTTTGTGGAACAGTTTCTTCTTCAACTGTTAGATCATTTACTTTAGCAACGTCTTGCACAGATGTTTGATTACCTAATGCTAGATCGTTAACACTAATTCCTTTTTGTTCAGCAATTAGTTGATTTAGTTGATCTAAACTAATAACAGCCTTCATATTTGGAACTACTTCGATCTCGCTGGTTTTTACTTTAAGTAATTTTTTATTACTATGCAAGTTAGATAGCATAATGCTACCGTCTTGGAATCTTGTTCGTGCCAGGACCTCTGCAAATTCATAACTTGATTGAGCACCTTGCGACTCAACTAACTTCATTAGTGAGTCGTGATTTTCGTCAGTCAAATTTTCAGTTTGGATAACTAATGCAGAATCACTTTCACCGGGCAGTGTTCTATATGCAATCAGACATTTACGTCCGTTTGATTTGAACCTTCCAATGTGTTTGATATCGGCCATTAGATTATTGTCCTTCTGCTGGGGCAGGCTGTTGTTTAGCTACTTGGTCCAAGAATGCATTTAGCTTATTGAATAATTTTCCAACAGCTTCCATCTCAGCGGCTTTAAATGCGCCACGTGAACTTGCTACATCGATTACTGAACGTAGGCCTGCAAGGTCTTGTACAGTTAAATCTACAGATGCTGGTGCTTCTGGTGTAGTTTGTGCTTCTGGTTGTGTAGTTGTTTCAGTCATGTTTTACTCCTTTGGTTGTAAGTACTATTATATATCACTTTAATGATTTGTATACTTTAAAAGTGGACAAGCAAGCAAAAAGAAACTGGCTTCTTTTGGCTCTTCAAATCCAATTTTGATTTTTATTGTAAATTGATTCTCATCAAGTTGTAAACTCTCTCCTAGATAGAATCTACTATGCAGATTTTCGTAAATCCATTGTCTAACAGATTCTACTATATTATACTTGAGATTTAATTGGAGATAATGGAAATGGGGAGGAGGATCACCGACCTCCCTGCACCCTAATACATTAAGGGGATTAATCTTATCTAGCGATAACATTAGGCAGTTGACGTTTCCATATCGTAGTAGGCATAGCTACCAAATGGGGGAACAATAGTGTCGTTACCGTGGATAACAAAGATTGTATCACAGTAGTCTTCGTCACCCCATGAACTCCAAGGATAACCGTCTGTAAACATAATAAACTTCTTAGGACGAATATCATGTTCCTTCATGTAGTCCCAGTTACAGTCAAATTCTGTACCGCCACCGCCCATGATTTCGTATTCGTCAATCTCATCGCCGTTGTAAGAGTCATAGTCTTGCTCATTATAGACTTTGGTATCAAAACACCAAATCTTAATATTAAAATCTTTAAACTCTTGCATAATGCCTTTGACTTCACCTAAGAAATCCGCACCCATTTCATCGCTAATAGAACCTGACATGTCAAGTGCTACGCATACGTCAATGCTAGTGTCAAAATTACAACCGGGCAATACAGCACCAGTCATTTGACCTTTACGGTTAGGACGGCTAAAACTAAAGTCATTCTTAACAAGACTTTGGATATTCATACGCAACATCTCGCGCCAATCCATTTTAGGCTCAGTCATGTCTTTGATCATACGTGCAATTTCACCTGGCACATTACCTGCACCTGCGGCATTGGCACTTTGAATCATTGCTTCTTTGATCTCGTCGCGGATCTTTTTTAACTCGTCTTTAGAATACTGAGGCTGTCCATCTTTGCCGCCTTCTGGATCCATATGATGATCTAACATCTGACCTAATTGGTTAAGTTGTTCTTCATCATACTTATTAAAGATTTCGTCATATACTTGTTCAGCTGACCAGTTGTCGTACTTGCGATCATAAAAGAACTTGACAGGAGGATCATCACCAATACGGTCACGTTTCAAAATACCGTTAACACAATAGTCAGCGGCAATGTTCCAAATTTGTTTTTCACGACCTTCGTTACGCATCATATGGTCAAATACGCAATGCAAGATTTCGTGTGCAACAACAAACTCAACTTGACGCGGAGTCATCTTGTCAAAAAACTCGCGGTTAAAGTAGAAGTTACGGAAGTCAGTAGCGGCAGTAGGCAACCAATCGCTAGCGTCAATAAGCTTCATGCGAGTTGCCATATTACCAAAGAATGGGTGGCGGAGTAATAGACCTACTCGGGCTACTACAATTTTATCAATAATTGGATCGGTACTATGTGCCATTTTTGCTCCTAGTGTTTTACTGTATATATGTATTATACAGTCATTCTATATAAAAGTCAAGATAAAAGGTGCATTTCTACACCTTTTATTTTTGGTTACTTAGTTTGAGCCGCCGCAATGTACTTGCCAAACTTAGTATGGAAGTCATCAAAACATGCAATCTCATCTGGATCCAACGGCAACTGGTATTGGGTAAGAGCAAGTTTAGTACCCATCACAACCAATTCAGTTTCAAAATTGTCCATCATAAATTGGAAGAAGTAGTTGACTTTGTCGTTAAACTTCTTGTCATTCTTGTCAGCCGCATCTTTGAGCTCATAGCACAATGACACAGTCAAAGAATACATGGCACTAATTTCCTTAGTTTCCATTTTCTTAACTTTGCCTGCAAGGATGTCTTCTGGCTTAGGCAGTTTAGAGCTAATCTTACGATGAGCCATAAATTTAATAGCCAAACCTTCTCCTACCGCACCCGCAATCAAATCGGTCAATGTGTCGTTGCTAGTGTCGTCATCTTCCAACAGTTCGCTAACAAAGGACCAGCTACGTGGAGTAGCAAAGGCACGTGAGCTAGACTTTGGATCAAAGTCGTACAGGTCTTTCTTAGCAAAGGTGCAGTAACCGACCACATCTGGATGTACTTTGTTTACAGTAGCCCATTGTGACCAGTCATCAAAATCTACACGCATTTCCAAGTGAACAAAACGGTTAGCCAACGGAGCAGGCATACGGTAAGTAACACCCTTATCTGCTTCACGGTTACCAGCCGCAACAATAAGAACGTTATCTGGCAAATGATATTGTCCAACACGACGATTCAAAATCAACTGATAAGCCGCCGCTTGTACGCTAGGAGCCGCAGAGTTCATTTCGTCTAAGAACAAAATAACGTGGGGGAATTTAGAAGCAAACTCTTTTGTAGGCAGTTCGCTTGGGCTACCCCAAACCATAGTACCTGAGTTGCTATCAAAGTAAGGAATACCCTTAATGTCGGTAGGTTCCCAAAGACTCAAACGAATGTCAATAACATGAGCATCCATTTCTGCGCCTAACTGATGAATGACATCAGACTTACCAATGCCTGGGGGACCCCAGAGGAACAATGGACGCTGTTTCTTAAATGCCTTACGAATAGCGTTCTTCGCACCGTTCGGGCTCACTTGACGATTGATAACTTCTGCTTTTGCCATACTAGCTCCTGTGTGTTAAAAAATTAGTCTGCTTTTGTTTCGCAGTATTAGTATTATAACGCAAAACGCTAGAAAAGTCAAGAACTTTTTTAACTATTTTCGTCTGTGGCTTTTTTGCTACGCATGGCTTTGGTGATTCCGTATTTTTGGACATCACCATTAAATAGGTACAACTCAAAACACTTTCTTTCCGAAAGTACTGTTATTGAGCGGTCTGTTAAGAAATATGGACAGTCAATAAATCTGTCCAAAAATATAATTACTTGTGGTTTCAAATCGAATCCGGTTGGAAAGGGAACTTCGTAAACAGCCAAATCCAAAGTGGTTCTTACAAAGTCCAAACCTTTTTCGGTTAGACGTAGACCGCCTTCACTTTTGGTTCTGTTGTTTTGCCACCACACTCGCATACTAGCACTAATGTTTTCTTCAGTCAAAGCCACATCGGCTTGTTTTAAGAATATTTTAGTGTAGGTTTTTCTGTTCACTTTATTTCTTCACCAGTTGTTAGTTTATAAACAGCAAAGTCTTTGCTATTGAATAAAGTGTTTAATTTTTTAGCAAGATTATGTGCATGGCCAGGATTTGAAAAACTGACTTTCTTATACTTGCTACCCGGATAACCACTTAGACTGTTTTGACTTTTTAAGTTAAACGGTTTTCCTAAATGGAAAACGGCCCAAATAGCTTCCGCTTCCAGGATTTGATCACTCTTATACGTTTTTTTATTAACGCTTTCAAGTACTACTGTTGGTTTAGGTCGACTCATAATATACATATCTCCGAATAACTACGTATATATTTATCGCACTTACATCACTTTTCGGCCCACATTCCACCGTCCATTTGAACAGTAATTACTGGTTCTTCCTTAGTCTGTGCTTGCATTAGCCCTTCATAGTTGCCTGCTAGTCTAGTCATTACCACTGCTAATGTATGTGTAATGTTTTTAGCAGTGGCAATGTCTAATCTAATTTCTCTTTGATTAGCAGTATCTGCGGCCTTGACCTGATTCATAAACTGTGTCAATACAGTTGTATTAATCTTATCTGTTTGCATTGTTTAACCTATGTTTCATTTCCATTTCAGTTTTAAATGGACCTTCATACTGATAACGCTCAACAGTTATAAGTTTAGGACAAAAACTCTTAACCCAACCTTTATCAAATTTGATAATGTAGTAGCCTGCACAATAAACTGATTTTGATTTGTTACTTTTAGTAAAGAGTGGTAAATGTTTCTTTACATCATACATGGGATTGTAAGGAGCACTACTTGTTGGATACCCGTGTACTTCTCTGTCTAGATCCTCAACTTCTTCATTTTTCTTTTTAGCTACAAAGAAATTTGATCCAAATGCCTCAAACAATTTTTTCTTAGTGTCAAATACCGTAATAGTATCTTTTGAACTAAAGACAAATTTCTTTTGCTCAGTTAATTTTAGAACACCGACTTTATTCTCATCTTGTTCCACAATCCAAAATTTACCGTCAACAACGGGCTTTGCATGTATTTCTGTCATTTTACGTACCTTGCATTTAATGGTTTGGCATAGCTATCTGCCTGATCAGACACTTTCTGTAGATCATATAATTGAGCAAATTTTAAAAGTCTAATGCCAACTTGTGTAACTTCTTTAGCAACCGCATTAGTAGAGATTGTTTCTTTAATAATATTTTTAATATCTTCGGGTTGTTGAGTAAGATCAATAAGTCGACGATTACGTTCGTAGTCTTCTAACACACGATGTTCGACCCCGTTATGATCAACCCAACGCTGAAGCATGAGATTGTTCCACGCGAATCCCTTGTTTGCCCTATCAGTAAAGGCTTCTTCTAATTTATTCTTACGCACTTTAGGATATGCACTGAATACATTATCGCTAGTATCGCCTCGAATACATTTTTCAAACAATAACCATTGTGGATCTGGAATAACTTTTTCAGCTTTAGTCTTATTGTCAATCACACGCTTGCCTTTTTTATCAAAGATACCTTCGTGTGTAATTGTAGTTTCCATAACTCCGTTGTACTGTTTTACGTTAGGAGCAATTAATTGTACAAAATCTGTATCGGTACTAATAATCACATGATCGTCATTTGGATGACTCTGTATCCAACCGGCAATTAAATCGTCAGCTTCTAGTTGCTGATGCTGTAATACTGTACAGTTAGTTTTTTCTGTAATAAAATCTTTAAATGCGTCAAACGATTCCCAAAACAGGGTTTCTTCTTCTTGTTCTTTTACAGTCTTAGCCGCACGAGCCGCCGCTCTCTGTGCTTTATATGGAGTGTAATAGTCTTTGCGCCATGAGCGACCTTCGAGACAGAAGACAACATGTGTGCCTCCAAAGTCTTGCCAAGCCTTGCGGATACTGTTAAGTGTAATATGAAATGCCATGCCTAACTTAGTGTCAGCGTCACCTTTAATGACGTGACGGGCACGGAAGAATGTGTTAGCAGTATCTACTAAAATATATGTCATGAAACTTCGCTTTTGTCTTCGGTTAACTTACGAACATTAATATAACCAGCACCTCGGTCAGTCATATCAATACCTTCTTCGTTAGCTACGTCTTTGCACAGGCCTCTAAACCAACGATCTACAATTTCTTCGTCAGCATCACCATCAAATCCGTAACCAGCTTGTTTCAATTGTAACACAAAAAGGTCGTTCCAGTCAAGCTCAAAAAAGCCATTACGTACATTGTCCGGGTTTACTTTAGTATCCAACACTGCTACATAAGGTTCGCCTTTGGCAGTAGCTCTTTCTTTTGGACCTAACTTTGCCATTTCTTCTGCTTTAACTGCGGCTTCTGCGGCAGTTGCGGCCTTATTAGCAACTTGGATAGATTCTTCTGCTTGCTTTAATGCCTCTTCAGTTCTAGCTTTGATCTTATCAATGCCAAACAACTTTTCAATCCATTTATTCATTAGGTTCCCCACTCATTTTTAAATAACGGCACTTGCAAACGGTCACTATAACGTAAGCCGTGTTTCATAGCCAATATAGCTACATTCTTATTATTCATCGCATAGACACTTTCTACACCACCCACAGGCATTAGGTAAACGTGTCCTTTAAACCCTGCTGTGCGATAAGCGGCAATAGCACACTCTGCATCGGCAAAGTCTTGTTCTGTGGCAATAACAAATTTCAAATATGCTGTACCAAACCATTCATACTCGCACACTGTTTGTGGTTTAATTGCTTCATCCCATGCTTCACCGCTACATGGCAGTTTAGCACTTACACTAAATGTAATTTCTCGATCTGGACTAGCTTTCTTCCAGTTGTGCAAATAAGATCTAAATTCGTCTGTTAAAGATTGAGTACCGTTTGTCTCAAAGGTAATTTCCTTAAGACTTGCCATCTTAGGATTATCTAACAAGTCTGGATAGGCACGTTGCCAACCTAACAAAGGTTCGCCACCTGTAATAACAAGATGTTCATCTCGCCATTCTTCGTAGGGTAGCATATCCATAATACCATCGGCAATAGCATCGCTTGAGAGCAATGGGCTTAGATCTTTAAACTCGGGCATCCAACTAGCATAGCTATCACAACCTGTGCTAACTAGTGGCAAGTCTTTATAATTTTGAAAAGACTTGATCATAGTATGCGTAGCCGCAATATCCGTTGCTTCGTGACTTAGTTCGCCACGTGGCATGCCAAAGCCGGCACACTTAAAGTTACAACCAAATGTGCGTAGAAATACAGACGGGACGCCCATGTAGCGTCCTTCGCCCTGCACACTATAAAATAATTCTGCAATTTTAATTTTTGACATTGTTCTTCCTAAATTCTTCTACATCTATTATAGCACTTTTTAATGTTTCTGCATAGTTCAAAGCACTTTGTCTTTTTAAACAAACAGTTGATTCTGTATCGATGTAGCCTTTAGATAGTAAAGTCCAAATATGATACCAACGTGTTTTAGACCAAAAGTTAGTCTTAGTTGTAGTATAGATAGTAACTGAAATGTCGTGGTCGTCAGCTTCTACCCATACGTTGTGTTCGTGACTGCTATCTCCACATTCGCATAAAACTCGATAAACTTTTGAGTCGCCCCACTCGTTATGTTTTAAAATGCCTTCTGCAGGTACCTGTGCGTTCATGCTTTTAAATTTTCCATTGTAGCAATTTTTGCAATACGTTCACCAAAGTCTTGATCATTTGTAATAATGTATGTAGTACTATCGTTACGATCACTCTTGCGATCATAACGTCTAAACTCTACAACCTTACCACCTACCGCTGAATAAACTTTGAAATTTAATACAGGATCATCACCGATAGACTTTTCTTCAGCACTACTAACTAATCGATTTTGTCGACCAGACGTCTCGTATATGTCTTGTGCGCTGTTTATCCAATCTCGAAATTTAAGTTTTAACCAGTTCATAATTTCATAATTCTTTCTAAGACTGCTTTCGCATCATCAAACTGACCACGAGCCAGTTTATCTTCAATTTGAACTTCGTAGTCGTTACGAAGTTGGCGAAGATATGGGCGCATTTGGTAAGTGGCATATGGTTGTGTCCAGCGGATAGTATATAAGTGTTGCGGATTCATTTACAGCTTTCTAAAAAGTTATCGAGTTGTGTAACAGCTTCGTCAAAGTCGAGTGCCATTACCTTAGCACTTATTATACTATCTTTAATCTGCATGTCAAATGGTATTACACCATTAAATCTAAAATCTTCCGGCACATCAGTTTCAACTACAAACTCTTGTAAGTTTTTTGCCCTAAATATTAGGTCATTGGCCATATCTATTGAGTTCATTATTTTCTTTCTCCAAATAGTTGTAACAAGTTTAAAAACAAGTTAATAAAGTTCATGTATAGGCTTAAAGCACCGCTGACTTCGGCGGCCGGAGTAGTGTCTACACTTAGTTCTTCACGAATACGTTGTGTATCATAGGCAGTCAGTCCTAGGAAGATAATAATTGCCAAGGCACTAATGACCATGGCCATTACACTTGATCCAATAAAGATATTGACAATGCTGGCAATAACAATGGCAATCAAACCTATAAACATAAATTGCCCCATGCTTTCTAAACTACGTTTGGTAAAGTAGCCGTAACCACTCATTACACCAAACAAGATTGCCGCACCCATAAAGGCACTAACAATTGATCCCATATTGAACACGGCAAAGATTGTAGCAAAGCTCAATCCCATTAGTGCCGCAAATCCATGTAGGCATAACTGTGCTACGCCTTTGCTAGGATTATTACCTAGCACCATAGCAACACCAAAGATTGCCGCAAGCGGTGCAAAGATTACAATCCACTTCATTACACCTGTAAAAAAGAATTGTAGTAACTCTGGACTAGTACCCACAAAGTAACTGACAATCATTGATACAATAACAGCAAGGCTCATGTGTCCATAGACACGCCCCATCGCTGAGTTAATTTCGCTAGCACTACGGTAACTTAGTACATCACCGCCTGTAAAGTTTGTTCCAAACATAATATTCTCCTTAAACGTCTAAAGGTAATGTGTTCCACTCTTTGATAAGAGTAATAACTTCTTCTTCTGAGTTGCAAAGTGTCTTGGTTGTTTTCCATTCTTCTTTTTTATCTCGTCCACCGATTTCAACCATCCAACCGTTGTCGTAACGATTTATGCTAATATTTTCATTTACTTTTGCTAGTTTGCTTAGTTGTGACATTTGGGTCTCCTTAAAATTTGTAAATTGGTAAAGCATAGTTAGGGTCTTGCCAAACCTTGCTTTTAAATTTAATTTCTAATCTAGTTTTGCTACTGTAAACTCTTGTTTCAATAAATGCAGAATCTGCTAATCCTGATACTTTCATAGACTTTTTTGTGAACTTACAAAGATCGTCCTCGTATAATAGATTAGTGTCAGCAACCTTAAATGCACACAGTGAGCAGTTAAGCGTTTCTTTTTCTCTAACAATACCAATAAGATAATATTCATCTACAGATTTAACTTTAGAAAGCCACCCATCGACAAATAGATTCCAAATACTTTCAGTATCTTTTTTATTGAAATATAATTTTGTTTCTTCTTTAAATGATTGGAACATACTAGCTTCGGTAGTCGACGTTGATGTTTCTTCTTTACTAACGCCCTTGACATCTATACCTATGCTACCAATCTTAACATCGATAATGCTTTTTCCTGCACCACACCATTCTGCATTAGGAATAGATTCAGAAACCACGTACTCCCACTGCTCTTTACCTAGTGCTAACGGATATCCTTTTGCAATATATTTTCTTAAAGGAGCAATAATTAAATCCATCTCAGTTTGAAATGTATTTACAAAATTAGCCCCTAAAAGATTATTAATCTCAGGAACAGTCATTGGTATTAAACAGTAGGTCATCGTGGTGCAAACTCTTGTTGAAGTTTAATGTTGTCAAAAAACTCTTTCTTTGTGTGAGGATCATCTTTAAATGTTCCACGCAATACTGTAGTCTGTGTTAGACTAGAGTGTGCCATAATACCGCGATTCTCACAGCATCCGTGTACTGCTTGGACATAGACTGCTACGTTTTCTGAGTCAGTTGCCTTGCTAACTTCTCGGGCAATATCGTTACACAATTCTTCTTGTAGTGTTCCTCTTCGGGCACACCACTGTGCTATTCTAGTATACTTAGATAAACCAATAAGTTTATTAGCGGCAATGATACCGATGTAGGCAACCCCACTAACAGGCTGGTGATGATGAGAACACATGGAACGTAACTCACTGCGAACCACAAGCATACCTTCGTAGCGGTCTGCAGAGTCATTTGGAAAAGCTGTTGCGTCTGGGCCTGGTTCATATCTTCCTGCCATTATTTCATTAAAATACATCTTAGCAAGGCGCCTTGCTGTGCCTTGACTGTTGGGATCGTTTTCACGGTCAATTAGCAAACGATCTAGCACTAGTTCAAATGCTTCTGTTGTTTCGTCAATTAATTTTTCTACATCGCCTTCGTGTAGATAATCGCTAATGTTGTCGCCAGCCCAAAAACGTTTATTATCACGTTTCATTTTAGTGCGGATAACATCTGCAAAGTATGCTTCCTGGTATCCGCCATCACCTGCCATAGCATCTAAGCCAGTTTCTTTTTTAACATACACTTCTTTCTTTAAAGGTACATATTCATCTGTTTTAAATTCTGGCGGTTCTTTAAGAACAGGATCTGGTGTAAATTTGTTTGTCAATTATAATTCTCCGAGTTAATGACGTGGATGTCTTTGTGTTATTATACTACTTTATTTAGGTCGTTGTCAAGAGATTCCCAACATTTATTTTCATAATCCCAATGTCTATTGTCGTATATATTGCCACCTAGATTATAACCAAATAAACCAATTTCAAAACTAGGTCCTGCATGATCACTGCCCTTCCAAGATAGATCTATGTTAACAACAAACCATTCGTAAGCATAGTAGTTTAACTCTACTTCCCAAGATTTATTTTTAGTAATTCTACCGTGCCAATTATACAAGTCGATGAAGTTTTCGTGCTTAAAAGGATTTAGTAAGCTGAAGTTAAATTTTATCATGTGGGATTTGATATACGAGCCTTACGACACGCTTGTTTCATTTCTGGACTAAAGTCTGGACTTATCTCACTCCATGTGCAGTCAATTCTAATAACATCACCTTTTTTTGGCATCATCATTGGAAATATTAAAAACATTACAGCAACATATACAGCAATTGCTATAGTTATTAGAATCGTTCGCTTAACAGTATGCGGCATAGGTCTGCATCCTTTTTTGATTTAAATTTAAACAGCATATAGTCTGAGTCTGGATGAGACTCGTATCTATTTCCGGGCAATCCAAAAACTTCCAATACTAATGCACAAGTTTCATTCCACCAAAATCCATTTTGGTTATCCCAGTCAATACGAACATCGCACTCACTTGACATCATTAGACCTAATGCTAGTGCAGGAGTCATTCCATAATTCTTGAGCTTGACGTTTGTATTCCTCAAGTTCAACTTCTCTGCAACGTTCTTGATATTGTGCTTCGGTTAATGTGTGACTACCATCACACCATGGTTCGTTAGTAGTTCGACCGCAGGTACATTTACTCATTTTTTGTAGTTTCCTTTTTCTGGAATAACATGACGAACTCCGCCACGAGGATCTTCCATATCTCCTGCACGTCGAGGAATCATATGTACATGCGGATACATTACTGTTTGCCCAGCAGCCTCGCCACAGTTTTGTCCGACATTAAAAGCGTCCCACCTACCCGATTCGACTCCCATGTAACCGAATTTATATGCGGCTTTGTAGCAGTCCCAGAGATGGTCCCAGTCTTCTTTGGTAGGCACAAATAACAGATGTCCTTCCGTAACTGGGTATGCATCTCGGAAGACCCAATAGTCTTTGGTTCGGTATTCAATACCTGTCCACGGTGCTCGTTTTTCATCAAGTGCCCTTTCAATATCAGTTGTCATTGCGCCAAAACTCTTCCCACGGATAAACTAGCCAGCAATCTTCCTCTGCTTTGTTGACTTCCCATACTGAATAGTCAACAGTTTCTTTACTGGCCATATTATTTGTTAATGTAGCAAACCGAACGTTATGCCCCCATGTCTTTGTCCATTGATTGTGATCTGGAAAACATCCGCTTGGCCAATCTTGTTTGATCCAAGCAATAGTTGATCCTTGATCATTGATGTCATCTACAATAAGGATATTTTTAGGATCTTCTTCATGACCAAACGCATCTTCAGCCATGCCTAGATCGCTAACACAATCGCCACCGTCTCTTAAAGACACTTGAAGTGGACGCATGGGAATATTAAAAAACTGACTTAACATTACTGCGGGGATTGCACCACCGCGAGTAATGCCTACAATATAGTCAGGCCGCCATTGGCTAGAAATTACTTGTCTAGCAATATCTAAACAAGCACCTTCGACGTCTTTCCAACTGTAGTATATTTTTTTCATGCAGTTAAGCCCTGTGCAAGATTTTGCAATTCTTCTTTAGTCATAAAGAAATTATAAACTTGTGACTCAACTACTTTGCCGTCTTTCAGACTTTCTTGAACCATATCAATACTAAACAATCCTTTAGGCATTAGTACTTCGTGTTTCTTTAATGTTAGGCGAAAGCCTTCGTGTTCTTTAATAACCATTTCTTTGTAGGTATCTCTAACTGATTCATGTAGTTCCATCATTCATCTCCTTTTATTGCGTCGAATGTTCTGTACTTACCCAATGCATTAATGTATTCATCATACAGCTTCTTTAGCTTTGGATGCTTCTTTTCTAGTTTAACATCTCTTTCTGGAATTTGCAAGACTTTTTCAATTGTATCTAACCGTTCTTCTAAGTCTCGCCCGTTAATAACCATATTACCTTTAACTTCTATAGTAGCCGGTTTGGATTGATTAATAGACATTACAGCATCGTATGGAGTAGTACCAGTAGTCCATGTCGTGCCATTACTTCCGGTTGATGTTAAAAACTGCCCGGATGTTCCTGAAGTAGTAGTTATATAAGGATTTGATGTAGCGGTAGTAGTCTCAGTAAAAGACACCGTACTTCCAACCAATCCGTTTTTAATGTTGCTTGTTTGTTTCAAGGTACTCATCAGTGTGTATCCATTTATTATTGACAAGAAATCCCCATTCTCGTCTTTGCGGACCTGGCATAAACAAGGTCCAAGGCGTAATGCCTTCTTTTAATTCAATTCGATGATAGCTAGTAGAACTACAAAATCTAAAATGGCCGGGACCTCGCCACATACGAATTTCGCCAATCATAATCTCGTTAGCAAATTTAGGCACCCATTCGTAATAGCCGCCTGCTAAAATTAAAGTAAAGTACGGCCATGGATGATCGTGTACATCGCCTGGGTCACCTTTGTGAAATTTATGTAGGAATACATTAAATGGAAAACGCTTACGATCCTTTAAGAACAAATAGTAACGAGTTAGCAAAGGCTCGTTACATTGCCTATCCATAATGATACGCTTGCGATCTCGGTTTTCTAAAAAGGAAAAGAATTGGTTTTTAATCTTTTGGACTATCATAATCATCTTTCACTAACTTATACGTTGTTACAAATTTTTCGTATGCTATTTTCAATCCAGGATATTGGTCGCACATCTTTTGAATTCTATCAAAATCTGGTAGGCAATCTACAAACTCCTCAGTCTTCCAATTGAATGTAGACGTATTGATGTTACCAATAGTGTACCCACTAGCGCCGCTACCGGCACCACTTATAGTTATAGTTCCAGAAGACCCTGTAACACCAGCACCTGTATAGTAATAGCTAGTGCCAGTGCCCGAACTCATATTCCAAATACTGGTATCAAGAGTAATAGTATCGGAACATACAGATCCTACTTCTTGTGCAATAACGCCAACGTCACTTGATATTGTTATACAGTCCGTTAGCTGTGAAGTATTGCTCACGTAGAGCCTCCGTTTGTTTTTTTAGTTGCGGTAAGAACTGATCGTAATGATTCATGTACTGCATGATCTTATTGCAAACAGCAGGTCTTGCAGAATCGTAAGCCTCGTAACTTTCAGTCCATTCACTCGGATACTTAAAGGTATCAAAAGCCATTTCACTGTAGCTTAATCTATCTGGCACCATGGGTATAGCATCTACTACTGCACCTTCGTACCAACTGATGCCTAACGTTTCTTGTAGATTGGCGCTAAACACTAGTTTAGCTTCACCTAATAGATTATGATATTCATTTTTAGTTAGTTGTTGATCTTGACAAACAACAAATTCATATTGTGGTAGGTGTTGTGCTAAATCACGGAAGATATCTACTTGTTTTTCTGGAGCAATGCGATGCGGGAACAAGATAAGATCACGCTTGGGCATGTTTTTATACATAGTTAGCGTTGAGTCCATATACTCCATAGGCCAACCTGTGCGTACAATCTTAGTGTACTCACCTGCTAGGATCTCACTTAGTTCATCTTCATACCAGGGATTCTCTGTTTGGAATCCTCCGTTGAGCAATTCTCTATGGAATAACTCAATATGGAATTTAGTAGCAAAGTAGTTGTGATCAAACGCATAGAAAAAACTTTGTTCTGCGTGTCTAACCCACCCCTTTTTACCAACTAAGCGTCCTAGGAAATCCTGAGGATCATAACTACCAGCATGCCATAGGCCATGTGTAACTACAGGAATACCTAGTAGTTCGCTCATATACTTTAAGTTTATGATACCAGGATGCCAAGCATCAGTAAAGATAAAGTGATCGCCGGGATGAACGGCTCCGTTACAAAATAGCCTGCCCATTTGCTCAACTTGAGCAGACTTGTATATATTGGTGCCACCAAAATTAAGAAAAGCACCAGGAGTAGTGGCTGTAGGAATATCTTCAGGCCCAGATAAAATTTGAACATCATGTCCTCTCTTTCGTAAGATAGCAGGAAGATGAGTCTTCCATTGAGCCGTGTAGCGAGTTTCTACAGGCTCAAGGTCTACTAGATAGACAGTTGCCATTTACTGACGACCGTTGCGATAGTTATTATTGTAACCACCGTTGTTGCGTGGCTTATTGCCTTGATACTCTTTACGCTCATAGTTGCGGGGACGCTTACTGTATTCGTAATCTCTCCAAACTTTTGAACCCTTATTATAAAGGTCTGCCTCGTTAAAAGGTGCCATATTTAACCTGCAAAAATTCAGCAGGGCCTCTAGATCGTCAAAAATCTGAACGACTTCTCTTTTCATCTTAGTATTTCCTAAAGATTAATATTTAATAAATGAACCATTTTCTCCGTCTTCGGAGACCTCAATCCAAACCTCACGATCTGGATACCTATTGGAAATAATGCCATGTAAATCATCTGACATCATTTCACAACTCTTGTAATCAAGGCTCAAAACGGAACCTTGACCATTATACAGCGACTCGAGCCATCGTTTGAACTGGATGAACTCGACGTCCCTATCATTGTGTTGCACACTGAGCCACACCCTGAAATGAAAGATATGGCGATGAGGAGTACCGAGAAACGATACATCATATTCATCTCCTGTTGCTAGTTTTGGATCTGTAGCCGCCGCCGGATAGCAGTGAATACCTTCCTTACGGAATGTAACCCAGATCATTTTATTTGGTCGAATGTCTTGTTTAATAATCATTTTAAGATTGTGTCGTTTTTGTAGTCTGCCCACGGAGTGAACTTGCTACGGTCTTTAAGATTGTGTAGACTATGAGTCCACACGCCGGGATTAGTTGCTTTAAAATCTTTGTCATCAATTTTAAGCATTGTATTATAATTCCATAATTTAATATAGGGAATTGGAATTCTAATTTGAGGAATAAAATTATTGTAGTCGTTTAATCCGCCATCATTAAATTCTTCTACAGCACTTAACGGAATATCTAAACTACATAGATAGTCTCGATCTAGGAAATATGTGATCATTTCTTCCCATGCCTTCCAACCTTCGTAATCATTCCATTGCGGATTGAAACTGTGATTAGCACCAAAGAAGATATGCTTAATATGTTTACTAGTGTCAAGCAAACAGTTTTGATCACCTAGTAAGTGTTCAATGACTTGTTCGTTATGAATGCCTGTAACAAACAAAGTACGCATGCCAAATGCAGGAGTGTGTTCAACCTCATTACCAATGAAGAAATTTACTGCTTCACTAATACCGTCTGTGTAATCACGTTTCATTCAAATAAACTCGGGTTAAGGATAATTTCTTTAGGTTCAACTTTGGCTTTCTTTTCCGGCTCTAAGTTAGCTTCGATTTCAAAGTGTATGTCCGCATGTGTTTGTGCGTTTACTGTCTTTTTACCTGTTGCACCTCTAGTACCAATAATACTCATCCAATATCTGCTGTATTCTTCTACAACAGCATCAGCTATACCTCTATCACTAGTTGAAAATATTGCTTCTACTATGTCCTTATAATACACTCTATCAAAGCGTTCGTCAACTAACATGGACGGCAATTTGCCCAAATCATATTGGCGATTGGCTTCTTGAACGGCATTAATATGCATCCAAACATTATGCCCCATCATTAAAGCATAGCTAAAACTATCCCAAGACGTCTTACCTTCTTTACCATTCTTATTTAGGTCGCCTGGCTTATAGATGCAAATATCTTTCATTTGCATTTGATCAATAATAGGACTTGACTCAAATCGTTCAAATATTTTATCTTGTAATACTGCATCTTTAAATAGTCTAGTATCAGTAGAATATTTTTTATCATCAGCCGACGATTGCATACGATAGACCCATTTGGTACGATCGTCTGTTTCTGTGTTGATATAGATCTGTCCATTAGCAGTTGCTAGGAATGGACTTGCACAATCAAAACTAATAGTGAACTGACTATTGTGATGCTTGCGTACAGCACGTTGAATGTCAGTTAATAGTACGGCCCATTCTAACTTACTAGTACCTAAAAAGTGCATCCAATCTTGTTGACCTTTTTCTAGCAGGCCATCAAAGCGTAATGCTACTAGACGTTTGAGTACAAGGTGAATATCACACATGTTTTGTCCGCCCATGCCCCAACCATTAAATGCACGGTCGCCATAGATTGTTGGATCACTATATTTCTTCATATGCTGATACCAACCTTCAGCATCAGTATGGTTTTCACCTTGAAGAACATTTAAGAACTTACAGTTGCCGTTACGATTGTTAATAAAGTATTCATTATTGATAAACGTGCCTTGGACTGCTTCGTTATATGTGCTAATACCAGTTGCCGCACGTCCTGCAGGGCTACGAGCGACCCACGCTGGAATATCAAGGCCCATGCCATAGTCCATAAGACTATCCATCCACGTTAAAACTTGTTTGCGTTTTAATGCGGCTTTAGGACAGTTGGGATCTTTCCAGTCAGCAGGCCAAACACCTTTACCAATCTGGAATCCGCCTGAGTCACCTAATACCCAACTGGTATTACGATCTCTGTTGCGGAACATGTCCTCAGTTTCGTCTGGCTTGTTAAGGTCTAAGTTAGCATGACCTGCTGAATACAAACAATGATCAAAGTAAAACTGACCCTTGTCTGGATTAAGATAGTTAAGACTTTCTACTCCGTTAGTAAGACTCGGTGGAATACGTGCAGGGTCTACATAATTACCATATCTTTGCTTGCCTATAAACGTTGAGTAGAAGCCCGACGTAGCTGGCAAGAAATATGCATAATCGTTTTGCGTTGCTGTTAAGTTTTTATTCATATTAAATGTTTTGCCAATACCATGCAACTAATCCATACCCATATAGTGTTAAATCCTACTAGAGTTGGAAGTAGCTTTTTCTCACTAGCCCAAATAAGTGTTAGACTTGTTGCCAATGTAAAGAAATATAACCACCAAATTTGTATACCAAATATTAAGCCAGGAACAATAATACAGGCCTTCGCCGCCCAACTGGCAAACTCCACAGTGTTGTAGTCGGTCCAGTATTCCTTTGTAAACCACATGCCATAACATTCTTTCATTTTTGCAAATCCTATGTGGCGATATACAACACCACATAGAACTAAGAACGCTAGACATCCGGAAAATACTTGTACACTATTCATTATTTAGATTGTGCTGGTAAAATATAGTTATATTCTGTAACACCGGAATCAACAGTAATTTGCATAGCACCTGCATCGCTAATCTTCATAGTAACATTACCAGAAAGATTTAGTATGCTAATAACTTGTTGCACAGGCCATGCCCATGTGTGCTTTAGTTTACCAGTAACATTTGGTTGAAATACAAACGAACCTGCGTGAGTGCTTGCGTCACCGAAGAAAAATACCAAGTTACCATCTTCTGTGCGAACTTGAAAAACTGTCTCTTCTGTATGAACTGCTGATTGCAACTTCAAACGTTGAATAGCAGTAACGCTCGGTTCAAAACTTACGTCCCAGCTTGCGCCTTTAAATTTAACAGTCTTTAACTTTTCGTTAATGATGTCGGCATTCATAAAGCGATAGTCGTTTTGAAAATCGCCTGCTTGATTTTCAAAGTGTAATCCTACAGGAATTTCTTCACCATTACGTTGCGCCTTAGTAACATCAATTTTTGCGTTCTCTTTATATTCTGGATTCTTCAAGTGAAGATTTAACTTGTCTAAGTTTGGCATACCAAATGTGCCTTCAAATACGTCAACTGCCTTGTGAGCACTAGCAGTTACGATAACTGAACGATCTTCAGCCATTGACTCGATGGTTGTTGTAGTCTTATCGCCTGTAATTTTTACTAAAGGTAAAAACCCTAAGCTGTGTGTATGTGCTACGATGTCTGTTAAAATGTCCTTAATCATATGATTCTCCTTATGTGTATTGTATAGTGATTAATATCTGTTGTCAACCTTTTAAAACTCAAAGAGTTGATTAAAAGTGTTCTTTTCTTCCGTACTCTTAATGTCCCATCCTAAAACACCAATAAGGTTTTCTAGTTTGTTATCAATAATAGTCTGTTCCATTTCTGCGTCGTCAAATGGTAATTCCATAAACCATTTAGGCAAACGTAGTTCGTCTACCGGATAGGCAACTGAGGTAAAGCCAATTGGATTAGGCTTTAGTTTACAGACAATGACCTTCTGTCCATCTGTAATTTGCATTGAATACTTGTCACCGTTCATACGGCGTAGAGTATTCCAATTAATACTTGCTCGAACATGTCCAGGCATGTTGGCTTTACCTGCTTTGGCTTCCTTGGCCTGATACTCGGTAATGTTGTTTGCACGTTTTGGACTACCTTTCTCCCAACCGGGTCGAGCCTTAAACTCACTACGGAACCTAGTAATGTGTTCTAGTACTGCTTCTTCTGACCCTACAGTTAGTACTCGTTCTAGAATATCACTCAAGAAGTTTTGAATAAATTCGGGTGTGTCACTGCGTTTCAGATCTAACCCCATGGCCTTGATCTTGCCGGGCTTGCCATCTACGTCAGTGCGCTTGCCTTCTTTATCAAAGTAAAGAACAGCATATCGTTTCTTAGTAATGAACAAGCCTTTAATTGCAACAATTTCACGACCTGCTTTGATAACTTCTCCCCGGCTGTGAGGACAATGAAATGCATTTTCCATAAAGCCTGGGAATGTTTTATTAACCTCATCACCTACTTGATCGTAGAGAGCAATGACGTTTTCTTTAGTCCACGGAATAGCACCAGAGTCGATATCTTTCTTTAATGTAGTGTAGCCGGAAAAATAACAACTGTCAGTATCACCGTAGATAATTGCCTTACCACGATAATCAAAATCACCTGTAATAATCTCGTTTACTTTACCAGCCATATGTTTAACAATCTGTCGTCCTGTTAGGGTAGTTGACTGTCCAATACGCTTGTCAAAGAATCTACAACCAGCATTAAGGATAGCACCATATAGACTATTTAGGTTAATCTTCTTAACTAGCTGTCTTTTATCCCAATATTCTTCTTCTACTTTATTCTCTGCTTTGATACAGTCTTTAAGTTTGGCCTGCATTTCCTTACGTTCAGCATACCAACGTTTTAGTAGTCCAGGAATGATACCTTCTTTCTCGTAGGTAAAGAGTGTGCCGTTGGCTGAAATCATCCAGGATTGATTGCTGTCAAATATTAACTTGTATACTTCTGCGGCTGAATGTTCTGTACTATTACCATCTTCCCAATCAATAATAATAGTTTTATCGATACGTTGTTCCATAACATACTGATATTCTAGTGATCCAAACATACCTTCCCAACTTGCGGCAAATGACTTCTTCTTGAGCGTCATTTGTTCGTGGATAAAGTTATCTGTTTCAGTCTGGCGTAACTGTCCAACAATAGTCTCTGGACCCATGTTGAGCGCACGAATAGCTGAGGGATAAAGACTGTTAATGTCTAAGGAACCAATCCATTCATGAATACCTTCTTTGGGATAGGCAACATACGCACCTGCGGCTGAATTATCAGCATCCTCGTCACGTTTTTGTCTATTAGGAACTTGGAATCCTCTACGATGGCATTCATTAATAATAGCCTGCTCAGTTACAGCAACCGCACCCATTGTAGTCTGTAACAATACAGTACATTCGTGTGCCAGTGTATTAGCAAGGTCAATAAACTTTAATTTGTCATCTAGTTTGTTTAGCAGTAAGGTATCTTGTCTGTTATAGACAATAAACTTATGGAAGTCATTGTTGTACAGTTGATCCAGTGTACCTTCGTAGACAGTTTTGTTTTCGCCTACTTCCATTTCACCGATGGCGTCTAATCGATATGTGTGACGTTCTTCATAAGTGTATTTGCGATATAGTTCAAGACTGTCTAAGTGTACACGACCGTGGAAGTCATATGTAACAGCCTGCTTCCCATATTTTTCATATTCACGTTTCTTAGGCAACTGTCCCCAAAGGCAGAAACGTTTAGTATCTTCTTTGCTTAATACACGAGTAACACGATTAACAGTATAGGGAACGTCATAGCCTTCACTGTTCCAACCACTGATAATATCAGCATCTTGGATTAGATCCAGGAATGTTTCCAACATGTCACCTTCGTTGTCGAACAAATGTGTATCAGGAATATCAGCAACTAGTTTAACAGCATCTTCCATCTTCATGCCCTTAGGAGGCATTGCTAATGTGATTAACTTCTTCATCCACTTTAGGTAAACAGTGATAGCAGTGATTGGCATGAAAGCATCTTCTGGAGTGCTATAGCCACGTTCTGGATCAAAGTCTACCTCAATGTCGAAGAAGCAGATGTTTAGCTTAGGTGCATCTTGATTTAAATAGTTTTCGGATAGGTGTACAAAGATTGGATTAATATCGCTTTCGTACAGTTCTTTATTTGAAGCAATAGAAACTTCTTTACGGAAGTCTTTAGTGTTCTTGCATACTACCTTAGTAAGAGGTTCACCGTAAATACTTGTGAACTTACCTCGTTGGTCCGGATAGTAAAATGTGTAGCGTACAGGGTGTTCTTTATAGACCCGTTCGCCTTTGTTGTTTCGTTCGACAACTTTAATAGTGTCGTTCTCTCTGTCAAAGAGAGCATCTACATAGCTCATATTTCTCCTTATGTGATTTAGGGCTCACAAATACCAATGTAGTCATTTATGGCTGACTAAACCTTTCTCTTAATTACTTAGCATCCTAATTAGGCCAATGCTATCAATAGTGGTCAACAGTATATAGTTAGCCAGCATACCAAAAGATTTCCTAGTCCAACTAGCCCAAGCATACATGGCACAGCCAGCAATCCAAATAGGATAAAGAATAATAAGCGGTGGAGTAGGGACTGTGAGCGCCATAGTAATACTGCAACCAATACTGATAGTCCAAGCAAGCAACTCAACAGCAAAGCGAACTCTATTAGACTTAAAGTCATCTTTAATCCATTGTATAGTTGGTGCAAATATTGTGTCGATCATTTATCCTTGCCTACAGTTACGATCAATGTTTCAAGATCGTCAAAGTCGCTGAATACGTCATTCCAATTACCCTTATGGGCAATGCTGATGGCTTTGTTAATTAGTGAGGGTTTAATTTCTAACTCTTCGGCAACTGCTTTAACAGTTTCTTTGAGTCCTTCTGACAGGCTTTCCATTTCATATTTGATTTGTACGCCTTCGTTGATGAGTCTTTCTAGTTTGGCCTTTTCTTCTGGCCCATAGGTACGTGCGCCCATAACTTCTCCTTAGTATCGCCTTATTATATAGCCTTGTGTTGACTGTGTCAACTATATTTTATCCAATGTTTGGATCAATGCCTCTTGAACGGACGCCACCCTTTTTACGTTGTGCGGCAAGTTCTTCTAGACCATGTCTAATCTGTTCAACGTTCATTGCTAGCTCTGAAAAGTTTTTGGAAATCATTTCCCATTCTAAAGGACTAGCGTGTTCTGCTCTTTTGGCAAGATCCTTTAACTGTCCTGCCGCACGTAGCATACGATATTGTAGCTTGCCTGGATTGGCTCCCTGATGACTATGTACTAAGGGATTCATTGGTTCACTAGGATCAAAGTCAATGGGTGCTTCTGTTAATAGTTCGTTTATTTTCATACGCCGTATTTGTTACGTTTTGGTTTAGCCACTGTGCTTGTTTTATTAGTATCTGGCAGTTCTTCACTGCGTTTGCCAGACCAATTTTGAATAGAGCCTCCGCCTACTGCTAATGATGCGGCCTTGACCATTTCATATTCTTCTTCTGTATATGTACTAATTAAAGGATCTCCACCAATCCAGTTATCTGCTTCCATCTTGGTTGGATAATCAGGAGCACCTGCAAGAGCAATGTTCATTCTCCACCCTAAGTACGCTGAACCTGTACTTTGATTCATTGAAGGAATGGTCATGGCATTTTTCATCGCGGCTTTAAAGGCGGGATCAATTTTCTTCATTCCGCCCTTGCCCTGCTCAACAATAAATTCTTTTGCTCTCATGCTATTATTTATCATATAAATATTTCTATATGATAGTTACTAATAATGCGCTATATCTGCACATGCCTAAGACTGGTGGGAACTGGGTTAGAGAAGTTTTGAAATCAATAACAATTGAGGATTTTGGACATAGGCTACCATCCAATGATTTTCATCGTCCTAACGTATATTTGTTTGTTAGGAACCCATGGCAATGGTATAACAGTCTGTATCATTATTTAATTTATGGGTCGGAAATTTATAATCCAGCAGACAATTTTATCGACCCCCTAATCCGTGCATTTGGCAATACTCCGTCGTTTGCTGAATTTACAGAAACTTTATGCTGTCCTACAGACATGTATAAAAAGAAAGTGTCAATATTATCTAAGTCCTCGGATTTAGTAAGGAATACTTCACAATCACCGTTTTGGGAAATGTGGTTATCTACTAGCGGAAGTTTGTATGATGTAGTTAGCAGTAATTTTATTGCTACCGCAACTAAGATAGGAACTACTGAGAATATTGCCGCTGACCTTCGACAGATGTTAGTAGAGTCGGGTGATTTAAATAGTGAGATTGATCTGTTATTAAATACAGCCCAACATAAAAATGTTGAAAATCGTTTAGTTAGCTATCAAACATTATACACAGATCATTTAAGAATTGTAGTTGCTGACTCTTCAAAACCATTAATTGATCGTTTTAACTATAAATTTTAAACTGATCTAAGTTTAGCTAGTCTAAGTGTTTTAAATACAGTAAACCACATCCAGCCCAAGTCAAACTCAAACCAACGTCTGCTTAGTTTAGGGTTTGCCGGCTCGAGATGATGGTTGTTATGCAGTTCTTCACCGCCTATTATAATACCCCAAGGACTGATATTGCGGCTTTGATCTTTAGTAGTGCCATTGCGATATCCTATCCAATGAGCGACACCGTTAATAACACCAGCGGCCCAGAATGGAATCCATATCATTTGTACACCCCACACTACAATGCCTAACGGCCCAAATAACAATAAGTCTATGACTAACATTAGGAGAATGCCCAGGCGACTGTGTTGGGTGTACACGTTGCGTTCGACCCAATCATCAGGTGTACCTACACCGTACTGTTGGATCATTTCAGCGTCTTTGCTTGCAGAATGATATAATCCTGCACCTTTAAATAGTACTCGCCATATACCATATACATGAGGACTATGCGGATCACCAGACTCATCACTAAATCTGTGATGCTTGCGGTGTATAGCCACCCATTGTTTAGTAACCATGCCAGTTGTTAGCCATAGCCAGAATCTCATAAAGTGTTCTAGCAGGGGATTAAACACAAATCCTCTATGTGCTTGTCCCCTATGTAGGAACAGGGTAACGCAGACAATTGTAATATGTGTTACTATTAGCGTATATAATATAATCATCTAATATTTATCCGTAAAAAAATGCTCACTTCCAGGATTCCCGGTAGCGAATCGGGCCGTCCTGCGCCAGCAGCCTGCGCACACTTGAGTCAGTAACGAGTACTGGTCCTAAGGTAGTGTGTTCTTTAATGTTTCTTTGCTCGCCCTGCTTTCATGTTAGCTAACCAGTGTGCTAGTTGACCTTTACGGCCACCTTGTTTAGCAGTTTTACGTAAACTGCTTACTGATGCTTTAGTGTTAATGCCGTGACGTTTAGCATCACCTTTATCTTCTGGGTGCTTTCCATCAGCAAAATTTTCATCGGTACGTTGATATTCGCTTGCTTTGCCCTCTAAGCTAACATGCCAGGCATAGAACTTGGTCTTTGGATATTCTTTCTTAAGTTCTACAAATGATTCTAAGTTAGGAACAGCATCATCATACATTATGGCTTTAGTATAAATGTCCTTGTCTAACAAGTTACGTATAATAATTTTTTTCTTTTCTTCTGTTTGAATCTTGCCAGTCATATTGCCTGCACGATAAACATGAACTTTTGCCATGTCTACACCATACTTGCGGAATGTATCTAAGAATAGCTCTTTATCATCAAAGTCAGCACGAGCAGTTACCATTACTACTTTGTTACCAGTAGCGATGTCTTGCTTGAGTTGATTCATCATTGGAATGATCGGTTTACTTTTGTGGAAAAAGTCATGTGCGTTACGAAAGTTCTCAAAATCAAACTGTTCTCCCGGTTGTAGTTTATAGTGTGTAAACTCATGACTGTTAAGTTCTTTAGTTACCTGTCCGTCTTTGACCACGTGGACTTTAGTTTGTGTATGAACCAGCGTGTCATCTATATCAAAGATAACTAGTTTTTTTGGCTGGAACTCTTTTGCTCGCATTAACAGTTCCAACGACGACGTGCCGCACAGATTGCTTTATCTGGAGTCTTTGAACAATCTATATGATGCATACGTTTTTGACCAGCTGATCTAGAACAATAGCTTGATCGACGTTTGGCACTTTTGCTACCTCTTTTTAGTTTACTAGGTTTAGTCGTTACAGCAGTTTTTAATTTACTACCTGGGTTTTCTCTGCGATAGGCATTAACAGCCTTTTGACTCATACCTGAAGTCTTATCATGTTTGTTGACTTTTTGCCAATCTTCATTAACTGGTTGTGTAACAGCAAACACATATAGCTCATCGTCTGTGAGTGTTTCTAAATCTTCCCAGACAGCATCTTCGTTAACACCATTGCGTAAAGCTAGGTCGGATATAATTGATTCAATAAGATCGAACTCTTCTTCTAGCTCTGTGCTTTCATTCTTTACACAGTTACGTACTGAACCGTTCTTACCTTGTTTTGTACCTGCGGCATGATATCCAGACCAACATTTAGTAAAGCCGTTGCTGTCTTTAGCACCTTTCTTAATTTCCATAACATTGCCATGGGATTCACACATATTGCAATCAGGGAAGACCATTTCCATTTCAACACTTTCGTTGTGTTTCTTCTTGCCGGCACAGTGTGCCTTTTGACTAAAGCCTTTAGGGTGTGAGCAGTTAATACTCTTTTTGTATTTTTGACTCCACGATTCAGTTATAAATTCATTTGCTCTCATAATCATTTTCTATAATAGGATACGCTACTCCGACCATGCCCCAACCAAAGCGAGCAAGTCCTTCAATCATATTGTCAAACAGGGCTGTAAGGATTGCGGAAACGGTCATAGCCATCATCTTCTGGGTATACTGGATATTGATCTGGGTTCATTTTAGTGTAGAACGTAAAAACCAACTGTGCTTGCGATGTGCATCTTGACGCTCTGCAAGAAAATTACTTAGCCCGTATTCTCCGGCCGCATCAGCCATCTTGTAAACCATTGCCATCATCTGTGCTAATTTATCGCTGTCTGCTAATAGTTCAGCAGTCATGGCTCTAGCATCTGGAACAGCATTTTCATCTTCAACTACAGTTAGCATACTAAACTTAGCTAGACTTGCCGGAGTATAACCTCCGCTCTTACGAATATTTTCTGCGAATGCATCTATGCTTCCGTATACTTCGTCATATATTGTTTCAAACAACAAGTGAAATTCGTAGAAGTCTGCACCCTCTGTATTCCAATGAAAGTTTTGTGCCTTTAGTGCAAATGCATATTCGCTAGCAAATGCTATTTTTAATGCGTTGATTAACTGTTCCATATTATCCACATATTTGTATTACTGCATAGATGCCTGTTACTAACATGGCCTTAAGAGCCATATCGTCTGCTTCAGCATCTAATCTATCTGTTCTAACTAGGTCCTCTAATAATTCTTTTGCTTCGCTTGGATTAATCTGTCCAGCTTGTAGTGCTTGACCAATCTGATATGCTGTGTTAGCACGTTCAGCGGCCCAACCTTTACCTGAGTTAATACATTGAATAAGTTCGTTCATTAGAATCTCCCTAGTACTGCACTAGCCGCACGTTCAGCTTGTGTAGACATTAACTTTTTCTTAATCTCGCAATATGCATCACTGCCTTGCTTTTCGCTTGTACTGCGCTTGTAAAAATCATCTACAGTCTCTTGCATTGGCTTGATTAAACGTAATACATCGTTTTGTCTAGAACCTTTGCTAGTACTATATAGTTCAAACCATTGTAGGTTATCTTTAATCTGTTTAACTTGCGGTGCGTGTGGTTGTTTGCAATCTAACTGTGCTACACTTTGACGCACATCAATAATTTTAGCTGACTGATTAGGATCCTGAAAACTAGGAATCATATCTTTAACACTTGCACAGCCAGTTAAAGCAACTGCTAATACTAATGCTAATAGTCTCATTATTCTAGACCTTTCTTAGCTTCTGCTAAGTTTACATAATCTTTAAAACTTAGGCCTTCGCTATATTTGTCATGCTTGTCACGGATTTTATCTAACTGTTCTTCGCTAGCACCTTCACGACCTGCTTTAGCAAGCTCTTTCATTCCGTCCTTGCCATACTTTTCGTTGCCTTTAGCCGCACGACTCATTGTTTTTTCTTTAGCTTCTTCCATGGCTTTCTTAAAACCCTTGCCTGGTACCCATCCTGCAATAGGTTTACACTTGCAACTATCACCTGGACACTTGCAACTTGTCATACCGCATTGCATACAACGATTTTCTGTACCTTCTTCAATGCTTTCGTTTTTAGGAGCCCACCACTTGCCAACACCAAATGCTTTGTCAGCTAGATCTTTTTGCATATTAAATGATCGACCACTTGTATTATACTTGGTCTTTGCCCATTTACCGCTCTTGGTTTTCTTAACGCCCAAGCTGGCCGCCTCTTGTTCTTGTCCAGGTTGCACATTATAAAAGAACATGCCGGTCATTTTAGGTTTGTCTTGTGGTGCTTGATACGGCTCTTTACCCCAACCTTCGTCGTTGGCTCCGCCGTCTTGTTGATAGGCTAATGAATCCTTCTTGCCCATGCCGCTTACACTTGATGCATAATCTCTATCGTATGCAGATGAGCTACCTGGACGACGATATGAACCTGCTTCATCAACTTGTTCTTCTGCGCTTTCTCCCATGCTGTCATTAAACATGTCTGGTTGTAGAATGCCTTTACCGACGTTGTGGTAAGCAGTCATGAAAGCATTAAACTTTTCCATCATGTCACGTAGACTAGCTTCGTCTGCGTTGATTTTAATCTTGTTGACCTGTGCCATTACTTCGTCTTGAATAGTATCCGCAGCCAATAAAAATGCATTAGCATCACCGCCTACTGAACCTTCTTCAAAACTTGTAATAACAGATTCTTGTGCAGGTGTGTAAGGATTCGTACTTTCTCGAACAATAGATACAAACTTCTTCATATCATTAGCACCTTGAACAGGCTTCTTTGTAGTTGCCCCGTCAAAGGCTTGTAATATTTTCTTCATATCCATTTTTGTCTATTCCTTATTTGGCAGCGTTCTTCCACATAGCGGCAGCGGCAATACGTTTGCCTTTCTCACCACCACCTGCTGACTTGGCTACTTTGTCAAAACTCTTGCCTGGCTTGCCAACGTCACCGCCAGCTTTAGCTTTTTTAACTAATGCTGACTTAGCACCTTTACTCATGCCTGCACTTGGTTTTGCCGCTTCGTATGCCATTGTACTACCACATTCTTTTAGACCGTGTACTGGACACTTCTCGCCCTTTTCAGTGTGATTACATTTAGCATCAGCTTCTTTTAAACGTCCGTCTCTTTCAGCTGACTTTAACATTGCCGCACGATCTGCATAGCTACCGCGCTTGACATCTTTAGCGGCTTTCTTCTCACCTGGAGTAGGATTCTTAACGTGCTTTAATGGATCAAACTTTTCTTCTTTGACTTTCTTATCAGCTTCAGCACCTTTGCCGCTGTAGTTCTTACCAGCAGTATGTTTGATACCTGTTGCTGTCTTTTCAATAGTACCACCAGTGCTAGACTTTTTCTTTTCGCCTGGCTTCATGCCTGCTGTACCCTGTGCATTTTTCTTTGCATCATCGACAGTTGGGAAACCTTCTTTGAATGGCTTGCCTGCTTTTGCCGCAGCCTTGGCACGTGATCCCCAAACTTCATCTTTGTTTGTTTCAACTTTGCCATCGCCATCATAATCTTTCTTGGCTTTCTTAACGGCACTTTCTAATAGTGCCTGTAGTTTTTGTTCGTAGTTCATAGATTCTTCCATATCAGTTTTTTCGTCATCGGCTTCTTCTGCGGCACGAGCGGCAGTTTCCATATCTCCAGTAATGTCATCAACACTTGACGCAACAGCGCCTTGTCCAAACTTTACTTGATATTCCATATAGTGGTAGATACTGTCTAAGTAATCTGCCGCTTTAGTAATCTTTGCTTGTACCCAACCTTCTAACTGTTGGTTATTCTGAATCATTTGAAACAGTTTCATAGAGTGCTTGGCAGCTCTATATAGGTCAGCACGGGCCATTCCGCCTTCGTCATCTGGTCCTTGCATTTGTACTTGTGGTTGCATGAGGTAACTCCGTTATCTTTATATATTTAGCGTTTTAAGCTGCCACCGGTGAGTAAGTTAGTGCCCTTAACATCCAGCGCATTTTTTGTTGTACCGTCTTTATTCTTATTAGTTTTACCTGTTTTGTTAGGGTATACTGGACCAACTCCTACGTTAGCCGCACTAGTTGCACCTGCACTAGCAGATTCAGCCATTTCATAGTCTTTATTCTTGTGTTTAGCATCACCTTGCTTTGCGGCTTTCTTTTTGTCTTTGTGTGCGCCAGCGCCTGTATTAATAGCATTTTTAGCTACAAAGTTACGAGGCTTAGGTGCTTCGGCTTTTTTAGTTTTTGCTTCTAATAGTTCACGTATTTTCATGATGGTTCCTTAGTAGTTTGCGGCGACTCCGCTTTTTTAGGTTTAATAGGTTCAATAAACTTCTTAGGTTTTTTGTTATATTTTTTGGCACGAATGCCTTTTTTATGTTCAAACAGTTCGCGTAATCTCATACAGGTGGCTCCCCTGTGAGATAAGGCAGACTAAACCATAGCTTAAACCATTCTTGAGTTCCTGGCTGTATGTTATGCTTCTTCATTAGCTCGCCCTTACTGTTGCCGGTAACACTAATGTTACTGCCTTGATTAGCACGATACTCATGTAGTCTAGCTTCGGCACCTAGTCCGCCCATGCCTGATAATATTTTTAGTTCGTGTACAGGATCATCAGGCGCAAGATAACAATCATCAGGGCTATCCTGATTTAAGTCTTGACTTGTTATCTTATATTGTTTCATTTTACTAGTCTAAATGCTTTGAGATTTTTACGGGGCGTACCTTTGTTTACATCCACAGTTGAATTCTGTTTAGTAATAATACCTACACCTGCCGCATCCTCACCTTTCATATTACGTTTTAGTTTCCATTGCTGGATTGAATTCCATTCACGATCTGTAAGTTCGATACCTCTACGATGTTTATCTAATAAAAGTTTGATCCATGCTTCGTCGTCTTTTTTGTTACTAACTACTATTGAATCTTTAGCAGGATTCCATTTCTTTTTAGGAGGCTCGCTTTTTAAAAAACTCATAATACCTTCTGTCGTACCTTTGTTTATTTTATTCAATAGTTCTTGCGCCTTTTCTACGCTAATCATGTATCTACCAAATCGATCTGGGTCCGCCGCCTTTTGTAGATATTCTTTACTAAAACCATTCGATCCGCTCGGTAAATCAATTCTAGCAGGAGCTGTAGCTTGTTTCTTACCGTTTGCTCTATCCTGTAATTCTTGTTTAGCATCATCAATGCTAACCATTGGACGAGGATGTTCTCCTTTGACCACTTGTTGTAGATATTGTGTGTTAAAATGACTCAAGTCTGCTGCCTGAGAGTGTCCTGCACCTAGAGCGCCCAAAGCCATTGCTCCACCTATTGCCAAATCCTTCCAGCCTTCATCTATGCCTTCCACAGGAGCCGCAACTTTTTTCTTTGCAGTTTTCTTTACAGGTGCATTAGAGTATGGTAGCAGGTATTCTGCTACTAGATCAAAGAACGGTTTACCAGCAACAGGCGTATCAGCATCTACACCTGCGGCAGTGGCAAAGGCTTCACGATCACCTTTAGAAACTGCATCACGTAGGGCAGTAGCTGAACTTAAACGTGGTGTTGGTTTTTGTTTAATAGTTTTAAAATTATAGAAACCGTGGGCACCTTCTTTACCATTGTACTGTACAATAGTTTTAGTAACCCAATCTTCATCAGTTAGGCATAGTAGTGTAACATCACCGTGCTTTTCGTATACTAGACTAGCTAGTGTTAGCCAACTTGTTTCTGCAATAATATGTCCTTCAACTTCTGGCCATATGGCAGTCATTGCTTCTACTTTAATACCATATGGTAATGGATCCTTTGGACCTACTGTGCTTTCGTTTGTGCCTACATACCAAACGGGACTCTTAGCGGCAAGTTCCCATGCGGCTCTATGTCCCTTGTGCGGGGGATTAAAGCGACCAAATATAATGGCAACTTCTTGTCCTAGTCCTTCAAATAGCTGTCTTAGTTTCATAATAAGTCCTTAGGTCGGCGTCCAACGCTTGCGAGGTACAAGTTTAACGTGACCTAGCTGTTTATTTTGATCTGCATATCGAACACGACCTTCGCCATTTGTGTCCCATATCTCACCCTGTTCGCCTTCAATTTGATCAATGATGTCGTCTTTCATTGCCTGTATTCTTTTTACCAATGTAAAGATAGTTGCCAGTGCAGTAGGATTTGCCGCAACTAGATCATTAATCTTTTGTTGTTTTCCTGGACTAGTCTTTGATACAGCTAACCAATCTGTAAAATGTTTTGGGCTTAGACTGTCTAACTGTTTTGCTTTGGCAGTTTGATTTACATAAGTGTAGATAATATTTTTTAGGTCGCTTAGTCCCGGAAGCCCTTGTAGGAATCCATCCATTTGACCACCGTGCGCCTGTGCAAACTGCTCAATGGCATCGACTGCTGTAGTATCAATTTTAACAGGCTTGCTGTTGTATATTGGGCCAAGAACAATTAACTGTGGATTACTATTGAACTGACTGAAGTCACTGATAGGCTTTTGACTAGCATCTGGCATACCAAACTCTGGAAAGAACGCATGTCCCACTACCATTACTTGTGCATTAGCAATACGCTTACCCAATCCGCTATTGGATCTTACATGATAACACGTTTGACTTTTATTATTGGGACAAAAGTTATATACGCCTTCTTTATCTGCTGGAGGTTGTTGTAAGAACAAACCATCTGCATACACAAAGCCTACAAAGTCTCGTGGAGTAGCTTTGTCAAACAGGGGATACAGACTAGCAAACTCGCTGGCAAATTTATCTCTTGCTTCTTTCTCTTCAGGAGTCTTGGGACTTCCCGACTTGTTGGCAATAAAATCTTGTACCGCTTCTGGACTATCTGTTACAGCACCTTTGCTCCAGCCATTATGTCCTGCAAGTATTAAAGGACCGTTGGCTTCTGCACGACCCCAATATATTTGTGGATTGCCGTCCCACTTCATGCGAATACTATTGGCTCCTTCTTGACTAGCAAAGTCTTTAATATGACTTAGTGCTTCAAGTGTGCCTTTAGTACCATGAAAGAAAACTAGATCTTCTAGGTGGTTAAATGCGCGACCTAACTGTTTAGGTGCTTCTGCTTCTTTAAACAGTTGTCTTAATCTCATAGCTGTACCTTATCCAACATATGACGGAACCATTCGTTAGTTCCAATGCGATAACTTTCTTGACGGACTGGCACTTCTTTCCAGTTGGCATCTTCTTTAGCTCTTGCTAACAATGCATCTGCTTCTTGCTTTGGCAAAGCCGCAAGTATACTTTCTACACTACCTAAATCTTTAGCACTACCATTTGGTCCAAATAGGTGTTTAGCAACATCATCTAAATTGTCGGCAACTAGGTCGCCTTTCTTACCTTCTGGTGTACGACTAAACAATCCTTGCCATGCAGACCACATGTAGTTTTTCTGTTTGGCTAGTATAGCCATCATCAGTTGTTTGTTAACACCCTTGTACGGACTGTTATCAGGAATAGCATGTGTGTGAAACTTAGATACTTTCTCAGCATTAGCTGATACCATAACATCTACTTGATGAAACTCTCCACCGACTGGAACATTTACGTGTACATTAATACCGCTTTGTGCAGTTTCTAATCCTTTACTGCTGATATAATCGTTTAGTGCCTTACGGCCTGCCTTAGCATCTTTGGCTTTGAAGTAGTTTAGTACTGCCTGTTCGTCAACAATAACGTCCATGTCTCCGCTAGTTTTACCTGGCTTGGGAGTTGCCGCAGAACCAACGGGGATAGCAGTAATACCTGTACCGGCTAGTGCTCCGTTGACAGTTTTAAGTATTGCAGGAACATCTTTGTGGTCAAATGGAGTTGCGTTGGCAAATACATTTCCGCCTTCTAATAAAATCATTTGTCATCTCCATCATAGTCACCCTGTTCAATGCGATCTTTCTCTTGCCCAAAAATCTTACGGGCTAGTTCGTCGCGGTCAACATCAGTAAACACTGACTTTTCATTATCGGGAATATTAAACTTTTTACAGTAAGCTTCTGCGGCTCTATCTACACAGGGACGAAAAACTCCGTCGTGACAACGATTACCTGCTTTGATGTGTGCTTTGACCTTACTGATCATAGGAAAAAACACCTTGCGGTAAAAATTAGGATCGTTATGCATGAAGAAGTGTAGATCGTCGTGTAGGTCTACTTCTTCAAGATTGATCGCTGAGTTTGTAACTTCATCCATTCTCATAGCACAAATACCTTATTATAGAGTATTTATGCTATTTTGAAGTTAGGTTAAATTTCCGTTGTAGTGACTAGCTGTTCTACTTTGCGTATTTTATCAGCTAAAAAGATGTGGCAAAGGCTTAAAGTCTTCTCATCTGCTACATAAAAGTGCCCGCCAAAGCGGTATCTGTTGTTAGTAGTCTTGATTTTAGGTAGTTTAATAGCCCATTCTTTAAAGTTATCAGCAGACTCCCACAATGCATTAATAGTTACTTTATACTTGTGGGTATATTCCCCGCGAATAATAGACTTGGGATTCAATAACAAATACTCTCGAATCTCGTCAGTTTCTGGCTCTGCAATTTCTTCTACATCAATATCGTTAATATTAGTGATTTTTGAAATAAAATCTTGATCATTGCAGTACAATCCTAACGTACTATTTTCAACTCTAAGTGTAAAATCACTTAATGACTCTAGTTGATCTAATAGCATCAGACCAATAAAGACATCTGCTGATGTAGCCTGTTGCCTAGTACGCCAGCCGTTGGTTATATTAGTCGATGCTACTCTTGCATTACTAAAGCGTTCAGATAATGCTTCGATCTGTTGTCTAGTGACTGGTAGATTTTTACCTCTAAACAGTGTAGACAACGGGGTACGAACTGCTACCTTATAGATGTACTTGTTAAAGAACAGTTTGGTAGTTTTCTTCTGATACATGCTGTTTAACTTTTAATATAATACCAGAGTCATTAACGTCAATTTCAACAGCACCACCGTCTTTTAGATTACCAAACAACATCTCACGTGACAATGGACGCTTAACGTCTTTGTCAATAACACGTTGTAAAGGTCTAGCACCCATTTTGCTATCAAAGCCTTTTTCTACCAAGTAGTCAATAGCTTCGTTGCTAATAGTAACAGTAATGCCCTTATCGTTGACCTGTGCTTTAAGTTCTACTAGGAACTTGCCAACAATCTTGATCATTGTTTCTTTGCTTAACTTACTGAATGTAATAATACCATCTAAACGATTACGGAACTCTGGAGCAAAGAACTTCTTAAGTTCTTTATCTTCGTAATCATTCTCTTGACTACCAAAACCGATAATGTTGCGATCAGCATCAGCCGCACCTAAGTTAGTAGTCATGATAAGCACTACGTTACGGCAGTCGGCTTCTTTACCATTTGATCCTGTAACTTTACCATTGTCCATTAACTGTAACAAGATAGTTGACACATCTGGGTGTGACTTTTCAATCTCATCAAGTAATAGAACACAATGTGGTTGTTCTTGTAGCTTGGTAATCAATTGACCTGCATTTTCTTCAAAGCCAACATAGCCAGGAGGACTACCAATCAACTTGCTTACTGAATGTTTCTCTTGATACTCACTCATATCAAAGCGGATCATCGGCACACCTAGCTGTCTAGCTAACTGTTTTGCGGCTTCAGTCTTACCAACACCAGTTGGTCCCATAAACACAAATGATCCAATAGGTTTGTTTTCTGCTTTTAGGCCCGCCTGTGCAACAAGGATCTTGTCAACAACTTCAGTAATAGCTTCGTCTTGACCATATACTTCGCCTTTAAGATTCTTTTCAAGGCTAGCAAGATTTTCGCTTTCTTTTTCCTTAACAGTTTCTTCAGGAAGGTTGGCCATCTTAGCAAGCTCAAACTGAATTTCAGCTACGTCAACATTTCTGTTGTCGACTTGTTTAATGTTAAAGCGTGAGCAAGCAACATCAATCAAGTCAATAGCTTTATCAGGTAACTTACGATCAGTTAGATACTTAACACTTAACTTAACTGCGGTCTCAACTGCGGCATCGGTAATAGTAGCATTGTGGTGCTTTTCATAGTACTTCTTAATACCTTTGAGAATCTCAATAGCCATTTCTGGAGTAGGCTCGTCAATAGTAATGCGTTGGAATCGACGCATCAATGCACGATCCTTTTCAAAGTACTTGCGATATTCTTCCCAAGTAGTTGATGCTACAACTTTAATGTTGCCTTTGCTTAGTGCAGGCTTCATCATGTTAGCAAGGTCATTGCTACTATTACTACCGCCAGCACCGGCACCACTGATCATGTGTGCTTCGTCAATGAACAAAACAGTTTTACCTTTAGTACCCAATGCTTTGAGAACTAGTTTAAAACGTTCTTCAAAGTCACCGCGATACTTGCTACCAGCAAGCATAGCACTGATGTCTAAGTTATAGACTGTATATTCTTTTAAGAATTCTGGAACTTGACCGTGAATAATATTAAATGCCAGTCCTTCGGCAATGGCAGTCTTACCAACACCAGGATCACCAACTAGCAATACATTGTTTTTAGTACGACGACCTAAGCCAAGAGCAATCTGTTCAAGCTCTTCAACTCGACCGATAACTGGATCAATTTTAGCTTTCTTAACTTGATCGTTAAGATTGGTTGTAAATGCTCGCAGAGCTTTTTCGCTTTGTGCATCTACTACTGTATCTTCTTCCTCTTCGTTGAGTTCGTTGTTGACAAAGTCAGCAAACTTATCGCGCTCAATACCGCCTTTATTAATATAGTAGACTGCATAGCTACGCTTCTCACTAAGGATGCTTAAGAATACATCAACTAGCTCTATGCTTTGACGGCCGCTAAACAGGACCTGTGTAAATGCACGATTAAGTACACGCTCAACTGTCTGCGTTTTCTTGGGTTTAAATCCCTTTGAAGCATTTTCAATTTTAATCTCGTCAAGATTATTTTTCAAATAGTGTTCTAAATTGGTTTTGATATATGATGTATCAGCACCAAAGTTTGTCAATAGCTCAAAGAACTTTTCTTCGCATAGCATAGCATAGACTAAATGTTCTAGTGTTACATATTCATGCGAAAGTTTTTTACAGTCTTCAACTGCTTTTTCAAATACTTGTTGTAATTGATCACTTGGTTCTACCATTACGTTTCCTTGGGTTATGATGAGTTAATTATACACGAATTAAAATACTTGTCAACCGTACTTGGCTTTTAATTGCCTCAATGTTTCGGTATCTTCATAGTCTATTGATTTTGGGACAACAACATCAATTTTAACATATAAATTACCACGTCGATGTTCGTGCATACCAATAGGCAATCCATATTGATGGCATGACATAGTAGTACCTGGATTGATACCTACTGGTATAGTAATATCTAATGTTGAATCTTCTATAGTTTGAATCTTAATTGATGTTCCTAGCATTGTATCAAATACAGATATTGGAGCAGTAGTGTAAAGGTCTGCTCCCCTGCGTTCAAATTGTGGATGCGGTATTTCTTGAATAACAGCAATTAGGTCTCCACGCTGTAATTGCGGATGAGTATCATCTCCCATTTCGTGGAATCTAATACTATCTCCCATTGCAACACCGCGAGGGATTTTAAGTTGAAGTGCTTGTTCTCTACCGGAAGGCAATCGAATACTGCCAATAACATCCTTACCATGTAAAATATCTTTAAGAGTCATTTGCACAGTAATGTTAATAGATTTATTTTTACGCATCATTCTCTGTTGCTGGAATCCTCCAAACGGTCCCCCAAACATACCTCCAAAAATATCATTCATATTTCCGGTATTAAAGTGGAATCCACCAGGCCCGCCAAATTGTGGTTGTGGGTTGTCGTACTCTGCACGTTTTTGATCGTCACTGAGTGTTGCGTATGCTTCTTGCAGTTGTTGAAACTGTTGTGTATCACCACCTCTATCTGGATGATGTACGGCGGCTAGTTTTCTATAGGCTTTTTTAATGTCCTCGGGGCTAGCACCTCTAGGAACGCCTAATACATTATAATAGTCCATATTTTATTTTATTGGTGAAAAAAGGCATAGTAGTCATTATACTATACCTTTTTACTTATGTCAAGAGAAATATTATTTCTTGCCGTCTGGAACTTTTTCACCTTCCACTTTCTTGTGAACTTTGATTTTTTTACACTCTTGTACAGGTTTACCATCCTTGCCGTTTACTACTTTTCCGGCTTTGTCTTTCTTATCTGTACAGACTTCTTTCATTTCTCCGCCTGCAAATGCTGTACTAGCCACGCATAATGCTAATAATGCTAATAATTTTTTCATTTTATTTTCCTTGTGTTTTTGAAGCAAACTTTTCGCTTGCTGTAAATCCTAACCCTGCGATAGCTATGTACATCATAGCATCAAATAAATGTGGATCTGCTTTGTATACAGTGAACAAGTCCACTATAAAAGCAATGCCGCACATGATGAACGCCAATAGAGTAACTACTCGTTTGCTACTAACGCTTCCGTTGTCGCCGTCTGATAACATACTCGATAGCCAGTTCATAATTATTTCCAAAAGAACAGTATTGATTTTAAGCCATCAATATATTTTTGTAAATATTTGGCCTGGATATCTTTTGCATATTGTGGTTGAGGAAAGTTCCAACCAATGAATGCTCCGATTAAAATATAAAATAATGTTTCTAACATGTCTCGCTCCTATTATAGTTCTGGTTGTGGTAAGTCTGGAACAATAGCTTTACCACTTGCTGTTGTTGCTATTGGGGTTGTTCCCCAACTTGCTGGTGCCGCAAAACTTGTGCTTGCTGGGGGTGCTGTAAATTGATTTGTGTTGCCGCCAAATGTACTTGCACTATTTCCGCCTAGCGGTGCGCTACCAAATCCACCGCTCATTGGCGTACTTGGGGTAGGTGCAATTGGTGTCGGCGGCTTAGACCAACCTGCATTTGCCGCGGTCAATGCCTGCTTCTGTGCTTCTTTATCGCCTGGACTTGCTAACATGATACCACTTAGTGTACCTGTTAAGAATGTAGCAATAGGAATAATTAACTCAAAGAACTTTTGGTCAATTGGACTGATAGCGTTTAACGGTTGCGTTACAAATATCAATGAGTACAACACAACAAATACAATACCAAACAATGTCAATGATAGACAAATGCCGATAAAGAATTTTAGTCGAGCCATTAACTGCTCTTCAGTATATATTAAAGGTACATTATTATTTTCCACAGTTTGCTCCTTGTGTAGTAGGTCCAAAACTCGCTTGCGGAGCTGGAGTAGTAGTTGCTTGAGTTTGTCCATCTTTTGGGGGTCCTAATCTTGGGTCGCGTTGCCCTTTAAAAATATGTTCCGGGCATGTTCTATTTACATCACAAACCGGCATTTTACAAAAATCCTTATCCCAGTTGTTTGGGTCTTGGCAAGGGTAGCGATATCTGTCACCGCTAAAAACTGCCAGACACAAGGGCAGTAGTAATAGTAGTGCTAACCATTTTACTAACTTCTTATCTTCCATCATTCGCTCCTTAATGTACTAACTTTATTTAAGCGTTTTCCAAAGTTTTTGTTGACTGTTATACCAAGTAATCCAGTCTTCTACTTTAGATTTACACCCATAATACTCGCTGTAGTTATCTGCAACAACATCTAACACTGCGGTTAGTTTATTGTTTGTGGGATCTACTGTTTTTAAATCTGGACATGCTTCTAATAATTCTTTAGGCACATCAGGCCAAGTTGGTACCACTGGCACAGTTGCTAGACATCCTGTTAATAAAATCACTGGAAGTAGCAATACTAGTCTTTTCATTTTGCCTTCTCCGGATTAGTTGCTGCCTTGTTATGTAGTTCGTTTACCTTGGGATCAAGTTCGCACTTACCATCGATAAGTTTTTCAACTTCTTTAATTTCAGTTTTTACAGTATTGTAATATTCAACTTTTACCTGTTGCTTTTTCTTACGCTCGGCCTCTAACTGCTTATTAATCTCTTTACTTTGTTCTTCAACAGCAGCCACTTTGGCTTCTGCTTCTTTTACTTTCTCACGCCATGACATCTCAACACCATAGCCGCCCTTAAGATAAATGCCACCTACTAGTAACACAGCACTGACTATTTGTAAAACAAGATAGTAAGGAGAAATAGCAGGGAACCAACGAAGGATTCTATTCAATGCAAAGAAAGTGAGGAATGAGCCAACAGCACCTACTAGTAATACTGTGTTTATAACATATAGTAAAACACTATCAGGTACGAAGCTCATCATCCACATATTAATGTCCTAGAACGTGACAAGCATGATTATAATGCTTGATACGATCTTCTAATCCAATTGTACCGCCGTTGATACGTTTTGTTAATGTTAGGATGTCGCCTTTGTCTGCCCACTGGTTTAAATTATTAGCTTCCCAGAACCAAGCCGCACTTTGTACACAACCTTCAAAAGTTGTTAAATGTTCTTGTGCTTCTTCTACACTAATCTCTAAACTCTGTGCGTAACGTGTGTAGTTGTCCTTACCAGTTAACTGGATAAGACCACGACCACAATAGCGATAGCCATCGCCTGACTCTTCTGGACCATTGCCCATACGTCCGCCATATACTTTATTAGCAATTGCTTCTTGTTTGTTAGGTAGACTAGCATAGTGGTTAGCTGTTGCATCGTCTGGAAAATACTTAGGAAAAATCTTACGTAAGGTAGCTGCCTTATAGTTTAAGTTTTCTTTAATAGCACGATAGCCGCCTGACTCGTGTGCTGTCTGCGCTAGGAAAGCCGCAACACGCGGTACTGTATTAATATCGTAGTCTGGTAATATTTGAGCCAGTGCGCCAAACCAGTGGTCTGCGTAAGGGTTCTTACCAATAATTTCTGTAAACTTAGCTTGTGTAAAATCAAAATCGAATCCGCTCATTATAGTCTCTCCATTAATACTGCATGTCCTTTATCTTCGAACATGAGTTTGTTACCAAATTTGGTAATATTAAAGTCACCAAAGTACTTAGTCAAAAAGATAACTTCTGCCCATTCGTTGACATTAATCTTTTCTTCTATAGATTCTAATATGCTTTCTGGTGTTCCTGCTCTAATAACTTTAAACTGTAAAGGATCAGCATAGATCTTTTTGACTCGCAATAGATTGCCTTCCATTACAACTTTTTCTAAACGGCCTTTAGCAAAGAAGTGCTCATAGCTTTCCATCTTATGTTCTTTAATACTTTCTTCGTATGTAGTTGGATCGTTAGGAATAACTTCTTCTAACATTTCTCTGACAGCATCTTTGCTGTCAAAACTCTTGTAGTAACGAAATTTAAAATCTTCTACACCAGTAAGTTTCTTAACACCATATAATAAATCGCTAATGTGTTCAGCAACATGCCTATCACGCTGTAGTTCAACAAATACTTTGTATTTGCCGTTAGCAAGTTCTCCGGGCGTTACATCAGCGTCTAAAACAAACTGATAACCTTTTTCGATAAAGTTAACTAGATCATCTGCCGGATCTTTACTTTCTACTGTAAAACTTAATACCACTACGTCTTTGTCATCGCCCATCTTTGAACGATAACTATCAACTTCAAATACATGATCTACTAGATCTCGTAGGTCACCTGCTTGTAAACTATCTTCATTAAGCAACATTTGGTGCTCCTTCTGGTGCGGCAGTTCCCGGAGCCACTGGTGTTTCTTGTGCCTGTACCGCTTCTCCTGCAGGCGGCGGCTGTAGCTCAGGAGCAGTAATGTTTTTATCAATACCCAAATCGTCCATTAGTTGATTGTGGTATCCACGGAATATATCTAACATCAACTTCTTTGGCATAGTAACCTCAACAACCCATATTGGGTGCTCGTCAAGTTTGCCTTTTTTAGTTCCAGGACGAATGTCGTCTGGCTTTTGAATTTTTCTAGTTTTAATTAGTGTGTCTTTCTTATATTTAACATTACAGCCATATTCTGTTAGTCGCTTGCCTGCTTCGGGATTAGGCATCTTATCTTTTGGCCACATGAAACTGCAAGTGACCCAATGACGTTCTACTTGCGGACCTGATATAAGTTCGCCGTCTTGCCAGTTTTCAAACACGTAGAGATCTAACTCGTCAAATACACGTTCGTAGTCTTTGAGAATAGCCAAGCTACTATTACTTTCGTAGATTGTGCTAATATTCTCGATAATGTCTAAAATGTCTGCCATGTTCGAATGATCCTTTGTCAATGTATTTATCTTGACTGTTTTGATATAGTATCACTTCTGTTTTTTATCTATGTCTTAAATATGAGTGTAGGACCTCTCAGTTGTCCTACAAAGAGTAGTGTGACAATGACGTCCTACAGCCTCAAAAGGAGAGCAGTTAATGACGACAAAAAGAGCCAAAAAGCGTTTTAACGACGGATTTAACGATCCACGTGCAAACGTGATTGAGTTTCAACCCTTTCAACACACACTTTCACAAAATCTTCCACAGAAAAAACGTAGCGTACACGTAGTTCCACGCAATCGAAATCAAGAAGAATATCTATTACAACTATTAGATCCATCGAAAAACATAGTTTTCGCACTGGGTCCCGCTGGCACGGGCAAAACATTAATCGCCTGCCAAGTCGGTATCAAACTCTTCAAAGAAGGGTTGGTAGATAAAATCGTGGTTACACGCCCTGCTGTTTCTGTTGATGAAGATCACGGATTCCTTCCCGGAACCCTTGAGCAAAAAATGGCTCCATGGACACGCCCTATTATGGATGTGTTAGCAGAGTACTATTACGCTAAGGATATCGAGAGCATGATCCGCGAGGGAGTAATTGAAATTAGCCCGTTAGCTTATATGAGAGGTCGCACCTTCAAGAAAGCATACATTATTGCAGACGAAATGCAAAATGCTACGCCAAACCAAATGAAGATGTTGCTAACGAGATTGGGTGAAGGTTCTAAAATGGTCGTAACTGGAGATTTGCGTCAAGCTGATCGTTTGAACGATAATGGCTTGATCGATTTCTGCGAGCGATTACACGGTAAACAGTTAGATCTATTGAGCGTGTGCCAGTTTGGTATGAAAGATATCGAACGTCACGAAGCTGTTAAGGAGGTACTATCGTTATACGGTGACGAATAAAAAAGGGCCTTATTGGCCCTTTTTCACTTTATTCCAAAGTAATTCATGTATGTAATATAACACGGTGTTAACTATCATTTGCGTAATTGCGATGCTAGTGGCAATAAATGCCTGCCCTGTTATTAGATAGCTGATTAAAAACGTTGAACTAGAGCCAATAACTCTCCAGGATAACGTTTTTAATATTGTTCTCATTTTAGTCCTAATTCTTTGCGTATTTTTGTAGCACTGATGTCAGTGACTGCTTCGTCAAATGTTTCTTCACCTGACGTGTAACCTACACCTCTACCCCAGCCAATATGTACAATGTTAGGAACTACTTGTATTTCATATTGACCTTGATACAATGGATCTAAATCACGCTTGATAAAACTTTTAACTTTAGCCACTTCGAACGGATTACTACCTTGCCAACCTTGTACATCACGTACTTGAATAATGACTTGTCCTGTTTTAGCAAGTAGTCTTTCAAATAGGGCACGGTGACCGTCATGCCATGGTTGCCAACGTCCTAACATCTGCACTGTTTCTTTTTTCCAATCAAATACGGGGCGCCTACGATTATCTATAATGTGTGCGGCAATAAACTCACCCCACTTTCCTGCATTTTGTTCTGTGATTCTAAAATCATATACTTCAGGTTCAACAAACATCGCATTTGTATCTGCATAGCGACCTTCACGTATAGTGTCAACCCAAATGGTCCAGTCTGCTTTAAAGTTATGACGCATTTCGAGTAATGGTGCAACAAAGTCACAGATGACATAATCACATTCAGTCATAGCATCTGCTAGATCACGCATACGTTTACTTTGACGAATACGTCCAGCTTCACTAAAATCCCAGTCATTGTACTTTTTACGTACATCGTCTGCATTAAGCCAACCGACTTTTTTCTTTTCTGCCTGCAGATGATCTACAATATGCTGTGCTAGATAAGTTTTACCAGAACCTGGTAATCCCATAACTAAAATTCGTTGCGCCATGTTATTCCTCTAATAGTTTTATTTTGTCCGGAACATCTTTCCAATTGTCCGCATCAGGTAATGCATGTTTTTGTTTTGTAATAACCGGCCACTTTTTACTTAGTCTAGTATTAATTTCTAACCAAAATGGCACATTAACAGTGGCATCACTATCTGCTACAATAGCATCTACTGGACATTCTGTAACACAAACTCCGCAATCGATACATTCGTCTGGATTAATTACTAGAAAATTTGGTCCTTCATAAAAACAGTCAACGGGACAAACACTTACACAATCAGTGTGCTTGCATTTGATACAATTTTCTGTTACTAGATATGTCATTGCAGTCTCGAAAGTCTAATCAACGTTGCCGCTAGATTAATCTCTTGATCTGCAACTGATGCATTATCCACAAGACCCTGTTTAATAATAAGTATTGCACTATCTTGTTTCTCTTCACTGTCACCAAACACAGCAACATTGTCATACATCCAGCGATAAATTTCTTCCATCTCTTCTGGACGAGCTTGGCTACATAAGAGTTTACGTGCTTCGCTAATCTTGCCCTTCTTAAACAAGTCTACCATCTCTACACGATAGTCTCCTGCTCCGTCAACTACTTCCGGAACTTTTAATGTACCGCCGGTACTGTGCATTTGTACATTGTTAATACATTTACGCAGATCAGGATAAGTGCCTTGTACAAAGGTATCCAGGGTATCTAAGTCAAATTCAATGTCCTCTGTAACAAGTATTGTAGCAACACGAGCAGTAAACTCAGTCAAGTCAGTGCGTTCAATTTTAACCTCTTGACAGCGACTCTTTACTGGTGTAATAATTCTGTGTGGGTAGTTACAGGTAAAAATAAAGCGAACACTATTTGAATAGTCTTCCATTAGGTTACGTAGTGCTGGTTGTACTGAATCTTTGTTCATATAATCTGCTTCGTCGATTAGAACAACCTTAAAGTCACCAAACGGCATAGTCTGACAAAAGCCAATTAGCTTGTCGACCCATTCGATCTTGCGACCTTCTTTACTTCCGTTAGCAAACAGGATGTCAGTGTCCTGGACGCCAATTTCGTTTAACAACACCTTTGCTAATGTAGTCTTACCAGTACCTGCATTGCCACTTAACAAGATATGAGGAATTGATCCGTCTTTAATCCACTTGGCAATTTGCTCTTTTAGGGCGTCGTCTTTAAAAACATAACCTTCTACAGTTTTAGGACGATATTTTTCTACCCACAACTCTTTCATACTATTTCCTCAACAATGCCTAGAATCTCTGCTAGAATAAACAATGCGCCTGCTAGCATAAACGATCCCATAATAAGAGCAGATGCGGCTCCTATCCGTACTGCACTCTTAACAACACTAACATAAAAGTGTTTTGTTGCATCCGGATGTTTAACTGTTGATGTTTCTGTTGGTGTATTATCAAGTACCTTATCTAATCTATTTCTAAGGTCTTTCATTATTTCTATATTTTGTTCGTTGTCTGTCATGATATTTTTCCTTTAAAGATGTTTCTGATAAACTGCACAAGATTATAGAATCTCATGCTATATGGATTGATCATCGGTGGGTGATGAGGGCATCGACCCTGATTCCAATCGCAGGTAATGCTGTATTGTTGATTACACGTATTACATTTCATAGTTGACCTCTTGGCATATACTGTTAGTATAGCAATTAAAAAAGGGTCTGTCAAGACCCTTTGGTGTTATCTATTTGATTAGATCGACTGCATAAACATTACCAGTCTTTACTTGATACACCGCAAACGTTATCGCATCGTGTAGTGTTTCAAAGTATTTGGTGTGTAGATCTTCATATGTATAATACTTAACTCTGTACATCCTGCTCCTTAAACAAACGGTTTCAAATCTGGAGGAGTCCATCCCACGGGTTTTAATACTTTGCCATCTTCACGCTTACGCACTTTGCCGGTTTCACTATCAATCTTGGCAAAATTTGTACGCATGACTTCTTTCCAGCCACCTTCGCCGTCGTAGCCTGCACTATGAATAGCACCAACTGTAACAACAATAAAATCCAATAGTGCATCTAATGTTTCTACATTATCGCTATTATCGATAGCAACTTTAAGTTCTTTCCATTCCTCTTCCATTAGGTTAAGATATAGATTAAACTGATCTTGATTAAAGCTGTCAACGCTTTGATCGCAGGCCTTCATAAATTTTTCTTGATCGCGGAATGGATTTGTCATGTTCTTAAAAACTCATCTGGGCTAACTGTTGGGGGAGGACCACCACCGTCTAAGTGACCAATGATAGCATCTTTGGGCTGTTCAGTGTCCCACATGATAATAGACTTGTTCTCTACCATACGGATAGTAGTTTCTGTACCATCTTCGTATTCATACGGAATACCTCGAGTCCAGCGACCGTGTTCAATTAAGATCCAATCGCCAATATTAAACTCTTCAGCATGGTCTTTACCTACTGCCCAAACCTGTGCCCATCTAGGATGGATGCCGTGATCCTTGGCATCATCGCTCATCAATACAATACCACCGGCAGTTGTTTGCTCACCAAAGTTCATATTGTTAACAAATACCTTATCACCTAATGGTATAATCTTACCTTTTACTGCATTAACGTTCACAGTTATTCCTTTGCTTCTTTAGCGGCCGCTTCAGCTGAAGCATAAAAGTCTTTTAGAATTTCTTCACGACTGCGGACAATTTGTCCACCTGGTCCTAGTTCATCGCCTCTAGCATTTACTCGAACATTGCCCACTGCTGGCGTTAATTCGTTCTTTTGACGTAATAGATCCATATCTACTATTCTACCGTTTGAAGTACGGTACACTTTTTTTGGTTGCGGTTTTTGTGCCATTTTACTAGCCTCCTATTATAGTATTACTTATCTCAGAAATTCCTGCCAGTCTAAATTATATTTCATACTGTCTATGCGATGTACGCCTATTAAGTATAACACGTAACTAGCAACAGAGCTACCTCTTCCTACACCCCAAACTACTCTATTAGTTCTACAAGTATCAACAAAATATTTCATCCATTTTAATAAAGGCATCATATCTCGTCTTTGAAATTCTAATAATTCTGCACCAACTCGCTGTAATTGATCTTGTGTAGTGCATTGATCTAATACCCATTTGGCAATGTCCATTTCTTTATAGCTATCGGGCATTAACCAATTTTCTTGAAGCGACTGATCAAATTCTTCTACGCTAATGTCTAGTGGATAATATTTTTGTAATTCTGCAACACCCGCTTCTTTTGCCGCAGAATTAAATTTATCAAATTCTGCATCGTCAATATCAACTAGGGTAGTTTTTAAGATATCCAATTTTCCTTGATAGATAATATCAAGTATGTCAGATTTGGAGTAGACGGGTATTCCTAAAAGGTCAATATGCATTCAGCTATTTTAACTGACTTTTATTAAACTGTCAAGATCTGTATCGCGTTTTTGATATTGTTCTTGCCACATCTTGGCTCTGCGGTTTGCCAATTCTTCTTTGTAGCCTTCAATTAGTATTATTAGCTGATGCTGAATACTAGCATTGCTAGTTTGAAAATAACGCTTACTGAGCTCTTGAAGTTTATTCTCGAGCTCGTTATCTTTTAACTTTGACAAGTCGGGAGATAGCGGATGTAACATTAGCTTATATTAATCCAACCAGCAGTATTGGATGCAGGGCTACCCTGTGCTAGTCCTGTGTCTGGAACATAGGATTGAACACGCTTAGTAGTAGTATTAAAAATCATCATACCTACTTCCGGAGTTAATCCAGAAAGGGTAACTCCATCTACTAATGGTAGTTTTGGTATACCATTAAAAATGATTCTATCAGTAACAGCATCACCTAATGTAGCAGTACCAGTTACTGTTAAATTTACCACTGCGGTATCTCTAACAGTTTGTCCAAACTGTCCTAGATATTGTGCGTAAACAGTCTCGCCACCATCATAGGACCAAAATTCAACAACTACTGGATTTGTTTCGCTAGTAACATATAATGGTGCCGGCCAGTTGCCTTCGTACTTAATAGTACCGCCAGCTACTGAATTTGTAAAACTCAGTGTTCTAGCTTCCTTGGCAGTTCCTGTTCCACTGCCAACTCCGGTAGCTTTAAATGTAACCCCTACAGTATTTGCAGTAGCACCAATAGCTGTAAAATTAGTATTGCCTAATGCAAAAATAGTATAGACATTGCCTACAACAAATGCTCCTGCTGTAGTTACATTGTATGTGCTTAATGTAGCATCAAGGCGCAGTTTAGCAAAACGTCCATCTTCAGTGCCGTCTGGCTGAGGAAAACCAATAACATCCAAACTAGTGCTAGATGATAATAAAATAGAATGATAGGAACCTGCTGAATAATTTAATTCTTGTCCGCTTGGCAATACAATTGCTTGTCCGCTTTTAACAGTAGCTTCCGAAGTTCCTAGCAATTTAACAGTTTCTAAACTGGCATTAATGTCAAATTCGTTTCTTTCGCCCAGCTTTACAGTAGTTTCTGCTAGTCCACCAGTTTTAAAAAGTTCTTCGTCAAGATAGGTTAGTGAATCTTTAATTGCACTAAAATTATCTCTAAAGCCTTGACTTTCGTTATCTTGCCCAGCAACTGGAAAATCCTGGTCAATATCTAAATTTCTCATTGTAGCCATGTTATAGTATCCTTGATTATGTATTTATCATACGTTAAACTTGTAATTAGGAATTTTCAAATACTGATCTTCGTTATTGCCCGAAACTGCATCGATAATAAATCGATCAATTTCAAAGTCTAAGCTAGTAAAATCAAATCCACTATATGCTATATTTTCTAAAATATAGTCTGCTTCACCCGGCTTACAGTAGCACAGGGGCACTGCTTTTATATAGCCTGTTGCGGGCGTTCTCGAATCTTGCGGAGTTACCATCCAGGGAGGCAAAAAGCTATTTTCTGTGTCAATTTGTCTAGGACTGCCGTTACCCACAACTAATGTTTTTATATTTCGTCTAATGTTACTAACGCTTGACGGATAGATATATTCAACGTCTGTACCGCTGGCCTTGACCACAGTATTGTCTGCTCCTAGACTATCTCCTGTTTTCTGAAATCGATCTACAGTATCGTCGTTTAACTTATCGCGTATTTTGCTATTAGAAAGATCTAGACGTCCGTTAACTGGATTTATGTCAGTTTGATTAACTTGAACTTTAGAACGGGAGCCGTATGATAACTTTATTGCCTGAGCAGGACTAAGTTTTCCAATTTCGTACTCGTCAAAAATTTCAAGATATATTACTTCATATATTGTATCGTTTGAACCCTGGTTCCTTGCAATGGCCTTCTTTGGACTGCCAATGCGGAAGCGTTTACGTTTGGTGTTCATAATTAGCGCAGGCACATAGTTTTTAATTTCTAGTGTTTCAATACCTGCATATATTAACATTTTCAATTCTTTCTGCACACCATAATTTGGATCGCTTGATCGATATATTTTGCTTTCAGTAAAAATATCTAGGTCGTTGATAAACGTATAAAATTTTGCTCTTTTTGCCAATGTTGGAAACGGCTTGACATAAACATTACTGAACAATTTTACATCGGGATCTTCTACAAATACTGTAAAGGTTCCGGATATTGCACTGTACTTAAATTGATCTTGTGCTAATACAGTAAATGAATATGATCGGTCTTGGGTTCCCATACGACCGTCAAACGTAGTAGTTCTACTATCATATGTTGTAAGACCTGTAATATTATTTCTAAAGGTATACTTGTCCCAATAAGATATATTAAAAGGACTACTACTTGTATGTGCAAAGTTGGCCTTATATAATTGATCTTGATATTTTACAACATCATTAATTTTATATTGTTTTCCACTCTTCCAAAAACTCCTATAAACAATATTTCCAAACTGCGTAACCCTGCCAATTAGTTCACCGTTGGCACGTAGTTCAACACCTGGAGGCAATGTACCCCCAACTTGTCTATAAGTAAGCACCGCACCAACTACTGTAGTTTCTGCTTGTATTTCTAGTTGACTTGATAAGTTTGCTCTAACTGACCCCAAGTTAGCAGGAGTTAAGAATCTAATAACGCTGTCAATCTCTCCAAGCACCTGCATGGTAAAAGTTTTTGAACTTGTACGTGTTGTATACAGCTGACTTAGTACTCTGTAATAAGAATTGGCAATAACAAAACTTTTAATAACTACATTCTTTAGGGGCTTATCTAATTTAATAGTGTCATATGCTTGATTAGACAGCACTTCGTAAGAGTTAATCTTGTAAGTATAAGCACCAATTCGTATGTTGTCATTAGTGATCAATTGTTGATCACTTGTTGGTAATTTGTTAATTTTTAAATAATTTTGACCAATTGGCGCTAATTCTGCATTGACAATTTCAACTTCAATTTGTTCAAGATTTTCTTTATCGTACTTTGTTGCACTAACTGTAAATTTATAATTTATTGTAACAGCTGGTTGGTAAGGAACAAAACCAAAAATTTCGCTGTTGCTAGGATCAAGTGCTAGACCTGCCGGCAACTCGCTTGGAGTACCATCGGGGTTAAATTTTTCTAAACGATAATCAACTGGCCCAATTGCTGGATTAGGATCAAATGTATCTAGTATAACAGTAACATAATTATTAGCACGTTTAGTTCCTAGGTTAGCCGCGCTTAACCAAATTGGGCTACGTAGATAGGTGCTGTCGGAAGTATAGGAAATATAAGCACCGCCACCAATTTTCATTATGGTATTATCTGTGCGTAAGAAGTCATCTCCAACTACATATATTTTAAATGTACGTTTGGTAATAGTTTCGCCGTCACTTACACTAACAATAAATTCATAGAATCTATTTAATTTTTTAGGAGTAAGTACTTGTTCGTATCCTGCAATACCAATGTTAGGCAACGGAGCAAAATCATACGGATAATCATCAAAGGTGTTAACGTCGAATGTTCCGTCTCGAGCTGTGATGTCTAGTGCAAGAATAGGATCAATAAATCCAGTAATGCGTCCGCTTCTACTTAATGTTAGGCCAGGTGGAAGTTGTCCGCTTTTGTCTTCAATAAAAAACTCTAACTCATCCCCTGCTCGTAGATCAGTATCAGTCGCTAGTAATTGAAAATCAATGTAGGATCCGTCTAATACAAATGTCAGAGGCGCTTTTAATAACTGCACAGTACCTGTTACAGATCTAGTGCCAAAATTAATACCTACGTCTCTATAGGTTATAGTATGTGATATTCTATAAATGTATTCATCGGGAGTTTCAACTCCAGAAAATCCTGGACGTAAAACTTTTATTTTATCATTGTTGATATCATTCAAAGAACTAGTTACTGAGATTATGTTATCAAAAACAAAATCATGCGCCTTATCAGTTGTAAGGGTAACAATGTTATTGTATCTTGATGCACTAATAATACGTGCTATTCTATAAGGCAATGCCCCAACAGGCAATGTGCCTTCTGTAGTAACCCATCTTGGAGCATCTGCACCTTCAACTGTAATTGACAAGGTACGATCTGATATTTCTTTAGTAACTAAGTTTTGCGCTCGGATAACAAATGTTGACACAGTTGACCTAACAACTTCGTAGGGTGATCCTGAAATATAATGATCTATTAATCTAAGACCTTGGGGTAATTTACCCGAGATCAAACTAAAAGTCACATTAGATAAGTCGGCGCCGTTAATCAGCGGTAGAGGTATGCGATTGTCCGTCCCGTGGATATCCTTAAATACCCTACCTTCTTGTAGGGATCCAAGTGAGTGCCCAGACTTTACGCTCCATATATTCAGCATATTATTATCCTATATGCTGTATTTATTGTTAACTTAGCGATACCCAAGCACCATTTGCATAGCCCAAGAACTGACCAATGCCGCCCGGACCACTGTCTGTACAATAAATTACATCACCGTTGCCTGGAGTTAATGCGTTTCTTTGTGTAGTTGTATAGCTGCCAAAACGTACAGGTACATTAAATGTTGCTCTAGTATTAGTCAAATCAGCCGCAGTTGTAAATCCAGGACTAGCTGAACTAACAACTTTAAACCCTGCAACTGAAATAGAACTTCCAAGAACTAGCAAATCTAATGCAACGTCAACATAATCATTAAATGTTGTTTCTGGTGCTATAATCAGTGCCCCACCGACAGTTACACTAGTAATGCTATTAGTAATAACATTACCAGTTAGTGGCCCACTAAATCCAGGAGCAGTTATGCTACCAGTAGATTCAAATGTTCCAAGAACTGTCATGTTCCCATCGTTGTCTAACGTCAATAAAGTTGCGCCATATGCACTATTAACAATTTCTAAAACACCGTCCGAGTCTAAACGGAAATATCGGTTGGGGTTGGCCGCAGAACTATATGTGTTTGTAACTTCTAAAAATCCGTGATATCCTAATCCGCCTCGTTGATTATAACCTGCAAGACGTAAACTAGAGTTGCTGCCATCACCACCGGTAATAGTTGCAGTTCCAAACGAATTAGCACTTGTACTAGTTACGTTACCAGTTACGTTTCCTGTAATGTTACCAGTAACATTTCCAGTTACATCACCATAAAAACTTGTAGCGTCAACTCGTCTATTAATAACAATTTTATCACCGCTTTGTAGATATGTTAGGGTTGGACTATTTGCATAGTTACCAATAGTAATACCTGCACCATCTGCCGCTCCAACACTTGTAGCATTTTTAGCAATGTTGATATTGAGATCTTCTACATCTAATGTAGTAGTATTAAGTGTAGTAGTAGTTCCGTTAACCGTTAAGTCACCACTAACTGTTAGATTATTAAATGTAACATCACTTGTTGTAGCAACAGCTTGACCAATACTAATAGTACTTCCGCTTACTGTTACTCCAGTGCCTTGTGTTATTACTGTAACATCAGCACTTCCATCAAATGCTACACCATTAATGTTTTTAGTAGCGGCAAGTTTAGTTGCTGTTGCCGCATTACCGCCAGCGTTCCCGTCAATACTAGTTCCAGTTAATGTTTGAGTTGCACTAGATCTTTGAATATCAATTTCTGTAGTACCAACATAAAATTTCTGTCCAGCATATATTCCGTTAGTAACTGTTGAGGCATTACCAGTTAATGGTCCTGTAAACCCTGTGGCAGTTACTGTTCCGGTAATGTTAACATTTCCAGTGCCTGTAATATCGCGACTATTTAAATCTAAGTTACCGCCTAGTTGTGGTGTTGTATCTTCTACAACATTCAACAAACCAATACCATCTAATGTAACAGTTGCATCTATTCTATTTGCATTATCTTGCGTAGTGCCATAGGTAAAGACAACATTTCCAGTACCAGCAACAAGAGCCGCACCCACTGCGTCAACTGCTCGTTCGTCAGTATAAGACGATGCAGCCTTTCCGCCTAATGTTCCAGTAACACCGCCATCGGTACTATCGCCAACATAAAGTGCTTTTTCTTGTGTATCGTAAACAAGCTCGCCTTCGACAAATCTCTTAGTTGTTCTGTCTGCTGTTGGTCCGCGTCTAATTTGTAATGCCATTTTATTCTCCGTTATATAGTTCCAGCGTCTATGCCAAAGTCGCTAGGGTTATTGAATGTGCCCATATCTGTTCCTACTGCATACAAATAGTAGCTTATAGGATCCACAAACACTGGATTGATAACTCCGTAGTCGAATGTATTTATTCGTCTTTCTAGGTTACTTACATCCACGTAAGCAGTTTGGTTAGGGCTTCTAATTAAACCGGTTACGTTACCGGATAGTAGCCCTGTTATAGGTTGTGTAAATGTTTTAAATCCGTCAATTGTTTGATTGCCTTGGGTATAAACACCATTAGTAACCGTACCTGCATTGCCAGTAACACTTCCAGTAATTGTGCTAGTAAATGTCTTAACCCCGCCTATTGTTTGGTCGCCCGTAGTGTAAACGCCGTTTGTAACAGATCCAGCATTGCCGGTTACTGTTCCTGTAACATTACCAGTTAACGGTCCTGTAAAACTTGTAGCAGTTACAGCGCCAGCATTAGTAATAGCCTGTCCCTGGAAGTTAACAGCACCATTAGGTCTAAAGTCTAAGGTAACAACATCGCCTACAAGTCTTACACGTAGATTACCGTCAGCATCAATCTTTCTAAATCGATATTGAAAATCTACAACTTCTTTAAAAACTGATTCTCCGGTAGTGCCTACGTTAGCACCACTGGGATCTGTTCCCAATCTATTACCTAGATATAGAAAGTTTCCGTTGATTTTTAAAAATGCTTCTCTAAGATCGTCACCTGTACCGTCGTTGGCAACTTGCCCAACGTTAACAAGATTGTCTTGAATTTCAAATGGAACTGGCATAGTTGTTTCCTTTAATGTTTACCTACAACAGCTTCGACAACGCCTTCGCCGTCTGTTGTTTTTACTGCTAATGACTTACCAATAACGGTACCAACTTTTGGATCGTTGTTAACAATCGCATATCCTGGTTTACCACTTGATACTAGAATGTCGCCTTTTTGCACACGGCCAATGACCTTAACTGGCACACGCCCCTGTAGAGCGACAACTGCTACATGATCACCTACTAACGAGTTGTTCATAGTATGTGCGGCTTTTAACGATATAACACCAGCAACTCTGCGATCGTTAAAGATGGTACTTTGAGTTACTTCGTGTTCTCCACCAAACACTAGTACTGTTCCTTCTTCATATTCTGCATCTGCTAGATATTTTTCAGCTAAGTCACCATAGTTGGCGGTAGTAGCAGTACCTGCAAAGACACTAGCCGTTAATGTATTTGTACTTGGCTTGTATGTTAAGTCACCGTCAATGCCTATAGCAGCCTGTGCACCGTCGGCGCCTTGACTGGTAAATGTTACATATCTTGTAGTGCTTGCACCACCCTCATCTTTAACTTTTACTGTATCAGCCGCCGCCGCACCTAATGTCAATGCACAACTAACGTTAGTACTACCATCTATCGATACGCTGCCAGTAGCACCACCAGTAAATGTAATTGTACGTGCAGTTTTCCACTTGTCAGCACTTGCCGCATTAGCACTAATATTTTGCCCGGATCCAAGAGCATTACTAATAGTAGTACTTAAATCTGAAATGTCAGCTGATGCAATCTGTGTCCAAGAAGGAGCAACGCCGTTTGAACCGTCGCCGACTGATTTTAAATATCTAGCAGTTGTAGTGATATTTGGTGCTAAAATTGCTGATGTGTTTGCCGCTGATTGATAATGAATTGATCCTAACACGCCACCTGTTAAGTTTGTTGCCCTACTAGCAGTACCTGTAACGTTGTCAACTGTTAGGGTATTAGTACTCGGAACGTAACTCATTCCTCCATCAGTAAAGACAGTCATGTCTGTTGGAGTACCATTAGGATTATTAGCATTAACAAGTGTTACATAATGAGTACTTGCTGAGTCAGCTGAATCTCGAGTTTGTACTTTCTTTGCCTTGTCAGCAGTACCGTCTAGGTCACCTGTGATTGCCGCGTTGATACTTGTTGCCCAGATAGCCCCAGTTACACCAAGTCCGCCTATAATTTTTACAGTACCAGTTATTTTGCTTGTACTTGCGGTACCTACTCCAGACCCAAAAGATGCTGAGGTACCAGCAACTAAGTTTACAAATGTACCATCTTTGGCATTGTTAACACCAATTGCAACGCCATCCATATTACCTGTGTTATATGAAGAAATAGTAACAGTTGATGCAGTTGATTTTAAACTTAATGAAGCCGCAGGTTCTAATTTAACAAGACCAGTACCTGTTGGGCTAAATGTCACATCTTTATTGACAGCAGTCATTGTAACTGCGGCTTCAAATGTAGCAGTATTGTTAGCAAATAGTGTTGTAAACTTACCACTACCTCTAGTGTTGATACCGACATCGATGTTATCTAAGTTACCAACATCTGTTGAAGTAATTGTTAACTTAGGCAAGTTGGCCGCTGTTAGTTTAACTAAATCTACATACCCATTTGCATCAACGTCCCACGCTGACATTGATAGTGTATTACCGTTTAGTTTGGCTGTTTTTAATTGGTTTCCTGCTACAAAATAAGCATTGGTAGTAATCGTATCAGTATTATTGATCTCAAAAGTATTATTACCTAATGTTATTGTATCGTTTGCGTTTAATATCTTAGTAGTAACAGTGTCTGCACCAAACCCGTTGGTTACAGTAATGTCCGGAGTTTCAAATCCAACATTAGTTGTCCAACGGTTAGTTGCGGCAACCCATATTAGTGTCTTATTAGCGGCCGCTTTGACAGTAATACCACCACCGTCACCAGTTGTATCATTACCGCCTGCCGCTGTAAATATTATCTTACCTGCACCAATAGCTCCCGCTGATAGTGTAATTCGTATACTAGTTGCGCTGAACACTTCAGCAATAGTCGCAACACCGCCACTTATTGATGCATTGTTAGTTGGACCAGTTGCTCCGTCTTGAGTAACAATCATTCCTGGGATTAGACCAGTAATTGCCAATGCATTTTCAGCAAGCATATTTGTTATAATACCGCTAGCATCAATATCACCGCCAATTTTTGGTGAAGTAGTTACGCCTGCTAGAACAATATTCTTGTCAGCAATATTAACTGTATTTGAATTAACAGTAGTAGTTACACCCTTAACGGTTAAGTTGCCAGTTACTAACGCATCTCCCGTAACTTCAAAGTTACCTCCTACAAATAGTTTCTTGGCAATGGCCGCACCACCTGCAACTTTTAAAGGACCAGTTGTAGAATTTGCCGCATCAGTTACGCTGGTAATTTCAACAGTGGTAAATTTACCACTCGACTCTGATAACGCACCAACAGCCATATTGTTAATGCTACCATTAACAGCAGGGTAAATGATAATAGTACCGTCTGATCCGTTTGTTGAACGAGGTTGTAAACTAATATTTGCATTAACAGGATTAAAGGTTACAGTACCGTATGCTTTTAGTTTTGGCACATATACTTGACCATTTAGTACACCTGGATTAATAGCAGTACCGTTAACAGTCATTGATCCTGCCGCAGTAGTTCCTGCAAACACTGGAGACAATGTGTCGCTAGTGCTGAGCGTTAAAGTCCTGTCAAGAGAATTTATAGAAACAATATAGTATGTTCCAACAGTAAGTCCACCAAACGGAGTTCCGGTTAATGCTATTTCTTGACCTATATACATGTTAGCAACTGAATCAACACGAATGGCTCCGCTATCGTTTCTTGTTGCAAATGTATTAACTGAAGTTGTAAATGTACCAATTGAAATATTTGGTTGTGCTGCCACACCACTGTTACCTGATGCTGTTAAGAATTTAGCTTGTCCCGGAGTATATAAATCAATATTAGCACCACTTGAACTGTCAATTGCTCGTTGTCCGTCTAAGATATATTGAGTAGCTTCTATAGCACCCTCATTGGTTGTACGAACAACACTATTGCCGGCACCAGTTTTAGTTACGTTCCAAACACCATATGTATTCTTGTGTGGGTTATTAGTATCAATAGCCATCACACTCATAATACCACGTACAGCTACATCGGCCAATAGCGCATCATTAAACTGTATGTTCTTAATACCATCACCAGCTTTGACAATCTGTCCTGTAGTTACTGTATTAGGACTAGTTCTAGTACCGCTTAGATTACCGACAATGCTATCTGTTTCAATTTGTTGAATGCTAGATAGTGGTACGCCTAATATAACATTTAAGATAGCAGTTGCTGCCGAGCCAGTTCCGCTAAATGCCACTGACACAGTAAATGTAGTAGCACTAGTAATGGCAGTCACAGTCATTGGTCGTGGTTGAACGCTGTTGTCGATGCCAGTTGGGTTAGCTAATGCAGTTGTTGGTACAGTTACTAAACTACCGCCTGATCTAATAGTAATTACAGAACCAATGTTAATTTTAGTCATGTCACTACTTGAAATAGTTACAATATTACTGTTAGCATTGATAGTTGCTGTTACTGAGTCAGTTAAACTCGTTTCTAAAGAAGCAAAACCATTTGTAACTGCAAATTGACTGTTGTTAAATGTTGACAAGCCTAACTTAGTTGCCCGTGCAGTTGTTAATGTAAATACGCCTGATATTCTTGTATCGAGAGATATTACAAACGAACTAGTAGTCGGAACAGATTTTACCAGCCAGTTACCATTAATGTTACTAGCGAACGAGTATGAACCTGAACCGGTTGTAGTCAACTTTTCAGTTAAGGTTACATTAGCGCCATCAATAGAAGCTACATAGGTATTGGCCGGTACGCCAGTACCAGTCACCAATTGACCTGTACCAATGCCGCTAGTTTGTACGGTCAATGTCAATTGACGGCTATTGATAGTACCGTTGGCATCTACGCTGACTGCCGCCACACCAGAATTAGTTATTAAGACATTATCACCAGCAACTAATCCATGGTCTAGCTGACTAGTGATTGTTGTCTCCCACGGAGTTACTGTAGTAGTAGTGCCACCAAATACTCCTGGATTCTCTGGATACTCTAATATTACATAGGCGTTTGCGCCGCCAACTCGTAGACTAGAGCTTACACAGAAGAACTTACCGTTGTAGTTTAAGTTACTGTTTCCAGAAACTGTATACCAAATATTGTTTGATAATAGTGTAGGGTCCCCACCTACAGATAGTTTAACTAACCAATGCGGCGATTTACCTGTAGGTGCATCTGCAGTGGCCACTGTATATCCACTAGACAACTGTACGCTAGATAACAATACACCTTGATCTCGTTGTTCATTAGCAACATTAAGATCAAGTTTATTCTGTGATATATTAGCATCTTCTTTAATTTGACTATCACTAATAGTTTCACGTTTAACACGGATGTCAAGTTCTTTATCAGCAATCAGTTCGACATATATTTGACTATTAAAACTTGAACTCCTAGCATTTACCCATTCTGGCCCTGTTATCCTATCACTATTGTATATTAATAGATCGTTATTAAGACGACCATCGACATCAACAAATTCATCTGACAATTGTTGATTATCGACATATCGTTTTGTAACAGCGTAGTTGAATGGGGTAGTTGATGTAATTTCGCCTAAGTTTTCAATATAGCGACCACCTAGTCTTAGGTTGGCATTCATTTCTAGAATACCATTACGATCTAAGAATCCTGCTCCTAATGTTCCCTCACTGATAATAATGTTGTTACGATCAATACCTAGTCGACGATTTATATAACCGTCAATGGCATTTTCTGTTGGAACTTTAGTATCTGATAAATCTTGGAAAGTATCATCGTCTGAGAACTCAGAAATAGCACGACCACGTTTAAATCCTAAACCATCTAAGTTACTCAATGCCAATGACGCCGCAAATGTAACTGTACCAGTACCCTGATCAACTGTAAAGAATCGACCTACACGGAAGAAACCGTCTTGGTCAGTGGCAACCCAGAATACACGACCTGTTCCACGTTCAGCAACTTCTTTCTTTTGATTCTTTGCCTTGCCAACTCCGTAAACTTTGTTTGGATAGTTAGTTTGGTTATAACCACCAGTACCGATATCACTGAAGTCATGTCCGGTAACTCGGCAAGTACTAATATTAATAATAATGTCTGCAGGTTCGCCTGCACTTAAACCAGTACGGATAGTAATTGTATTATCTTGCACCAACGTAGGGTTATATAGTTTTTCTGTTGGGAAAATACGTGTAGCACTAGCAGGTCCAAATATTCCTGGAATTGCTACAAACGATGCTTTCATCTCTCCCGATGTAACTAATTGGCTTACATCTACTGAGTATGTACCTTGGCCCCCAGCAGTGGCAAATATATAGCTACCTCCGGTTGCTGCCTGTGTTAATACTCTAGTTGCACCGTTACTGCCTACTAGTTGTATTCCGGTCATGTTAATTTCTTTAACATACGTGTCGCTAGGAACGCCAGTACCAGTTACTAGTTGTCCCACTATAATACCTACTACTGAGGCTACAGATAAAATATTAGTACCACTAGTACCTGTAGCAGTAGTTGTAGCTACAGTTACACCAGTTAACTGTCCTGTAATAGTAGTCCCAGTAGTTACACCAGTCCCACCAGTTTTCTGAATATCTGCGCCAACTAAAATTGTACCGCTAGCTACCGTGCTAACATTTAATATAGTGCCTGCACTACCACTACCGTTATTAATAGCCGCGGTAAATGTGGGAGTTAGAATACTAGCAACAGTGTTTAATTGATATACTCCGACACCGCCGGGTGTACCTGAACTTTGTGCTACAACATATGTGCCTGCACTTAAACCAGTTCCACTAATATTTTGACCAAGTTGTATTGTATTACCACTTAGATAATTAACAGTTAAGAATAATCCTGACACAGAGCCAACAACAGTTGCTTTTGCAGCCGCAATGGTTAATGCCGAATAAGTTGAACTTAGTATTGGCCCAGCAATATTGTAACTAGCATTGCTGTTACCATATACAGTATAATGAACACCCATCAATTGACTTGTAACTGATTGCGAGTTGTTTACACTATATGTGCCTGCTAATCCTGCTGTAAAGAAATAAACAGTTGTAGAAATATTGCTTGTTAATGCGTTGCTTAATGTAATAGTAGTACTACTAACATTGGTTACATATGTATTGGTTGGTAGTCCAGCAATAGTTGCCGCATTACCTGAAACAAATTGTCCAGCTAAAATATTAGCAGATCCTGCAGACAATGTTATAGTAAATGATCCACTAGTACCTGTTGCAGTTGAACTATATATAGCCGCCGCCGAACAAGTTAGTTGTGCAGTTATTCTAGTATCAGTAGTTACACTAGTGCCAGTAATACCTGTAATGGTAGACCCAACCAACATGCTACCAGCCGTAATACTGCTAACTGTTAATGTAGTAGCAGAAATAACACCGGTGAATCTAGCCGCATTAGGTGCAGTTTCTAATCCACTAATTGAATATGTTATTAACTGATCATCAATATTATACAAGGCAGCAGAAACGTTGTAACCTTCACCAGGTCTTGTTGGGGCGGTAATACCAGTGCCACCGTATCCGCTAATGTCTTGATATGATCTACTACCATCAAGAGTGACTTCGTTAAGTTGTACAATGCCGTAACCTTCGGTGCTACTAATGGTCCTAACAAGATAGTTAGAAATTCTATGAACACGACCGTTCCATGCAAAACACATTTGTCCGGTTAGTATACGTTGTAATTCGTCTGCGCTATTAATTTTTCTAATAGATAAGAATTGATCGCCTTGTCTAGATCCTAGTGTTCTAGTAGTACTTCCGCCATCTATACCTGCTTGTGCTTCGGTCAATGTATTATGATCAGGGTCGATAACTAGTCCAATATAATTGTAACCAGAGTCAAATGTTAAGATGATATCATTTTGTGTTGGCGATACTGCTTGTATAGTTGCATTTGACAATGCAAGAGCTGGACTAGGACTAACTGTAAATGTAGTATCGCTAGTAACAGCAACCACAGTAGTTGATTCAGATACACTGCCTGTTCCGCTTACTATTGAAATCTTCATTCCAGGACGAATTGGCAGTGTTGAACCAACAGTGATTACATTACCTGCACTAAATGCTCTTTCAAGAGTATTGAAAGTCAACGTCATTGGATTGCTTAATGGGTCTTTAGTATTAAATGCCAATACACGATATACCGGAGCATTGGCATTATCTAATGGATCACCTCTAAACGTTAATGCAGTACTTGGTCGTGTTGGACTGATGTTATCAACATTATAGAATTTAAAGTTTTGATTTGGTCTAATAACAACTAGTTGGTTGTCTGCTAATGCGTCTTGTAACCCGCTAGAACTAGTATTGTTAGTACCACTAGTGTTTAAATTCAATCTAAGAATAGTTCCGCTCTTTAGTTTAAGAGTAGTAGCTGTAACAGTACCAAATGTTCCGGGATTAACACTAGTAAATTCTAATGTGATAGTATTGGTAGTAGATGCTACACATAACCAACCTGTAAAGTTATTGTTATATGCAGAATTTGAGTTTCCAGTAATAGTATAATATCTTCCAACATCTGGAATGTAAGTTTTTGCAGGGAAACTAAATTCTACTCTATATTTTCCAGTTCCGCTATTAAATGTTGCGGCTGCGGCAACTGGTTGATTAGTTGAGAAATATGTTCCTGATGCATCAACAATGCCTGCAACTTCGTATCTAGTAATACCGATATCAGTGATAGCCCCATCAACAACAGTATATCCGTGATTGATTTCAATTTCACTTACGTTATATGGCAAGTAACTGTATGTGTCAATATACACAGTTGTTTTTGTTTTTGCCATCTCTGCGGCAAAAGGTCCAGATTTGTAAATTCTTGCCACCTGTGGCATGTCATTTGCTAGGTTAGAAGAGTCTGGAACTTCAAAAGGATCACTACCTTCGGCAACAAGAGCATACTCTCCGTGTGCATTGGATCCTGCTACTGAACGAATTTGTCCGCCGTTGCGTGAGTAGTAAGCAGTCCAGCAATAGTAAGTAAACACAGAAACAGTTTCAATCAATCCGTTGTTTGTAGCAACTAGACCGTAGGCCAAGTCGTTTAACTGTGTCCAGTCATTGGACAACATACTTGTATTACCAGCTGCCTGCAGAACTAGTTCGTCTGGGAGTGGTCCAGATGCATCTGTACTATACGGGGTATCTTGATTTAATTGTAAAACATATTTTGGATATACTACTGCATCCGGAATATTAATAAAACTTTCTGCCCATATTTTTCCGTTTAGAATAATGTTGTTTACTAGTTGAACTAATCCGGTGATAGTAGGGCCTGCCGCAGATCCACCTGCAAAGTCAGTGTCTATAACTTGAGCAACAACATCATTAGGGTTAACATTGTTTAATGATTGATAATTTACTAATGGTGCTTGATTGTTAATAATACGCTGTGCTAGAGTATCAATATAAGTAATACCGGCTCGACACTCAACACTTTGTTCTGTTACAACTAATACAGAACTTGCAACCAAGTATCTCTTACCAGACTTAATAGTATTATAACGACCGCCGTATAATATGTCAGTTGAAATGTTACTAACTAAGAAGCCAGTATCTCTTCTGCAAGTAGCTTCATCAAATGCAAACGAGCAATACATTGTTCCGGTATCACTGTCTAATGAAAATACCGATCCAGGAGTTCCGCCACTAATAGTTTCTGAGATTGTAAAATTAGTGCCGCTGACAATTTGTTTAACATAATACTTGGCATCACGATTTACACCGCCAAATGTTCCGCCTGACACGCGAATAGTTGTTTGATTAGCATAGTCAAACACTCCGGGATTAAACGGATACACTACGGTGATACTAGTAGTTGAAGTATCAGTAGTTGATTGATCAGGTACAATAGCAACCGGTACAATTAAATTGTATAAGCCGTTGGCATTTCCTTGAATCTCATATTCTTTTGTTGAATCTGGTCTAACTCGTTGTCTTACAAATTCAAAAGTAACTACATATTTGCCGTCTACTAACAACGGAGTTGATGCTGATAAAATTGTTTGTTCAAACGGATCAGTACCAAGAAACTTAACCGGCATACCGACTCTCATCTTAGCAGTACTAGCTGTCACCAGTTGATTATTTGTTGTTTGAGTAATAGTGAATGTGTAAGTATTTGTTAGATAATTGTACACTTCAGCTTGAATAAATGCACGGTTGGCTACTAATAAGTTTTTAGCAGATACATATCCTTCTGGTTTAGTATTAGCAACCATTTCTCTAGTAGTGCTAATTAACGACTCTAATTGAGGTTTACTGTCAACTGCTGTGATATTAATTTGTTTAATAATATCTTGAACACGAGCTTGAGCAAATGCTACCGAAGTAGTTAATCCGCCGCCACTTACTGCGGTAGTCTGTGCAATGGCAGTATTTTTATCTAATACTTGAACAGCCTGTGCAACTTTACCAATAACTTCTTTTAATCGAGCATATGCGGCAATGGTTTTATCTTTTTGGTCTGCACCTAATGTGGTATTGGATCCTACAAAGTATGCATTGGCCGCAACAATAGTTTCTAAATTTCCACCATAGGTTAAATCATATAGGATAGCATCAATAATATATCCAACATCACGAGCACACTTTACTGAATCGTATTGGAACTGTGTAGTGAACGGTGTAATATTTCCAACAATCTGTGCGGCAATCCATTGCGTGATCTCATCAATAATAAATGCCTTATTGTCGCTGATTAATCTTCTAGCATTGCTATAGTCAATACTAAATCCTGTTGGGTTTGGTAATGTAAATGCAGGAACTGCACCTAATCCATTTGTAACGATGTCTATGACAACATCCATTTTATCGCCAACTCTAGTATTGGCTGTCTCGCCAAAGGCCGCTGCCGTAACAGTTGATAATAGATAATTCTTTAAGTAAACGAACGAAGCTACAGTCTGCGGTAGTTGATTACTTCGTACTAGCGCGGCGCTGACCACTCCTCTGTAGTAGGCCATACCAGCTTTACTACTACGGAAGTTGCTGTTAAACATCATGTCGTAACCAACAGCATCAATAACGAATCCCACGTCTCGACTACAAGTGCCACTGTTATAACTAAAGCCATACCATATGCTATTTGGATTAGTAACGTTTGATACTATGTTGCCATTGATCCAAGTAATGACTGCCGCTTGAATTATTGCTTTGTCGTCTTGTAATTTTTGGAAAGCATTTACTAGGTTAGTATTGACCCATGTTAAACTTGGTACAATAGTAGCGGGACCTGCTCCGCTTGATATTAATTGAATTGTTTGACTTATACCAAATTGTCTTCTATAGAAATCACTACCACTAGCAAGTCTAGCATCTCCTGTTCCCTGTGTAAGAACGCCAGTACCGGTACCTACGGCAGTGGCAATAAACGAAGTTCCTATAGCATTGCTTGAAGAACCCATGCTGATATAGTTAGTTAAATTAGTTGGACTTCCTCTAGATACAATAGTATATGCACGACCCAGAACAACTTGTGTAGCGTTTACGGTTCCAGTGGCAGTTGCAGTAAAGACAGTATTATGTAAATTGTCTGCAGAACCTAATGCTGTCCAGATAGTCGATCCAGCATTATTAATTTTATAAGTTTGACCAACAATTAAACTACCAACTTTAGTTAATTGTGGATTTGGAATAGAAACGTTGTCAACAATGGCTAATGCTAGATCTTGTATGTAATCAAGAATAGCCAGTGTTCTTGGACGCTCAGGATCGCTAACAAGTTTTGCATCACCGACAAAGTAGCCTAGTCCGTGCTCTACCATTTTTAGATCACCAGTGTAGACAATGTCATGTGCTAGATCATCTACTAGGAATCTAATGTCTCGTTGTGCAGCCGCCACGTCATATAGATATTTGTTATTGATAAACGAAATAGTATTTGAACGGATATTGCCTGCATTTATATCTAATAAACTTTTTGCTGACTGTAAACTTGTAGCAACGTTTTCAATTCTTGGATATGACACAGCAGGAAGAGTATCTTCTCCAAATCTAACAGCAGTGACTACAGAATCAAAATTATCTTCTATAATAGTAGAAATTTCTAAAGTTCCAGCAGTTCCTCTTACCTGGGGAACTGATACCTGTAACAGACCTGTAATTTGAGTATTGGTAACTACTTGTTTGGCAACATCTCTGATCCATTCTAACGCATTATATATTTGTGTAACTTCAGTAGATATTTTTGACTTGCCTTCAAGGTCAAAGAAGTTTTTAGACACTAGTACAGTTTGACTAGTACCGCCGTAGATAGAATCATATATTACCGCATTGACAATTCTGTCAGCATCTCTAAGATAGCCAGTAACGCCAATAGTTCCGAATAGGAAATCAGAATAGTAAGTTTGAATATATGCAATATATTCTGCTTTGATTAACTCTCTGTTGGCAATTAATAATGCAAGACTATTTTGAATTCCTAGGGTAGTAGCAGGCAATGCCTGTGGATCAACTGGCGGATTTGGAATTGATCTAATTGGCACTGGAGAGCTAGTGAATCTAATGTTGCCACCGGCTGTTCCAGTTGGTGCGTTAGTAACTGTATATGTAAAGGTATTAGCATTAACAATAGAAGCAACATTGAATGTACCGTTAGGTGCATTAGTTGTTGCAGTAGCATCAACGATCTTAACAGACCAGCCAGCACCTAAACCGTGACCGCTTGATTTAGTCACAGTAATGGTAGTGCCATTATAGCTCCATGAGCTTGCATCTAAGATAGCACGGTCGTTGACGCCGTTGGTAAGAATTTGTAATATTATGTCCATCTTCGCACTAGCACGAGCTGCCGCTGTTGCATTTGAAGACAACAGATCTACTAGAGAATCTTTTACAAATTCAAGTGCAACTAATGTTTGTGTTTTCTCTGAAGCAAAAGTTGTATAATTACTTCTTACATAATATTCTTGAGCTACTAGAATAGACTGTACATTACTGTCAAATACTACATCCCATGCAACTGCATTGATAATAGAACCTACAGCTTGGCTGAATTTAATAGAGTCATATGTAAATGTTGGAGTAATAACATCGTCAATGTAAGCAATAGTTTCAGCAACAATAAATTCTTTGTTTAATAACAGTAGTTCTCTAGCACCGCGGTATCCTAAACCGTTATCGGTAAAGGTGTCAATCTTGTAGCGTTTACCTTTAACAAAGAACGCTGTAGGAGTTTGTGGTATACGGAATGCATCAGTGACTGTGATTTCAGTTTTATCTACGTTAGTACTGACTGAAGTTACAGGCATGCTTCCTGCTTGTCCGTCAACATATTGACCGCCTCGGAACGCTTGTTTGTTTAGAGATCCAGAGAAACAGCCCGACTGTTGACAGTAGGGCGACTTGGTTAAAATTTGACCGTTAGGATCAAGTACCATCATAAATCCGCCGTGACCTTGACAGCTGATCTGACGAATAATAGTAGCATCATTACATAAGAACACATCTATGTCTTTGTTGTTCTTTGGAGTAGATGCCTTGTTAGTTGGGTCTGATAGATAATGATAACCCCATTCTGTTTCTGCAATCTTTAGGTTATCGAATTCTAAATCACGGTAGAACCAAGTACCTGCCCACGGGCTTCTACTTACTCGATCAGCAGGACGAATAACTGTACGACGGAATTCATCACCTAGAATAGAACAGTTACGTGGAATACGGATAGGATAGTCTTCATAGTAGTTACCTGACTCGATGAAGATTGAAATTTCTAAACGCTTAACAGCTTGGTCAAAGAACAGGTTTTCGCCAACAGCAAAAGATCCAGTTACATCTCGTAGGTCAACGTAGTCAGTATCGTCGATAGTTCCATATTTTACAATGAAACCTCTTGCGCCACTTTCTCGGCCAACTACTAGCTTACCTGGAATAATATCTCTATTGTTTGCAATACCTTGATCAACTGGACTACCATTATCGTTAGTAAATTTAATACGTGTAGTTCCGTTTAAACCGCCACCAATGATAATACCACCTGGCGTAATTTCTGAATAATATTTGGCACCGCCGTATGCAATCAATTGACGATACGGACCTGTTTCCCATGGACTCTCATCAATAAGTTGTTCGGCTTTTAAACACGCGGCAACTACGCTGGCATAAGCATATGCAAATGCTCGGCCTTCTTTACCCACGGGAGTTTTACGTTGTGAATCGTCACCACTAGTACTAACATACAAGTTAACTTTACTTGAGTATGCAGTTGTGTCTACGTAGTATTTGGTAGCGGCTTGTTTGTCGTCAAGGCCAATAGGGTTACCTGCACCTGCTAGATCACCTGGATGATCGTTTAGGAACAGTTTGCCGGTCATTGTTGCACCAGCTTTCAATACAGTTTCCGCGGCCTGTGGTACTTGATCTCCACTCGCACCTGCCGGAACAGCAAGATAACCTACCATTGCATCCGCAACTTCGCCAGGTATTGTACCTTTATTGATGTATCTGTTGTCTGCAAATCCTAATGTAACTGGAAACTTTTCAGCCCCAATAACAGTCTGTCCACTGCGTTCAAATGCAGTATTCCAATTTAACACATTCTGTTGTGTTGGATCTGCAATATTTCCAAAGACAAATCCCTGGGCATCAACGGAATTTCCAAATTTACCAGCCGCATCAGCTGAGCCTAATTCTGCTACTGCACGTTGTTGTGTTAGAACAATTTTGTTATAGTTGGGATCAGCCGGATCATCTGGGTATGTAATAGTCAAACCAGCGGCGCCCACTAGAGGTTTGAACTTTATTCCGTTACCTTGATTGTTAACAATCGGTAACTGATTTGCTATAGCAGAATAATTTTCACGCTGTCCAGCTTCTACGTCACCTAAACTTAAGAATGATAAGGTACCTTCTTGTCCAAATACAGCATAGATTTCTTTAAAATTTTCGTTGGTTTTTCTAAAACCTTCGCGAATACTGTCACCAGTACCGTCATTACCTTCTACGCCGATGTCTACTATTTTACGTGCCATTGAATGCTCCAATAAGTCTTTGTATATGATATTTATCTTTCCGTTTTATAACCTTAATGTAAATACACTATATGTTCATCAGAATTGATATAGAAAAAACACTACACGAAAGAACTAGCAAGCTAGGGCATAAACATGAGTATGAACGCAAAAAATCTATAGTAGTATTACGTTGTGATAACTGCAAAGAAATTTTTACTAGGTCAAAGGGATCAATGGATCCTGCTAGACTTAGTAATAACTACTTTCATGTGTGTAAAAACTGCGATAGTAAACGCTTTGCTCAAAAGCGTGGTGTAGAACGAAAACATATATGGGATACGCCCGTTAGCAGTCTAGATGATATTAGCAGATTATAAATAAACTAACAAGGAGGACATTAAAATGTTCAAAGCAATCAAAGAGTTCTTTACAGGCAAGCCAGCAGTTGTAGAGACACCAGCTCCAGTAGCTGAGTATAAAGTTGAAGTAGCACCAGTAGTTGAAGTAGCACCAGCAGTGGAAGTTGCTCCTATAGCAGAAGCAATCCCGGTAGTAGCTGAAGCACCAGCTAAGAAAAAGCCGGCTGCTAAGAAAGCACCGGCTGCTAAAAAGGCTCCTGCTGTCAAGAAGCCACGTGCCCCAAAAGCACCTAAATAAGATCTAGTTCTTTAGCTTGTTCGAATAGCCTAGCACTTGCTAGGTTTTTCGCTTTAGATTCGCACATGATGTCAAAGTGCTCTAAGAAACTTAATGCCCACTGATTGACTGGCATATTCCAATAAAAGTTTGAATGAGCCCGCATCTTTTGTTTCTTGTATCCTTGTTCTAGTAGCAGAGCATGATCCGGCATCGTAAAAGGATCGTGACCAACTAAGATGTCTTCACGACTAACTGAGTAATGCATAGTAGGGCGAACACCCCGCCAACTATCAATAACACGTTGTACTCGATCATCTTCTGGTGTAATGTATGCACCTTCCCTGATCCAATGGTGGTGAATATCCATAACAATAGGCAAGATATCACCAAGCTCAAGACAATCATTTAACCCCCATGCGTTTTCTTCGTTTTCAATTGTAATACAATTCCGGGCTTCGGAGGTAAGGCGTTTGTAGGCAGATCGAATACCTTGGGGACCTTGTTTACCCGAGATGTGTACGTTGATTTTAAAATCCTGGAAGGCCTTACCGTAGCCCATGTATCTGACCATATCGGCATGATATTCAAACTCCTCTATTGATCTTTGGACAATACCTTCATTAATGCTAGCAAGAACAGTAAACTGGCCAGGATGAAAAGAAAGACGGGTATTGCTTGCACGAGCACTATCCCCGATAAGGATAAAGTTCCGGTCAAGATAATCAATAACATCGGGCCTGCGCCAGAAATAACTGAAAGTGGGCTCGGTATAAACAGGGAGAATATCACTGCTAAGGCGCACCATCCTACGATTTTCATCTAACTCTCCTACTCGATCAACGAGCTTTTGCACAGCGTCTAAGTTACCTACCATTAGGTCCCATAGCTTTTGTTCTGCTACTGCACGGTCTTGCCTTTTAAGCCATGCCACTGTTGTGGTACTTGTATTGTACTGTTTGGCAGTATCTGTCTGTTTAATGCCATTAATCTGGCTAGGCCCGTCAATCCATTTACAAGCAAATCCAATACGCTTAATCATAGCTACCAATCAAAAAAATAGACATACAGCATTATAGCATGTATGTCTATTTAAGTCAAGTCCAAAAGTTGTTAGCCTTCGTATGTAGCTGAGTTAGCACCATGTTCAAATACTTCAACTGATTTGATCCTAACTGTTGGATTAATTGGATAGCGCATATCGCCACTAGCCAAAAGTTCAGCCATTTTATCGTATGCCATTTTGGCAAACATTTCACAACCTACACCATCTACTACTCTAAGATCGCAAATAGCACCTCGCTTGTGTGGAATATCGCTACGAGGATCTTCAGAGCCCATATTGATTTGTGCGGCCATTTGTTTGAAAAAAGGCATCATAGGGTCATCAAACGCAATTACTAGCGTATGATCAAACATGTAGTCTGCCCATGCTTTGAATTCCTTGAGACCGCCAAAGTCCATACACCAGTTTTTGTCATCTAGCGTATCGCATTCGAATACGAGTTTAATACCGATTGAGTATCCGTGAAGTGTTGAGCAGTGACTATGGGTCGCTCTCCACTGTCTAAAACAGCATGATAGACCCCTATCGTTGCCGTAAGTTTTTGTTGAGTAAAATTTTGCCATCTCTAGTCTCCTTTATTAAGGTAGCAAGTTTGATGACTGCAGAGTGTTTATAGAGGGATGATGCCATAGAGTCCTCTTTGTGTGTGTCTAGTAATTATACACTCTTACTAGACAAAGTCAATGATTATGGTTAGGCAATCTGCCCAAACGGTTTCCAAATGCCCGGGTTTCCGCTAGTAACACATACCCAACCAATATAGCTAGATGTCTGTGGTGTAGAGTTCCAAGCAATATCTCCAACGTTCCATTCGCCGGTAGTTGGCATAGCGTCTGTGGTTACAAACTTTTTGCCATTCATTACCACCGGTCCGTCGACACTAAATGCCGCGTCTGGATCTGGATGAGTAATGTTTACTGCTAGTTTACCATATGCGTTAATAGTTCTAGCAGTATTGTTTTTATTACCAATAGTAATACCGTTATCAGTAATAGCTAGTTCTTGTGTTTCTTTTACAAACACTCTAATGCTGTCGCTAGCATTGATGCTGTCAGCAGTTAATCTAAGACTAACATCTCCAGACGCTACAGTAAATAATCTGTTGGCAACGGCTTCTGAGTTAACAACTTTTAATGCGTCATTTAGATTAACATCACCGCCAACTGTTAGATTTGATAATGTGCCTAGTGTTTCTAAATTACTATTTTTAACACCGGCACCTAATGCTGTTTCACTAATAACTAGATTCTTAGCAATGCTAAAATAATTTCCACTAGCTAGGTCAATAGACTCGGTGCTATAGAATCTATCTGGGTTTGGCATTAAAAAGAACTGTCTAGAACTGTTGCCTTTAGATCTCCAAATTAATCCTTTACCGTATACTCCACTATTATTATCTTCTAAAAACTCAATAGGTGCAGTTCTTTCAACTCGAACATCGCTGACAATACTATCTACTGTTAGTGTACCGTTAATTTTAACCTGTGCGTTTTTACTGGCCTCGCTGCCAAATGTTACTGTATTACCTTGGATGTTAATTCTAGAAGTGTTATCTGTAATAATATCTAATGCTTGATTCCCCCAAGTTCCAATAACAGCACGGTTGTCTTCTGTACCAACAACGATCTCAATACCGTTTTCCATAACGCTAAATGCCGCATTTGGGATTTCAGTATTAATGCCAACACGATTCAAGTAGCTGTTTACAATTATTGTATTGCCTAGGTTAGTATTGCCGTCTACTTCTAGTCCGGTGAGTGTACCAACTTCAGTTAATTTTGAGTGTTTAATTGAATTGCCTAATCTATCTTGTAGCAATACGTCAACACCGTCAATTTGATATTTGGAATTTTTACCAATGTCAAAAGATTCACTTGAATAAATTCTACGGGGCTGTGCTTTAAATATCAATTGATATGAAGTATCGCCAATGCCCCAAACTACGCCTCGGCCGTCTAATCCTGACTCTGCTTCTGCTGAAAAGGTAAACGCATCTAGTTGACTTGCATCACCTCTATTAAGATTTTTAACATTAATAGTGTCGACGTCTAAAGTACCTCGTACTCTAAGATCAGTGTCGAATGATACGCTCTGAACAACTTTTAAGCCACCTTTGATATCTAATGTTCCGACGTGCGTAGTGTTGCCGTCTAGATATTTTAGACTTAGTTTTTCAATAACAATTTTATCATCAACAATGGAAAGCAATTGGCTCATAATCAGTTCTCTTTAGAATATTTATCGTTTAAATTCTTCCTACAACTACTTCGATAACACCCTCTTCACCGTCAAAGTTTTCTAGAGCTTTACCAATAATAGCACCCAATCGTGGGTTATCAGTAGCACGGGCATACCCTCCTTCAGCGGCAACTAGCATATCGCCCTTGCGGATCTTGCCCTTAACCTTACATGGTACACGACCTTGTAGGGCAATCGCTACAGTATTAACACCATCTAGGCCCTTGTTCATCAAGTAAGCTGGGTTTGTGGATACAATACCAGCTACGCGAATAGTGTCATCGTCTGCTACTGTAACTTCAAACTCACCGCCAAACATTAATACAGTACCCGGTTCGTAGTCTGCATCGGCCTGATATTTCTCAGCTAAGTCAGCCGCGTATACCGCAGTTGATAATGAGCTAATAGTAATAGTATTTCCACTTTGTGTAACACTAGTGTCGCCGCCACCTGCTAGGGTAACAGTTCCTGATACGGCAGTATATCCGCTAGCACCTACTAAGGTAGATGTACTTGCAGGCGGATTAGGTTGTTTAGCCCAATTATAAACGTCACTAGCCGGAGCACTACCTGCGGTAGTAGCATAGTTAACACTAAAGTTACTTGGGTTCCAAACATATGCATCTGTTCCGTTATTTGAACCCCATAGCCAAGTTGGTTGCCCGCTTTGTCCATTCCAATGCAGTTTCATATTATATGAATCTGTATTAATATAGGTTGCATACGTTGCGTTGGTAGCGTTGGTTGCGTTAGCTACCGTACCGCTTACACTACCTGCACTAGTAGCATAGTTAACTGATTGCGAACCAATATTGCTTGTAGTAATTGCATCAGTGATTCCAAAACCACTAACTGTGGTCGGCTTGCCACTTATGCCACTCCATGCTACTGCACCAGCAGATGCCGCATAGCTAACACTTAGCGCACTAGTTAAGTATGTACGTAGATAACTATCACTACCATTTGTACCCCAGACTCTACTTGGACTACTGTTGTTGCCCTCGTCACCGTTGCTAGAGTTGATGTAACCTGTTTGTAAATAGCCACTACCATCTGTACGAACAATTTGATTAGCACTATTATTGCGGCCAGTAGCTACTGCTAGACCGCCGGCTGTGGTTGCATTACCCGCACTACCTGCGCTGGTAGCATAGTTAACTGATTTATTAGCGTCAGCGGTGTTGTCAACGTTGCCTAACCCAACTTTGCTCTTGCTGATGGTCAACCAACTTGGATCACTATAACTGCCGCTAGTAACAACACCGTTGGTTACTGTACTGGCATTACCACTTAACGAACCAGTAAATGTTGTTGCCGTTACACTAGTCAATCCTGCTAGTGTAGTACTTGTACTACCTAAGCTAATTGGAGTTGTACCAATAGTAATACTACTGTTAGTTAGGCGTGCATTTGGTAACGACCCACTGGTAATGTTACTAGCATTAGTTGTATCAGTGGTAGCTGAAGCTGCCAAGCCTGCAATTTTACTTGTTGCAATTGCGGCAGTTGCGCTAATATCAGCATTGACAATACTTGCTGATAGATTTAATTTGCTATAGGCAATTGCCGCACTAGTACTTACATCAGCATTGACAATACTATTACCTAAACTTAATTTGCTATAGGCAATTGCCGCTGTGCTACTTACATCAGCATTGACAATACTATTGCCTAGACTTAGTTTACTATAGGCAATGGCCGCAGCCGAGTTAATATCAGCATTAACAATAGTGTCATTGGCAATCATGGTGCTGGTAATAGAACCAGTGTCGCCTGTTGTTACAATAGTTCCGCTAACATCATTAATAGTTAATGTACGAGTAACTCCGCTAGTAATTCCGCTTAGTTGAAACTGTAATTTTTTAAGATTATCAGCTTCGTCTTGGAAGTAGGTGCTAGCGTCAGTAAATGTTTTATTAGTAAATGTCTGCGCTTGTCCAGTAAATGCAAATGTATCATTACCTGTTAATAATGGCAATGTTATAGTTCTATTAGCCGGTAGTTCGCTGACCGCAAAATTATATGTATGATCTGAACTTGCGTCATTAATCTTAGGTAATGTCAATGTCTTGTTGGACAATGTGTCAGTAGTAGCACGACCAACAATAGTATCTGTAGTTGTTGGCAGTGTCAATGTACCTGTATTAACAATAGTACCAATCACTGGGCTTGTTAATGTCTTATTGGTAAATGTTTCTGTACCGTCTAAGGTAGCCAATGTACCTGTAGTTGGTACTGTAACGTTAGTTGCACCACTTACTGTTAATGTTATAGCATTGCCAACAGTTGTAAAGTTATTGGCTAGAGTTAAATTGCCACCTAGCTTAATAGTTCTTGCCGCATTGACCATGTCAAGAGTCAATGTACGACCTGCTGTTAAGGCAGTTGAACTGTTGGCCGCAAGCGTAACATCATATGCCGCACTGGCATCTCTTATTGCTAGTGTGCCGATGTTAGTGATGCTAGTAGTTGTTCCACTAATTACAGGATTAGTTAGAGTTTTATTAGTTAATGTTTGTGTACTATCAATGTCAACTAGATCGCCAGCAGTAGTTCCGCCAGGCAGCTTGCCTAATACTCTTGTGCTTGTTAGTACAGTTACTCCACCAATTCGATATTCTTTACCAGCGGCAAGATTCATGTGCTCACTCGAAGTCCATGCGCTAGTTGAGTTGACCCAATTGAATGTTTTGTCAGTTGTACCTTTTAGTGTAATGCCGCCACCGTCTGCTGTGGCATTAGTTGCGGTTAATACATCAAACGTGATAGTACCATCTGTGTTTGCAGTAGTTGGAGTTACAGTAATTGTTGTTGGGTTAACAACAGTATTAATGACAGTAGTACCGCCAAATGCACCAGTACCAGTAGTTTTAACCAACCTCATTCCGCTAGTTAATCCGGACGTGTCTATTAATCCTGCTACTATGTTTCCACTAATAGTACCCGATAAATCTGATAGTGTAGATACACTGCCTAATTCAATATTCTTATCGTCAACGTTAACTGTAGTTGAATTAATAGTTAGTATTGAACCTTTAATGTTTACATTACCAGTAACATTCAAATCGCCTGTTATGTACCCATTTTTACCAACCCACAAGTTGCCGCCAATGTTAGCTCCGCCTGTTGTAACAATAAGAGCTTGTTCTGCCGGACTGCCAATAGTCAATGCACCATCAACTGTTAGACTAGATCTCCAAGCAGGCTTAGTGCCGTCACTGGTTAATATGGTATTAGCTGGCCCAATCGCTACCTTACTTAAAATACTAGTAGCACTAGCATACAATAAATCACCCACAGCATACGAACTAATATTAGTTCCGCCACGTGTAACAGGCACGTTACTAGTTAGGTTAGCAGGATTTAAGAAGTATGCGCTGTCTAAACTGTCTAAGGTACCTGCATCAACTACGCCGTCTTTAATATAAACTTCGCCTGCCGCAACGCTAGTTCCGACAGCAAATTGTGTCTTACGGAATTTAGACACACCTAGATTAGTGTAGTTGTCGTCACCGCCGTTGCTATCAACTTTTTCAATGTCTAATTGTACATCGCCATAGTAATAATTGTTACCGCCGACGGTATTATAAGAACCAGTAAATGTCAACGGTGTGCTGACTTCTCTAATACTTTGAACTGCTGTGCGCCATGAACTATCACCACGTAGGAATGTAGTATCATTAGCACTACCGGTACCAGCTAGTCGACTTGTTGAGATAACGCCACCGGTAATACTTGAAGCATCAATAGTGGTAGCACTCAATGAGCTCCAGTTGTCTTTGTTTGTAGAACTAGTGTTTACAGTTCCAAATACCTGTACGTTTTGTTTAGTGAATGTCAGTGTGCCGCTACCAGTAGTAGTGAACACAATCTTGTTAGTTACAAGACCGTTAATACTGGCCAATGCTTCGCTTCTTGATGCATGGATAGTAAATGAGTTTGCAGTTATTGAACCGGCAAAATAGAATGTGCCAGTAACAATAGCAGAGCCGCCGACTAATGGTAAACTTGATCCTGTTAGTCTTAATGGATCACCTGTAGTTAATCCATGTGCCGCATAATAGAATGAGTTATCAATTACGTTGGCATTAAAGATTGTTAGAGTATGATTGCCAGTACTTGAACTTGTAAATACAACTTTTTGTATCAATGCATAGTCTTCGTACAGTTCAATGGTATTGGCATCATAGACATTTACATAATAGACTTCGGCATTGACCAACGGATCAATAGCAGTGTTTGGACTGCTGACATATTTTACTGGATCGCCGTCTGCATATGTGTGGCCGGTAATAGTGATTCGACTAGTAACATAGTTTACATTACCACCAATTGAATTAGCACTAAATGTTTTTGTAGATGTACCGGTAGCAGTTATTGCTTTTACTGGAGCATTATTATCAGCAATAAAGTTTGGACTTGCTAGTGTAGCAGTAAATCTTTCGCCACCTAGCAAGCTAAGGTATACACGCTGTTCGATACCAGTTACTGGGATTCTAAAGCCACTACCTGTGCCGCCAATGGTACCGCTAGCCGCTGATAGAACATCTCCTACAGCATAACCGGTACCGCCTCTACGTAAGTCAACACTGCTAACAGCACCATTGGTTACAGTAATATCTGCAATACCACCAGTACCTGTTCCTGAAATATTAGTTAGTGTAACATAAGAGTATGTAACTGATCCGGATAGTGGAGTATACAATGTTCCTGGAGTAATGCTTCCGTTGTCTACGGTATCTAATACTCCAAATCTTGTAGATGTAACATTACCTTGTACGTTATCATTAGCACTGGTAACAATTGTGCCGTTGGTAAAGCTGTAACTTTGATCTGCACGTAGATTTAAATATTGCCCTTCGTTGGCATTTGACAATACAAAGTTTGCAGGCACGTTACTAGCCACGGTACCTACCAAGTTTGGCTTTACGACTCCGTTGCCTGTAGAAGGTGTAGCATCACCAGCTACTGTTAAATTATCTACTGTATTAAATGCCGCACTAAAAGATGCGCCTACACTGGCAACTGTGATAACTGTTTCAGCAAGCACATCTCCAATTAGGTAACCACTGGCACCTGTAGTTGCTTGAACAACTAGTGAGCCAACAGGCGCAGTGATAGGAGCACTTAATGTTAACTGTACTGTAGCATATTCTTCAGTTACAATGTCACCGTTTAAGAAATCGTAAGCAGGTACTTCTTCAACTAGACTTAATCTACTATAGAAGCCTTTGCTCTTAGCTGAGTTGAAAGCACGTACCGCAGGCAACAAGTCTGGATTAATTTGTCCAGAGCTGTTCAGCTGAATAACCGCACCCGGAACAGCGTTAGTACTCACAGCTTTGTCAATGAATCCGCCTAGTCTGTTTGATAAGAATGTACGAATAGCCAACTGTGTTGTTAGACGACTGTTACTTGCGCCACCCGGTTCATTATCACCTAGGTCAACGTCATCACTGATAAAGTCAATAACAATATTACCCACCGCTAGACGTAGTGCATCTAACTGTGCAACTGATACCTTGTTGGTAAAGCTAACATTACCAGTTTTGTTTTCAGCCTTAATGAAGTCACCAACTTTAAAGTCACCTAGTTCGTTAGTACCTGAAGAGTAAACTCGACCTGGCAAATCACTGTACTGTTCATATTTGAAAATACTTTGTCCACCGTTTTGTGGTAGGGCATTGTAGTCAACCCCCGATCCAGCATATTCCCAAGTGTGTCCAGAACTGTTAACAATACTTGGACGATGTAGCCAAATTTGTTTATTTGGAAGATTACCTAGGTTAGTTAGTAGACCGTTTCCAGTTGTGCCCTGTACGCTAAATCTAGCAGAGTATAATGTATTGATAGCAAGTACATCACTTACTACAATATTTGTTGTAGCAGGTGCACCGTTATCTGAATTAATAGTACTGTTGGCCGCAAAGGCATTTCGAATAATACTTGCACCAACAGTAACTTTGTTTAGACTAACAACTAGTTTATAGCTAACTGGATCATAACTATACACAAATGCATTGTTACTAGAAGTGCCAGTTACGCCAGTAATTTCACTACCTGGCACAAAGTTATATGAGCCAGCTTGTAGAGTTAGTTCTTGATAGGTGTTATGACTTTCAAGTATTTCATCAACAAAGAACTCTTGAATATTTTTAAAGAAGAAATGTGTACCAACACCTGTGGCTCTAATGTCTACAGGAACAGTTCCGCCTTCGTCAAATGTCAATCGAATGGTATCAAGGTCAACATAACTGACATAGTAAGTTTGTTCGTTGTTTAATCCTGGAATTTCTGGATTGTTATTTGCGTGATAAACAATTGCTTGACCATTTGTAAATCCGTGTGCATTAACAGTAATAGTATCGAGAGCAGGATTTATATTAACTGCCGCATCAAATGATACATTAACTGCGGCTGGTTTATAGTTGTTGGTAATATCACCAATATTACCGTAGCCAACTGATACAGGAACTCCTGCCGGATCTGCAAGGCCGTTGGTAATAATATCAAACTTACTGCCAACATATGTGCCTAGTCCGCTATTAGAAACAGCAGTTAACGCTAGACTTCTAGCATAATTAATTGCCGCAATGGTTTCAGTTAGTTGTCCAGTTATAACTATTTGACTAGATGTAGAGCCTTTATAGTAACTTGTAGCGGCTTCTACACTCTTGCTATTACCGCCTGTGAATGTATCATATGCTACAGCATCAATGATCAGGCCAACATCTCTAAAACAAGTTGCATTGTTATATGTTAAACTTGGATATGTTAAATTAATCCAAGTTATAGTTGCGTTCTGTATTGCAAGTTTGCTGGCTAACAATAGGTCATAGGCAACCTTATAGTCGGGGCTTCTAAATCTTAAAACATAATCTTGTGTTGGCGCACGACCAAATCCTAGAGTAGTAAGAGTCTGTTTACTGTTGCTAGTTCCAGTTGATGCAATATAACCTTTGTCAAAGGCAAATGCATTTGGGCTGTAACCAGATGCACGAAGCGCATAGATACCAAAGTTAGTAGCAGAGTTAGTAACAGATAGATATCCGCCTGACTGAGCATACGAACCGTTCAACATGAAAATCTGGAAGCATGACACAATCTGAGCATAGGCATCGTTAATAATACGCCAGCCAGTACCGCCAAAGCTCAATGTGGTAAATGCGTTAGCAACAAATGACTTACCTTGTTCAGGTGCTGGACCACTTAATGGGAATTCAGCAGTTTCTCTAATCAACGGAATGTTAGGAGTTTCAACTAGGTTACCGTCAACCTTTGCGCCGTTACCACCTAAGAAACTTAAGATGGAAACGTTTTGAATATATGGAGATACAGTAATAATAGGTTTACTAATAGGCATATTAGTATAACCAAGACGACTAGTGTAAATGTCAGTAGCATCATCAAACGAAGTAGCGTAGTCAAAAGTGAATGTTGGCACGCCACTCGCATCAACTGCATCTCGGAAAGTAAACTCACCAAAGTATGCACCGTTACGTAAACGGAACATGTCTTGGTTAGCATTTAACGGACGAATGTCACAGGCACGAAGACTTGCGCCTAGTACGCTTGTATTGTCTGGAATGATAACTGGATTGTCTTCAACATAGTTACCGGCCGCAACTTGGACAACAATCTTCTTGCCATTTGGTTTATATTTGCTAGTAAACGCAACTACGTTATCAGCAATACGATCTTTAGCATTGTCTAATTTTGTTTGTATGAGACCTAATGCTGGATCTATTGCAACTGTTGGATCTACCAATGTTGGGGCATAACTTGTTCCAGCACTAACAACTGATATAATTTCTGATAGCCTTGCTGAAATAATTGCAGCCGCACCGCTACTGCCTGCAGACCCCGATACTTGATTTTGTGCATTACCTGATGTTTTAACAATCGAAATATTTTGTGCAACTTGAATTGAAACTGCTCTAAGTCTTTCTATTGCCGCCGCTGTTTGAGCATTTTGAGATCCAATTAGAGTTAGACCAGTTACATTACTATAATATTTTAAACCAGCGTCTCGACTTTGACTGTTACCACCGTAGATTAAATCGTATGCGACTGAGTTGACAATAAAGGCAGTATCCCTAGCACACTTGGGACTGTCATAGGTAAACGGGTTGCTAGCGTTAATATTAATAATAGTATCATTAATAATAGTTGATCTAGCAGATGCAATAGCAGACTTTGCAGTTTGTAGGCCGGCATCTGACCAAGTAACTGATGGATATGTTGGAGAAGGTAGGCCCGCAGTTGTATTGCCAGTAATAGAACTAGTAATATATGAAATTAGTGTAAAGACAATATTTGATTCAGTCGTAGTGCCTGCAGGGTTAATAATATCTTGACTGACAGTATTGCCAGCAGTTGGTACTACTTCGTCTTTTAGAATAACCTGTTGAGCAATTTCTGACAGTCTATTAAATGCGGCAACTGTTGCGGCTCTTTGAAACAATGGTAATACTTGTGCGCCACTGCCTGTAAAATATGTTTGAGCAACTTGAATGCTTGCACTATCGCCGCCATACAACACATCATAGCATAGGGCATCAATAATGTATCCCATATCTCGACTGCATAAAGCAGGGTCAAAACCAACAGACGGGTAGTTTAAATTTAACCATGCAATAACTTCTGCTTTTAAGAAATCTTTATTGGCTATTAGTTGATCTTTTGCATTAGTTTTATTTGCGCTTGCTCCAGTCGGTGTTGGGAATATTAATGCATCAGCGGCAGTTGCAGTTTGAACTACACCATTGGTTATAATGTCAATAATTTCATTAAATGCCGCACCCGCCCTAGTAGTAGCAGTTCCATCGGCACTAACTCCTGCAAGTGCTAGAGTATTAGTTTTTGCAAATTGTATAGCAGAAAGGGTTACTGTTTTTTGTGATGGTAGTGTTGTATAAGAATATCTTTGATATGCTAGTCCGATAGTTACAGCATTATAGTTTGTACCTAATGCTAGATCGTATCCAACAGCATCTAAAATTAGTCCGGTATCTCTACGACATTTAGACTCGTCATAACTAATGCTCTTGTCAAATGGCGCAATATTATTTGCCGCTTGATAATTGATCCATGCAATAGTTTCTGCTACTAAGAAACTGGTGTTGGCTAACAGTAAGTTCTTAGCGTTTTCAACACCACTAGGTGTACCTGCAGGCGCAGGCATTGATACAGCATTGGCCGCGCCGACACCATTAGTTAATATATCAATAATCTCATTTGATAAACTTGTAAGAGTGCTAGTAACTGTTGGTTCACTTGTTACTAGGTCTAATACTTTTCGTTTTAAGAAAGAAACAGCCTGTATTGTTTGGGGACGTTGAGTTGTTATAACAGGCAATGCCGTGGCATTAAAATAAGTAAGTCCGCTCTTTAAAGATCTCCAGTTAGAATCTGTTACTAGGTCCCAACCCAAACTGTCAATAATAAGTCCAGCGTCACGTCGACATACTTCCTCTTCATAGATAAATGTTGGGCTATAAACATAACCTGATGCTATTTGTAGAGCACGTTTTAATGTTCTAACAGGGCGACTAAATCCATCATTGTTGTCATCACCAAATAATTCTGATACGTTAATCTTACTACCCGCACTCGAATCAGCATTGACAAATTCTAGTTGTCCTGACCCATCAACTCCTAATACACTACCAGCTGATCCAAGACTAGTTGGTAATTTAAGAGTGTAGCTTGATGTAATATTTGTTGGAGGTGCAATAGTTGCAGTTTGATTGCCGCTGGCAATGCCTTCTCTAAACATTAGAGAACGACCATTTTGTAAAGACAGTCTACTGCCGTCTAGAGTAAGAGCTAGATTAGCATTGGTTACAAAGTATAGGGTATTTTCATTTGTACCTGGGCCTAGTTCCGGAACAATGTAAGTGTTGCCATCAATGTCTCGAACCCCACCTAGACTTGACCAACCACTACCATTGTATCCTTCAAACTGAGTGTTTTGCGTATTGAAACGAATCTGTCCAACAATAGCAGGCGGACGTTCAGCAGTAGTTCCAGTTGGGATTACAAGTCCCGGACTAAAGATTTTTGTGTTTAAGCTACTCATTGTGGCTACTAGGTAGCCGTTAGCATTAAAGTTTAGTATGGGTAATGTAGGATCCGGTGCAATAGTTGTACCGCCATCAATACTACTTACACCACCCAGAGTGTTCCAACCTCGACCATCATAGCCTTCAAATCTTGGTATCTCGGAATTGAAACGTATTTGACCTGCTTGTACTGTGCCGATTGTAGTTCCCGGACGACTAGCAATGTCGCCAACTGGCAAACGCAATGCTGAAGTGCCGTCTACAATAACTGTACCTGTACCAGCAACAGTTAGGGAGAGACTACTGTTAGTAGGAGCCTGTACACCGTGTCCGGTGTAGAACATCTTTGTTGTTTTTGTTAGGTTATCGGGCAAGTAATCTTGAACAGTTAACTTACCAAGCTCCATTGGCTTCCAGCTTACGCCCGCTGGTTGTGGACGTTCTCCAATTGTTGGAATTTCTAGTATATCGTCAATACTAGTAGGTCCCGGCTCACCTGTATTATAGATTGTAAATCCGGCGTTTACATCTCCTTCATCTTTCTGAATTGAAATGCCAGTGCCTGCACGGATTGTTAATACGTCATTACGGTCATCTGCTCGTAAAACGGGTTGGGTCGTACCAAGGTTATCAACTAAAACAATTCTTCTAAATGCGTCAGCACTAATCACAGACATAGAAATACTCCACTTTAGAGTATTTATCTATGCCTGTAAACTTGTTTTACGAACGCATAAACAGTCTTTATTGTACCTTAAGCAGTACTGTTTCTTCGTTAAGACGGCCGTTTAACTTGGTATCTGTAGCATTAATGTCATCTAAGAACTTACGCAATGCAACCTTACCAGCGGCTTTAAACTCTTTGAGTTTATCTTCTGGCTTGCGAACAGTCTTTTGTATGCTGAGATTTTCATCAAAGTTAATAATACTAGTACCTTTTACACTAAGGTCGCCGTACTCTTTAGCCACATAACGACCAATTTTACGGTTCTTAGTGTTGTAAACCCACAGTTCTTTTGCACCCAAAATATCTGCAGGGTTAATACTAACAAGTTTTAGAGGCTCGTTAGTCTTCATATACTTGAGCTTGCCCACAATCTTTTCTGCTGGTACAGCTTTCTTAGCACGTGGCGCACGATTAACTTTGGCTTCTTGTGCCAACATTTCGCAGGCATTTTGAATCTCAGTTAAGAACGCAATAAATGCCTTGACTTGTTTTTTGCTACGATGACTGTAACCTTCACGTAACTGTTCGTCTGCTTTACCGCTGGCAAGTTCTTCAAGCTCTGCCAAATCACGAGCATAGAAGTCACGGATAATACGAGCGTGTGCGGCCTTAGCGCCTTTACCTTTGAGCAAATTCAACACCTTAAATGCTTTTGGATCAAAGTTTTCTGGGTCATCATTAAAGGCCTGATAGGCATTTTCAAGTTCTTCAGTCATGCCTAGAGCAACTTCACGCAGACGTTCTTGTATGCTAGGTGTGTAGACTTCTTTCTTGTTGGCTTCTTTTTCAGCGGCTAGTGTTTCCGGGTCAATATCATTTTTGCCTTCAGCAAGAACTTTAACGATCTCCGCTCTCATCCAAGCGGCAGTATCACGTCCACTATTGAATCCAGCACGTTGTGGAGTCATGCCGCGATTCAAGCAGGCGGCAACAGCACCCATTGTGGTACTAATACGATTGTCTTTGACTTTCTTGAAAGCCGCAATGTCTGCTTTGGTACACCCTACAGTTTCCATCCACTTGATAACAGTGGGCTTGTAAGTTTTAATTTCGCTTTCTAAGCGATAGTAGTCCATTGAGCGTTTAAAATGGCGATGGAATGTATTGTCATCCCAAGTCTCGCAACCTTCCCAAACAGGACTGTGATCTTTAACTGCACGAGTACGGTGGGCTGTAACTTGCTTTTTGGTTACACGAGTTTTTGTTGCTGTCTTTGTTGCCATTTTTGCTCCTAAGTTAACTAAACAATAAACATATTATATAGTCAAACGGCCACTTTGTCAAGCTCTTTTGGGCTCAACTTAGAGGCTAAAGTTGATTTTGGTGATGTTTTCGAACTTGAAACTGCGCCATGCAGTGACATCTGTTGCCCAAACTGTGCAGAGTGAGTCTGAAGTTTTTGGGTCCTTGACTTCTGGACGGATGCCTTCTTTGAGTGTACACTTCATTTCACGAATAGTTCCGTCAGCCTTTTTAAAGGTAACTTCAACATTTTCATGCATATTGAGTACACCTAAAAGCCATTCACGAAACTGTTTACGTTCTTCTTCATTGGCAGTACTATACCATGTTTCATTAAACTCTGCTAATTCTGTAATATCTGTCATATGTTCCTTAAAATATCATGTCTGCGGCAATAATAAATCTATTCTTGCTTGATTGTGGAGGCATTGGTCTGTGCCAAAGTTTACCCGGATATATTAACCAACTAAAGTTCTGTGGTTCTGCAACCCAGCGTTCAGGTTGCTCCACACCATTGACGGCAAACTCAGTACCGCATTGACTACGAGATTCAACGTCATCTGGAATGTGCAAGTACCAAATTCCAGACAGGGCTCGTTCAGTACCGTATTGATGAGTATGCCATAGATTATCTCGATCCTCTACAACAGCATTTGAAGTCATAAAACTCCAGGACTGGATTTGATTAATTTTTACTTCTTTCTTCAAATACATGAAACAACTGAATGTAAAGCTCATTCTAAACTTTAGCCAATGTTCGCCTGGGTGATTAAAAATATTAATATTGGTTTGATAGGGAGGACTATTCTTAAAATAGTTTCCGCTAGCAATGACCTGTTCAATATCAACCATAGCTAACTTTTGATCCTTAGCAGTGATTAAACTGCTAAAGTCAAAAGTTTCTACAGTTTCCCAACCATTCTGGTAAAGTATGGTCATGGACGCTTGGTAATAATTTCGTCACACAATCCGTAGTCTAGTGACTCTTGTGCTGACATAAAGGTATCGCGATCCATATCACGTTCAAAGTCCCCGTAGGTCTTGCCTTTAGTATTGTGCTTGACATAGAGTTCAGTTAAGATTGTTTTCATCTTGGTAATCTCTTTGTATTGGATTTCGATGTCGCTCTGCATACCACGAGCACCGCCACTAGGCTGATGTATCATGTGACGAGCATAGGGAAGTATTTTACGCTTGCCTGCCGCACCCGCTTGTGCTAGGAATGATCCCATGCTACAGGCCTGTCCCATTACAATGGTCTGAACATCACATTTGATAAACTGCATTGTATCATAGATGGCCATACCGGCAGTAATAATGCCACCTGGACTATTAATAAAGAAACTGATGTCCTTGTTAGGATCTTCACTTTCTAAAAACAGCATCTGTGCAACTACTAGACTAGCAGAGTGTTCATTGACATCCGTATCTAACATAACAATGCGATCCTTCAGCAATCGACTATAGATGTCATAGGCACGTTCACCTTTACTAGTAGACTCAACTACCATTGGTACTAAATTAGACATTGTTTTCCTTTAAGAGTTTATATTGATTAAGTTTGTAAAAATACAATTGATCAATGCGATCAGTTTGAATGAGTGTTTCGAATAAACAAGTGATTTGTTCTTTGACTGCTTCGTCAAACATATTCATTAGAGGATTAGTCATTTCCAAATCAATGCAATACAAATAGTCTGCATCGTCTTTAAACCAATAGCGAGTTGATCGACGTTTACCCTGCCATCCGTTTGTTGTCTTTAGAAATGTAAGAGCAATCTGTACTTTATTCCTGTTGTGATTAACAGTAGGGATATCTCGTGTTGTGTTTAGCGTCTTTTTAAATTCGTTATAGATCATATCTTCCTCGTAGAACCACGGCAGTTTTACGTATATACCTATATCTCTCTTTGTAACTTCTCGAGTCCGGCTTTCAAGTAGATAGTGAGCACGTTGTCGAAATGGACTAAGACTTCTATTACTAGACAGCGAGTTCCAAAACCATTGTTTGGTATAGAATTTGCGAATGGCTTCTGCACGGTCTTTAATCTTTTGATCAATAGCGTCTAATACTCTGGACTCTTCAATACTCAAAAATGCAGGAGCATGATCATATAAAACAACAGCCGCTTCTAATAGATCAAACTTATACGTCTCAGGCTTTTCTTCGTAGGTTGCTGTTAACTCAAAATCTTTAATCCAATCAGTTACTTCTAATACGTTACTCATCTTCCCTCCGAATATTGTTGACCCTTAGGACCATTGCTTGTAAAATCCATACCAGCCATACGACCTTCGTACATACGACCATTCCAGTTCATAAGAACCTTTACACTCTTATTCAAAACTACTGTTAGATTACGTCCTTCATTAAAGGCTAATATTTCAGCTTCTACACTTTTACCACTTGCAACGTTTTTAACACTACAGTGATCATCGTATCTAATTTTAACGTTCGACATGCTCGTATTCTCCGGCAATAGTTGACAGTAACTCAAAATTATCTTCTGCACGTTTAACAGCTTCGAGGGCTTTCATTAGTGCAGGATTTTTTTGAGCAAGGGTTAAACGATTCATGGCCATAGTACGTTGAGTTCTAGCCCATTGGATAACATCTAGAACTTCTTGATCTAAACTTACAGTGGCATAACTGCTGGGCAATGACTGCCAAGAGGTACCATTAAACACTTCCAACGCTGTCATGTTAATACGTATCATACCTTGTATAGGGTTGTTAGGATTTTGATTAACATAAGGCAGGCTAGTGTCACCGCCACTTACTGTTAAACCTGTGGTACCCATTAAACCTTTAATCATTTGTACTTGTCGTCTAACTCTACGTTAGTCAATCCTGCAATCATTTGAAATTTATCCCATGCAGTCTTGGCCGCAGGGTTACGATCTAGCTCACTGCTAGGCAACACGGCTTCTAGCCAAATTTCTGGACGACGTCTGGGGTGAGCACCAAACTTGCGTGGCTGATGCAACAGGCCTCTTTCCCAAAGTTCAATACTCACTGAGCGGAATAGATCCTCATCGTCGTAGCCAGCCCATTCTGGATTGCTGTGACTAAAGAATCCATTTGAGTAAGCATTTTCTGTACCACCGCCATAGCCAATCCATATACCCCTCCACTGTTCATCATCATGCGGATCAAAATCTGTACGAGTAATCAATACTAGTACATCATCAATGTCTACTTTGCCGTCGACAATATCTCTAACGCAACGGCTATAACTAAGTCCAATTTTCATTATACTTCCAATACAATATTAGGGTTCCAACCTGTGTCTTCGCTGTAACCATCGTTTTCATAACCGCGCGGATTACATACCACACGAGTTTCTCCTATGACATAATCAAACGGATGATGAGTATGTCCATGTGTCCACAGTTTAATCTGTGGATGATCCATAATGAATTCACTCAAGTCACTGTGATAGCCGCCATTCATCAGTGTTTCGTGGGCATAGCTTGGATGCATACTTTGGAAACTAGGACTGTGATGCCCAACCACAACAAACTTTTTGTCATGTTGTTCTGCAAGTACACTTCTAAAGTAAGCCAATGTACGAGCATGACGTCCTGCAACGTCTCTAGCACTCATCGAAGCATAGTTACGCTTGTCGTTTTTAATGATACGGAAGTCATTCATCATACCTTCAATGGCATGCATGGTCAACGGATCACCTTTATTCATGTCAGTCCAAAGTGTACCACCGATGAATGTCACATCATCAATGACCTTAGTGTCACATTCTAAAAAGTAGACATTAGGATATTTGGCGCACTCTTCACGCAGGTAGTCAATACCAGCATAGAACTTGCCATTGTAAAATTCATGGTTTCCGGCAATATAAATTACATGCGAAAATTGAAAACTACAACGCTTTAAGAAGTCACGATATCTTTGAGAGGCCTGCTGTCTACGACCTAGACCGGTGCCGTTGGCAATGGCGGCCTGATCGGCAGTATTGTTTGGTTCTGGATGATCGTGTAGATCCTGTGCGATCATAATGTCGCCGCCTAGAATAAGGACATCACAGTTGTCGTCATTAGTGATGTTGATATCACTAAACTCCAAGTGCAAGTCTGATACAAGTTTGATTTTCATATTAGTATTATACTACATTTAACGTTTCTTGTCAATGTCATTGGCCCACTTAAGGACCCAATAGGTGTAATCTTTTTCTTTTAGTTTGGCAACAACGGCATATTGGTAACCATAGTTCATTATGTCTGCCATTCTGTGCCATTCGGGCGTGTCAACTGCTCTAGCCATAATCCATTTGCCCATTTCACTATGTTGCCAAGCCAGTAATGGTTCAGCCGCATACAAGTCTGGATCTTCAACATCGCCCATTGTGAATCTATGTACCACAGTTTTGTGGATTCGATGTGCAAATCCATCTATTACCATTACTTCAAACGTGGGCTCTTTTGGTATGGCACCTAAATGCCCCTGTGCATCATTCTTCAAAGCCATTTTGCTTTGCGTAACTAGCACGTTCGGCTTCGCGATTTTCTTCACATGGTGTACAATAGGTATGCACCCAACCGCCACCTCGGCGTTCACCAATGTTGCCACAGCCTTCGCAAGTAACCCCACTCATGCTTTCTGCCAATGATACCATACCGCTGATATAATCGTCACCGCCGCTGTAGTAGAAACGTAGTGTGCCAAACTTTTCTTTGACTTGATCCAAGGTCACTTGTGGAATTGACTCGGGTACAGTTCTAAAATCATCAGCTACGATTTCTGCTAGACGCTTTTCTTTGTATTCATCGTTGGGCAAGGCCTTCATAGTTTCTTCGAACAGATCAAAGTTACCAGCCTTGGCCTGCGCGGCCATTTCGTTGTAATCGATAGCCCACTTTTTTTGTTTCTCTTTCCAATCAATATGGTGTTGGATATTGCCCATTAGCTGATCTAAAATATTGAACCAGCCATCGCCACATTCAAAGCCCCAACACATACAAGTTTCCTGCATGTTCTTGTTGCGGTTCACCATCATCTTTGGATATTTCTCGCACAACAGGTTATCTAGTTCTTGTTTCATCTTAGGGCGTCCATTGTTAGTTCTTTTCCATACATATGTGCTACAGGTTTAATCCAACCAAGGTCTAGAGCAGTCATTAACATCTGCCGATATTCGGTTGGGCACTTTTCGTTAATCTCAAAACCGGCTCGTGGACAGGTAACAAACTTGTCTTTGAGTGTAAACTTAGGATCACCTTGTCGGATGGTCTTAATGTTACTTTGATGAGCTGTTATATTCATGCCATTTTATCTACGTTTTGTCCCGGGCGATTCATCCGGCGATTCATATCAAGTCTTGCTTCTTCGTTAGCTTTGAGATTGAGCCTAACACGCTGTTCTTCTATGCGAAGTTCTTCGTGCCGCTTGTCCAGCTTTTTAATTTCTGTCTGTCGATATATTTCTGTATTTTGAGCAGTGACTCTGCTTATCTCTGTCATATTTTCTCTCCTACTTCAAAACCACGGAAGCCCTTAAAACGTGGGAATCGCAAACTGTAAGTGCCATCCTGATTCTGTGTTACTGCATCAGCACGGACTTCTACGATGTTACCAGGAATAAGATCCCGACTACACCAATAATCAATGCGATTGTCGTCAGTAAAACCACTTCCAACATTGACCCGAATTGACTTGCCGTCATCGATGCCTTCACATACCAATGCGCCAAGACGTCCAATATTTTTTCCTGTACCTTCTTCAACATCTTTAACCTCCAATGAAACTTCAATAAATGGTTTTAACTTGAGCCAGGCTACACTACGCTTACATTCGTATCCAGCTTCTGGATCTTTGATCATAATGCCTTCGTAGCCACCTGCTACTGCCTGTGCATTAATTTCTTTGTAACGTAATTGACCTTCGCTAGTATCTAAATCAACTAGTTCGTTAGCAAGGCACGTGACATTAGGCAAGTCTAAGTGATTCTTCTCCACCCAAGCCTGCACCATTTGGCTGCGAACTGTCTGACTTTTATCCCAACTACCTTGTTCAAAGTTACTCAATGGGCACATGTCAAATAGATTCAAAATTGCATCATTGGCTTTGACATCACTTTTGCGATGCACCTGTGTCATCAAGTCCTGAAAACTGCTAGACATAATTTCACCATCTAATACTAGATCATACTTAGGTGGCGCTTTTTTAACAACTGAACTAATCTGTTCTATAACGTGTGGAAAATTAGCAAGTTCTTTACCATTTCGACTGAACATATCCACCCGACCATCACTACGAACAATAGTAATGACTCTAACTCCGTCGAGTTTAACTTCGATAAGTTTTTTGCCCGATACCTTAGACTCATGATTAGCACTATCGTGAGCAAGCTGACAACCGAATACAGGAATAGCGTAACTAGCATATTTCTTTTCCACTACTTTATTGATAGTCTTTTCACTAGTACCACAGCGCAAGTCCTTAATAAGGATTCGTCGATACCATCCATTCCATTCATTCTTAGTTGACAGCTTTACAGCTTCAGCAATGGCATCGCGAGCATCGTGGCCGGTGAGGTTACGATCGCGTAGGTTGCCAGCAAGCACAATAAAACTATCCCAATTGAACCCAGGGCCGTCTTCATCTTTTTTCTCCGGAACTTGTTTAACCCCAAAAGTAATCATTGGATCCAAAGCTAATCGGCATCCTTGAAAAAACTCATCATTGGCCATTTCAGCTTGTGCCAAAACAATGGCTTCTTTATTCAAACGACTAGGGTGGTCTTCTAAGGTACTAATAACTGTGTAGCAAGGATCGCTCATGATATTCCTTCTGTTTAAAATTATATTTTACAGCCAAACAAACTCTCTGTCAAGTACTTTGACATAATTTAACTGTGTTTCGGGTGTTTTGGAGGTAAAGTTTACCGAATGTTTCTTTACTTTGGCTCGTATTTGTTGGCTAGATCCTGCAATACCCAACAATTCTTTGCTCAAAAAACTCACCAAATAGTTGCCATCGGTTATGGCAGTATGGCTAAAACATCCAATCTGTGGCACAGGCTTGCTTTGTATATACCGAATGTTAAGTACAATGGTATCCCCTTCCTGTCCTAGATAGGCTTTTACTGTATCTTTAATTGCGGCCTTGACCTGTTTCTCGTTAATCTCACGATCATAGACTTGGGGAACGCTTGCCAATACTCCAAAATCCTTCATAGTAATATTTTCGTTTTGAGTAACACCAAAGACTCTACCCATATAGTCATTAAGTGTGTCACCAATAACGCCAAAGCTAAGTTTGCGAAAGTGTTTGATAATGGCTAATGCTTGATCAATGTCTTCTACTGTAGGTGTAAACTTTAAGAGATATGTACTACCAGCCAATTGCGGCAAGAGTTCAAAGGTCAGCATGTCCTTGTTAGTATAACTCTGCTGATCCCCTGCTGTATAACTGCTGGTGCTGGTATAGCCTTTTTCCCTATAGATACAACAGGCAAAGGTCAATGCCTCTACTACTGTAAATGGCATGTCTTTCAAGCTGGCCATTATGCGTCCTGTGTAATTAGAATGTGTTTACCAATTTCAAACAGGCCAACCGCACCCGGAAAATCTGCACAGGCCGCATGTATTTGTACGTCACCGTCTTCGTCTATGCTTGCGGCCACAAACTCTGTTATGGTGCCTTCTTCTACTTGGGCACGTAGATGATCAAGAATCTCTAAAAGATCCGCTTTCTTTTTTTCTTTACTCTTATCTGATATGCTAACTACTTTCATTTTATTTCTACTCCTGGAAATTGTGCAACAATTAATGGTAAAATTGCAGGTGCTTGTTCATCGGTTAAATTACTCAAAATACGATTTAGAAATGCAGG